>JAEEGI010000266.1_pt1 | contig 372114 bp, 255 predicted proteins | sample 8958751 | NCBI WGS metagenome assembly JAEEGI01 (sample SAMN16246545, study PRJNA631951) | gut metagenome | biome: gut microbiome; feature: rumen; material: KS-attached | host: Bos | place: Iran: Karaj | collected 2018-10 | reverse complement strand
ATTCCGTCGTACCTACGGCACTCTATATACTATGCTCTAGGAACAGGGGTTCCGCTACGCTCCACACCCTGTCTAAGTTCCAACCACCCCTACGGGGTTTGCAGGTCAACTCCTATATCATTACCTTTATTTTCGACCTGTCGAAAGCGAGGATGCAAAGCGTTGAATCGGCACATGCGACGGGTTGCGTATTGGCGGCTGACGGGGCGCGAAGTAGGAAAGTAGGAAAGTAACTTGTAGACAAGAAGCTCAAAACGAGTCGCGACTCCCGCCTTTCAGCGCCAGTAACACAACTATAATTTTATAAATTATAATTTATTATCTATCATTACCAGTTATACTTCTTTATTTTATATTTATATTTATATTAACTTACTTCATTATGATATTCTTCCTTATTATATTATTACTTCATTATTATATTATTAGCTCCTTATTATATTATTATATCTATTACATTTCTTATTATATTTACCCCTAAAAACAGCTTCCTGTCTACAAGTTACTTGGCTACTTTGCTACTTTCATTGTTGTCGTCATGTAAATAATTCGTAAAAAAGATACACCCAAAGGATGCTGCCAATAATGACGTACTATTGCATCCAAAATATTAAAGCAATATTTACATGAACGTTTCCTACGTTTCACGTCACATATTAATATTCGGGCAACTATTTCGCTGTCATTTTTATTTACATTCAATTTCCTCTATTATATATTTTTCCGTTTTATAGGAGATACCCCTCATTTTCTTTATTTTCGGGAATTGGTAAACTCAGATTATTTTTTACATTCTTCTTTTTACTTATTTCTTCATCTTATCTTTCTCTATACTACTTAAAAAAGTAAAATGTGACGCGTGACGAAAGAAACGCGGCCACACTTTTTATCCTTCTTGATCGATTCTCACGAGGTCTGGTAACCCCAAAACACTATTTGCCGCGATTGGTAAGCACCACAATAACGGTGCGATTACCATCATGGCAAAAAAAATGGTCAAGGTTTGCCTCAAAGACCTAAAAAGAGAGGATTTCATTAAAGCTGTCAAGAACGGCTCAATGTATTGGGAAGTTGAAGAACTGACCGAAGAACAAATCCAAGCGCAGGCGTATGCGGAACTATTAACGCATGTAGCTCGCATCAAAGAGTATGCGAAAGCAGAATGGCAAGAATACGACCGTATAGACAAACTATGGAAGAATATTTTTGATGATAAAGTGCTTCGGAAGAAGATAATTTATCTAATAGGAGAGAATAAAGGGCAGTTGAAATTCGCAGGTCTGATAGCCCTAGTTGGGGAATTGAGCAAGCTGGACATTTACTGGGAATCCAAGCAGCCACTCTATCGCGCTATGCAAGGAGCACCTGTAATAACTAACGAATTCAGAGGATCTACGTCTTACAAGCTCGATATAAAAGAGTTACGAAGGCTTGAGAATATCATAGATAACTTACGTCCTGATTAGTTTAATTATCTTTAGTAAAATTAAAAAGTTCCCCTACTTTTTACCACATACCTTTGCACCAGAAATCAGAAAAGAGAGGCGAAAGCCAATCGACTCTGAATAAAATAAAAGACATGAAAGCAAGAAGCTTTCCAGACAGCGGGCGCAAGGCGCATGTGGCTGTCGAAACAGAGTTCGAAAACGGAGTTTTTAACCATTTCACCAAAGGCGAGTGCAACTATCGCAGCGACGGCACTGCTGCTTTCATCCCCAACGAGGACATTGAACAGCAATCCTTCTGGCCGATTGACAGAGAGACGACAGCGGTTCTTGGCCAATCCTGGAACGACGAAGCAGGAATGCCTTTCACAGCGGTGAAGGCTGTCGCCCACGTCTATCCCAACGGCATGATAGCGATAAGCTTGTGCGAAAAGCAACCATCATGTCAGCATAAGCCACGCTACAGAGCTGTCCGCAAGCGAGTTGTCGTCACCGACCACGGCATCGTTCGCGAAGGTGCATCTGACATCACCCTACGAGTGCGCATCACCAAGGATAACCTGACATCCTCAAGCGACACCATCCGTGAGCGCCTCGACCGCGAAGTGTTTAAACTCCTGAGCCAGCTTCCAAACTGAATCACTCTATGCACGGAGGCATACCTATATGGCCTCCGTGCTAAAACAACAGTTTTTCTAACCATTAAAATTCTTTTTTCATGAAAAAAGAAATGACTTCTAGCAGCGAAAAGCTGCAGCAGAGCATCAAGAAGATTGCTACTGCATTATCTAAGTACGACAATGGTTTTCGCATCAACATCCAACGCCAGCCCAAGGCTTTGGCTATGACGCTTAAGCCACAACCTGAGGGACTGCGTTTGCCGCTCACGGTATCACTTCTTCCTCTGCTCGGCAGCTATGCCTCCGATGTGGTAGTAGAATATGTCGATGGTAAGCAGATGTCGCCTGATCTGATGGCTATCATTGTAGCTAATCAATCAGGCTCGAAAGGAGCCTGCCGCGACGTGCAGAACCTGTGGTTGGCACCGATGCGCAGAGAAGACGGACCTGCGCGCATTCAAGAAGAACGCATGCGCAAGAAGAACAAAGGGCGAAAAGCCAGCGAACGAGCCGAGGAAGATCCCGGTGTTGTTATTCGCGAGGTGCCTATAACCATCTCCAACGCCACACTCCTACGGCGCTTGAAAAACGCCAAGGGCAAGGCACTCTACAGTTTCGGAGAAGAGTTGGACACTCTGGCAAAGACCAACAAAGCGGGAGCTTGGAGTCAAAAGACAGACTGTTACCGTCTCGCCTTCGACCGAGGCATCTGGGGGCAAGACTTCAACAGCGACCAAAGTGAATCAGGCATGGTACAGGTAGCTTACAACTGGACCGTGTGCGGTACATTTGGTTCACTGCGTCGTTTCTTTAACCAAGACAACGTGGAAAACGGCCTTGCCGGTCGCGTCATTCCAAGTGAAACACCCAATCAAGCATTCAGCCCCATGCCTAAGTTTAAGCCCTTCCCAAACGGCACCGAGGAAGCCGTAGAAGAGACTGTGGCACGTCTGCAGAGCCTTCATGGTTTCATCGATACGCCAAAGTTGCGCAAGACCATCGAGGGATGGTGCGAACTGAAACGCCTCGAAGCCCTCGCCGACGGCGATGAGAGCAAGGACATCCTACGTCGTCGCAGCGCTGTCATTGGTTTCCGTGCTGGCGTTATTCATCATCTCCTCACCGGTAACGACACGGAGAGCAACGCATCTTTGGATTTCGCACTGCTCATCGCAGAGTACTGCCTGCAAGAGCAGATGCGACTTTGGGGCGCACAATTGAAGGCTGCTCTCAACGAAAACATACAACCCGCCATCTACGAAGGATGCAACGTCAGGCTCTTCGATCAGCTGCCCGAGATATTCACGCTCGGCGAGCTCGGCACCCTAAAGGGCAAAGACCACAAGGAATCCACCCTCCGCACCATCGTCTATCGCTGGCGTCAAACAGGATGGATCATCAATCTCGAGAAAGGCCAGTACAAAAAAGTTAAACCATCTAATCCTTCACAGCCATGTTAGCATTATTTTGTTTTCTTAATGTCATGGTGAACTGCTTAGTCATCGTGTACATCATTACTGATTAATTTATTTTTATTTTTGCCATAAGTGTTTATTTTGGTGAGCCCCGTAGGAACCTGTGAAGGCAACTACGGGGCGTTTTTATAGTTTTTTGCACTCTTTTTATGTTAATTTGAGCCCTCGTCTTGCACTTTTTCCACATCTTCTATTATTCATTTTAAAATATTCTTTACCTTTGTCACCGAAAGGGCGAGAAATCGGCTTTTATGGCCGATGAAAAACCTCAATGGAGGAGCCCGATCAGATCTTATTGGAAATAAATAACAAGCGTTTGCTGTTATTCGGAATACTTCTGAATCTAGCACATTCAAAAAAGAACAAAACCGAACGAATAAGTCGCAAACGTCTGTGCGTTAGGCATGGACGTGACTTATCTAGTTTTGTGGGCTTGTGCTAGAGCCTAGAAGTATGGATGAGAATATCGTTCATGCTTCTTTTGTGCTCTTCCCTTGCCTGCCTCCGAAGATAAGCAATACGCATCCGTGTTTCGCGTATGGCCAACAATACAAACCTCGGCGCAGCTAAGGCGGCGAAGAACGATGAGTTCTACACGCAGTATGCCGATATCCAGAAGGAGGTGAATGCCTATCTGGAGTACAACCCTGATACATTCCGTGACAAGGTAATCCTCCTACCATGTGATGATCCGGAGTGGAGCAACTTCACCCGTTTCTTCGCACAGAACTTCGAGCGACTGGGCTTGAAGCGGCTCATCAGCACCAGCTACGCCGTGGAGAGCAAGCGTTACAAGTTTTACGAACCCACGCTCTTCGAGACCGAGAGTCCATTGTTCGACATCGACAAAACGCGCATTAAAGGCAAGATTTTCGAGCTGACACACGACACGAATCAGAACGGCCGCATCGACATCGACGACTTGGAATGGCACTACCTCGAAGGCGACGGCGATTTCCGAAGCAAAGAGGTCTGCAAACTCCGCGACGAAGCCGATATCATCGTCACGAATCCACCTTTCAGCTTGTTCAGGGAGTTCTTGGCGTGGATTGTGGAATCGGGGAAAAAGTTCTTGATAATAGGCAACATGAACTCTATTACTTATAAAGAGGTTTTTCCCCTTATCAAGAATAATAAGTTATGGTATGGCCCATCCATCTCAAGTGGAGATCGAGAATTCATGGTTCCTGATACCTATCCAATAGAAGCTGCAGGATGGCGAATAGACGAAAAGGGAAAAAAGTATATTCGCGTCAAAGGAGTTCGATGGTTTACCAATCTTGAACATGGCCGCCGCCATGAGCCTTTGAAGTTAATGACGATGCAGGATAATATAAGGTATGGCAGACATAAAGAGCTCAAGGAAAAAGGTTATAAGCACTACATTAATTATGATGGAATAGAGGTTCCTTATACTGATGCCATCCCTTCAGATTTTGAAGGAGTCATGGGAGTCCCTATCACATTTCTTGATAAATACTGCCCTGAGCAATTTAGTATAGTAGGTATGTGTGAGAACCTTGACCTTTATGGTTTAAAAACAAGAACGTTCAGTTCAGAAGAATGTCGCGCTGCATACCAAAGTAAATTTGGGAGACCTGGTACTTACGATTTAAATGCTGCAGGCGTTGTTCAGATGGAGGATGGCCATCTTGAAAAAGTATATCAAAGAATTCTAATTCAAAAGAAATGATAGCAACACTCATTACCGACTGGACAGTAGGCGACATCTGCAAGGGCTTCCAGTACAACGAATACGAAGGGAAGGGCTTGTATGGCCTCTCGGGCAGACTGACCATTCAGCCCGAATACCAACGCCATTACCTCTACGCCGAGAATGGCGGCAAGAAGGAGGTGGATGTGATTCAGTCCGTTCGCAACGGCTATCCGCTGGGACTCATCTACTTCTCGAAAGTCGGCGAGGACAAATACGAGGTGCTTGACGGACAACAGCGCATCACGTCGCTTGGACGTTTCATCACAGAGAAATTTGCGTGGATTGATGCCGAGGGCAGACCTTGGTACTTCACGGCCTTGAACAAGGACGAGCAAGAGGAGTTCCTGAACACGAAACTGCTTATTTATGTCTGCGAGGGAACGGAGAGAGAAATCAAAGACTGGTTCCGAACCATCAACATCGTGGGCATACCGCTTAATGCGCAGGAGACGTTGAATGCCGTCTATTCAGGTCCATTCGTCAGCAAAGCCAAGGAAGAGTTCTCGAACTCAAATAATAACAACATCAAGAAATGGAGCTGCTTCATCCCCGGCACGGCCAAACGCCAGGATTTCCTACATGCCGCCCTCGCGTGGATTTCCAAAGACACGGGCAACGACAAGAACATCGAGGAATATATGGCGGCTCATAGGTACGACGACAGCATAGCCGAACTGAAGTCCTACTTCACCTCCGTCATCGACTGGGTGACCTCCGTCTTCGACATGGCTCCCGAGAAGGAGATGTGCGGGCTGAGATGGGGCGAACTCTACGAGCGTTTCCACAACACGGCCTACAACCCGACTGAGGTAGTGGCAAAGGTGAAGGAACTCTACGAGAGTTTCTACGTCAAGGACAAGCGAGGCATCTACGAATACATCCTCGATGGCTGTCAGAACACGAGGCTGCTGAATGTGCGCGTATTCGACGAGCCGACGAAGAAGGCCGTCTATGCCCGGCAGACGGCTGCAGCCAAAGCACAGGGGGAGAGCAACTGCCCCCTCTGCGCCATCGGACATGATGCCAACCACACCAAGATTTGGGAACTGAAGGAAATGGATGCCGACCACGTCACGGCGTGGAGCAAGGGCGGCAGCACGGACATCGAGAACTGCCAGATGCTATGCAAGACGCATAACAGGGCGAAGGGAAACAGGTGATGCCCCCCCTTCTTTATGACATGACCGTATACAATTAGCCCAGGGCAATGCCCCGGGCTAAACGATGTCCCAGCCGAGTTGGTATAGGTCAAGCTTAACGTCAACGTCAAGCGCCAGCTTTAATCCTTAATCCTTTAATCTTTCTGATTATTTTCCGAGGATGATATTCACGAGGGCGGTGACGTCGGCGATGGTGATACCATTGTCGTGGTTGACGTCGGCTGCTTCGTGGTTGTACTGTCCTGCGGTGTCCTTGCCGAGGATGATGTTGACGAGGGCGGTGACGTCGGCAATAGTTACCTGACTGTCGCCATTGACGTCGCCCGGCTTATTCTTGTATGTGAAGTAGCCGGTCGCGGGGTTCGCCATCTCGATCTCATCCTTATTGATGTCGAAGTCTGCAGCCCCGCTCAATTTCGGGCAGCCAGCGAACATAAATTGGGAATCGCCCACTATGCCTTGGCTCCAGTCTGCATCGCAGTAGATGGTCGTGAGTTCACTACAGAAATAGAACATTCGGTGCATGTTCTCGACCTTGGAGGTGTTGAAGGTGGACACGTCGAGTTCCTTAATGTATCCGCTTCCCTGGAACATGCCTTGCATGTTGGTCACGTTCTCGGTATTGAGGTACTGAAGATTGGTTACCGCCTCAAGGAAGTACAATTCGAGGAACATGTAAGCCGTGGACGTCAGGCCGTGGTATTCGCCGAAGGACGGGTCGAAGGTGGCTGTGGTGATGCTATGCATGCCAGCCGAGTTCCATCCGGGTCTGCTGCCTTCCCACGGGATGTTGTACGCCGTGCCTTCTGTTCCCTCGCGCTCAGACTTCATGTCATCGTAATAGAACGTCAAGGTGGTCTTGTCGGTTGACAGCAGCGCGTAGGCTTCGGTAGGCCGCGTGAAATAGCCGGTGTAGGGGTTGGCGAAGGCGATGCCTGTATTGCCCGAAGAATAGCTCACGGCGCCGACGAGGCTGGTGCAGTCGTAGAACATATTCGACGAGGTGCCCTCCTGGCAGCTCCATGTGTGCAGGCAGTAGATGGTCTGCAGCTTGGAGCAATAGAAGAACATGCCGTCGAGATTGGTATTCGTCGTGGTGGTGAAGTTGAGCAGGTTCAGCGTGGTAAGCTTAGAACAGCCCCAGAACATCGCCTGCGCGTTGACCAAAGACGGAGCGTTGAAATGGGACAGGTCCAAATCCGTCAGCTTGGAGCAGTACATGAACATATCGGTCATGTACTTCACCTTCTCGGTGTTCAGACGGTCGATGTTATTGATGGCGGTGAGGTTCGAGAGGCCCTTGAACATATAGCTCAGGTCTGTGGGCTTGTAGTTGGCAAAGGATGGGTCGAAGTCTACCGTCGTGACCCTGTCGCGAACGTCGCTGGTCCAGCCTTCGCTTCCGACGCTGCCGAAATAAAACTTCGTTCCGGGGCGCGACGCCATCTGCAGGTCGTAGTAATAGGTCAGCGTATTGCCGTTGAGCACGGCATAGGCATCGTTGTCGGTGAAATAGCCTGCGGGGTTGGCATATTGCACCGTGGTCTTTTCGCTGTCGTAGGCTATGTTGCCGACGAGGCTGGTGCAGCCCGTGAACATGTCGGTCGACTGCTCTACCACGCCCTGGCTCCAGTCGTCGTTGCAGTAGATGGTCTGCAGAGAGCTGCAATTTTGGAACATCTGACGCGTATCCGCCACCTTGGCCATGTTGAAGCCTCTGAGGTCGAGGCTCTGCAGGTCATAGCAATTCTGGAACATACACCACATATCGGTGACGTTGGCGGTATTGAAGCTGGAGAGGTCGACATTGGTCAAACGGCTGCATTGTTGGAACATCCCATACATCGCCGTGACATTCGACGTGTTGAAGCTCGAGAGGTTTATGCTCACAAGTCTTTGACAGCTCCCGAACACGCCTTCCATGGACTTGACATTCTTAGTGGAGAAACTCGAAAGGTCGAGGCTCTGCAATGCAACACATTCATGGAACATGTAGTTCATATCCGTAACGCTTGCCGTGGAGAAGTGGGAGAAGTCTATGCTGCTCAGCGAATGGCACCAAGCAAACATCTGCCTCATATTGGTCACACGGCTGGTGTTGAAATTCTCCATGCCATTGATGGCCGTCAGGTTCATCATCCTCGCAAACATATTTTCTGCATTGGTAAGCCCCGTGTAGTTGGCGAAGGAGCTGTCGAAGGTCACCGTGGTGACTGACTCCGCTGAACTGTACCACCGTGGAGTGGTGTACATTTTCCACCATTCCACCGGAAATTTCGTGCCCGTGCGGGTGTCCTGCAGGGCGTCGAAATAGAACGACAGCGTGCCGTCGTCGAGCACGGCATAAGGTTCCGGCCAGCCCTCGACCGTCAGGGACATGCCCTCGGAGGTGACGCTCAAGATGAACGTGAAGGTGCCGCTTTCCGTGAGCCACATGTTGAACATATTGGCAGCCAAGGGAACGGACGTGCTGTTGCTCTGCGTCAGAGCCCTCTTATCAAAGTCGGAACTGCCATAAAACGTATTCTCGGAATCCATGATAAAGAAATCCTTGCTCCTGACCATGGGCACCTGCACGGAATAGGTCTGCGTTGCCGTGCTATACTCCATCGGCACATATTGCACCACATTCGCGGCATCAACATATGCCAGTTTGAATTCCTGAACGGCGAAAGCTACCTGTGTAGCACTAACCATGGCCATGACGAAGGCCAAGAAAGCTCTAAGATGTTTCATGTTCCATTTGTTTTTGCGATGCATTATCCGGCTAAAAAACCGCTAATTCATCGGTGTTGTGGTGCAAAGGTATAAAAACTTTCAATACATAATTGATTATTGATCGTTTTTTTGGGTAATGGTATAGCTAATAATCACCTACCTTTATGGTAATTATGACAATTAGTGTCAGAAAAAGAACAACTTATTCCTCGTCGTCGTCATCATCGCCGAGGTCGAAGTCGAAGTCACCGATGAAGATGGGGATGTCGGCGGCGGTGTCGGCGAAGTCGTCGAGGGCGCGGCGCTCCTTCTTGGTGGGACGCCCTGTGCCGCGTGCGCGGCCTACGAAGCCGCTGATGCGGTTCATCTCGAGGAGCTCGTACTGCTCGGGCGTGGTGACGTTCTCGAGGATCTGGGGGATGAGTTTGGCACCCACACGGTGCTCTATGGCCTGCAGGATGCGGAAGCTATAGGTGATGGGCGGCTTGCGCACATCGATGACGTCGCCGGCCTTCACCATCCTCGACGGCTTCATCTGAGCCCCGCCTATGCTGACCTGCCCGCGCTTGCAGGCAGCCGCTGCCATGCTCCGCGTCTTGAAGATGCGGGCGGCCCATAACCATTTATCGAGGCGGGCAAGAAGACCAGCAGACCCACCCCCGACCCCTCCCGTCAGGGAAAGACCCCCTCCCCGCTCCCCCTCAAGGGGGAGAGTGGAATGATTTGGCTTTTGGTGGGATTTGTTTGGCATTTATAAATTATTTTCGCTTAGTTCTGTTGACTCTTCTTGAAGGTGACCACTCTCCCCCTTGAGGGGGAGCGGGGAGGGGGTCTCCTTCTTCTTTCTATTCAACTGATTCATCGCCATCTGTATGCCTGCGAGACAGAAGGTCTTGATGGCGGCGGAGGTTTGCTTGGTGCACTCGGGGATGAGGGCTTCCTGCTCGTCGGTGAAGCGGCTGAGGACGTAATCGGCCTGCTGACCGGGGAAGAAGTCGTTGCCGATGCCGAAGCGGAGGCGGGCATACTGCTGTGTGCCGAGAATCTGCGCGATATGTTTCAGACCGTTGTGACCGCCGTCGCTGCCGCTGGGTTTCAAGCGCAGCTGTCCGAAGGGCAGGCCGATGTCATCGACGCAGACGAGGAGGTGCTCCAGCTCTATCTTCTCCTGCTGCATCCAATAGCGCACGGCATTGCCGCTGAGGTTCATGAAGGTGCTGGGTTTGAGGAGTATGAGCTGACGGCCCTTGACGCTGATGCGCGTGATGAAGCCGTAGCGGCGGTCCTCCCATACGGTCTCCTTGCCCTTGTCTTCGTTGACAGAAGCAGCAAGGGCGTTGACCATACGGAAACCGACGTTGTGGCGTGTGCCTTCGTAGTCGGGACCGATATTACCGAGACCGACGATAAGGAATTTTTCCATAGGAAGACCCCCTCCCCGCTCCCCCTCAAGGGGGAGTGTGGTATCTTTGGAAAAGAGTTTCTTCAGAAAGGAGAACATTAGGGGGGTAAAGGTTAAAAGGTTAAGAGTTAAAAGTTATATATGATGAAGACGCAAAGTCCTTGAGTGTTCTTTGCGTCTTCATATCTTTTCTTGGAGGTAATTGCTCCCTCCCTAACAGGGAGGGCGGGGGGGAGAGTCTCCTTATGCCTCAGCAGCCTCCTCAGCACTTGCAGCGCTGCGAGCGTTACGTGTCATCTTAACCTGGCATACAACGACGCTGGGTGAGGTGACGAGTTCGAGGCCTTCGAAGCTGAGTTCGCCGACCTTGATGGTCTTACCGAGCTCGAGGTTGGTGACGTCGATGTCGAGGCGCTCGGGGATGGCGGTGTGTACAGCCTTAACCTTGAGCTTACGAACGCTTGCGGAGAGCTTACCACCAGCCTTAACACCGGTTGCAAGACCGTTGAGCTTGATGGGCACTTCCATGACGATGGGCTTCTCGTCGGTGATCTGATAGAAGTCTACGTGCAGCACGTTGTCCTTGACGGGGTGGAACTGAGCCTCCTTGAGGATGGCAAGGCACTGCTGGCCGTCGATGTCGAGCTTTACGGTGTAGATGTCGGGAGTGTAGAGGAGCTTGCGGAGCTCACCTTCTGTTACGCTGAAAGCGGTAGCCTCGGGCAGACCGTTCTCACCCTTCTTCTCACCATAGAGGTTGCAGGGAACGATGCCCTGCTTACGCAGTTGCTTGGCAGCCTTCTTGCCGCCGGCGACACGTGCTGTGCCTTTGATCTCGATTGTTTTCATTTTCCTTTAGTTTTTGTGTTACTCTAAATGAAGTTAATAATGTCTTGCTTCATTCGCCATCACACGGGAGAAAGTGAAAAGTGATAGAGTGAAAAATACAGATTACCTAAGCTGTGAAGATTATCTCATTCTTCATTCATCATTCTTCATTCATCATTCTCACTCTCTGGCATGCCAGAATTGTGTGCTTTGATTGAAAGCGGGCGCAAAGGTAGCAAAAAGATTAGAGATAAATGACGAAAGATGAAAGTTTTTTTCGTTTTATGGCGTTTTTTTATGATTTGGGAGCGCTTTTTCGGCTTCTCACACGCGTATGTAAGAAATAATGTGTAATTTTGGAGGCAGAATGAGAGGGCCTCGCTTCGATTGAAAAAATAGTAACTAAAGGATTAACATATGAATAAAGGTACAGGAATTATGAAGAGATACAGCCTTGCTTTGGCGGGCTCGATGATGATGATGTCGGCAACGGCACAAACCGACGTGACGACCACGTATCTCACGAACCCCTCGTTTGAGGCCGACGCCGCAGCTTGCACGGATGCCGTGAAGAAGAGCGAGAGCGCCGACGGGCTGCGCGGATGGGACGTCAGCACCATCACGGGCTGGACCACGACGCGCCCCGACAAGCAGCTGCTCATCACCGCCGACTGCTTCACCGACAACAATTTCGGTAAGACGGCGATTGCCGACGGGAAGTACGCCCTGTTCCAGCGAATGGGGTGGAACAACGGAGCCACCACCATAGCCCAGACAACCGCCAGTGCCGTGCCGGCAGGCAAATACAGCCTCACGCTGAAGGCCAAGGCGTTCTATGCCAACGGCGGCAGCAGCGCCGTGGTGCAGGTGAAAGCTGCCGGACGCTCGCTGGGCACGGCAACCATAGACTTCGAGCACGGCTCGGCAGGATGCATGGCCAGCGCCGACTGGAAGGCGGTCAGCGTGCGCTTCACGCTGGCGGAGGCTGCGGCCATCACCGTGCAGACCGACGTGACATGGGTCAGCGGCGGCAGCCAGATAGCCCTCGATGATTTCCACCTCATCCAGTTGCCCGACGATACGCCCGATCCGCAACCCACGGTGACGCAGTTCACCGAAGGTGTAATCACCCACGACTTCGTGCCCGAGGCCGAGATGATGCAGGACCTGCTGCAGATGCTGGCCACATCGATGAAATACGCCAAGAGCATCTGGTTCAACTGCCAGGCGCCGAACTCCGTGGGCGAGGCCTGCGGCTACTTCAAGGGCAACAGCGCCGGACAGAGCAACGAGGACGGCGTGCGCACAAATGCCGACTTCGCCATGATAGCCGCCTTCCTGGTGAAATACGCCCAGGGCAAGGTGACGCTGCCCGACGGCATGACGTGGGACGAGGTGAAGGCGATGGCGATGAAAGCCCTCGTGTTCGGCTACTCCACGCATAAGGCCAACAAGCTGAAGGTGACGTCGAACAACGCCTATTGGGGCAGCACATCGACGTCGGACAACACGTGGGAGAGCTCGCTATGGACGATGAGCCTCTGCTATGCCGCCCATTTCCTCGACGACCAGCTGACCGACGCGCAACGCACATACATATATAATATGGTGAAGGCCGAGTGCAACTACGAGCTCGGACGCTCGATTCCCACGGGTTATGCCGGCGACACCAAGGCCGAGGAGAACGGATGGGAAGCCGACGTGCTGGCCTGCGCCCTCGGGCTTTACCCAGGCGACGCGCTGGCACCACGCTGGTTCGACCGCCTCCGCGCCTTCGCCGTGAACAGCTATTCGCAGGTCGATGACGCGCAGAACACCGCCGCCATAGACCCCGACTACGACACGAAGAGCGTGGCCGACTACTACCAAGGCCCCAACCTCTACGAGGACTATACGCTGCAGAACCACAATCTGTTCCACACCTCGTACCAGAACGTGGTGATGCAGGAGCTGGGCGAGGCACATCTGGCAATGCTCCTGTTCCAGGGCAGCAACCAGAAGTGGAAGACCAACGCGCTGATGCACAACCAGCAGGCTGTGTTCGACCTCGTGCTGAAGCGTCTGGCCTTGGCCGACGGCGAGCTGGCAATGCCTAACGGCAACGACTGGAGCCTGTTCCTGTTCGACCAGATTACCAGCTACTCCACCGCCGCCTGCTTCCTGCGCGACGCCGACGCGCTGATGCTGGAGAACATGGCATATAAGTACATCAAGGCGCGCCAGCAGACGACAAAGGACGGCTCGTGGCTCCTGAACAGCGACATAGGACCGCGGCGCATGGGCGTGGAAGGTCACCGCGTGATGATGACCTACCTGATGCACCTGGCCGCCTCGACAGCCTCGATGACGCCCTCGACATGGGACGACTTCTCGGCACGCCAGCAGGATGCCTACCTCTTCCGCACGCAGAACATCGTAAGAGCCTCGTCCGCAGACCGTTTCGTCACCTTCTCGTGGAGCACCGGTCTGAAGAGCTACACCGGTTATTTCACCGACACGACGCCCGACCGCAACAAGATCATCTGCCCCTTCCGCGCCAATAATACGGGCAACCTCATCGGCTGGTACAACGTCAGCGGCAAGGGCACTAACGCCACGCCTATCGTCAGCGGCATCTATGACCTGCACGAGAACGCCTTCACGATGAACGGCCGTCTGCAGACCAACGACAACACGCTGGAGAACAGCTTCGTGCTGGCTGCCACAACGGGCAACGCCGTGGTGTATATGAACAACGTGAAAGGTCTGCAGAGCGGCACCATTTCGGGCCGTCGCGGCGGACTACTCGCAATCACCACCGACCCATTCACAGCCGAGAAGCGCACTATCTATACGGCTGAGGGCGAAGCCACCGGCAACGGCGCCGCCATGCAGACCTGGCAGACGCCTTGGGCAAATATCGACAACTCCATAGGCATCGTCACCCTCGGCGGCACAGGTCAGATGGGCTTTGGCGACCGCGCCCTGAACAACAGCATACAATGCGCCAAGTTCTACCCGCTGTTCTCAAACGGGAACGTCAACTTTGCAGCAGGTAAAACAGTAGACCGCTCTACGGTCATCTACTACAGCCGCGTAGATGCCGCCACTACGGAACGCCTGCAGAGTCAGGCCGTAGCGCTCGCCGACCAGCTGCCCGACGGATGGAACGGCGTGACGCTGGCCGACCCCGACGGCACACGCTACTTCGTGGTCGCCAACCTCGCCGGCGGCAGCAAGAACAAAGCCGAGCTGAAGAACTTCACCATCGAGGGCTTCGGCGCTCCCGTGCTGCCGGTAGAGACCACCATAGCCAACTCCAAGAGCACAGTCACCATAGCCCTTGACGAGAGTCACGCGATGATGCAGCCGCTGAGCGTCTTCATACAAGGCGACGGTGTGGCGGCGAAGATGTTCAATCCGTGGGACGACAGCCAACTCTACGTGCGCAACCTGGGACAGCAGCCGCAAACCGTAGGCATCAGCTACGTGCGAAAAGGCGAGGTAGTGAGCACACAGCAGATTACCATTGAAGGTCTGGGCACCTACATCGTAACCTACGAGGGCGGCAACATAAGCTATGCCCCCGAGGAAGAAAGCGGCAGCAACGACCTCGTGGACATCACCGACCTCTGCGTGGTAAACCCTAGTTTCGAGGAGGACGTCACGTGGGGCACCACGGGCAACATCAACCTGAACGGCACGACCTACAATCCCTGCTACACGCAGAGCGTGGCCGCTGCCAACAACCAATTCCCTCAGGTGCTGCCCGTGAAAGGTTGGAAGGCTGAGAGCAAGCTCTCGCCCGCCAGCAAGTATGCCCTCCTCTACTCCATGCCCTACAGCTTCACACAATATTGCGTATCACCGTCCAACATAGGCAACAGCGCCAGCATCATGGCCGTGCCTGCCGCCTTCGAGGACAAGGTGGGGAGCCGCTGCCTCAGCATCCTGAACTCATGGACCATAGGCACCAACGCCATCAGCCAGAAGGTGCAACTGCCTGCCGCCGCCGAATATACGCTGACGTTTGACATGCGCTACGAATGTGCCAACGAGAGCCGACGGCCGGCCGACAACGTCATCACAGCCACGGGCGGCAACGTGAATACCGCGCTCTGCGGCGTGGAACATCAGGGACAGACCTTCTATGCCCCCTACCCCGAAGCAGCTTCGACATGGGTGCGGCAGCGCATCACCTTCACCGCAGCCAACAGCGAGGACCTCACGGCAACCCTGCGTTTCGGCCTCAATACAACAGCCAACCAAGGCGCCGCCAACCAGACACGCCTGCACATAGATAACGTGCGGCTATGGATGCCCCACGATGCCTATGACCAAGCTGTAGGCGTAAAAGCCCTGCCGCAATCAGCTCAGTCAGGCGCCGAAGCCGCCACTTATGACCTCGGCGGTCGTCGGATTGCAGGCCAGCCTCAGCAGCACGGCATATATATTCACGATGGTCGTAAAATCGTCCGCTAATCCTATCACCATGCGTCGCGTACTTCTTATCTATACAGGCGGCACCATAGGTATGGGGCAGAACCCCGACACCGGTGCCCTGGAGCCGTTGGACTTCAGTCAGCTCGTCGGCAATATTCCCGAGTTGGCATCGATTCCCGTGGCCGTTGACGTGCATCAGTTTGCCGAACCTATCGACTCCAGCGACATGAATCCGCAGCTGTGGGCGCGCCTCGTGGAGATCATCGTGGCGCACTACGACAGCTACGACGGCTTCGTCATCCTCCACGGCACCGACACCATGGCGTTCACGGCCTCGGCCTTGTCGTTCATGCTCGAAAACCTGACGAAGCCCGTCATCCTCACCGGTTCGCAACTGCCTATCAATCGTTTGCGCACCGACGGCCGCGAGAACCTCATCACCAGCATTGAGATAGCTGCTGCCCGCCATGCCGACGGCCGTCCGCGTGTGCCGGAAGTATGCATCTATTTCAGCGGCAAACTGCTGCGCGGCAACCGCTCGACGAAAATCAACAGCGAAGGTTTCAACGCCTTCGACTCGTTCAACTTCCCCCATCTGGCCGACGCCGGCGTGAACATCGTCTATCACGACGACCTCATCCTACGGCCCGACTATAACAAACCTCTCGTGCCGCATCTTGAAATGGACGCAGGCGTGGTAGTGTTCACACTTTTTCCCGGCATCGAGGAAAAAACCGTGCGCTATATCCTCAATGCCCCCGGCCTTCATGCTGTGGTGATGCGCACTTATGGTAGCGGCAATGCACCCCAACAGCCATGGCTGAAAGAAGCCCTCCTACAAGCTGAGGAACGCGGCATAACAATCGTAAACATCACTCAATGTGCTGCAGGTCCGGTGGAAATGGCACGCTACAGCGGCGGCTTCCTGCTGAAGACGGCAGGCGTGATAAGCGGTTTCGACAGCACGGTGGAATGTGCCATAGCCAAACTCATGAACCTACGTGGCCGTAGCAAAGACCCACAATTCATCCGGGAGCAGATGCAACGCCCAATGTGCGGAGAGATTAGTTTGGAATAGAGGGCAAGAGAGGGTTAGAGAGGGTTAGAGAGGGTTAGAGGGCCTGCGGCTCGGGGAGAGCCCTTCAGGCAATTATGATACCCATCGGGCGGGGAGAGAGCTAAGACTTTTGCCTGCACGCCTCTAATACCCTGATTAATTCTCTGGAATCGTCATTTCATTGTTTTTCAGTCGCTCGGCCGTTGCCTGCAGAATGGCTTTGAGCTGACGCGTCATCACCTTCTCCTCGGGCAAAGTACCGACCAAATTGTGCTGCAGCAGACTGTCGCTGCGGAATTTGAAAAAGCCGGTCGGCTGCTGCCCGTCGAACTGCAGGAGATAGTCGCCCCTGATGAGTTGAGGGATGCTGAAGTTGTTGAAAGCCCAGGTGGAATCAGGCGATGTGGAAAGCAGGTCCTTGCCGAAAGCTACGAATGGACGGTCGTAGCCCATATATCCCAAGAGCGTAGGCATGATGTCCAGCTGCTGTGCTATGCCATCGACGCAGCCTCGAGGGAGTTCGCCCGTGGGGTCGAAGAAGAGGATGGGAATGCGGAAATGGCCCAGCTCGGTCTTGTACTCGTCATGCGTGGTCTTGCTGCTGGCATGGTCGGCACAAAGCACGAAGATGGTGTTGTTGTACCAAGGTTGCCGACTGGCCGACGCGAAAAAACGGCGCAGGGCGTGGTCAGTATAGCGGATGCATTTGTGCAGGGCATGAATGCCTTCGTCCTTGAAGACGTCCTTATACTCGTCGGGAACAGCAAAGGGGTGATGCGACGAAAGTGTGAAGACGGCTGTGACGAAAGGCTCCGTCATCTCGGTCATCTTAGTGCAGAAGAACTGAAGGAACGGCTCGTCCCAAATGCCCCAAGTGCCATCGAAATCGGCTTTGCCGCCAAAACGGTCGTCGGCATAATACTCGTCGCGGCCGAAATATTCGTCGAAGCCTGCAGAACGTGCAAAGGAGCGGAAGCCCATGGAGTTGTTCTCTGCCCCGTGGAAGAAGGCGGAATGATAGCCCCAATGTCCGAGTTCGGTGGCAAGACTATTGATTTTGTTGAGCGAATAGGTTGACAGCACAAAAGCGTCGTGCATACGAGGGATAGAGGCGAGCACAGCAGGCATGGCGTCGATACTGGTCCAACCATTACAAAACGTTGAGCGCCACGTGAGGCTTACCGACAGCAATGAATCCGCGAAAGGCGTATAGCCGCGATAGTTGCCACCGTCGAGGTGACGATTGCGTGAACCTATAAACTCCTCGGCAAAACTCTCTACGATGAGCACCACAACATTCTTGCGACGTTCAATGCGGTCGGGACGAGGCATGTGAACGGGCATGTACAAGCTATCGATCTCAGCTTGGCTGTCGAAATATGTGGGTGTTTTGATGCCCTTGTGTTTGAGCGTCTTGATGATATTGAAGGGTGTATTGAGAACGATATTTGTCTCAATGGGCTGGCTGACGTAGCGGAAGGCGTCGTTGGGAGTTATGGGACGTGTGGCAGTACGGAAGAGTGCGCCGCGCATGCCGCCAATGCAGAGCACTATGGCGAGAAGGAAGAAAAAGAGATTAGTGATGAAAGATGAAAGTTTAAAGACTGGCTGCCCCTGACCTGCTTTAAGCTTTGACTCACGATAGCCCCAACACAGCAGAGCTATGAGCACAACGGCCAGGATGACAAAATACCAATGATGAATAAACTCTATGCCTATGATGCTGCCAAGGTTGCCTTCGTTCTCGAACTCAGCAAAGACATTAGCCGTGACACGCTTCTGCGTGAACGAGAAATAGGCAGAATCCTTCAGATTGACGATTACTGCCAGGATGTTGGGGATGAGGAACGACCACTTCGCAGCAGCTCGCAACCCACGCTTACCTTGACCGAAAGGCAAAAGGGCCAACAACAGATATAGGCTGTTGGTGAAGCAGATGGCAGCCGTGTCGAAGAGGAGCCCTCCGCGCGACATCGTAAGGAAAGAGCCCCAAGTGAGATTGGCGTTCAGCAGCGACCAGTTCTCGGCCAGGAATGCAAGTCGGCAACATTCGTAGCAGACATAGGCCAGCAGGATATTCGTCAGGACGTGCAGAGGCAGTCGTTTCATACTTTATCAAGATATGCATAAAGCGTTTGCAAGATCACCTTGGCGGTCTCTATGCGCTTTGGATCATCGCCTTCGATGGCGGTCTGCGAAGCATTGTCGTAGTGCGTCATTCCCGTGGCATCACGGAAGACGAAGCCGTTGTTGTAGGTATGGAAGGCGAAGGGATAAGTGTAGGTGTCGGCGGTAACGTCACGGCTGAAGATAAACTCGTCGTGCGGCAGCCCCATCTGTCCCAGGAGCGTAGCCGCTATGTCGCTTTGGTTGATAAGCGTGTCGATGGTCATCGGCTGCTTCACGGCACCTCCGAGCAGGAGCAAAGGGATATGTGGGTTCTTGGCTTGGTCGCCGATGTATTCGAGGTTGACGCCGTGGTCGCCTGTGACCACTACAAGCAAATCCTTCCAAGCCGGAGAAGCCTTCAAGGTGTCGATGAAACGGCCGAAAGCCTCGTCGACATAGGCAAAAGAGTTGTCGACCATATTGTCCTTAATGCGGTCGTAAGGAACACGGAACGGCTCATGCGACGAGAGCGTCTGGAAGGTGGTAAGCCAGCGGTTGGGAGAACCAGCTTTCTTAATGATATCATCAGCCAGCCAGTCGAAGACATAACCATCGTGCACGCCCCAGGAGATAGTGGGAGCATCGGCGGGGAAGTCCTTCTGCTGGACAAGCGTATCGTGGCCTGAGGCCCAATAGTAGTCGCTCTTGTGGAAGATGTTGAGGTTGCCGCCATGAACGGCCATGGTCTCGTAGCCCAAATCGTCGCGCAAACGACGCGGCAAGGCCGTAAGATGAGGCAGTTTGCTGGTGTTGAGGATAACGCTCGTGGTGGGCTGCCCGAGGATGCCGCTGAGAATGGCAACGAGACCGCGGTCGGTGCGGAAACTTGCGGCATAGCAGTTGGTAAAGAACACGCCGTCCTTGGCAACGCGGTCGAAATGAGGCATCACGCCCGGCTTGCCGCCCAACGACTCTATGAACCGCGAGCAAAGGCTTTCCCACACTACGATGACGATGTTGGGACGGTCGGTGTTCAACAGTTGTATTTGCGGCACGCCATGTGTGGGAAACAACGGAGCAAACTTCTCGGCGCAAAACTCTGGGGCGAACTCTTGAAACTGACTGCCGAAATCACCTTTGATGGAGAGCGAGTAGATGAAGTTGTAAACGGGATTGACTGCTGAATGGTTGAAGAACTGGTTGCGGCTGTAGAAGGCGTTGACGGGAGTATCGGGACGTCGGTTCAGTCCTCGAATAAGGCTGAAAAGGATAGCTGCTATCACCAAGGCTACGACCACGACAGCACAATGCCCCCACCAAGGCAGAACGCCAAGGGCATGGGCCGTGGGGTTACATATTGTCGCTATTGCCACGAGGGGAAAAGCCAACAAAGCAGCCACGAAGACCACCACCAGCAACGCCGCTAAGACATAGGCAGGCGACACGCTGGCAAAGGCGCCCTGGGGAGTGCGCAGGTAATGCAAAACGGATGCTTCTATTTTGAACTGCCACGAGCGGTAAAGCACCGTATCAGCAACCACGATGAGGGCTACCACTACGGATATTATCTCATCGTACAGAATAATCCAACGGGTGACATCGAAGTGAGGAGCGTGGGCAAACGCCCAAAGCATGAGCACGGGCACGGCTGTGAGGTATGACGCCACCTTCAAATCCGTGCGTAAGCCATGACCATAGATATCACGAAGGTCGGATTTCTCAATCTTGCCTCCGCCTACTCGTCGGTTGTAAGCAATAAATACCGGTCGCTGCACCACCACGAAGAACAGGGTGCAGATGATGAAGTGGAGAACGAGAAAAAGGATTATGTGAAACATTACAGGTTCAGTCTTCGAGTAGGGTTACTATATGGTTGACTATAATCTCGGGAGTAAGGGCGCTGACACATTGCATATGACCAAGCGGGCAACGGTCGGAGCCGGCAATGGAACAAGGCTGACATGACAAGCCGGCGGAAAGGGCGTTGCGGGAATTCTGGCCATAGCCCAAGAAGCCGCAGGCAGGCGTAGTGCCGCCCCACAGACTTACGACTCGTGTGCCGGCAAGCGAAGCCAGATGCATATTGGCGGAATCCATCGAGAGCATGACATCGAGGTGAGCCATGAGAGCCAGTTCCTGTTCCAACTGCAGGCGGCCTGCCACTACGAAGACGTTGGATGCCTTGCCTGCCCACTTCAGCAACTGCTTCTCCTCCTTGCCCTTGGCGCCAAAGAGAAACACTCGTCCACGTGGGCGGGCAGCCATCAGGGATACTACCTGCTGCATCTGGCGTAGGTCATAGGTCTTGGAGCGATAACGGGCGAAGGGAGCGATTCCCACCCATTGTTCGTGTTCCTTGGCCGGCAATCCCAGCGGTAGCGACGGCAACTGTTCGTCAAAAAGAGAGGTAAAGCGGGGCTTGGCTTCAAGGCCTAAACGCTGGAAGACTTCAAAATAACGGTCGATGAAAGGCTTGGCCATATGAGAATGGTCGTGGAGAATAGCCCGTCGCTCGCTACGGTTCTTGTCGAGCATTGCCACGGGCTTGAACTTCAAGCGAAAAGCGCCGTCAACAATCCAAGAGCGCAGCACATTGTGGAGATCGGCCACGGCATCAATCTGCATCTTCGTCAGCTTGCGCGCCAATCGCATAGTTCCCACTACGCCGCGGCTCTCGCTTTTCGGGAGAGGTAACACTCGGACGTTGGCAGGAGCATTTTGAAAGAGGCGTGCGGTGAATGCTGCCGTAGCAACAAGAAAGGAATGCTGCGGATATGTACGAGCCACGCTATAGATGGCGGGAATGGTCATAGCCACATCGCCAAGGGCTGATAGTCGGAGGACGAGGATGGTCATTGATTAGTTGACAGTTGAGAATTGACAATTGAAAGTTGAGATAGCATTTGGAGCCAGGCTTGCAGGGTTCGGTTGATGGAGTAGGTCGACGCTTTCGCCACAACGGCCTTACTCATTCGCTTCAGTCGTTCTGTGTCTTGGGCAAGAGCAACCAGTTCCTGCACATAAGCCTGTTCATCAAAGGGCGAAACGAGAACGCCCTCGTCGGGGGTGGCTATGATTTCCGAAGCGGAATCGAAGCTGTTGAAAGCGATGGGCACCACGCCATTAGCCTGAGCCTCAGCCACAACGAGAGGCCAGCCTTCGAAAGATGAAGTCATGCAAAGAACGGAAGCTGCGTCGTAATAAGGCTGTACATCTGTGTGGAAGCCTTCAAAACAAACACGCTGCAGGTGGAGCTCAGAAACCAAGGCTTGCAGGGCTTGGCGTTCCGGTCCGTCGCCGACGATGCGCAAGGTCCAGTCGGACAGTTGTGCTTCAGCCTCAGCCCATATTCGTAGCAGGCGGTCGACGCGTTTGTCGCGGCGCGAGAGTCGGCCAACGAATATCACTTCCTTACGTTTATTCCAAACAATGTTAGGATTTGAAGCTATGGAATTAGGCAGTACGTATAATTTCGCTACTTCATCGGTCAGGCCAAGGGTGCTGATGAGGCGTCGACGATTACCTTCGCAGAGCACGCCATAGGCATCGGCTGTACGAAGTATGCGGCGATATTTGCTTAGATAGAACTGGCGGGCAATCCATGAGGCATGACTCATCTCATAGAGAGGCATGCTCTGTAGGGCAAAGATGTAGGCGGCACCCGTCTGGCGTTTAAGCCACGAAGCATAGAGCAGTTCGCGATAGCTGACGAAAGCCTGCACGGAGTGCTCTCGGATGAAGTCGCGCACGAACTTGGCCACACGGGGCGAGTACTTAACATTGCCATGAGGCAATTCCACCACATTGAAACGAGGTTGCAAACCTGCGGGATAAGCACCAGAATGATGTTGGGATGCCATCACCGTAACCTCATAGCCATTAGCACAAAGCTCGTTGGCGATGTCCAGCGTCACGCGCTCGGCACCGCCAAAGGGAAATTGTTTGTGAATGAAAATGATGTGAGCGGCCACGGTTGAGCAATCGTTGCTAGTCCCTAATCCAAACTGCGCAGGTAATGCTCCACGCCGGCGATGTCCTTAGGCGTGTCGACGCTGAGCGACTTGCAATGGGCGTTGTAATAATAAATGGGCACGTGGTTCTCGATGAAACGGAACGAGTCGTTCTCCTCAATCTTCTCAATGGGACCGCGTGGCGTGTTGTGGTAGAAGTCCAAAGCCTTGCGGTTGAAGGCTCCCACGCCCACGAACTTATGGAAGACATAGTCCATGGCGCCCTTGGGATAAGGAATGGGACTGCGGCTGATGAAGAGGCAACGGTCGTCCTTGGCCGTGACAATCTTCAAATTGGTGGCATCGACCACCTCCACAGGATTCTCGAAGTCGGTCATGAGGTTTGACACATAGAGCTCGCCTTCCTTGATCTCTGCTGGGAGACACTGGATAATGGCTTCGCGTGTGAGCAACGGCTCGTCGCCATTGACCATGACGTAGAGATCGGCCTCAATGCGCGTGGACACCTCATAGAGGCGCTCGGTAGCGGTATCGTGGTCGGAACGCGTCATGACAACCTTAGCACCAAAAGCCTCGGCAGCCTCACGTATGCGGTCGCTGTCGGTAGCCACATACACTTCCGAGAACTCGGGCACAGCCTTGCAATGCTCGTAGACCCATTGTATCATAGGTTTGTCCAAGATCTTGGCAAGAGGTTTCTCAAAGAAACGGCTGCTGCCGCCACGGGCAGGGATAACACAGATAATGTTCATATTTGTAAGCATTTTACGTTAGCATTCAATTAATCCGGGACGTTAGCTGTCTTCTGCCAAGCGAGGGTTGGCCTTGGCGGCTTGCCTGTTGTTGTACTCCTCACGACTGATGTACCAGCGGCGATGAGACCACAGCCAGAGCTCAGGCTGGCGGAGAATGCTGGCCTCCATCATGCGAAGATAGCCTACGGTGTATGGGAACGTTTCGTTCTCAACGGGTTCTATGGGACGAATGGTCATTCGATAATGACCACGCGAAGTCTGCTCGATGTCGAGATAGAAATAGCATGCTCCAATCTTTCGGCCGAGTTCTTCGGCACCGGTAATATACATGGAGTCCTGCCCAAGGAAGGTGGTCCAATGGTCCATCACTTCGCTGTTAGGATGCTGGTCGGCGATGAAAGCCATGAGGAATGGAGTGCCGGCTGCTTTCATGCGGAGCACGCTACGATAGACAGCCGTTTGACGGACACAGATGCCTGTGAAACGTGAGCGCAGCCGTTCGAAAAGGCAATCTGAAGCCTTGTCGCGCAGAGGTCGGTACACCTGACTGCAGATGATCGGTTCGGTGAAATGAGTGTACATTTGTTGCCCCCATTCCCAGTTGCCGTAATGGCCCATCAACACGAAAGCAGGCCGCCCCTCGCGCGCACAAGCATCTACAAATTCTGTGCCGTGGGCTTCGACGCGGCTATTGAGTTCGTCGTCGCTGATGTGAAGCAGTTTGATTATCTCGACGATAATGTCGCAAAGATGGTGGTAGAAAGCCGACTCTATCTCAAGACGGCGCTCTGCAGAGAGGTCGGGGAAAACGCGTTGGAGGTTCTCTCGCACGACACGACGACGGTAATGCCACACATGAGTCATCACCCAACACAAGGCATCGCTCACACAGTAGAGCCACGAGAGCGGCAAGCGGGCCAGAGTGCCCAGCAGGCCGATGTAGAGGCTATAGAGCAGTTTATCCTTCATGAGCGGAAATAGTGGCGACGATGGCCTCGGTGGCGCCTTCGTGACGATGCATATAATCCTTAGCTGTTCGGCTGATGGTGTCAAGGCGCTTTTGGTTGTGTTTGAGCTCTGCAAACCAGTCGTCCAGTTGCTCGGCATTTTCCACTATGCGTCCAACACCCAGCTCTGCCAACTCTTGCGCAGTGGGCTTACGCTCAATGCGAGGACCGTAAGCCACAGGCAAGCCGTAGGCTGTGGCTTCGATGATGCTGTGGAGATAAGGTGTGAAGCCACCGCCCACATATGCCCAGCGTGCGAAACGGTAGATGGAAGCCAGCGCGCCCATAAAATCTATGATGAGCACCTGAGTCTTCGAGAAATCGGTCTCGGCAGTGCAATGGGAATAGCGATGAGCCTGACACAGCAGACGTTTCTTGATGCGTAGGATGTTCTCCGGACTTATCTCGTGAGGAACAAAAATGAAGCGTGTATCCTGATGACGGTTGGCAACCGTAGCCACCATATCGAGGTCTTGCTTGTCGTGGATACTGCCTGCGATAAACACATCACGGCCGTCGACAAAGCGCTCAATGACAGGGTTCTCATAAGGGGTACGAGCCACCTTGCGAGCATTGTCGAAAAGAGGATCTCCGGTGACTGTGACATTAGTGAATCCAAGTTTCTCCAATCGTTTCTGCGACATTTCATTCAAAACGAAGAAATGTGAGTAGGTCTTAAGCTTACTACGCCAAAGCCAGCCATACCAATGCATGAAAGGAGCACGCTCAGTGATATTTGCTGAGATGAGATATGTGGGTATCTCGCGCTTGCCCAACTCATGGAGGTAGTTGACCCAATACTCTGAAATGATGAACACGGCTCGCTCAGGACGCACGGCATCCAGGAAACGACGGACATTCCAAGGCTTGTCCAAAGGCAGAGCGTATACGGCATCCACGTTGTGGCGGTAACGTTTCAGATAGTCCAAGCCCGAGGGGGAGAACACTGTTAGCACGATACGCCAACGGCCCGAGTCGTGCAACTGACGCACAATGGGCTTGGCGACGTTGTACTCGCCAAGTGATGAGGCGTGCACCCACATCGTAGGACGATCATCGCCCGTGGCCCGCTCGCCTGCCACAATATGCTTTATCAGGCCTTGCTGACCTTTGACAAAGCGAAGGAACTTGGCTTTCGGGTCGCGGATAAAAAGAGCGACCAACTGAAAGATGAGATCTATGAGATAGGCTACAAAATTGTATATTGAGTGCATGCGCGAGTACTTCTTTATTTATTTCGGGCGCAAAGATACGGCAACTTCTGCGTAAAACAGCACAAAAAACAAAAAAAAATGAGAAAGTTTGCAACTTTATCACAGAGATTTGCTACTTTTGTGGCCAAAGTTGAAACCTTGCATGATTTATGTCACTCTACCAAACGACGAACAACGCCGTCTGACATTCTATCTCGCCATGGAGGAGTTTCTGGCACGTCATCTCAACGATGATGACGACCTCTTTTTCATGTGGCAAGTGGAACCAACGGTTATCTTCGGGCGGAATCAAGATATAGAGCGTGAGGTAAACCTCGAATACTGTCGCAAGCATGGGATACATTTTGTCCGACGCAAGAGTGGCGGGGGATGTGTCTATGCTGACCGTTCAAACGTCATGATGAGTTATATCACTCGCTCTGACGAAGTTGTGCAAACCTTCAGCCGATACATGGAAATGGTGCGGCAAATGCTCGCCGACCTCGGCATCGAAGCTACTACTACAGCTAACAACGACATACTCATCGACGGACGGAAAGTGTCCGGCAACGCGTTCTATCATATCCCTGGTCACAGCATAGTACATGGAACCATGCTCTTCAACACGGACATGCAACATATGCTTCAGGCCATCACACCGCCTCAGACCAAGCTCGACCGTCATGGCGTGGAAAGCGTGCGACAAAGGATCACCCTGCTCAACGAGCACACGAGCCTTACAATCGAAGAGTTCAAGACATACGTACGTAAACGCTTATGTGACCGGACGTATGAGCTCACACATACGGACGTGCAAGCCATCACGACTATAGAAGAAGATTACCTTAACCCAATATTTATCTATGGAAAAGAAAACTTGTCTCTATGACCGCCACGTGGCACTCGGCGCACTGATGTCGCCCTTCGGCGGTTTCATCATGCCCATTCAGTACTCAAACATCACCGACGAGCACAACGCCGTGCGCCAGCACTGCGGTGTCTTCGACGTCAGCCACATGGGTGAAGTTCGAATCACCGGTCCCGACGCAGAGCAATACGTTCAGCACATCTTCACCAACGACGTCACAGATGCGCCCTTCGGACAGATCTATTATGGTATGATGTGCTACCCCAACGGCGGGACGGTCGACGATCTCCTCGTGTATAAAATGGGCGACAACGACTTCTTCCTCGTCATCAACGCCGCCAACATCGATAAAGATGTGGCTTGGATGAACGAACAAAAGGAAGGCTTCGACATCAACCTCGACCACCAAAGCGACTACTATGGGCAGCTCGCCGTTCAAGGCCCTGAAGCAGAAGCTGTCGTCGAGGAAGTGCTCGGCTTGCCTTGCAAGGAGTTGAAGTTCTACACGGCCAAGACTCTTGATGTTGCCGATGGCGACGAAGGTGAGACCATCATCATCTCTCGCACCGGTTACACAGGCGAAGACGGCTTCGAAATCTATGGTTCACACGAATTCACACAGAAAGCATGGGATAAGCTCATGGAAAGCGGGCGCTGCAAGCCCTGTGGCCTCGGCTGTCGCGACACTCTGCGCTTCGAAGTCGGTCTGCCGCTTTATGGCGATGAACTCAGCGCTGACATAAGTCCCGTCATGGCAGGTCTCTCCATCTTCGTCAAACTCGACAAGCCCGAGTTTATCGGAAAGGAAGCCCTCGCCGAACAGAAAGCCAACGGTGTTGCGCAGAAACTTGTGGGCATAGAACTCACAGACAAGGCCATCCCCCGCCATGGTTACGCGGTCCTCTCACCCGAAGACGATGTCATCGGCGAAGTGACCACTGGCTACCACTGCCTCAGCGTGGACAAGAGCGTCTGCATGGCTCTCGTTAAGACAGAATACGCCAAGCTCGGCACCGAACTCGCAATCCAAATCCGTAAGAAGGTGTTCCCTGGCGTGGTTGTCAAAAAGAAGTTCTACGATAAACATTATAAGAAATAAAACCCTCCCCCCACCCTCCTTTAGGGAGGGAGTGGTCACCTTTTCCTACAGAGATTTAATTAAAAAAATATCTAACTATTAACTTAAAAAATGGTCCCATATAGCCCCTCATTAGCAATACATTCCACTCCCTCCCTACAAGGGAGGGTGAGGGGAGGGTCCGCTCTTTTATTTTATGGCAAACTTTGAATCAGGACTCTACTACAGTGAGTCACACGAGTACGTTCGCGTAGAAGGCGAATTTGGTTACATTGGTATTTCTGACTATGCTCAGCACGCTCTGGGTAATGTCGTGTATGTTGACATGCCCGAAGTAGACGACGAAGTCACCGCAGGCGAAGAGTTTGGCGCCGTGGAGAGCGTCAAGGCTGCAAGCGACCTCATCGCTCCTGTCAGCGGCACCGTCGTAGAGGTCAACGAAGCCCTCGAGGATGAGCCCGAGCTCCTCAACAAGGACGCTTTCGCCAACTGGATCATCAAAGTACAGCTCTCAGACCCCGCTGAGCTCGACAACTTGATGGACGTGGAAGCTTACAAGAAGCATTGTGAATAAGAAGACCCACCCCTCACCCTCCCTTGTAGGGAGGGAGTGGTTACCTTTTAAAAACAGTATTCTTTTATGAGTACACCCAGTCAAAAACTATCTACTCCCCTCCCTGCAAGGGAGGGGCAGGGGGGAGGGTCTGCATTTAAGTACTTTCCCCACACCGAAGAAGATCTTCAGGAGATGTTGAAAGCCTGTGGCGTCAGCTCTGTTCACGACCTCTTTGCCGATGTGCCCGAGGCTGCACGTTTCAAGCGTGAGTACAACCTGCCACAAGCATTGTCTGAAACAGACCTCCGCCTCTTCTTCGAACAGTTGACGCACCCATTAAGCACCCAGCAGCTTATCTGCTTCGCCGGTGCCGGTTGCTATGACCACTACGCTCCCAGCGTGGTCCAGAACATCATCGAGCGTTCGGAATTCCTGACATCATACACGCCTTACCAAGCCGAGATATCGCAAGGCACGCTGCACTACATCTTTGAGTATCAGTCCATGATAGCCGAACTGACGGGCTTGGACATCTCCAATGCCTCGATGTACGACGGTGCTACAGCCACTGCCGAGGCGATGATGATGGCTTGGGGCAATGCTAAGAAAGCCACACGCGTGCTGGTCAGCGAAACCCTTGACCCGAAGGTTCGTCGTGTCGTAGACACCTATGCTCATTTCCATGGCGTTCCCCTCCAGCTCATCCCTGCTAAGAACGGCGCTCTCGACCGCGAAGCACTCGACAAGGAGCTGGCCGAAGGAGGCGTAGCAGGCGTCATCGTGCAGCAGCCCAACTACTTCGGCATCGTCGAGGACTACACGGGCATTGCTGATGCCGTGCATGAGCAGAAGGGTATCTTCGTCATCAATGCCAATCCCAGCGACCTCGCCATCCTGAAAACGCCGGGTGAATGGGGAGCTGACGTGGCTGTCGGCGAAGGCCAGAGCCTCGGCATTCCCATGACCTTCGGTGGTCCTGGTGTAGGCTTCATGGCATGCACCGAGAAGCTTATCCGCAAGATGCCAGGCCGTATTGTAGGCCAGACCTTCGACAACCGCGGCCAGCGTGCCTTCGTGCTGACACTCCAAGCTCGCGAACAGCACATCCGTCGCCAGAAAGCAACCTCTAATATCTGTTCCAACCAGAGTCTCATGGCGCTCTACGTGACCATCTACCTCAGCCTCATGGGCAAGGAAGGCCTGCGGGAAGTTGCCGAGATGAGCTATGCCGGTGCCCACAGCCTCTGCGACAAGCTCCTCGCTACAGGCAAGTTCCAACTCACCTTCCCCGGTCAACCCTTCTTCAACGAGTTCTGTGTTGACTACGACGGCGACATCGATGCCTTGCTCGAAGAAGCCACTGACTGCGGCTATCTTGCTGGCGTGAAGGTAGGAGAGAAGACTCTCATGCTGGCCGTCACTGAACAACGCACACCCGAAGAGATAGACGAGCTCTGCGAAATCATTGCAAAATAAGAAAATCAAAACACATTTCAGATATTTTTTCGCATATGAAAAAGAAGTTAATAGTTCCTTTTGTCGCAGTCCTGTTATTAGGCATATACATTTATTCCATTAGTTCTGTCCATGCATATAACTGGAAACAAACTTCTGGGGGAAGTGCAGGAGACTTTTTATATTTTGGAGAAGCATCCTCTTATAGGCTTTGTGGCCCCATATTATATAAAGACAAGGAAAGAAAAGGAATAATTATTCTTCATATATCTGATAGGTTAATAATCTATTCTTTTATAGATAAGGAAATTGGATACTATATGTCAATTTGAAATGTCAGGAAAGTGTTAATCATGGATTCGCTTATTACCTTTGCAAAGAACAACTTTGACTTGATAACTCTACTCATTGGCGTTTTAGGCGTAGTGATTAGTTTTATCTCCGTCATTTATGAGGTGAGAAAGCGAAAACGTAACAGCAAGATACAATGAACAGAACATTATACGGAAACCTGATCTTCGAACTTTCGAAGAAAGGACGCAAAGGCTACTCACTGCCACAGGACTACGACCGCACACACACTACAGCCGAGCTGCCAGAGGCTCTACGCCGCAAGGACGCCGCCCGTCTGCCTGAATGCGACGAGCTGACGGTAGTGCGTCATTATACGAATCTCAGCCACAACAACTTCGGCGTGAACGACGGCTTCTACCCACTCGGCTCCTGCACGATGAAGTATAACCCCGTCATCAACGAGGAGATAGCCGCCATGAAGGCTTTCGCCGGTTTGCATCCCCTGCAGCCTGCAGAGACCTGCCAAGGCGCTCTCGAAGTCTATTACAACCTCCAGCAGTCACTCGCCGAACTGGCCGGCCTCAGCGAGTTCACCCTGAATCCCTGTGCCGGAGCCCATGGGGAACTGACCGGCCTGATGGTCATCCGAGCCTATCACGAGGCGATGGAAAATAGGAAAATAAGAAATGAAGAAATGAAGAAAGATGAAGCGCCAGCCTCTTCTTATTCTCTTAATCTCACATTTTCTAATTCTCAAAGAACCAAGGTCCTCATCCCCGATTCAGCCCATGGCACCAACCCCGCCTCCGCCGCTGTCTGCGGTCTTGAGGTCGTGGAGGTGAAGAGCCTGGCCGACGGCACTGTTGATGTTGAGCACCTGCGCCAACTCCTCGACGAGATGGGCAATCAGGTGGCTGCCATGATGATGACCAACCCCAACACCCTCGGCATCTTCGAGCCCCGCGTGCTGGAGATTACAGAGATGGTGCACAAGGCCGGTGGCCTGATGTACTACGACGGTGCTAACCTCAACGCCCTCCTCGGCGAATGCCGCCCGGGCGATATGGGCTTTGACGTCATGCACATCAACCTCCACAAGACATTCTCCACGCCTCACGGTGGTGGTGGTCCCGGCAGCGGCCCCGTCGGTGTTCGCAAAGGCTTGGAGCAGTTCCTGCCCACACCTCGCGTCAAGATGGAGCCCCCCCATACGGCCCCCGAGGGGGCTTCGGAACCCATGTTCACCATTGACTTCGGTAACGTGTCCTCCTCGGGGGACGAAGGGGGGGCCACCGCCACCAGCGCCCTCGGCTCCGTCGGCAGCTTCTTCGGCAACTACGGCGTCATGCTCAAGGCCTATGCCTACATCCTCAGCCTCGGCCACGAATATGTAAAGCAAGTAGGTCCCTTGGCCACTTTGAACGCCAATTATATTAAGGAACGCCTGCGCGATGACTACCTGCTGCCCATCGGCGGCCTGTGTAAGCACGAAGTGGTGTTCGACGGCCTCGTGGACAAGAGCACGGGCGTAACCACCATGGATGTGGCCAAGCGCCTGCTCGACTACGGCTATCACGCTCCCACAATCTACTTCCCCCTCCTCTTCCATGAGTCCCTCATGATTGAGCCCACGGAGAACGAGAGCAAGGAGACCATCGATGCCTTCATCGACGTTATGCACAAGATTGCAGCCGAAGCCAAGACCGACCCCGAGCTGGTCAAGACCGCACCCCACAACACCCCCATTGGTCGTGTAGACGACGTGCTGGCCGCCAAACAGCCCGTAACAACCTATTGGAGAACTCTCGAATGTTGACACATTAGAAGGCAAGAATGACCTAGGTCACGGTGAGAGGTGAAAGCCGCTTCGCAGCGGTTAGTATTTACCTCTCATCGCGACAAAGGCGCTCTAACCGTTGCAAAGCAACTCTAACCCTTAACCGCGCCGAAGGCGCTCAAAACTTCATGTCATCTCTCATCATCATCGGTGCAGGCCCTGGAGGCTATAAGACCGCCCTTCATGCTGCCAAGCATGGTCTCAAGGTAACCATATTTGAAGCCGGACACGTTGGAGGCACATGCCTCAATGTTGGCTGTATACCCACTAAGACCTACGTCCACTCGGCCTCCTTTGCCGAAGCCGTCGAACGCCAGCCTCAAGTGGTGGAACAGTTGCGCGGTGGAGTTGAAACACTCCTCTCCCACCCCAACATTACCCTCGTCCGTGAGCGTGCTTCGTTTGTTGATGCCCACACAGTGGAAACGCCCAGTGGTCAGCGCTATACAGCCGAAAACATCATCATCGCCACCGGCTCCTCAACCAAGTATATCCCTGTTGAAGGCGTGGATAGCCCTTACGTAGTAGATTCCACTGGCCTGCTCGCTCTCAAGGAACTTCCCAAGCGCCTCTGCATCATTGGTGCAGGAGTCATCGGCATGGAGTTTGCCAGCGTCTTCAACCGTTTCGGTTCTGAGGTGACGGTAGTGGAGTTTCTGAAGGAATGTCTGCCTGCCATCGACAGCGACATCGCCAAACGACTGCGTAAGCAGATGGAGAAGCAAGGCATCAAGTTCTATATGGGAGCAGGGGTGAAAAGCCTCTCCCCAGCCACTGTGCCCGACGGGTCACCGACGGGTTCCATTTCCGTCACCTTCGAGCAAAAGGGCAAGGAACTCTCCGTCGAAGCTGACGTCGTGCTGATGGCCACAGGTCGTAAGCCCAACACCGAAGGTCTGAATCTCGAAGCCCTCGGCATCACCTTGGAACGCAACGGCGCCATCCCTGTCAACGAGCATTTCGAAATTGAAAATTGCAAATCGTCAAATTGTAAATGTTATGCCATCGGCGATGTCAATGGTCGCCAGATGTTAGCCCATGCAGCAGAGTACCAGGGTCTTCACGTTGTGAACCACATCCTTGGTATCGAAGACCACATCCGTTTCGATGTCATGCCCGCTGCCATATTCACGACACCTGAAGCAGCCTGCGTAGGGCCGTCTGAAGACCAACTGAAAGAGGCTGCCGTGCCCTTCGAGTGCCATAAAGCCTTCTTCCGTGCCAATGGAAAGGCACTCGCCATGGGCGAGACAGAGGGAATGGTAAAGCTCTGCTGTGAGCCCAATGAAGGACGTCTGCTCAGCTGCCATGCCTATGGTGCCCATGCTGCCGACCTCGTTCAGGAAGCCACTGCTTACATCACCCTTGGTGCCACCCTCAGTCAGCTACGCGAGACGGTGCATATCCACCCCACCCTCTCCGAAATTCTTATCGAAACGAACTAACGCAATCAACAATACCTAACCAAGCCAAAGACAGACTTATGTCAGAGCAAAACCTACCTACCATTGAAGAAGTTTTTGCATGGATGCGAAAACTCTACGACGAGAGCTACTCGGGTTTAACTAAACTTGAGAAAGGCGAACAGCATATGTATGGCACGATGGTTACTACGCCAAGTGACAAGAAATTCATAGTGCGTATGCTGGATGAAACGAGCCAGATTCGCGACACTCAGAAGTTGGCTCGTCGTGTGAAAGAGCTTATCGATCAATACGGTATCCCTAAGTTCCTCGACACCACAGACCACGCCCTCTTTTGGATGTACCAAAAGTTCGCCTACTTACCTCTTTTCAACTGGGCTGCCGTGCCCATCATCAAATGGCGACTGCGCCGCGACACCAGCCGTGTCATTATCAACGCAGCACGGCCCAGCCTCACTGAGCACTTGGCTACGCGTTTCGACCAGAACATCGGCCAGAACGTCAACTTATTGGGCGAGGTTGTATTAGGTAACGAAGAGGCTGAGAAACGTTATCAATCATATCTTGAAGCTCTGAAGGAGCCTGACATCAACTATATCTCGGTTAAAATCTCAGGCATATACGCACAGACACACGCGCTGAACTATAAGGAGTGTTTCCCTGAGTTGGTGCGCCGTATGTCCGAACTTTATCAGACAGCCATTGACTATCCTTACACCGACCCCGACGGCGTGACTAAACCCAAGTTCATCAACTTGGATATGGAAGAGTATAAAGACGCTCACTTGACGATGAAGCTCTTCAAGGACGTACTCTCGCTGCCACAGTTCAAGAACTACGAGGCTGGCATCGTGGTCCAGGCATACCTGCCAGACGCTTGGGGTTTCCAGAGCGAACTTTTGGAATTCGCCCGCAAACGCGTGGAGGAAGGTGGAGCGCCTATAAAGATGCGCATTGTGAAAGGTTGTAACCTCGATATGGAGAACATCGTCAGCGACCTACGCGGATGGCCTAATCCCGTTCGTAAGAGCAAGACGGAGGTGGATGCCAACTATCTGCATATCATTGAGCGCGGCCTCAAACCTGAGAACGCTCGTGTGCTGCACATCGGTATGGCTTCGCACAACCTGTTCACCATATCGTATGCCTACCTGCTCACGCAGATGTACCAAACGCCGAAGGACTGTTTCTGCTTTGAAATGCTCGAGGGCATGGCCAACCATGTATGGCGCGCACAGCGTAAACTGGGCAACCATGTCATCTTGTACACGCCCGTAGTGAAGAAGGAACACTTCCTCAATGCCATCAGCTACTTGGTTCGCCGCATGGACGAGAACACAGCGCCCGACAACTTCCTGACGCACTCCTTCTCACTCAAACCTGACACGCCCGAATGGCACAACCTGCAACAGCAGTTTATCGATGCCTACAATATGAAAGACCACCTCGACCACACGCCTACTCGCACGCAGGACCGCAATAAGCCCTACGTTGGTCAGGAACCGCAGGACGAGATGATCAACGAACCGGATACCGACTTCGACCGTTTCTGCAATCAGCAGTGGGTTGAGAAGATTTTCGCTAAATGGAAGTCAGCAGGCTTACCAGCCGAGAACAAAGCTCAGTGGGGCGATTGGAAACCGGGCGATCTACTGCCCACTCAGATTGGCGCAGAACTGGTCTACAACGACGACCATGTACGTTACTTCGACCGCTCTCAAGAGGGCGACGTGCTGGTGTGTGAGATGAGCCGTGCTGACAAGGCTCAAACCGAGCAGATACTGGCCACTGCTGAAGCCGACGCAGGTCATTGGCGCGAGACGACCATCGAGGAACGCCATCAGACGATGTATCGCGCCGCAAATATCCTCGGACAAATGCGCGGTGACCTCTGCGGTTCGATGTGTGCCATCACGGGCAAGACCATCGAGGAGGCTGACGTTGAGGTGTCCGAGGCTATCGATTACTGCCGCTTCTACACCACGACAATGAAAAAACTGGCTGCTCTGCCAGACATCAAGATAAAGGCTAAGGGCACAGTGCTCGTACTCTCGCCATGGAACTTCCCCTGCGCCATTCCCTGCGGAGGTGTCGTAGCCGCTTTGGCATCTGGCAACACATGTATCCTCAAGCCAGCCACCGTGGCTGCCCCTGTGGCATGGCTCTTCGCCCGTGCCTTCTGGGAAGCCGGCGTGCCCAAGGAAGCGCTGCAGGTCATCATTACCGACCGCGAGGCCACACCGCTGCTGACCTCTTCGCCTATCGTTAAGCATATCATACTTACCGGTGGCACAGAGACAGCACAGGCCATAGCCCATGCCAACCCACGCAAACCGCTCAGCGCCGAGACAGGCGGCAAGAATGTCATCATTCTCTCAGCCAAGGGCGACCGCGACCATGCCATCATGAACGCATGTCGCTCGGCCTTCGGCAATGCCGGTCAGAAGTGCTCGGCCTGCTCACTGCTTCTCGTCGAGCGCTCTGTCTACGAGAATCCTGAGTTCTTTGAGAAACTTAAGGACTGCGCATCATCACTCAAGGTTGGCGGCGTCTGGAACGCCGGCAACATCGTCGGCCCAATGATCACCAACAAAAACGACAAGCTGGAGCAGGCCTTCAAGCTGGAGCCCGGCGAACGTTGGCTCATCGCCCCTGAGTTCGTTGACAAGAAGAAGTACATACTTCGCCCGACCATCAAAGTCGACGTAAAGCCCGAGTCCTTCACATTCCGTACCGAGCTCTTTGCCCCCCTGCTGGCCCTAGCACCCTACGACACCCTTGAGCAGGCTGTCAACCTTGTCAACGGCCTCGACTACGGCCTCACCTCAGGCCTGCAGTCGCTCGATGAGCAGGAGCAGCGCTACTGGAAGAACCATATCCAGGCGGGTAACCTCTACATCAACCGTGGCATCACAGGTGCCGTGGTCAACCGTCAGCCCTTCGGCGGTATGAAACTGTCGGCCTTCGGCCCCGGGCTGAAGGCAGGCGGCCCCAACTATGTGGCACAGTTCATGGATATTACCGATAGCGAAGGTTGCACTACAGACTACTCTACTTCTTATGCCGAATGGTATGAGCTTGAGTTCCGTCACGCCCGCAACATACAGCCCAAGATACGCGGCGAACAGAACGTATTCCGCTATCTGCCCCTTGCAGGTGGCATGGTTCTCCGTCTGTTTGGCGATGAGACGAAGGAACAAGTGGAAATGGTTTGTCTTGCAGCCAAGACCGTAGGCACGCCACTCACCATTTCCGCAGAGGAAGGCAATCCTTTGTTGGAAAAACTGACGTGCGCCGTAAAACTCGAAAGCCTCGACAAGTTCTGCGCATCCATAAAGAACTATGAGCGCATACGCACTATCTCGGCTAATGTTCCCGACGCGCTGTTTGCAGCTGCAGCCGCTGCCGATATGTATATCGCTCAGGCTAAGCCTGTGCACGATGGTCGTATCGAACTGGCTCACTACATCAAGGAGCAGTCCATCTCGAACGAATATCATCGTTATGGTTCACAGATTGAGGTGCCCGAAATAGAATAACATCAAACATTTTCATCAACGTAAACAAGCAACAAGTGCCCGACGGGCTCCCGTCGGGCACATTAATTAAACAACCAATTAACAACACAAACCAAAATGATCAGTTTCATCATCAGTCTAGTAGCATTGATCCTCGGCTACATGCTTTACAGCCGTGTTGCAGAGCGTGTGTTTGGCCCCGATGACCGTCCAACGCCAGCCCTTCGCCGTGCCGACAAGGTTGACTACATTGTCATGCCCGGTTGGCGTATTTTCATGATACAATTTCTGAACATTGCCGGCACCGGCCCCATCTTCGGCGCCATCATGGGTATGTGGTTCGGCCCGTCGGCATATCTATGGATTGTCCTCGGATGTATCTTCGGCGGAGCCGTTCACGACTACATAAGCGGTATGTTGTCTCTTCGCCACGACGGCTGCGGACAGGCTGAACTCACAGGCCTGTACCTGGGTTCCACCGCCCGCAAGGCCATGATCGTTTTCACCATGCTGATGATGGTCCTCGTCGGCGCCTTCTTCGTCTACTGCCCCGCCATCATCCTTGCAGGCATCTGGGGCGAGAAGATGATGTGGGTAGCTATCATTTTCCTCTACTACGTTGCCACCACCGTGATGCCCATAGACAAAGTCATCGGGCGCGTATATCCTCTTTTCGCACTTTCGATGCTATTCATGGTCGTAGCCCTCGGCATCGTGCTCTGCATCAAGCACCCCGTGCTGCCAGAGGTGTGGGATGGTCTTGGCAACATGGGGGCTGTGCGTTTAGGGCTCAAGCAGCCACTCTTCCCTGCCCTTTTCGTCACCATAGCCTGTGGTGCTGTAAGCGGTTTCCATGCCACCCAGTCGCCCATGATGGCTCGCTGCATGCAGAGCGAGCGCCAAGGACGCCCCATCTTCTACGGAGCCATGATCACCGAGGGCATAGTAGCTCTTGTCTGGGCCACTATCTCCAGCTATTTCTTCTTTGCCGATGGTTGGCGCGAGGTATGCTCGTCTGAGCTTATTGCAAAGTTTGAAGCCACAGGGCTCACTCTGATACAACACTTCGACGCACCTACCGTCGTCAACATCGTCTGCGCCAGCTGGCTTGGCACCTTCGGCAGCATCCTCGCGTTGCTTGGCATCGTGGCTGCCCCGATTACCACTGGCGGCAGTTCATTCCGCTCCGCGCGCCTGATTCTTGCCGAGGCCTTCCATCTCAACCAAAGTTCCAAGCGCGCGCGCCTGCTGCTGAGCCTGCCTGTGTTTGCAGTGGGCATTGCACTACTGGCTTGGCAGATAGGTAATCCGTCGGGCTTTAGCACTGTGTGGCAATACGTAGCCTGGGGCACTCAGCTGATGGCTGCTGTAACCCTATGGGTCTGCACCGTGTATCTATACAAAGAGCACAGGTGTTACTGGTTGACGCTCATTCCAGCCATCTTCATGACTGTTGTGGTCAGCGACTTCCTTCTCGTTTCACCCACTACGTTCGGCCTGCCGTACACGCCATCGCTCATAGTGGCTATTGCCATAGCCTTGGCTGCCTTGGCACGCTTCATCTGGTGGGCACGTTATGCACGGAAATAAATCATTAGCATCAGCATATGAAACAGCGTCAACTTCTTTTCTTGTTTCTCGCAAGTCTCCTCTCTTCAGTCGCCGTATTGGCTGAGGAAGCCAAGTTCCACATCAGTTTGAAGCAGCCTGGCAACCTGTCCACGACCTATGAGTTGCACCAGCAAGGCCCACAACTCGTTGCCGATAAGAAAATACCTATTATCATCACCAAAGAGCTCTCCAGTACCGGTAATCATCAGATGCTTACCTTAACCCTTACTGCCCTTGAGCGTGTGTACTATAATATAGGGGTATTGCTACCTACGTCCTTCGCCACAGATCAGTGCGAGTTTTACCTACCAGGTTTCTGGTACCACAAGAACCTACGTTCTCCGCGCGAAGCACCTTCATTCCACACCTCACGCGACTGGACCTTCCGCGAGGATCGGCTCTCCTCGCCTCTGACAAGCGTCTACGATAGTTCAACAGGGCAGACCGTCTGTGTACTGCGCATGTTGGATGCTCCTGCCGAAGCTCTTACCACACATATAGAAGGCGAAGTAATCCTTTCCGGCCAATCATCAATAGGTTACCTCGGTTTCGAGGGCAGCAGCGGGAAGGCCAGTCTCGCTTTCGGCTATCCCTACCAAGAGACTCCCCGTCGATACATCCGAAAGTTACAACTGACCCCTGCTATCTGTGCATTTGCCCGCCTCGAGAAGGGTGAGAGCAAGACTCTGCGATGGATTATTAGCCAGTCCAAGGCCGAAGATTTCGGTCAGCATGTGGCACAGGCTTGGCAGTTATGCGTAGACGAACTGCGCCCAGAGCCCGTCATCCCGCTCTACACGCCTGACCAGATGAAAGCAGGTCTTGCCAACTATTTCCGCATGGCCTACGTTGACAAGTACCCCATCAAGTATCACTCGGGCCACACCTTGCGATGTGACGACTGCAAGCCCTTCCCCTCTGCACAGCTCGGATTCTGCGGTCGCACTATCCTCAATGGTTTCAACTCCATAGAATATGGAGAGCAGACAGGCGAACAGCGACTCGTAGAAACGGGACAAGCTATCCTCGACAGCTACCTTGAAAACGGTTTCACCGAGGCTGGTTACTTAAAGGACGAACTGCTTCTCGACCGACCTATTCCAGCCGACAAAGACATAGTCCATAGCATACGACAACAGAGCGAGGGCGTCTATGCTGTGCTTCACTACCTCCGTTACGAGAAGCTGCACGGCCGCAAGCACAATGCTTGGGAAAAGAAGATTCGCACTTTGCTCAATCGCATGCTTGAACTGCAGAAGCCTGATGGCAGTTTCCCGCGCAAATACCGCGACGACCATAGCGATGTGGACGCCTCGGCAGGCAGCACGCCAAGTGCCACCAGCACACTCGTCATGGGCTATAAATACTTTGGCGATAAGCGTTACCTCACAGCTGCCAAGCGCACCGTGGACTATCTTGAGAAAAACATCATTGCCCCATCTGATTATTTCTCATCAACGCTCGATGCCAACTGTGAGGACAAGGAGGCTGCAATCAGTGCCGTTACCGCCACATACTACATGGCGATGGTCACAAAAAAAGCCGAGCGCCAACATTATATCGACCTCTGCCAGAAAGCGACTTATTTCGCCCTCTCATGGTACTACCTTTGGGACGTTCCTTTCGCTCAAGGTCAGATGCTCGGAGATCTTGGTTTCCATAGTCGCGGTTGGGGTAATGTTAGTGTCGAGAACAACCACATCGATGTTTTCGTTTTCGAGCTGGCACATATCGCTCGCTGGCTATCAAGTGTAACCAACGAACAACGCTTTGCCAAGGTTTGCGACATCATTGAGTCTAGCCTTAACCAGCTCCTGCCTACACCTGAGCGCCTATGCGGAATTGGAGTGCCTGGTTTCAATCCCGAGGTCGTACAGCACACAACCTGGGACTACGGACGCAACGGAAAAGGTTTCTACAACGATATCTTTGCGCCAGGCTGGACAATTGCATCACTTTGGGAACTTTATTCACCCAACCGTACACACGATTTTCTCGTACATTAATAATTATTCTAAGATAGGATCAGTATTATAAAAGGAACTGATGAGCCACGATACTATCATCATTCGCGGTGCGCGCGAGAACAACCTTAAGGACATTTCCTTAGAGATTCCCAAGCACCAAATCACGGTATTCACAGGCGTCAGCGGCTCAGGCAAGAGTTCGCTGGTGCTTGACACCATTGCAGCTAAGTCGCGTCGCGAGTTGAATGATACCTTTCCCACATTCGTACAGCAGTACCTACCCAAGTACGGCCGTCCTCATGTGGACGCCATCGAGAATCTGCCCATAGCCATTGTCATAGACCAGAAGAAGCCCGCCAACAATTCACGTTCCACCGTTGGCACATACACCGACATCGCCGCATTGCTACGCCTGCTGTTCTCACGCGTAGGACAGCCTTTCGTCGGTTATGCCGAATCATTCAGTTTCAACCACCCTGAAGGCAGCTGTCCGCGCTGCAACGGATTAGGTGAAATCCGCGAACTGGATATCCACAAACTTGTGGACTTCGACAAGAGCCTCAACGATGAAGACACCATCCACTATATCGCTTTCGGGAAGGGCGGTTGGCGATGGATCCGCTATGCTCATAGTGGGCTCTTCGACCTTGACAAGAAAATCAAGGACTATTCTCCTGAGGAACTGGACCTCTTCCTCAACAGCCCTCAGATACGCCTTAAGAACCCACCTGCCAATTGGCCGAAGACGGCCAAGTACGAGGGGTTGATTCCACGTATGTACCGCAGCATTATCAACAGCGAGGAAGGGTTGTTGCACGCAGCCGTACTTAACCCGATGTTGCGTATGGGCACCTGTCCTGATTGTGGTGGCTCGCGACTTTGCAAAAGAGTGCTTCAGTGCAGAATACAACTTTTGAATATTGCCGAAGCCTCAGCCTTGAGCATCACGTGCCTGAACCGTTGGATTCAAGACATCGAGTCACCACTGGCTGCAGACCTCAAGACTGCCATCAGCGCACGTCTGACTGCTTTGGAGGAGATTGGGTTGGGATACCTAAGCCTCGACCGCGCTGTTGGCACGCTCTCCGGAGGCGAAGCACAACGCTGTAAGATAGCCAAATACATAAATTCGTCGCTCTCCGACGTGCTGTACATCTTAGACGAGCCCAGCGTTGGACTGCACAACCGAGATATTGAGTTAATGAAGCATAGTGTGCGACGCCTACGCGATGCGGGCAACACAGTCCTTCTTGTAGAGCATCACCGCGAGATGATAGGTATAGCCGATCACATTGTAGACATGGGACCCGGTCCTGGTATCGACGGTGGCAGAATTGTGTTCCAAGGAACCTACGAAGAATTATTGAAGAGCAGCACTGCTACAGGAGAGGCTTTGAAAAAAGTGAAAAATGAAAGAGTGAACTTTCGGAGCAGCGAGTGTAATCAAGCGTCCTTGAATAGCCGAGTCGTGACGAAAGTCAGCAAAGCTAAAAGTGAAAAATACGAGTTAAATGATTCTGCTGAAACTAATTCTTATTCTTCTCATGAAGGCGGAACAGACCATCTATCATTATTTACTCTGAAAAACGCTACGCTTCACAACCTGCGCAATATCACAGTAGACTTGCCGTTACACAGCCTCACCGTAATAGCAGGCGTTGCAGGATCGGGCAAGAGCTCTCTTATGGAATGCTTCCGCCGCACCTATCCTGAGCCTCAAGACATTATATACATCAGCCAGAAGGACATCGGTGTCAGTCTGCGCTCCACCCCTGGCACGTACATGGACGTAGCCTCGGACATACGCAAAATCTTTGCTCGCAAACATAAGTTGAAAGAGAGTTATTTTACCTTCAATGGTGCCGGAGCATGCCCCGTGTGCGGTGGCAAGGGTGTCATCATCAGTGAAATGGCTTTTATGGATAATATCGAAACTGTATGCGATGCTTGCGGCGGTCTTAGGTTTAATAAGGAGGCGCTGGGGTATAGAATAGAAGCCCCTAATCCTCGGAAGGGTGAAGAACCAACCAGCTTGCCTATGTCCCTCGCCGCGGGACCACAGGGGGCTATAAATATTGCCGAGGTTTTTGACTTAAGTGTACGTCTTGCCAGCAATTTCTTTCGCGGCACTGTAATCGAGGAAAAGTTAAGGCCGTTAATGCGCGTAGGCCTTGGATACCTGCACCTCAACCAGGCTCTCTCCACCCTGTCGGGTGGCGAGCTCCAGCGATTAAAGATGGCGTCGCAACTGGGCGAGCGAGGAAAGATATTCATAATCGACGAACCCACCGATGGTCTTCACCTGAAAGATATAAGTCGCATCATCAACCTCTTCCACGAACTCGTAGCTGAAGGCAACAGCGTCTTTGTCATCGAGCATAATACCGATGTAATACGTGCTGCCGACCATATAATAGAGCTCGGTCCAGGTGCCGGCGAGAAGGGCGGTCAGATAATCTTTGAAGGCACGCCCGCGCAGATGAAGGCATGTGCTAAATCTATTACTGCCCCATACCTATAATCCCCCCACTTCTTATGTCACACCTATTACATCTTATATAATAATACATCACTAAACATGCATCGTCTTCCACTTCTCGTTCGTATTGTAATAGCTATCGCCTTAGGCGTTCTCCTCGGACGCCTGTTGCCTGAATGGTTTGTAGCCATCTTCACTACATTCAATGCCCTATTCTCGGCTTTGTTGAAGTTCATCATTCCGCTAATTATCCTTGGGTTGGTAATGCCCGCCATAGCCGATATAGGCCGTTCGGCAGGGCGTATGCTACTGATTACTGTAGCTATAGCCTATGGTAGCACGGTGCTGTCCGGTCTGTTTTCATACGGCATTTCAAGCACGGTATTTCCACACCTCATCACACCAGCCACATCTGTTGCAGCTTTCGAAACGGGCAAAAGCATCATAGAACCATATTTTACCATCGCCGTGCCGCCAATCTTCGATGTTATGAGCGCACTGGTGCTGGCATTCATCGGAGGCATAGGTATGGCCTACATTTCCTTACCACGCTTTCACGAGCTCGCACACGAGTTCAAGGTTTTGGTAGAGAAGACTATAGCCGCAGTCATCATACCACTGTTGCCGCTATACATCTTCGGCATCTTCTTGGATATGACACGCACTGGGCAAGCCTGGCACATCATGGTGACCTTTGCTGCAATCATAGGCGTGATATTCGCCATGCACATAGCCCTGTTACTAACGCAGTATTGCATCGCCGGCATCATCGTCCGCCGCAATCCCTTGCGTCTGCTGGCCACCATGCTGCCCGCATATTTCACGGCTCTGGGCACCAGCAGCTCGGCTGCTACCATACCCGTAACCCTACGCCAAGCCATCAAGATGGGTGTGAGCGAAGACATCGCCGGTTTCTCCATTCCTTTGTGTGCGACCATACACATGAGCGGCTCATGCATGAAGATAACAGCCTGCGCCGTAGCCCTGATGCTAATGCAGAGCATTCCGTTCACCACACCGATGTTTGTCGGCTTCGTCATGATGCTCGCTATCATTATGGTAGCATCACCCGGTGTGCCTGGTGGAGCCATTATGGCCGCGCTGGGCGTACTATCGTCTATGCTGGGGTTCGGCGAACAGGATTGTGCTTTGATGATTGCCCTTTACATTGCCATGGACAGCTTCGGCACTGCCTGTAATGTTACTGGCGATGGTGCCATAGCCTTGGTCGTGAACCGCTTGCGCCCCACCGGCTCAACAGCATCAATTAGCTAATAAATGTTAAGGTTTTACCTAAATCGATACAACTTATTGAAAAAGTTCGTATAATTACGCAGATTTTTAATCAAAACCCTACGATTATGAAACATTTTTCACTCCTTCTGTTAGCTTTAACAGCCTTATTTACACCTATTTCCGCACAAACTGTGCGCACAAAGTACCTGAGCACAAGTTCACAGACTCTTAACGTAAGTGAACTGCAGAAAACTGACCAGTCCGTACAGCTTAGCCGTATACTGTTCGCAGGCTACAATTCCATTTGTCTGCCTATGACTCTTAGCGCTGCTCAGTTGCAGGAAGCTGCCCCTGATGTTCGCGTTGAGCGCTTCACGGGCATGCGTCAGGAGGGCGACGCGCTGAACCTCTTATTTGTAGACTGCACCGACGAAGGTATCGAGGCTGGTGTGCCTTATCTTATCTTCTCGCCCAAAATGCAGTACCTGCGCGCCTACAGCACGAAAGCCGATGGCGTGAGCACACAGCTTCGCAATGTCACCATGAGCGATGCCGCCGGCAACCGCATAACCTTCGGCAGCCGTTGGGAATCAGTGCAGAGCATAGGTCGTTATGGTATCCCCGCCAAGCAGGAAACCGAAGTGCTTGAAAGCATTCTCACACGCACCGATGGCGAACAGACCTTCCTGCCTACACGCTGTGGCTTCGACTGGGAAGCGCAGGCTCCTACGGCTACCAAGCTCCTCATCAAGCATGTAGCAACGGCAGATGCCGACCGCATTGCCAACCTCAAGGCCAGCAATGATATCGTCGACATCTACGACACCTCCGGTCAGCTCGTTCGCAAGAATGTCCGTACCGGCGAAGCTCTCAAGAGCCTGCCACGAGGCATCTACGTGATTGGTTCTGATAAAGTAGTAGTGAAATAGTTACGACAACGGCCCGCGATTGCGGGCCGTTTTTCTTTTATAGTTCTATCTGATACTTGGACAGCAGGTCATACAATTTCTGCTGCGTTTGTTCACGGAAGCGCTGCGAAGCGGGTGAATCAGGATCCTCGGGGCGATGCTGCAGGGCTTTCCTGATAGGTTCAAAATCGAATAGGTAACGACGTGCCTCATTATCAAGGCAGTGCTCGGTAAATCGTTCCCAAATATATTCGATAGCCTGCTCCGACGGATGCAACATGTCCGAGCCATAGAAACGGTAGTCGCGTAGCTCGTCAAGCACTATCTCATAAGCCGGGAAATAACAAACTTGCTCAGGACGCTTTCTGCAAAGCTCATCAACTGCAAGCAACAGTGTAGCCTTCGACAGTCGGCTCTCATGAAAACCATACTTTGAATAGCGATAAGGCGACACCGTGAGAACTACTTGAGCACGGGGGAACAGACTGCACACCTTATCCAATGCCTTTACGCACTCCTCTATACTCATCTCCTGCTCGCTAAACTCGGCCTGCGGACGTTTGTGACAGTTGCCAACAACCATCTCAGCTGAATTTCTGACATAATACCGATCCGTTCCTAACGTAATAATTAATGTGTCGGGGTTCCACTCCACGAGTTTTCCCCTTGCCGACACCAAGCCTGCCTTACACGCCTCGCGCGATGAGGCATTGAACGAGCTGTCAGTAAGCCAGCAATGCCAACGGTGATCCTCATCTTCGAAATAGAGGTCATCGCTCAAGAGGTCTTGTCTAAACACCTCCAGAATACTTTGCGGATTATACAGCACGCCGAAGGGATTTACCAATGCAGGCAAACCACTCTCGCGCATCTTAGCTCCGACATGTTGAGCGAAGCATGAACCGATAAAGGCTATGCGGCTCCTAATAGTGACTGGTCGCAGAAGCGACGGTATTTCTACTTGAGTTTGCAGTTTCATTGCTGCAAAGATACATATTATTAGTGAGGAAGTGAAAGAGAAACGGTAAAAAATGATGTAATCCCCAAAAACTTTAAGCTTTACGCTCAAACATATTCGCTTTTTTTCAAAAAAGGAGTCCATACTTTAAACTTTTATGTACCTTTGCACCGAAAAACTAACAATAGGATGGTTCAAGACTCAAAAGATTATCCTCTCTTAGAGCATATCGATACTCCCGAACAACTACGACAGCTACCTCTGGAACAGCTGCCACAGGTGTGCGACGAGCTACGACGCATGATCATCAACGAGGTGGCCGACAATCCCGGACACTTCGCTTCAAGTCTTGGCGTCGTGGAACTAACGGTGGCTCTACATTACGTTTACAATACACCCTACGACCGCATACTATGGGATGTGGGCCATCAGGCCTACGGGCACAAAATCCTTACAGGCCGCCGCGATGCCTTCGCCACAAATCGTAGGTTCGGAGGTATAAAGCCATTCCCCTCACCCGAGGAAAGCGAGTATGATGCATTCACCGCAGGGCATGCGTCAAACAGCATAAGTGCCGCTCTCGGCATGGCTTTGGCTGCAAAGGCTCACGACGAGACCGACCGCCACGTTGTGGCCGTCATTGGAGATGGTGCCATGAGTGGAGGACTGGCCTTCGAAGGCCTCAACAACGCAGCCAACACGCCCAACGATGTACTCATCATCCTCAACGACAACAACATGAGCATTGACCGCAGCGTAGGAGGAATGAAGAGCTTGCTGCATAAGCTTCAGACCAATCCAATCTACAACCGCCTCCGTTACAAGGCTTCGCAAAAGCTGCTTTCATGGGGATGGATGAGTGAAGCGCGCAAGAAAAGCATACTGCGTTTCAACAATTCGTTGAAGAGTTTCCTCAACCACCAGCAGAATATGTTCGAGGGTATGGATATCCGCTATTTCGGACCCGCCGACGGGCACGACGTGATCGACCTCGTCAAAACGCTGCGCATCATCAAGGATATGTCAGGGCCTAAGCTCCTGCACATTCACACCATTAAAGGAAAGGGATTTGAACCGGCTGAGCAAGGTGGAGCACTATGGCACGCGCCGGGTAAGTTCGACCCCCATACGGGAGCCCTAATACGCAGCGACGAAAGTGGTCTGCCGCCTAAGTTCCAGGATGTATTCGGTCACACATTATTAGAACTCGCGCGCGTAAACCAGCGTATAGTGGGCGTCACACCGGCAATGCCTACTGGCTGCTCTATGAACATCATGATGGAGGCCATGCCTGAACGCGCTTACGACGTAGGCATCGCCGAGGGACATGCCGTGACATTCTCGGCAGGCATGGCTAAGGATGGTCTTGTACCTTTCTGCAACATATACAGTTCTTTCGCCCAGCGCGCTTTCGACAATATCATTCACGATGTGTGTATCTCAAGGTTGAACGTAGTGCTCTGCCTCGACCGCGCCGGACTCGTGGGCGAGGACGGTCCCACACACCATGGGGCTTTCGACCTGGCATACCTTCGTCCTATACCAAATATCGTCGTTGCAGCGCCTATGGATGAGCACGAACTGCGTCACCTCATGTTCACAGCTCAACAGCCCGACTGCGGACCTTTTGCCATACGCTATCCTCGCGGACGCGGTTCTCAACCTGACTGGCAATGTCCTATGCATGCACTGCCTATAGGACGCGGACGCCGTCTTAAGGAAGGTACTGATGTTGCCGTCCTCACACTCGGACCCATCGGTGTCACGGCCTGCAAGGTCATACGTCAACTGCAAACCGAGAACCCCGATCTCTCCATAGCTCACTACGATATGCGCTACCTCAAGCCTCTCGACGACCTCCTCCTCACAGAGGCCGCCACTCGCTGCCAGCGTATCGTGACAATAGAGGATGGAGTACGAACGGGAGGATTCGGTTCTGCCGTCCTCGAATGGCTTGCCGACCACCGCATCAACCGCCCCGTCACTCGTCTCGGACTCCCTGACCGTTTCGTAGAACATGGTTCTATAACCGAACTACATCATTTATGTGGCTTAGATGCAGAAGGCATAAAGCGGGCCATTCTCCAATAACAGCTTTTTCTCCTTAATAGTAAAACACGGAAATATGAAGATCATCATAGCCGGAGCTGGGGCAGTAGGTTCACACCTCGCAGCTCTCCTCTCACAAGAGAACCACGACATAGTTCTCATCGATCCCGACGAGCAGAAACTCGCCACTGCAACCGATGGCCTCGATGTGATGACCCTCAACGTCTCACCCACAAGCATCAGCGGTCTCAAGGAAGCTGGCACTCAGCTGGCAGACCTCTTCATTGCCGTGACGCCCTCCGAGACAAGGAACATGACATGCTGTATGCTTGCTCATTCCCTTGGAGCAAAGAAGACCGTGGCCCGTATCGACAACGAGGAATACCTTGTGCCCAAAAACACAGAGTTCTTCACTCACATGGGTATAGGCTCCATGATTTATCCTGAAGTGCTCGCTGCACAGGAGATAGTTGACGGTGTCCGACGCTCATGGGTGAGGCAATGGTGGGAGGTACACGATGGAGCCCTCATCATACTAGGCATAAAGCTGCGCGAAGAGGCTGCAGCACTCTACGGACAAAAGCTCAAAGATCTCTGTCCTCCTGACGCACCTTACCATATCGTCGCCATCAAACGAGGCGACGACACCATCATCCCTGGCGGCTTCGATGAGCTCAAGCTTGGCGACATAGCTTATTTCATGACCAAGAAACTCAACGTGCCCAACATCCGTCAGCTCGTAGGCAAAGAGAGCTACCCTGATGTCAAGCGACTGATGATAATGGGTGGCGGAAGGATTGCCGTTCAGACTTGTCACCTACTGCCCGACTACATGGATGTCAAGCTCATTGAGCGCGACGCTGAACGTTGCCGTAAGCTTGCCGAGTTGCTCGAGAACGAGAACGTACTTATCATCAATGGCGATGGTCGCGACACACAACTGCTCAACGAAGAGGGCATACGCCAGACTCAGGCTTTCTGCGCTCTCACGCCCGACACCGAAACAAATATTCTCGCATGCCTGGCTGCCAAACGTATGGGAATACGAAAGACGGTGGCCCTCGTCGAGAATACCGAATACATCACCATGGCCGAGAAATTGGACATCGGCACCATCATCAACAAGAAAGCCATTGCAGCAAGTCGTATCTATCAGATGATGCTCGCAGCAGATGTCGCCAGCGTAAAGAGCCTGACCATTGCCGATGCCGATGTTGCCGAGTTCGATGCTGTTGAGGGAGCTCTCGTCACAAAGAAACCTGTCATGAAGCTAAACCTTCCCAAGGGCATTACCATTGGCGGCGTTGTACGCAATGGCGAGGGCATCCTCGTCAACGGTAGCACACAGATACAGCCTGGCGACCGCGTCGTAGTGTTCTCACGAACCGCCCTCTTCCATGACCTAGACCATTTCTTCCGCCGCCCCTCCAACCCCCTCACTTCCCTCTTCCATTAACCCCAACACTAATTAATCATCAATCATCGCTTCAATTGAGCTCCTTCAGCTACATTTAATTCATTAACTCGTCTAAATTAACAGACACTTTTAACCTCATCTAAATTATCAACATCTCAAATTAACCATGCTTTTCAACAACCATCGGAGCCACAAAGCCCAGCGTTTCAACATTGGCTCCCCTCGCACCACATTCCATCGTTTCTGCCGCCGTGGTTATGCCGCCTTCGCCAGCCTCCATCGCGAGGTAAGCATTGGCATTCTCACCGTGGCAACACTCGCCAGCGTCAACCTGCCCAAGGTTCAGGCCTCCAATGTTACCCTTTCCTCTTCTGATACCCGCGTCACAACACCCGAGGGCTCTCCTGAAGGCATCATAGACGAGCACGACCTCTCTACAGTATCCGTTACCGGCACTCTCTCACCGTTGGCTACTCTGCAATCTGCGCGCATTGTCAACACCATAACCTCGCAACAAATCCAGGCTGCGGCGGCGCAGACCATCAACGACATTCTTAAGTTAGCCGTCGGCGTTGACGTCCGACAACGAGGCGGCTTTGGTATTCAAACGGACATCTCCATCGATGGGGGCACCTTCGATCAGATTACGATCCTTCTTAATGGCGTCAACATCACCTCACCTCACACAGGCCATCTCGCGGCCGATTTCCCTGTAAGCCTTTCAGACATTGAGCGCATCGAGATTCTCGAAGGTGCAGCCTCACGAGTCTATGGCGCTTCTGCCTTTGGAGGGGCTATCAATATTGTCACAAAAAGTCCGCACCAATCTTATAAGGCATTGCTTTCCAATAAGAGCGGGAAACTCTTAACCTTGGACGCCGGAGCCCACGGCGGCAGCTACGCGACCTTCGGTGGCGATGCCCGATTGGCAATCAGCAAAGCAAGTACCTCTCTTGCAGAAGGAGTTTGGTGCGGTTCCCTGTCCGCCACCTATCAACGCTCCGATGGCGCTACCGTCAACTCAGACTTCAGTCGTGGCAACGCTTACCTGCGCAGCGTCTACGATGCGTCCGACTTCACCATCGACTTACAAGCCGGCTACAGCCAGAAGAGTTACGGAGCAAACACGTTCTATTCTGCGGCATATCCTAACCAGTATGAACGCAACACCCGCATCATAACCTCTCTCGGAGCAGAGACCAAAGGACGCCTGCGCCTCCGTCCAGAGATATATTGGAACCGCCTCTACGATAACTTCGAACTCATCCGCAACACCACCACTGGAGAGAATTTCCACCGCAGCGATGTACACGGGGCACGCCTCACTGCAAGCCTCGCATGGCTTGCCGGTCGCACATCCATAGGCGCTGACGTACGCGAAGAAGGCATCTACAGCACCTCCCTCGGTCATACCCTCACCAATCCTAAGCATTCCGCCCCCCTGCATTCCGCACCCATGCATCCCGCACCCTTGCATTCCGCCCCCATGCGTCTCGCCCCCATGCGTCTCGCCCCCATGCGTCTCGCCGCCGGCGGTTTGCCCGCCGGCACCTCTTACACCCATCACGACAGCCGCACTAACCTCAGCTTCAACGTAGAGCACACCGTCCTCCTCTCCCAGTTCACCCTCAGCGCGGGCCTCCTTGCCAACATGAACACCCGCTTCGACAGCCACCTCCAGTTCTATCCTGGGGTTGACATGTCCTATCGCCCATCATCCAGCTGGCGCATCTTCGCCTCCTACAACAAAGGTTTCCGCCTTCCCACCTTCACCGATCTCTACTACAAATCACCTACGCACGAAGGTAACCAAGGCATGCGTGCCGAAGAGAGCCACAGTTTCCAACTCGGTTTCCAAAACAACTATCAACTATCAACTGTCAACTATCAACTCCAGGCAAAAGCCTTCTACCATCGTGGCACTAACATGATCGACTGGGTTATGTACTCTGCCGACGATGTCTTCCACAGTGCCAACTTCAACCTCGACAACATGGGCATTTCAACCCATGTCAGCTGTCAACTGTCGACTGTCAACTGCCAGCTATCCTACGCCTTCATACACCAGCACCGCCGTGATGCTTCACCCATTTACAAGTCCAACTACGCCATGGAGTATCTGCGCCACAAAATAGTTGCTTCACTCGACCACCCCATCTTCGTCCGCAAAGCTCCAACCAACTCAGGAAAAGCGAGGAATAAGGCTCTCACTGCCTGCTGGACCCTCAGATGGCAAGACCGCATGGGCAGTTATATTCTCTACACCGATGCCAAGTCCACCGGTCAGCTTGTGTCTTACAAGCCATATGCCACACTCGACCTCAAGATACGATGGAGTGAACCTCATTACGAATTATGGGTAGAAGGCACGAACCTCACCAATCACCGTTATTACGATCTCGGCAACATTCCCCAACCAGGTCTCATCATCCTTGCAGGCACACGTGTACTACTATAGGAATGGACTTTTCGAAACCAATTTTAATGAATTTTTTAACTGCCACATCATAAAGCTATCGCAATATCTTAAATTCAGTTAATATATTACCACGCAAAACAGCTCTTTGTTAAAAGATATTAAGCTAAGGTAAATTAATCGTGTTCTCTTTGTATTTTTTAATAGAAACAAAGTATCTTTGCAGTGTCTTTTTAGGCCGTATTGTGCCAATATCTTACGTAACTAGTTCACTCTCACAACAACTCAAGAGATATGAAGTATAGGAAAACACTTCGGACAATCATTTCAGCCGCCCTCATGTTATGCATGAATTCCGTGACTGCGTCCGCACAGACATTCGTCGTGAAGAACAACTTGCTCTACGACGCAACGCTAACACCCAATCTCGGCTTTGAAGGTGCCGTAGCTCCTCGTTGGACTATAGGTCTCAATGGTGGTTTCAACCCCTGGAAGCATCCCTATAGCGACAAAGAGAAGCAGTTGCGACACGTCTTCATCTCACCTGAAGCACGTTATTGGTTCTGCTCCACGTTCGCCGGTCACTTCATCGGCATGAACGCTGCTTACAGTCACTTCAACATTGCCAAGCAGGGCAAGCCACTCAGCTGGCTCTACAAGGACATCGACGCCCATCGCTATCAGGGCGACATGGTTGCCGCCGGAGCTTTCTACGGCTACTCATGGATCTTGTCCAACCGTTGGAGCCTTGAAGCAGAGATTGGCGCCGATGTAGGCTATGCATGGTGGAAGAAATACCCGTGTGCACACTGCGGTGTCGAGATCGAGAAGACCAGCAAGCCTTTCGTAATGCCGAAGGCTGGTATCAACATTGTCTTCAACATTAAATAATCTACGCATCCACGCGCGTACATTATATTATATATAAGTATTCATACAACCGATATCATACGAAGCAACGATATGAAAAAGTTGACAATCATAGCTGCAGCACTACTCACTGCCGGCGCAGCAAGCGCTCAGCAGCCCACGGTAACCACCGAGAACCGTATGGGTGAGCTCATCGTGCATTACACCACACCGCTTAAGCAGCCCAGCCTCGACTATGCAACCATCCTCACGCCCATGCTCTGCGGACAGACAGACACTCTCCGTCTTGAGCCTTATGTGGTGCGCGGACGTCGCAATGCCAAGAAGCTGAAGCGCTACATTGCTCTCAACCACCTCGGCGAGGTGCCCGAATATATGCCCGCCAAGGAAGCCCCCGAGACCATTGAAGGCACTTTCACCGTGCCCATCAGCAAATATCCTTGGGCTGCCAAGGGTCCTCTGACTTTCGCCACCCAGACCGAATGCGAGGGTTGCTGCAAGAGCGAGATAGTGGACTTCAGCCAGTCCAACCCATTCGCCTACAAGGTGCCGTTTGCACCCATCTACGGTTTCGTACCCGACAACACAGGTAAGGCAGGCGCCCTCGAGAAGGACTTCCCCGTGCTCGAGCACATCAGCAAGTACCGTCCATACGACAACTCACGCATCCTGCGCAAGGAGAAAGGTGCTCTCTATGTGCACTTCCCGCTCGACAAGATCACTCTGCGTCGCGACTTCCGCGACAACGACTGGCGTCTTGACCGCATCTGCGACATCACCAGCCAGATCATGGCCGATAGCACATCCAATGTGCAGAAGATTCAAATCATCGGTATGGCCTCCATCGAAGGCACCGTGGATCACAACCACTGGCTCGCCCAGGGTCGTGGCAAGGCTCTTAAGGATTATGTCCGCAAGCAGGTTCCTTCTGTCACCGACGCTATGTTCGACGTTGCCGACGGCTGTGAGGCTTGGAGCGAGTTCCGCGACCAGCTCAACGACGTGCGTCTCCTCAAGCAGGGCCAGCGCCTCGATGCTAAGGCTCTCGGTGTAGAAGCCTATGACCTCAGCCTCACCGACGAAGACCTCGCACAGATTACCGTTGAGGAAATCGACAAGTGCATCAACATCATTGACACAGAGTCCAACCTCGACCGTCGTGAGAAACTCGTACGCCAGCTCAACGGTGGCAAGACATACCGCTTCATGCAGCGCACCCTTCTTGCCGACCAGCGTAACTCCGGTTACCTCCGCATCTACTGGGATTACATCCCCGACGAGGCAGCCAAGCGTATCAACGCCGCCATCGAACTTATGCAGAAGGGCGACTACGCAGCAGCTCTCCCACGCCTCATGGCAGAGAAGAATGACCCGCGCGCATGGAATGCCATCGGTTGCTGCCAGGCTATGACCGGCAACGAGGCTGAAGCCATCAACTGGTTCAAGAAGGCCGTGGAGCAGGGCAATCAGGACGCTGTCAAGAACCTCCAACAGTTGCAATAAGCCACAACATTAAATACAATAAAACAAAGTAGACAAAACTTTAAGAGAGAAACAAACCAAATTATTAATTAACCCTTTTTATTAACAAATCAATTTACAAATGAAAAAGTATCTTGTATTTGGAATCATGGGTGCTCTCGCACTCGGATTCACCGCTTGCTCCTCAGAGGAGGAAGTGGCTGCTAACCCCACCTTCGACGGCAAGGCTGTGAAGACTGAGTTCGCTCTCAACCTCCCCAGCAAGCTCGCTACCCGTCAGCAGATTGCTGTCACTCAGGACGACGGCAGCTTCCGTGGCATCAACGAGCTCTATGTAGCTCCCTTCGCAACTGCTAAGCAGGCTGACCTGAACCCCGTCAAGGCTACCGACGTTAAGGCTGGCGACATCACCCTGGCTACCTTCACAGCTTTCGACCACGCTGCTGCTCAGGACAAGTGGTACAACGACATCACCGTACCCGTTGGAACCAACGCTTTCCTCGTGTATGCTAAGCCGACTGTTAATGGTACTGACGCTCAGAACGGCAAGCTCACCATGAGCGCTACTGATCCCTTCGCAGCTCTTTCAGACCTCAAGTTCGAGCTCGCTCCCATCGACGAGACTTATGACATCGCTACCGAAGGTCAGGCTATCACCGACGCTCTCACAGCTCTCGCTGCTACCGAAGGTGTTCCTTCTGCAGGTGTTGCTGCTTGCAAGTGGAGTGAAGTTCAGGCTGCTGACAACCAGCTCTATGCTGAGCTCTATGCAAACTTCGCTAGCCTCAAGGCCGGTTCCGCTACCGACGTTAAGGCTTACCTCGAGACTCAGCTGAAGCCCGCCCTCCTCAAGAACACTGGCGACGCTACCAACGGTATCGACGTTAAGCTCGCTGCTGCTGTCGAGACAGCTATCGCTGCTATCCCCGCCACATTCCCGAAGGCTGGTATTCCTGACGGTGCTGCTGTTCTGAAGTGCGAGAATGGTGTATTCAGCTTCGTTACCTCTGACTTCATCACTGGTGAGAAGTGGGGTGCTAACGCATTCACTTATCCCGCAGAGCTCTGGTATGTTGCTAACACCGGTATCCGCGCTGACAATGCAATCCAGTCAACCAATGTTGGTACTCAGAAGTGGAACGAGTTCATCGGCACCGCTTACAACAGCGCTAACACAATGGTTAAGGCCAGCACTCAGTCTGTAGCTCTCGTTAATCCTCTCCAGTATGGTGTTGCTAACCTCGAGACAAAGATCAAGTTCGAAGCTCCTAACCTCGTTGTTACAAAGACTGTCGTTGAGAATCAGGCTACTGGCGTTACCACAGAAGAGACTGTTGAGTCTGTTGACGTAACAAAGCTCACCCTCAATGGTATCCTCGTTGGCGACCAGAAGAATGTTAACTGGCAGTTCAAGCCCGCAGCTGACGCTAGCGCAGTTGTTGTCTATGACACCGACCTCATCAAGAAGACCTTCGACGCTACTGACTTCCAGACCGCTTCTCAGACTCTCGTTCTCGAGACCGAGGAGACTCAGGAATTTGTTAACGTTGCTCTTGAGTTCATTAACGAGACTGGTGCTGCATTCACAGGTAAGGACGGTATCGTTCCCGCTGGTGCTAAGTTCTACCTCATCGGTAAGCTCGACATCTCTGCAGCTGGCAAGAACTGGACAACCGAGACCACTGGCAACAAGAAGCTGATCTTCGAGCAGGACTTCAAGACCATTGCTAAGTTCCTCATCAAGAAGCTTCAGGGCACTGCTTACAACACTATTCCTGACCTCCGCTCACCGAAGCTCGAGCTCGGTCTGAGTGTTGACCTCGAATGGCAGGCTGGTTACGAGTTTGACCTCACTGTTGAATAATTCAACATCATCACATTCATATCCTGCGCCCGGGGCCACGTGCCTCAGCGCCCGACCTCGGGCGCAGGCTTTTTAAAAAACTTTTCTTTACAACAATTTTCCTCCTTTAAGGCAAGCTACAACGACGTAGCCCCCGAAACTAAATATTTCTAAGATAATGAAACGAAACTGGAAGAGAAACGCCCTCATCGTATGCTGTCTGTCCGCCCTCGCGCTGAATCAGACCGCCTGCAGTGTCATCGACGAAGACACCGACGATTGCCGTGCCGAGTATGATGCCACTTACGAGCTCCACCTCATCACCAACGAGGAGCACGAGATTAACCGTGTGCTGGGCGATGGCTCCGAAGTCGCCATGCCACTCCGCAATGAAATCGCCGATGCACTCCGCGAACACCTTAAGGATGTCTTCGGCTACAAGGGACGCGATCTCGACCTCTCGTTCTATGACCTTAATGGCTTCCTGGCACGCACACACCAGGAAGAGCACAACATGGAAGGCCAACCCGTGAAGCACGTCTATCTCTCACTGCCCGTAGGCGAGTATCGTCACGTAGCCGCCGCCAATATCAAAGACAATGGCGAGGCGTCGTTCTACAGATACGACCAGAACTGGCATGAAGCAGCCCTCAAGCTCTCGCTCGACGGACCGGCTCCCCTCTTCGACGGCAGCTTTACGCCCTCATTCGGATTCCCGTGGCAGGAAGGCATTGACCGCGACCTGCCCTCCGACTATATCCCCGCTACATCCGTAGGCAGCATGCGCACTGGCATGTTCACCGGACGTCGCGACCTCATCTCACCCTCATACGGTTCCTATAAGGAATACAACGAACTGAAGGTGCGCAACGAGTACACCTTCACACAACCTCTCTACATCGCCAACAGCGCCGCAGCAATCATCCTCGATCCTCGCTCGGCTAAGTTCTCTGATGTTCAGGTTTTCACCACCGGCTTTGCAACACGTTTCACGCCGGCTGATAGTGTATACCACTTCGACGAGCTCCCCTTGGTTAAGGCTGAGACCGTCAAACTCAACAATACTCCTTGGATGTGCTTCTGCACAGTCAACTTCCCCTCACGCGAAGCTAACCGCCAGCAGTCTATGGCTCCCACACGTGCCGATGTCAGAATGGGATTGGACAACAGCGACAACCCACCCTATCGCATCGATACCGATGAGCCTTTCCTCTATGAGGATTGTGGCAAGAACATCTGGCGCTATGAAGTATACGTGAAGCTGAAGGACGCGAAGGAGAGCGTAACACGTACAGTGCTCAATATCCGTCACCCGCTGCGTGCCGGACAGCTTAAGATCATCAAGGCTTACATCGACGACCAGGGTGTCATCCGTCTCTACGATACCGAGCTTGGCGTTGCCGTTGACCTCCAGTGGCAGACAGGCTGGATCTTCAACCCAGTGATTGGGTAAAATTAGATTAAAGATTAAGGATTAAAGATTAGGGGTTGATACCAATCTTAAGTCTGGGAAAAAATAGTCATAGAAATCAATAAATTATTCTTCAATTTTCAATATTTCATTTGATTATGAAGACAAAGCACTATATATGGTCAATCCTCTTGTTGGCAATGCCCGTTCTCAGCGGCTGTGCCGACACAGATGGTGAATTCACATCCAGCGAGGAGAGCACGACAAAGAACATGTTCATGGCTCTCACACTGAAGAATCCAGCTCTCAAGACTCGTCAGTCGACCGCTGTAACTCAGGCCGACGAAAAAGCAGACGGTTCACATTTCCGTGGCATTTCCGATCTCGTCATCCTGCCCTTCTCGGCGGGCCCGACCGGTTCGGATTGCATCGCAGCGGGTGATGTTGTATTAGGCGGTAAAATCGGCGTTGACGAGACTCTCGCCGACCTTTACCACGATGCAGCCGGCACAAAAGGCTCGCCCAACGATAAGTATTATCTTGAGGTTCCCTTGAAGCTTGGTACCAACGCGTTCCTCGTGTACGGACGTGCCACAGGTACCAACACCGACCTCGCAGGCAAGCAGGCCAATGGCATTCTGGCTAAGACAGAAGGCACAAAGGCTGGTGACTTCACCTACAGCCCCGTGCCCATGGTGGAGACTATTGCTACTGGCAAGGCTGCAGGTGCTGCCGGTGATGCCATCATCACTTACCTCAACACTATCTTCAATGCCAACTGGGCTGACAGAACCAATTATCCTGCTCTCTACGGTGTCTATCCGATGGTTCAAAGCATGCAGGCTGGTTCCTCTGCTAACGTTCTCGCTTTCCTGAACAGAGTTTACGAGTTGTTGCTTCCCGCACGCGCTACCGCTTATGTAGACGCAGCCCTCGATGCCATCGAGGCCGGTGCTACAATCTCCGGTGGCAAGATTACCGCTCTGCCAACAAATTGTCAGAACTTCCCTGCCGACCTCGGCCTGCCCGACGGTGCAGCTGTTATCGGTTGGAATAATAATAAGTTCGAAGCCATCACCAACAAGAACAACTTCAACGGTTTGAATGTTGACGTCACTAAGTTCTGCTTCCCCGCAGAGCTCTGGTATCGCGCCAACAGCCGCATTCATACCAGCACACGTCCTCTCGTGAGTACACTCAGTCCCGTACAGCAGGCACAGAGCGTCTTCAACAAGACCACTTGGGCTGGCACTGACGACACCTCAGTACTTGGACAGAGCAACGGCGAAGCAAAACTCTTCACCCCCAATGGCGTAGTAATGTCTAACACTACCATCGTAGCCATCACCGATCCTCTGCAGTATGCAGTAGGTCGTCTGGATGTTCTCCTCAAGGTTAATGAAGGTGTTACCACTCTTAAGGATGCCGACGATAAGGATGTTGATATCACGAAGCTTGCCATCACCGGTATCCTCGTTGGTCAGCAGAGTCCTGTAGACTTCAAATTCAACAGCAAATACGCTGCCGAGAGCGATCCTCTCTACACTATCTACGACAACCAGATAGAAACAGCAGCCTCCAAAATTGGTGCAGAGGCTCCTACCCACACCCTCGCGCTCGAGACCAAGGCTGGTCAGAAGGTCAATGTGGCCATCGAGTTGCAGAACAACACAGGTGAGAGCATCATGACACAAAGCGGTGACCTCGCACAGATTATCCCCAATGGTTGCAAGTTCTATCTCGTTGGCCAGATTGACCCCGCCAACCCGAAGACAGCTTCCGCCACGGCTGGCAACAAGGCCATCGCTCAGGACCACTACTCCATTGTAACCTTCTTACTCACCGACATCACGAAGGCTTACTACGTGATTCCTGACCTAAATTCTGCCGACCTCGAGTTCACAGTCAAGGCTATTGACTGGAAGCTCAGCACGCCCTCCGAAGCAGTGCTGGAATAAGTTTCAGGTTCCAAGATTCAGGTTCCAAGTTTCAAGTTGACTAAAACATACTACAATGAGATATAATCTAAACATCAACGCAAAGACTAAGTGGGGCAAGCTCTTGCAGCTATGCATGCTTGCAGCCATACCCGCCTTCTTTGGGTGTGCCAACGACGGCGACGGAATTTTCGAGGGTGATACAGTACCCATGACGCTGTACCTCCAAGCCTCCGGTGCTCACCAGACACGTGCATACATCGAAGAACTCGCTGCTGAAGAGACAGAGAGCAACATCAACACCGCCCAGGTGTGGTTCTTCGACGGTGAGACGCCCATCAGCTATGCCACGTCCAACAGCAACAAGGTAACCATCAATGTTCCTCAGGCAGCCATCAACAAGGGCACTGTAGACGCTTACATCATCGCCAATGCCGGGGGCGCATTGAGTGCTACGTTGGGCGAGAATTCCACGTTGGCTGAGATACAGGCTGCCACACTCGCTGCTACTCAATTCGGCACAGCAACACCTGTAACTAATGTGCCTGATGCAGGTCTTCCCATGAGCCGTATCGTGAAGGGACTTGAGCTTACACAGGGCGGCGAAGTGAAGCCTAACCTCGGTGAGATAGAAATCACACGTGCCGTGTCGAAGATTCTCTTCGCTTTCGGTATGTATGACGGCGACCTCGGCGATATCATCGGTATCTCGCTCGATGGTGGACAGATTGCCGATAAGGAATATATCCTTGCTGTAGACCCCGCTACTAACGCTGCCGACTACACAACTCCTTACCTCGGCGACCTCAAGAGTAACATCACTGCAGGTAGCTATGAAGCTGCTGAGCTGATTTTTGGTGCCAAGACAGGAACAACTCCGTTAGTAGCTAATGCCGATATCTTCACGACCGAGACCGATGATAATCCCTCAAACTACACCTGGGTAAATTGGATTACCAAATCTGATATAGCACCACTCTCGGATAAGGAGAAAGTTTCGCACTACTATACCGCCATCACCCCCTTCACCACTCATAAGGTATATCTCCGTGAGAGCGACAAGAAGCTGAAAGGTACTATCTACTATCGTCTGAGCAGCGATGCTACTGCCGAAGTGAAGACAGTTACCTTCGAGATGGATCCTGAAAGCACAGTGCAGGATTTCGCACGCAACCACGTATGGATTGTCTATTCCTACTTCGAGGGCGGCAAACTCTACGTTAAGCCTACAGTAGCTGATTGGATTAACACTCCGGAATTGGAATACACAATGAAGATGTCAACCAGCATGCGTCTGTTCGACTCTTGGCTCTATCGCTACGACACAGATGGTAAGGACTATTTCGCATTAGACAGTTGGGGTGATCCTCTATGGTCTTCGAATTGGGAAACCAGTCATATGGCTGTTTCCAGTGGCAGAGTTGAAACACCTGTCGCACCAGAGGTCGTTGCAGGACGTCCACTTCGTTCACCGCAGATTCAGCTTGTGACAACAGGTGTAGGTACTTTCGATTTAGTTGTTGACAACAGCGACTTCGAAATTGTCCGCGCCAACAAGAACGATATAGGCGTAGTAACATCCTACGACACCAGCTCAGAAGGCAAGCTCACTATTGCAGCAGGTGATGATGTTCACACATATTTCTACATCGTTCCCGTGGAAGGCGTAACTCCCGCAGAACCCGTAGCCAAGGTCTCACTGATTTACAATGATCCTGTACTTGGCCCGCAGAGAGTAACCTTCAACAACAACGCACTTCCTGGTTACTCTGACGACAGCTCCGAGATTTGGGCTTACTATGTAGCACCTGATGATTACAATATCACAGGTAAGCTGAAGATGTACTATCAGGATGCCTACAATCCTTTGGTTCCCACACCAGTCCAAAACTAAACTAAACGTTAAACGATAGGCGTTAAACGATTAAGTATACGAAGTATGAAAAAGACAAATTATATAGCAATTCTTGGTCATGCCTTTATGGCTTTGGCTGTAGTGGGTGTAATGACCTCCTGCGCTGATGACGCTGGAACCTTTGATATCTTCCATGGCGGCAACGGTGACGGACTCACGGTGTTACCAACTGTTTCCGAAGCTACACTTGTCACACGTGCACAGTCTGTGGAAGAGCTCATGGAGAAGCAGCTCAACACTCTCGATGTCTTCGTGGAGGCTGTTGACAATGCTGGCACTATCATGAAGCAGTACCACCTCGTGGCAAGTACTACAACGCCCATTCAGGAAGCCGTCAATAACTGGCTGGCAGACAACTGGCGTGCAGAAGGTCTCGTAGTAGGCAAGAACTACAATGTATATGTTGCTGCCAACAATCCAAAGACAAAGGTTGATGTAGCAGATGTAGCTGCTTTGAAGGCACTGACCTATGACGAAGTATCTGCAGGTGTTGCCACTGTCGACGAAGAGACAAATAACATCACCGATAGAACCGGTAATATCTACAAGCAGTACGTGGCTTCTGAGCCTCGTAACCATCAGACTACCGAGAAGGAATTCATGATGGACTGCGTGCTGAAGAACTGGACACCCGATCCCACCACTCGTGATCAGGTGTTCCAACCCGTAACCCTGAATCGTGCCGCTGCTAAGATTGTGCTCAACGTAGATTTCGATGCAGACTTCCTGAAATCACTGACACATGAGAAGAAAACCGTAGATGGCACAGAGAAATGGGTTGAGAAGTCAGCAGATAAGAAGGTAACCATTACCGGCTCACCCGCTTGGCGTTTCTATAATTTTGCCTTCGGTGCACCTGTGTTTGATCCTGGGACTCAGGGCGATGGTATAGAGGTACATAGCAGTGACCGTCAACTTTTCGGCGCTTATGATGATGCAACAAACACCTCTTTCCAAATCATCACTTACACCTACCCTAACAAGTGGCTTGAAGCAGACTATGCTACCGCAGCTCCCTCGCTCGTCATCTCTATTGGTTATACCGAGAACGGTAATACTACCTACAACTACTATCGTATTCCTCTGGTAAAGAGCACCGTCACCGAGATTAATCGCAACCACATCTACGTTGTCAACGCCACTATAGCAACTCGCGGTTCTGAGCTCCATGAGGACGAGGACGAGATCGAGGATGTCCACTACTACGTTCTTCCTTGGAACGATAAGACCAATAGTGCAGCTATTCACAATGAGGTTGAGGCTGTGCAGCACTACTACCTCAAAGTCAATCCCAAGATTTACACACTCCGCGGTGATGGTGCCCAGAGTGTAGACATCAACTACCTGAAGGCTTCTGGAACCAGCGTTGGCTGGAAGCTCTTCACCTACGATGCCAACGGCAACCAGACAGCCGTTGTGGCCAATAATGCAGATGGTGCTACACGCGCTTGGTTCTATAATAGTACGGGGGCTTTCACAAGCACATATAGCGATACAGGCAGCGGTATAACGTGGGGCAATACTATGGGTGTCAATATTACACAGAGTACGGAAGGTGTTAGTGGCTCAAGTGGTAAATTTACTGTAACATCACAAGCTCTAACCAATAAAGCCATCAAATACATCCGATTCCGTGTATTCCTCAATGAGGAAGAGACCCTTTATGAAGATGTTATCATTCGTCACTTCCCGACGGATAATATCCAAAATATTGCCGGACATTGGTCATCATATCATACTGCAAATAATTCGACTCAAGACGTCACTCTCACTACAACAATCCTGTCTGAAGCTCAATCTTGGGCTGAACAATATGGTGTAGCGTTTACTTCTCAAGAATTAAGTAATACGGAAACTATAACTTACGCTACCTACTCAGCACATTCAACAGAAGAAGGATATAGCGCCAATGTCATATCGGGAGTAACGGTTGATGAAATGTTTCAAGCGGCAGGAGGCAACTATAGTGCCTGGAATACTACTATACGAAACGCCAACAGTCAGGCGAATGCATTTTTGTCCGACGGATGGTATTATTGGGGTGAAGAACCAACGACCACTACTAGTAGTGAGTATGATTACTATACAGGTAATTATGGTAGGACATATTATATCTACACTACTCGTTATCGCGCACAATATACCCACACCTATTCATATACTCAATATTCTATAACTGTGCCTATGGCAAGTACTGGTGATTGGGTAGATTGGGACAATAGAACGAGTCATAGACCTGCACGCACTTATAATACTACATATGGAAACAACGGCGGTTCATTCTACGCCAAAGTTTACAATAATGGTATTTATCAGATTAATGAACAAAGTAGTGGGGGATATAACGCGACCTATACCACCGTTCAGGGAAGTAATTATAGTTCGTTAACGAATAATCGTATGTATGTCATCCAAATATCTTCTACGAGTAATGATTATATCCTCGGCCGTCCGATATTAGGAAACCCCAACGAGAACCAGTCTAAGGATGATGTCGTCTCACCAGCATTTATGATTGCCTCACAGCTAGGTGCTGTGACCACGTTTACCAATGCAGCCAATGCAGCCACACACTGTCGTAGATATATGGAGGTAGCGGAAGATGGTACACGTTATACAGGTTGGAGATTACCAACAAAATCAGAGATAAGTGTGATAACTGGCTACCAATACGGCACGATTGGTGGAGTTACTATTCCTAATGATTATCGAGTTCTATCGCCAGTTCTTACGGGTAGATATTATTGGAGCCTTTCAGGAGATTTAGTATTAACGTTATCAACCAATGACTCTGGTAATTACCTCCGTTGCGTCCGAGACCTCTCCGCTGAAGAAGTTGATCGTTTAAATGGTTTCGATAAGATTATCCAAAAGTATCAGAACAAGTAAGGCTTAGTGGTCTCCCACACTTCCATCCCTACAAAGGATGAAAGGTTAATAGAGATAATAAAGAATAACAATTATGAAATATCTTTCAAAACTATTATTCGTAGCAGTTGCAGCCCTCGGTTTTGCAGCTTGCGCTGATGACTCTGACATCGTTAGTCCTGGTGGCGCTCAGCCTGGAGATATACCTGTCAACATTACCTTCAGTTTTGCAGACAAGGCAAAGGCAACACGTAGCATGGTCAGTGGCACAGAGACAAAAGTGACAACTATGCAGTTGGTCTGCTTCGATGCAAATGGCTTGTATCTCGGTATTCGTGATGCCGAGGCAACTCAAGACAATCCCACTGCAACTGGATTTTATGACTCTGGCACCATTAAGGGCACAGTACCACAGGGTACAGCTCGTATCCATTTCATTGCCAACCGCAATTTGGATATACCATTGTCACACAACGTTGGGACAGCTGAAGAGACGGTTATGAAATCGGTTGAACTATCAACATCTTATGATGATGCAGCACATCAGCTAGTATGCTATTGGGGTTATCATAAGGCAGCCAGCGCAGAGGCAATGAATGCTTGGTTGAACCCAACAACAACGCCGAGCGTAGTTTATATGATCCGCGACCGTGCCAAAGTGATTCTCGAATATGATAAGACAGATGCACCTTTCCCCGTACAAAAGGTCGAATGGCTCATCCACAACGGACGTAAACGCGGCTACATTGCACCTAAGAGCACTGAATGGGAAAACTATTATGGCAACTCTACAGCTTCAGGTCATGAATCTGAGTTGATTTCAACTGCCACTTTAAATGAGTATACTGCTGAAGGACGCTACTCCCTGTGGACATCAGAAACTGAGAACGAAGACGGTAACTTTGATGTAGCATATAATGGTACCACCAATACCCATACGCCCCAGTTCCTCTTTGAGGACGATAATCCTGCACAAGAAGGAGCCTATCCAAAAATAATCCTTAAGGTAACATATACCGTAAGTGGCTCAACAAAGACCGTCTATCACGTTCTTAAACTTAACGACGATAACAAGGTTCAGTACGACATAGTCCGCAATAACACCTATTATGTCACATGTAAGCTACTCTCACCAGATATTGCTTACTATGAGACATTGAAGGATGCTATTGATGGTACTGAATTCATGAACGCTGATATTGAGATTAGCCGTGACATCACTGATGTTAACGACGACACCTATACTCTGCAGATTCTTCTTCCCACCGAAACAACATCTATCGTTCTCAACACAGAGGGTGAAAATACAGATATGCACTTTGCATTCCGTAATCTTGACCTGACGGAGGTGGAAGGAACAACGACTCCAGTCGATAATATCACTGCCTTTAATGTGTATTGGGAGAATTCACAAACGTTCTGCACTAATCCCACAGTGACATATAATAGTTCAACCAAGCAGTACACCATCCACACAACTGTGATAGAAGGCCAACTGACCGATCATCTTCAGAGTGAGTGGCTAGTTGTTGAATACAAATATACTGGTACAGACGGAAAGCAAAAGAGCTTGAAACGTTATATCCACGTCTTCGTCATCGACCAGTTCCGCTACAAAATCTATCCTAAGTTGACTCGTGTGGGCACAGGTAACTATGGAGACTGCTTGCTGACATTCACGATTCCTCCCATGGAACACTCGCAGTTCTTACCGGACGGCAGTCCCGATTCCGATGAACTCGTGTATCCTCAAGAGCTATACCCCATCGATGTGAAGTTCACAACCAATACATTGAATGCCTACGGCACCACTCAGGGAACAAATAACTATGGTCTGTTTGGCGTAAGCGTGGAAACCACTGGTAACCTTTTCGATGCAGATGACTTTGAGACAGGATATCAGAGTCCTCTTTCATCTACCAATTACAATGCAGACAGGACTCACTGGTATTACCAACAGGCAGGCAATCTTTGGGACTTCTGGTACACATACAGCCTCAAGACCTATCCAACTAATGGTGTCGTGAATATCTATTTCAAGGATGTACGTCAGAATATTCAATACGCCACTGTTGATGACGTTGGCCTCTTCCTCTATGTAGAATACTTCGGTAAGAACTATTCAGTACCGCGTTCAACTAACTAAGCCCCCTATAATCCCCCGACGGGGGATAATAGGAAATGGACAATTAATAATATGGCCCGCAACGTTGTTGCGGGCCTTTTTCATCTTTTCTTTTGGCCGTATCACAAAATCAATTTACCTTTGCGGTATGCAAAAGGAAAAAGGGCAGCACGGCGAGCACCACATGGGATGGCGAAGCCGCATCAACGACTACAGCCGCAAAGGTTTGTATCATATCACCATTAAAGTAGCAGACCGCAGCAGCCAGGTGCTGGGCGTAGTGGAAGGCAACCCGAATGTACCTATAGGGCACGAGGGAGCAGCGTATGTGCGTCTCACCGCATTGGGCGCCATGGTCAAGCAGGAGCTGCTGCATAGCATTAGCGCCCACTACCCTATGATCCGCGTGGATGCCTTCGTTGTGATGAATTGAGGAATGAAGAGTGAAGGATGAAGAATGAAAAAAGTGTTATGTACTGAATAAGTTGACAAAATTTGCGTTCAACTTATTCAGTACATAACAACATAACAAATTAAAAAAACAGCAAAACGCCTACACCTTTACACCCTTTTGTAGGTATTTGCATGTATTTCAACGGTTTAAGCCGTGCAAAAAGGGTGTAATTAGGGTGTAATTGAGGGTGTAAAGGTGTAGGAAGGCCCTTTTTTTATGTCTAAACAGGGCATTTTCATGCATAAACTTGGCAAAGTTTATGCATAATATAGGCCTTAACCTGTATCATCCAGTCGTATCGGCTGATTTGACAGGTCGTATTGGCTGAATAGACCCGTCATATAGGTTGTTCGGTCGCGACCGAACAACGAAAGTATATGCTCTTAAATTTTGTTTGAAACAGACTACAGACTACAGCCAAGAGAGCACCATCACTTGCTTTCGACACTTTGTAGCAAGGTTCTTCTCTAATTCTTGATAGCCTAAAGACTTTTAGAAAAACCCTTTAGGCTTTGTGGCAATTACATAAAGGGTTTTAGGGAATTATCCCAAGACTTCTGGCCGATTAAGCCGGCTTGTTCGGGCGATTAATACGGCTTTAATGTTTGATACAACTGGACGTGTATGCCTACACGTGCGGTAGTATAGGGGAATACGTGCAGACGAATCGTGGAATGATTGCTGAAGGATTAGCTTATCATTGCTGAACCACAGGGCAATCATTGCTGAAACGTCGGAAAACAAGTTATGATGGCTGTAGTCTGTAGTCAGTTTCAAACAAAATTTTATTCCTTTTTTCCACTTTATTAGCCTTCTGACCTCAAAAATAGGGCGAAAGTTTTCTAGTCTCGTGATTTCATTGTACTTTTGTGGCGAATATGAAATACTTAAAGAGAATACTGGTTGCAGTGTTCTGCGTATTGGGGCCGATGGGCATCAGTGCGCAGGACGTGTCGTTTCCCTTTCCAGAGGTACCCGCAATGATGACCGACACTCAGGCACGACTGAAGTTTGTGCTTGAGAATTTCTGGAGCCGTTACGACTTCAACGACGCTTCCTCGCTCAATGAGCAGGTTGGCGAACAGGGCTTTTCGGAATTCATCAACCTGATGTCTTATGCCGATGCTCCTACTCAGAAGCTGGCCGTAAGCGAGCTGATGAAGAGAATAGGCAAGGATATGGGACTGCTCAAGCGCTTCGACGGTCTCACGGACCATTACCTCGGCAATCCCAACTCACCCCTGCGCAACGACGTGACGTATGAGCACATGCTCAAAGGCCTGCTGACCTCTACGCTATGGGACGAGGCTACACGTAGCCGCCTGAGCTACCGGCTGAAGATGGTGCAGAGGAACCAACCTGGCACAAAAGCCGCCGATTTCGAATACGTGGACCGCGTAGGCCGCCGCCACCGTATGTATGATTTGCAGAGCGAGCTGACGCTGCTGGTATTCTCAGATCCCGAATGCGAGCATTGTCACGAGCTGATGCCAAAGATTATGGGCAGCAAGGTGATTGCCGGCGACCGTCGCCTGAAAGTGCTCTCTATCTATCCCGACGAAAACGTGAAGGCGTGGATGCAGTTGCGCCCTACCCTACCCCACAACTGGAGCGAGGGCCGCAGCCCCAACGGCAAGCTGATGCACGACCTGACGTACTACCTCGCTGCTATGCCTTCGATGTACTTGCTCGACAAGGACAAACGAGTGATACTGAAGGATGCCACGTTGGAGCAGGTGGAGAAAAGACTGGAGAACAAGGATTAGGGATTAGGGATTAAAGATTAGAGAATAGGGATTAAGGATTAGGGATTAAAGAATAGGGATTTAGGATTAGGGATTAAAGATTAAAGAGGAGAAGAGAAAAGAGAAAAGTATAACTTGGGTTAAGTGATAAAAATATGAAAAAAGCGTTACTCCTGCTTCTGATGACATTACCTTTCGGTAATCTGTCATTCTTCATTTTCCATTCGTCATTCAGCGCTGGTTCAAGCGCTGCAGCTGCCGGCACATTCACCCTGGTACTTGATGCCGGTCATGGCGGCAAGGACCCCGGCGCGCTGGGCAAGAGCGGCAAGGAGAAGAATATCAATCTGGCGGTGACGCTGGCCGTAGGCAAACTCGTGGAAGAGAACCTCAAGGACGTGAAGGTGGTGTACACGCGCAAGACAGACGTCTTCATAGAGCTGAGTGAACGCGCAGCCATCGCCAACCGCGCCAAGGCTGACCTCTTCATCAGCATACACACCAACGCGTTGCCAGGCAAAGCCCAAGGTCGCGGTTCAGAAACATACACGCTGGGTATGCACCGCGCTGCCGACAACCTGGCAGTGGCAAAGCGCGAGAACTCTGCCATCATGCTCGAGAAGGACTACGAGAGCCGTTACGAGGGTTTTGACCCCAAGAGCTCCGAATCCTATATCATCTTCGAGTTCATGCAGGACAAGAACATGGAGCGCAGCGTGAAGCTGGCGCAATTCATACAAAAGCAGTTCCGCTCGGCCGGACGTGTGGACAAAGGCGTGCACCAAGCCGGTTTCCTGGTGCTGAGAGCCACGTCAATGCCCTCGTGCCTTGTGGAACTGGGCTATATAACTACTCAATCAGAAGAAACATATCTAACAAGCCAGCGCGGCGTGGACGAACTCGCCCGCAGCATATACGAGGCCATAAAGAAATATAAGGAAGCACAACAATGAAAATATCCCGCGAAGCAAAAATAGGACTCACCGGCATCATAGCCTTGGTGCTGCTGTTCTTCACCATTAAGTTCCTGCAGGGCGTGCAGCTCTTCTCTACGCAGGACACATACTACATCAATTTCCGCAACGCCAAGGCACTGGCTAAGTCAAGTCCCGTGTATGCCGACGGCTATAATGTAGGCATCGTAAGCGATATCCGTTACGACTACAACCGCCCAGGCACAGGCGTGATAGTGGAGATCTCGGTGGAACATGGCATGCGTGTACCTGTAGGCACTACTGCTGTGCTCGACGAGGCAATGCTTGGCGGTTGCACCCTGAACCTGATGATGGGCAACAACCCCGTAGAGCGTTACTCCACCGGCGACACCATTCCTTCAGCCGACAACAACGGTCTGATGGCCAAAGCCGCAGAAATGATACCAAAGCTGGAGCAGACATTAGCCAAGGTCGACACCTTGTTGACATCGCTCAACACGCTCGCTGCCGATCCTAACCTACAAAAGATTCTCGCCAACGCACAGTCTGTGTCGGCGAACCTTGACCAAAGCAGTCGCGACCTGAACAAACTGTTGGAGAAGGACATACCACAGATGACATCGACGTTCAGCGCAGCAGGACAGAACGTGGTAACGCTAACAGACAAGCTTAACAACCTGAACCTCGAAGGCACCATGGCCAAGGTGGACGGAGCTATGAACAACGTCAACCAGATGACCGAGCGCCTGAGCTCCCCGGACAATAACGTAGGCCTGTTGCTTAACGACACATCACTCTATGGCAACCTGAACCGTACGGCTACGGGTGCTGCAAAACTGGTCGAAGACCTGAAGGCTCACCCCAAGCGTTACGTCCACTTCTCGGTGTTCGGGAAGAAAGAAAAGCCCCAAGAGATTGAAACTGAGCCACAACAATAAATGCAGGTGAATGCAGAGTTAAAAAGTTGCTTAAAAAGAAAAAATCTAAATAAAGAGCCGAGTTTGAAGTCTTCCTTACGACATACGCTAACATATTAAAATATCGGCATTTAGGACAAGAATATATTTTTGAGGCGCTCTCGCATGAGGGCGCCTCAAATATTTAATAATCAGCACGTTTAATATTTGCAAGAGTGTTGTAGGAAATGTTTTAGGGCTAAATTAAAAAAGGCCTGAAAACGTGGCTTTTAGAGGCTATCTTCAGCGAAATTTATTTTGCGGCTCATTTGGTGCAAACAAAAAAATGTCGTAACTTTGCACTCGCAAATCGCCCCTTTCGGGAATCGCACTTTACCAACAGAATGAAAGACCTTACAACAGCAACCATAGACCCACGATGGGAGCACTGCCAGCGGATGATTGCGAGCAACATCAGCCGCCAGCAGTACGATACATGGTTTGCGCCCATCTGCTTCGTCGGTTTCGACGAAGATGAGCGCATGCTGACGTTGTCTGTGCCCAGTCCTTTCATTCGTGAATATATCGAAGAGCACTATCTGAAGCTCCTGCGCGCCGTGTTGCAGCAGCAGTTTGGAATGGGCGTCCGCCTTCGTTATGAGGTAAAGATCGACACAATAAATAACATATCCACGCGCGAGGTCGATGACCAGCGCTCGGCATTTGCCAACGCCCCGGTTCGTACTGACGGCCTCAACACCAGCCCACGAGCCCTTCAGCAGCTTGACTCGCAGTTGAAGCCCGAGTACACGTTCGAGAATTTCGTCGAAGGCGAGAGCAACAAGCTGCCGCGCACGGTAGGTTTGGCAATAGCCCAGAACCCGCATCAGGCAACCTTCAACCCGCTGTTCGTTTACGGCGGTTCGGGCGTAGGCAAGACACACTTGGTGAACGCCATAGGTCTGAAAGTGAAGGAGCTGCATCCCGAGCTGCGCGTGCTTTACGTTTCGGCACACCTCTTCCAGGTTCAATACACCGACAGCGTGCGACGCAACACCGTCAACGATTTCATCGCGTTCTATCAGACCATCGACGTGCTTATCATCGATGATATTCAGGAGTTGGCAACGATGCAGAAGACTCAGCTGTCGTTCTTCCACATCTTCAACCACCTGCACCAGAACGGCCGTCAGCTCATCCTCACCTCCGACCGCCCGCCCGTGGCACTTGAAGGAATGGAAGAGCGCCTGCTCACTCGTTTCAAGTGGGGTTTGCTGGCAGAGTTGGAGCGCCCGACTCAGACATTGCGCCGCGACATCCTCTTCTACAAGATCCGTAAAGACGGCTTGCGCGTGTCAACTCCCGTTGTGGACTACATCGCCGCCAACGTGGACAAGAGCATTCGCGACCTCGAAGGCGTGCTCACATCCCTGATGGCTTATAGCGTAGTGAACAACTGCGAAATAGACCTCGATCTGGCGGAACGTGTGATAGGCCGCACGGTAGGCCTCAGCCAGCAACGTCAGGCGCTGACCATGGACGACATTCTCAACCGCACTTGCCGATTCTTCAGCATCGACCGCGATGATGTGCTCTCGTCGACACGTAAGGCGCCAGTAGTGCAGGCCCGACAAGTGGTGATGTATCTGGCTCAACAGCATACCCACCTGAGTACCACCAAGATAGGTGCTTTCGTAGGTAAGCGCGGGCACGCTACTGTGATACACTCATGCCAGGCCGTTACACAACGGTTGCAAAACGATGAAACGTTCCGCGAGCGCATAGCAGAATTAGAAGGTTTACTGACACAGTAAGCCTTTTTTTTATTCTTAACAAAAATTATTTGCTCTCAGGAGTTGTTATTCATCAATAATGATTAACTTTGCAGCAACAAACACTCCTACTACTATGCGACACATTCTTTTTACACTCGTTATGGTCTTCGCCTCCGCCTCAATGATGGCGCAGGAGCCGACCGACAATGCAACCGCTACGCCCGACACCACCTCCACGAAGGCCGCTACCGAGCATATCCTCTTCGAAGGCATAGAAGTGAAGGGCGACATTTATGAGTTTGCAGCTGTAATGCAAAAGAACCGTTTCACGCTGTCCAAACGGCTCGGCAACGAGAATGCCTATATCTTCAAGGGCACCGTTTGCGGACAATCGTGCTATGTTCAGGCCAGCTATTCCAAGCACACGCGCACCGTTTACAGAATCATGGTGCAGCCTAAGAACGTGGATCTGAACGCCTACCTTGATTCCCTTCGCGTGCGTTACGGCGAGCCTTACGACGAGACAGAGCGCGGCTACGAATGGATGTTACCCAATGGCGCCGTAATGTTCTTCACTCCAGAAGGCTATGACCCTACCCTTGTCATCATGGACGCCATAGGCGTGGCTGCTTACAAGGAAGAGAATGACAGGCCAAGGATGAGATAGGGAAGATCAAGCCCCCTATAATCCCCCGGTGGGGGATGAAGGAGGAAGAGGGGGAGAGGAGAAGAAAATAAGAAATTAGGAAAATAAGAAAATAAGGGAAGAAGAGAATAAGTATTATTGAAAAGACAGATATGAAGAAAGTAATCTTTGTAGCCGTGATTACGCTGCTGCCTCTTTTGGCTACAGCACAGAGTCAGTTGTACCCACAACATTTCAACCTCAACGAGGTGACGCTGCTCGACGGTCCTATGAAGGAGGCTGTTGACGGCAATGCCCGTCTGCTGTTGCAGTATGATGCCGACCGCCTGCTGACACCGTTCATCCGTCAGGCCGGCCTACTCACACGCCGCGGCGGCACGTATGAAGGTTGGGAGATAGCTCACCCATCGTTCTCGAACTGGGGACTGTCGGACTGGAGTCTGGAAGGTCACGTCGGAGGTCATTACCTGTCGGCGCTGGCATTGGCCTACACCCAAGTGACAGACGACGCCCTTCGCACCCAGTTGAAGCAACGGCTTGGTCACTGCCTGAGCGTGCTCAAGGACTGTCAGGATGCATACTCTGCTGACACTCACGGCTTGAAAGGTTTCATAGGCGGTCAGCCTATCAATCAGGTTTGGACAGGGCTGTATGCCAACGACCTCACTGAATTCCGCAAATACGGCGGTTGGGTACCTTTCTACTGTCAGCATAAGGTGCTCGCCGGCCTGCGTGATGCCTGGATATACACCGACAGCGATGTGGCCAAGGAGTGCTTCCGCGGCCTGTCAGACTGGGCGGTCAACGTCGTTTCGAACCTCTCCGAGGCAGATATGCAAACGGTTCTCGGTTGGGAACACGGCGGCATGAACGAGGTGTTGGCCGACGCCTTCGCCCTCTTCGGCGACATGAAATACCTGGAGGCGGCCAAGCGCTATAGTCACCAGCGCATGATAAACGGCTTGCAAGACACGCCCTACAACCTCCATTTCCTCGACAATCATCACGCCAACACTCAGGTTCCTAAGTACATCGGTTTTGAGCGCGTATGGAAACAATACATAAAAGCCAAAGCAGGAACCGATATCTCTGCCTACCGCACAGCCGTCGTCAACTTCTGGGACGACGTGGCAACACACCGCACAGTCTGTATCGGAGGCAATTCCACATCCGAGCATTTCTTCGACATAGCCAATGGCAAACGCTATATCAACGATGTCGACGGCCCCGAGACATGCAACTCCAACAATATGCTCAAGCTCTCGGAAATGCTCTTCGACGACAACCACGATGCCCGTTATGCCGATTTCTATGAGAACACGATGTACAACCACATACTCTCCACCCGAGACCCGAAGACCGGTGGCTACGTGTATTTCACCACGCTGCGTCCTCAAGGCTACCGTATCTATTCCAGGGTCAACCAAGGCATGTGGTGCTGTGTAGGAACCGGTATGGAGAACCACGTCAAATACGGTCATTTCATCTATACCCACGATGGCACATCACGTCTCTTCGTAAACCTCTTCGTGCCGAGCGAGCTCAATAACAAGACCTTCGGTATCAGGCAGGAGACAATCTATCCCTACATCGACACCGCAAGAAACGATCTGCCGACAGCACAGACCGCCGTCAGCGAACTGACCGTCACGCGCGCAGGTACATATGATATATGTCTGCGTCATCCCGCTTGGGCAGGTTCAGAATATGCCGTGAAAGTGAATGGAACTGCTGTAGATGTCGACGCAACAGCAGGCAAGGCATCCTACGTTACGGTAAGCAGAAAGTGGAAGGCCGGAGACCACATCACCGTGTATCTTCCGATGACGTTGCGCACGGAGGAATGCCCCGGCTACGCAGATTATATTGCGTTTAAGTTCGGCCCCATTCTCCTGGCAGCCAAGACCACGGCATCGTCGGCAGAAGAAGCCCAGGCTACAGGACTTGAGTTTGAACGCCTCCAGAATGAATATGCCGGCGAAGGACGCATGGACCATGCTCCGGGCAGCCGTGCCACCGTAAAGGATTTGAGCAGTGCGCCGCTGCTGATAGGTGAACGCGCTGATGTGCTCAACCGCATACAGACGGCCGACTTAAGCAAGTTGCAGTTCACCATCGACGCCTCGAGCGAGCTGTCGAAGGGCAACTGGACAACGCTCACGCTCGAGCCCTTCTTCGGCATTCACCATGCCCGCTACGCCTGTTATTGGTATCAGGCCACCAAGGAAGCCTATGCACAAAGCGACATGGGTATAGCCGATGCCGAGGCAGCAGCGTTGAACGCTCGCACGCTGGACTTTGTGGCTACCGGTGAGCAGCAGAGCGAAGCCGGACACCAATACCAGTACAGTAGCGATTCATCAACAGGCACATATAATGGTGAGACCTACCGCGATGCACGCGCCAACGGATACATTCAATATGTACTGTCCAATCCCGAAGGACTTACCGAAGGCCTTGCCATAATGATTCGCATAATCACGGCTGACAGAGGACGTAAGGGCACCGTGACTATCGACGGCACTAAGATTGCCGACATCGAGGTAGCACCCAGATACAAGGGACAGGATGCCAGAGGTTTCTACAACATGGAGATCCCCATACCTACGGAACTGATGAAGAATGCCGACGGCTCGGCCAAGACCGAGATCACCTTCCGCTTGACAGCATCACCGACGACGCTCATTCCGGGACTCTACTATGTCAGACTCGTCAAAGGATACAACGACCACAGCTATATCTTCAAGGCACGCGACTGGGTGACAGGCGACCCAGCTCGCGTTGCCCAAGCAAACATAAGCTACGACGATGCCGAGAACACCATCACCGTGCGTGCCTCCGGCAGCAATAACGTAGCCTTGTCTCTTAACTATGAGAATGTCGACTACGAGATTAACGCGCCACAGAAATATCTCATAGTCAAAGGGTCGCAGCTCTCACGCACCAGCGGCGCCAGCTACCTCTGGTGGCTCAACGGCGTGAACAAAGGTTCACAGATAGCCCCCACTAAGGTAAAGAAAGCCGACGACGGCGATGTGATAGTAGCCTGGGACATGACTCGTAGCACGCTCGATGCCAACAATACCGGTGACCGCTTCTCCGTGTGCCAGGGGCAGACTATTTTCGGTCTCACAAGCACTACGGGCACGAGTGTGATAAAGAATATCGGTTTTTATGAAAGTGTTGAAGCTTTCGAGTTGTTAACCAAGATTGTTCAGGCGCAACTCACAGAAAAGTCAACTCAAGTGTACGGGCTTGATGGTCGGCGTCGTCAAGGGCTTCAACGGGGCTTGAATATCATAAACAGACATAAATACCTGATAAATAAATGATTAAGGCTTGCTGATGTAAGTCTTTTTTTATAGCCATACGTTTCCTCTCATTTCCATAAATTATCAAAAAGAAAAATTTTTTGAAAAAAAGTCGCAAGGAAGTTTGCCAAAAGGGAAAAGTTTTGTAGTTTTGCACCGCCTAACGGTTCTCCAGGATAAGCAACTTACAAAATCATTTTACCCTATATTATTGTGGAACAGACTTATACTTATGATGAAGCCTTTGCGGCTTCCTTAGACTATTTCGGCGGTGACGAATTGGCCGCCCGCGTGTGGGTCAACAAGTATGCAATGAAGGACTCTTTCGGCAACATCTTCGAGAAGAGTCCTGCTGATATGCATTGGCGCATCGCCAATGAGGTTGCCCGAATCGAAAAGAAGTACAAAAACCCGATGAGCGCACAGGAGATATTCGATCTCCTGGATCATTTCCGCTACATCATCCCTGCCGGCTCGCCCATGACAGGCATAGGCAACCACTTCCAGGTTGCTTCGCTGAGCAACTGCTTCGTTGTCGGCCTCGACGGCGACAGCGACAGCTACGGTGCTATCATCCGCATCGACGAGGAGCAGGTTCAGTTGATGAAGCGTCGCGGCGGCGTAGGCCACGACCTTTCACATCTGCGTCCTGCCGGCTCTCCGGTCAAGAACTCAGCCCTCACATCTACCGGCCTCGTTCCGTTCATGGAGCGATATAGTAATAGTACGCGCGAAGTGGCACAGGATGGTCGCCGCGGCGCCTTGATGCTCAGCGTAAGCATCAAACACCCCGATGCTGAGGCTTTCATCGACGCAAAGATGACCGAGGGAAAGGTAACGGGTGCCAACGTCAGCGTGAAGATTGACGATGCCTTCATGCAGGCAGCAGCCGAAGGCAAGCCCTACACTCAGCAATTCCCCATCGACAGCGACAATCCCATAGTCGCCAAGGAAATCGATGCCAGCGCCTTGTGGAAGAAAATCGTGCACAACGCTTGGAAGAGCGCCGAGCCTGGCGTACTGTTCTGGGACACCATCCTGCGCGAAAGCGTACCCGACTGCTATGCCGACCTCGGTTTCCGCACCGTCAGCACAAACCCATGCGGCGAGATACCTCTTTGTCCTTACGACAGCTGCCGTCTGCTGGCCGTCAACCTCTATGAATATGTTGAAGAGCCCTTCACGCGCAACGCCAAGTTCAACTTCGACAAGTTCCGCGAGCATGTGCGTAAGGCACAGCGTATCATGGACGATATCATCGACCTGGAGCTGGAGAAGATTGAACTGATTCTGAACAAGATTGAATCAGATCCGCAGTCGGAAGAAGTGAAGTTCGCTGAGCGTAACCTATGGCTTAAGATTCAGCGCAAGAGTTCTATGGGCCGCCGCACGGGCGTCGGCATCACCGCCGAAGGCGACATGCTCGCCGCCCTGGGTCTGCGCTATGGCACTCAAGAAGCCACCGATTTTGCCGTCGAGGTGCAGAAGACCGTTTGCCTGTCGGCATATGCCAGCAGCGTAGAGATGGCCCGCGAACGCGGTGCCTTCGAGATGTTCGATGCCGAGCGCGAGAAGAACAACCCCTTCATCCTGCGCATCAAGGCTGCCGACCCGAAGCTTTACGAAGATATGGTGAAGTATGGCCGCCGCAACATTGCCTGCCTGACCATAGCTCCCACCGGCACCACGAGTCTAATGACGCAGACCACCAGCGGCATCGAGCCTGTGTTCATGCCCGTGTACAAGCGTCGCCGTAAGGTTAATCCCAATGATCCCGAGGTTCATGTTGACTTCGTCGATGAGACAGGTGATGCCTTCGAGGAATATATCGTTTACCACCACAAGTTCCTCACCTGGATGAAGACCTGCGGTCTCGACACCGAGCGCCGCTACACCCAGGAGGAGATTGACGAGTTGGTAGAGCAGTCGCCTTACTACAAAGCTACTGCCAATGATGTTGACTGGCTGATGAAAGTTCGTATGCAAGGTGCAATCCAGAAATGGGTGGACCACAGCATCAGCGTCACCGTGAACCTGCCTAATTCCGTCGACGAGCAGTTGGTCAACGACCTCTATATGGAAGCCTGGCGCAGCGGCTGCAAAGGCTGCACCATCTACCGCGACGGCTCACGCAGCGGCGTGATGATCAGCGTCAGCAAGAAAAAGGAGAATAAACCCGAAGGCGAGGGCAATGACACACCTGCATTGGAAACAGGCCACGAACATGCAGTGCCTGAATGCCGTCCGCCCGAGGTTGTGGAGAAACGCCCCGAAGTGCTTGAGTGCGACGTAGTGCGTTTCCAGAACAACAAGGAGAAATGGGTGGCCTTCGTAGGTCTGCTCAACGGTTATCCCTACGAGATTTTCACAGGTCTTCAGGACGATGAGGAAGGTATCCTCCTGCCCAAGAGCGTGACAAAGGGTCGTATCATCAAGCAGCTGAACCCCGACGGCACCAAGCGCTACGACTTCCAATTCGAGAACAAGCGCGGCTATAAGACAACCGTCGAAGGACTGTCGGAGAAATTCAACCCCGAGTACTGGAACTATGCCAAGCTGCTCTCCGGTGTGCTGCGCTACCGCATGCCCCTCGACCACGTCATACGTCTCGTAGGTCAACTCTCGCTCAACGACGAAACTATTAATACTTGGAAAAATGGCGTAGAACGTGCATTGAAGAAGTACATCCAGGACGGCACAGCAGCCAAGGGTCAGAAGTGCCCCAACTGCGGTCAGGAGACTTTGGTCTATCAGGAAGGATGTCTGATTTGCACAAACTGCGGCGCCAGCAGATGTGGGTAAAGTTCCTCTCCTCCCCTCCCACGGGAGGGGACGGGGGAGGAGATTTGAATTTTGGATTAAGAATTAGAAAATTGAATAAGGATTAAGGATTAGAGATTAAGGCTGGGTGACAGCTAATAAGGATTAAATATTATTGGATTTGAACATTAATCAATCTCATGTCCTGTTGAAGGACATCCGCCTGCAAGGCTTTCACGGCGTACTCCCTCAGGAGCGCGTCGTTGGAGCCTATTTCATCATCAATGTCAGCATCGGCACCGATTTCTCACGTGCCATGGCTACTGACGACCTCGAAGGAACTATCTCTTATGCCGACGCATATGAGGTGGTGAAAGCCGAGATGGCCATGCCCTCGCAACTGCTTGAGCACCTGGCAGGACGAATATGCAAGGCTCTGCTCGAGCGTTTCCCCGCCGCCGACACCATCCACCTTGAAATCATCAAGGAAAACCCTCCAATGGGTACCGATTGCGGTGGTGCCGGAGTGAGCGTAGACGTAAAGCGTTGACTTACTTTAATTGTGAATAGCATGAATAGCATAACACTTATAAGTACACTCATAGGTGCCCATCGTGTGGGCACTGCCGAGACGAATATCGACTGGCTATTGACCGACAGTCGTTCGTTGGTGTTTCCTGAACAGACTTTGTTCTTCGCCATAAGAACTCAGAAGAACGACGGGCATCGCTACATACCGGAGCTTTACCGACGTGGCGTGCGCGCTTTCGTGGTAAGCCAACTGCCCGCCAGCCCCGAGGACGATGCCAACTACCTCGTAGTGCCATCGCCATTGAAGGCTCTGCAGCGGCTTGCCGAACGGCATCGCGAGAACTTCGACATTCCTGTCATCGGCATTACTGGCAGCAACGGCAAGACCATTGTCAAAGAGTGGTTGTACCAATTGTTGTCGCCAGACTTTAATATCACCCGTTCACCCCGCTCCTGGAACTCACAGATCGGTGTGCCGCTTTCTGTGTGGCGCTTGACAGAACAGACCCAACTCGGCATCTTCGAGGCCGGCATCAGCGAGCCAGGCGAGATGGCAGCCCTCGAGGGCATCATCCAACCAACTATAGGCGTGTTCACACACCTCGGCTCTGCCCACGACGAGAACTTCGCTGACCGCCGCGAGAAATGTATGGAGAAGCTGCGGCTGTTCCGTCACGCACGCGTTCTTATTTATAATGCATCCGACGAGATGATCAGCGAATGCATTGCCGCCAGCGGCTTCAAGGGCGAGACTATAGGCTGGGATTTCAACGACGAGCGATTGCAGATGCAGGACGCCGCCAGTCGCGAGAACGTCTGCCACTGTATTGCCGTGTGCCGATACTTAGGCCTCAACGACGATGTCATCAACCAACGCATAGCACACCTCGAACCCGTTGCCATGCGCCTGGAAGTTAAGGAAGGGCGCCAAGGCTGCACTCTCATCACCGACACGTGCAACAGCGACCTGGGCTCACTGGAGATAGCCCTCGATTTCATGCGCCGCCGCCCTGAGAGCAGTGGCCGTCGCCGCACGCTCATCCTCTCCGACATCAAACAGACAGGCCTCAGCGTCACCGACCTCTACCACCGTGTAGCCGAGCTCATCCAGCAGTACGAAGTTGACGAGTTCATAGGCATCGGCAACGAAGTCACTTCGGGCAGCATGTGCCTGAGCGATGAGCTACGGCCTAAGCAACTTCACCTCTTCGACAGCGTAGACCATTTCCTCGCCAGCGACCTGCCGGCGGCACTGGCCGACCGCGTCATCCTCATCAAGGGCTCACGTCAGGCTCGCTTCGACCGTTTGGCCGACGCCCTCACGCAGAAGGTCCACGAGACCATCCTCGAGGTCAATCTCTCAGCAGTAGTGAGCAACCTCAATTACTACCGCTCGTTCATGCGCCCCGAGACAAAGATGGTGTGCATGGTGAAAGCCTCGGCCTACGGAGCCGGAGCCGTAGAGGTAGCCAAGATGTTGCAAGACCAAGGTGTCGACTATATGGCTGTGGCCGTTGCCGACGAAGGCGTGGAACTGCGCCGTGCCGGCATCACAGGCAATGTAATGATTATGAATCCAGAGATGTCGTCGTTCCGCACACTCTTCGAATATCAACTGGAGCCCGAGGTATACAGTTTCCGCCTGCTCGATGCCCTCATCCACGCTGCCGAGCGTGAAGGTATCACAGGCTTCCCAATACACCTGAAGCTCGACACCGGCATGCACCGTCTGGGCTTTGACCCACACAAGGACCTGCCCGCCCTGATTGAGCGTCTGCATGCTCAGCAAGCCCTTATCCCGCGCTCTGTGTTCACACATTTCGTAGGTTCCGACAGCGAGGACTTCGATGCATTCTCACGTCATCAGTGGGAATTGTTCTGCGAGGCCACGGCCACTCTGCAGGCTGCCTTCCCCTACCCTATCCTACGCCATATCTGCAATTCCGCAGGCATCGAGCATTTCCCAGAGCGCCACTGCGACATGGTGAGATTGGGTCTGGGACTCTATGGCGTGCACCCCATGGGCTTCAATTCACCGCTGACGCCTATCTCCACCCTCAAGACCACCATTCTGCAAATACATGATGTGCCTAAGGAAGAAACGGTGGGCTACTCACGCAAGGGCCACCTCACACGCGACAGCCGCATAGCAGCACTGCCTATAGGCTATGCCGACGGCCTCAACCGCCACCTCGGCTGCGGGCACGGCTACTGCTTGGTCAACGGTCAGCGAGCGCCTTACGTGGGCAATATATGTATGGACGTGTGTATGATTGATGTCACCGATATTCCATGCCAAGAGGGCGACACCGCAGTCATCTTCGGTCCCGAACTGCCGCCCACCGTTCTGGCCGATATCATCGATACCATCCCCTATGAAATCCTCACCGGCGTTTCACCTCGTGTCAAGCGCGTGTACTATGTAGATTAAAAAAAAAGAAAAGGCTGGCAATGTTTTTGCCAGCCTTTTCTTTTTCATTTCAGAACGCCCAATTCCTTGCCCACCTTGATGAATGCGTTTATGCATTTATCGAGGTGCTCGCGGTTGTGACCTGCGGAAATCTGGACTCGAATGCGCGCCTGTCCCTTCGGCACCACTGGATAGTAGAAACCCGTTACGTAGATGCCTTCGTCCTGCAATCGAGCTGCGAAGCGCTGCGACAGTGGGGCATCGTAGAGCATCACGGCGCAGATGGCGCTCTGCGTAGGCTTGATGTCGAAGCCGCTGGCCATCATCTTGTCGCGGAAATAGTTGACATTCTCCACCAGACGGTCATGCAGTTCATTGCTCTCGTCGAGCATCTTGAACACTTCGAGTGCGGCACCTACGATACCAGGTGCAAGACTGTTGGAGAAGAGGTATGGGCGCGAGCGCTGGCGCAAGAGATCGATAATCTCTTTGCGACCAGTAGTGAAGCCGCCCATAGCGCCGCCAAAGGCCTTACCGAGCGTGCCCGTGTAGATGTCCACACGACCATACGTCTGGAAGAACTCGCTGACGCCGCGGCCCGTGGGACCTACTACGCCTGCCGAATGGCTCTCGTCGACCATCACCATTGCATCGTATTTCTCGGCCAAGTCGCAAATCTTATCCATAGGAGCCACGTTGCCGTCCATCGAGAACACGCCGTCGGTGACCACGATGCGGAAACGCTGTTCCTGAGCTGCAATAAGCTGACGCTCCAAATCCTCCATATCAGCATTGGCATAGCGATAGCGTTTAGCCTTGCACAGGCGCACACCATCGATGATGGAAGCGTGGTTCAGGGCATCGCTGATGATGGCGTCCTCTTCGGTCAGGAGCGGTTCAAACACACCGCCATTAGCGTCGAAGCAGGCAGCGTAGAGGATGGTGTCCTCGGTCTTGAAGAACTTGCTGATAGCGTCCTCAAGTTCCTTGTGCACGTCCTGAGTGCCGCAGATGAAGCGCACGCTCGACATACCATAGCCGCGGCGGTCCATCATCTTCTTAGCACCCTCGATGAGTCGTGGATGGTTGGAGAGGCCGAGGTAGTTGTTAGCACAGAAATTAAGCACCTCCTTGCCTGCCACCTCTATGGCGGCAGCCTGAGGGCTGCAGATAAGGCGTTCCTCTTTGTAGAGACCAGCCTCACGAATCTCCTTCAGCGTCTGCTGAAGATGTTGTTGCATTTTACCGTACATCTTTGTTTTTGGGTTTATGGTTTAGGATTGTTGGTATTTGGTTTACGTCTTCAGTATAATCCGTTTGCAAAGATAGTGGATTTTGCCAAGCAGACATACAAAGCAGCATTAATTTTTCAAATATTTCATCATATTACACAAAAACTTTCCACTTTTCAATGCTCAACTATCAACTTTTCATTATCTTTGTGCCCGCAAGCTAACTATACAATTATAAAACTAACAATCCAGACATTGAAATGAAAAACATCCTTGTTATTGGTTCAACAGGCCAGATTGGGTCTGAACTCACAACCGAACTTCGTGCACTTTATGGCGGCCAGCATGTAGTGGCAGGCTACATCCCCGGAGCCGAGCCCAAAGGCGAGCTGGCTGAAAGCGGTCCATCGGCCATTGCCGACGTCACCAACGGCGAACAGCTGGCCTCGATAGTGAAAGAGCACAACATCGACGCCATCTACAACCTGGCAGCCCTGCTCAGCGTCGTTGCCGAACAGAAACCTCGTCTGGCATGGAAGATCGGTATCGACGGACTGTGGAACGTTCTTGAAGTGGCACGCGAAAACAAATGCGCTGTGTTCACGCCGTCGAGTATCGGCTCATTCGGGCCCAGCACGCCCCACGAGCTTACCCCGCAGGACACCATTCAGCGCCCCAAGACCATATACGGCGTGTCCAAGGTCTGCACCGAGCTGCTCTCCGACTACTACTATACCAAGTATGGCGTCGACACACGTTCCGTCCGTTTTCCCGGCCTCATCAGCTACGTCACACCTCCCGGAGGCGGCACCACCGACTACGCCGTCGACATTTTCTACGCTGCCGTGCGCGGTGAGGTCTTCAGCTGTCCTATCGCCAAAGGCACCCGCATGGACATGATGTACATGCCCGATGCCCTGCGTGCCGCCATTGAACTCATGGAGGCCAACCCCGACAAGCTCATCCATCGCAACGGCTTCAACGTCACCGCCATGAGTTTCCCGCCCGAGAAGATCTACGCCGAGATCAAGCGCCGCGTTCCCGATTTCAAGATGGTGTATCAGGTAGACCCGCTCAAGCAGGCCATCGCCGAAAGCTGGCCCGACAGCCTCGACGACTCTGCAGCCCGTGAGGAATGGGGTTGGCACCCCAACTTCGGCATAGGCGCCATGACACGCGATATGCTTGAGAAACTCTCCGAGCGGCTCCTCGCCTAATGAAGGCACCGGGCATCGATAAATCTATCTTTAAACTAACCTAAACCTTATATGAAAACCCATCGTAGAGAACGCCTGATACTTTGGGCCGTTTTCGTGCTGTCATTAGCAGTTGTGCCCCAAGCTACCCTACTCGCCGCCAATGAGCCCGCCACGGCACAGCCTGCCGACGATGGCGCCAGCATCAGCGGTGTAGTCCTCGATGAGTTCAACGAACCGCTCATCGGTGCCACCGTCAAGGTAAAAGGCACCACCGAGGGCATGTTGACCGATATGAACGGCCGCTTCACCTTCACCACTGCCGTTGCCAGCCCTGTACTCGTAATAACCTATATGGGCTATGATGCTCAAGAAATCGCCGTTGGCAACCGCAGAAACATACAAGTGAAGATGGTGCCTGCCGCCGCCCACGACATCAAGGAAGTGGTGGTCACGGCCATGGGGATCCTACGCAAAGAGAAATCGCTGACCTATGCCACACAACAAGTGAAGTCTGATGAGCTGATGCGCGTGCAGGAAACCAACGTTGCCAACTCACTCGAAGGCAAGGTGGCCGGCGTGACGGTCACGGCCAGTGCCGGCGGCGCCGGTGGCGCATCGAAAATACAGTTGCGCGGTGCCAAGTCCATCATAGGCGACTCGTCGCCCCTGATTGTCATCGACGGCATCCCTATCACCAATGACATCCGCAACCAGACCAACAACTCACAAAACATGACCGAGTACGTCTCTGCCGAAGGCAGCGACGCCCTGTCAATGGTGAACCCCGACGACATCGAGAGCATCAACGTACTGAAAGGTGCCAACGCTGCCGCCCTCTACGGTTCGCGTGCCGCCAACGGTGTGTTGATGATTACCACCAAGAAAGGCAAGAGCGGAAAGCTATCGGTCAGCTACACAGGCAACGTAACTTTCGACGTTCCACTCACCTCCCCCAAGATACAGAACCGCTATGGTGCTGCCGTTGACGCTCAGGGCTATCTCGGTTCTGCCAACGGCTGGGGAGGCCTCATCAGCGAGTCACCTACAACGGCCCTGGCACGCCAGACCGATAAGATGCCATACGAGCGTGAGCTACACCTACGCAACCATGGCAACGACGACGTGGCAGATTTCTACCGCACTGGCGTTACCACAAACAACTCTGTATCCCTATCAGGCGGCACGGAAAAAGTTCAGAGCTACGTCTCGGTGGCCAATACCCATGCCCTCGGGCTTATAGAGACCAATAATTACAACCGTAACACGTTAGCCTTCCGCCAGACATACAGATTATGGGACCGCCTGACCATCAACGCCTCACTCAACTATGCCCAGACACGCACACGCAACCGCATTGGCGGCGGCACGGTAGGCAACCCTATCTACCACCTCTACACCGCACCGCGTAACATAGACATGGGCTACTACCACGACAACTATGCCATCGACGATGCCACATGGCTGTCCGACGAGCAAGGGCATTATGTTCAGACCGAAACAGGCTTCATCCGACAGAACGACCGCGCCGAGCTCACCGGTCCGATGATGAACTACGCCTTCATGGATGCACGCCAGAACAATCCCTACTGGCTTCTGAAGCAGAACCGGGGCCTCAACAAGGAAGACCGCGTCTATGGCGGTTTCCAGGGCAGCCTCGACATCTGGGGCGGCCTATCGGCCCAGGCGCGTTTCAATTTCGACCATGACAAATATCAGGAGCAGAGCGTGCGTTATGCCACCACCTTCTCGCCAGCCACGATGTATGACTATGGCACATACAACAAGCGTCGCGACAACAAGACCGAGATCTACGTCGACTACATGCTCAACTACGACAAGACCTTCAACGACACGTGGAGCGTGAGCGCCAATTTAGGCTGGACAGGCCACACTACCAAGAACAGTTTCTATGGCACATACATCGCCAACGCCACCGTTGTAGACCCGCTCAACCAGAAGCTCAACACCGTCGTCAATCGTTTCAACACCACCTCTGGGAGCTCTGGAGTAACCACCGAAAGCCAGAGCAACAATTGGGACCGTGCCTGGTTAGCCACCGCACAGCTTGGATGGAAGGAACGCATTTATCTCGATGCCTCGTGGCGCCGCGATGAATACCGAGTGTTCCGCCAATTCCCCGACAAACCACAGGCTTATAATTACTTCGGTTTCGGTGCCAACGCACTGTTGAGCGACCTCGTGAAGCTGCCGGAATGGTGGACCTATGCCAAATACCGCATCTCTTATTCACAGGTAGGTAATGCCATTCCTGCCCGCCTCTACTATGCTGTAGGCGGCAACAACCGCACAGGCGCCCTCGGAGCCAGCAGCAGCCTGCTCAGGAATGTCAAGCCTGAGGAGACGCACTCCTTCGAGACCGGTCTCGAGCTCCTGTTCATTGACAACCGTCTGAGCTTCGATATCACATATTACAACAGCACTATCCGCGACCTGTACATGGGCATAGGCAACGCTGCCGGTATCACCGTCTGGGACAACGTAGCCTCGTTGCGCAACCAAGGTGTTGAGACCACCCTGGCCTACAACTTCCGCTTCGGCAGAAACGTCCGCTGGCGCACTGCCGCCAACTTCTCCTACAACAAGAATAAGATCCTTAGCGTAGGAACCGACGACAACGGCAACAAGAACCGCGTCTACACCGATGTGGCTGGTGTGCGCGTACGCTACACCGAAGGCGACACTTTCGGCGACATGTATGTGCGTGATCTGCGCCACAACGACGACGGCACTATATTCCTCTCCTCCAGTGGCAACCTCGCCAAGGAAGGTCTCCATACCAAGTACATAGGCAACATGAATTCACCTTATCAACTCGGTTGGTCCAACACCGTCAACTGGAAGAACCTGCAGTTCTCGTTCCTCATCAACGGCCGTATCGGAGGCAAGGTCATCTCCATCACCGAAGCCTTCCTTGACGAGATGGGACTCTCGCAGCGCACAGCCGATGCCCGCGACAACGCCTACGCCAACGACCTCTTCACCGAGGGCGGCGAGCCCGCCATGTACCTGCCCGACGGCAGCGGACACATCATCGGTGTAAAGAACTATTACCAGGTAATGGGTGCACGCGGCAGTCAGTACTCACCGCTCTATGTCTACAATGCCACCAATTTCCGCCTGCGCGAGCTCTCGCTGGCCTACACTTTCAAGGACGTCTTCGGCGAGAACAAGGACATCAGCCTCTCGTTCATAGCTCGCAACCTGTTCTTCATCTACAAGGACGCACCCGTCGACCCCGATGTCTCACTTTCCACGGGCAACGGCCTCGGAGGCTTCGAGCTCTTCAACACTCCTTCAACCCGTTCCTTCGGTTTCAACATCAAATTGACATTGTAGTAAGGACTAAAGATAAAAGATTAAGGATTAAAGCTAGCACCTAAGCAATGAAACGCAATACCTTCCTCAATGTGGCGGCTTTCAGCCTGATAGCTTTCGGGCTTGCCTCATGCATGGACTTCGATTCGCCTCTCGATACCCTGAATGTTGACCAAGAGGTTGTCAGCGACAGCGTCTACCACGGCAACCCCGGCAATATTGACTACGAGATAAACATCTCGGAAGCGCAGTTCGACAAGGCCCTCGCCGAACTCGACACCTACCTGCGCCAAGCCAAGAGCGGTCAGTACTCCATGCGCGGCGGCAAGAACGGCGACTACCCCGGCGAACATGCCTACCAACGCCAATACTCTCTCGGGCCCGACAACTATGCCCAGTACACTACCGTTCCGCACTACGACTTCATGTACGGCACCCTGCAGACGTCCTACGACATAAGCGTAGAATTCAACCCGGGGCCCAACAGCATGTACCTCATGGTCAAAAACTCCATGGTGCCCTTGCTCAACCACCCCGCCGTCGACTCTATCCCCGAAATAAAGGCAATCTACCTGCTTCTCTTCGACCAGGCGTCGCAGGAAATAGCCGATGTGCACGGAGCATTTCCCTACGATGACTTTCTTGTCAATAAACAGACATCGCCCTTCACCTACAACGGAGCCGAGCATATCTACAAGACCATCGTCGGCCATATCGACAGGATTACGGCCTGTCTCGCTCACTATGAAACGCGCCCCGACTGGTACAAGGCCAAGTTCCAGGCACTCATCGACGACAACATCGACGTATGCCAGAATAAGTTCTTCGGACGCAAAGGCGTCAGCGAATGGATACGCTATGCCAACTCCTTGAAGCTGCGCATGGCCATGCACTGCGTCAAGGTGGAGCCAGCGCTTGCACGCCAGTGGGCCGAGGAGGCCGTGGCCGGAGGCGTCATCGAAGCGCCCGAACAGGAATTCGCGCTCTTAGGCTTCCAACTCGGATTCGGCCATCCCCTGAATATGATATGGCTCTCATGGGGCGACGCACGCCTGAGTGCTTCCTTCGAGAGCCTCCTCCTCAGCCTAGACCACCCATATACCAAGGGCGAATATCCGTTCTTCAAGAACAACGGCGGAGCCATCACCAACACCAAGACCGGCGAAGTGCTCGAACCGGATACACGCATCGTCGGACTGCGTGAAGGCATACACCCAGGTATGGGCCAGAGTGCCGCCACCAACCCTATGATCAACTACAGCGTCTTCGATGCCGACTACATGGCTCAGGCTCCGTTATACCTTATGAAGATGTCCGAGGTCGATTTCCTACGCGCCGAAGGAGCCGTGCGCGGATGGAACATGGGAGGTTCTGCACAAGAGTTCTACGAACGCGGCATACGCTACGCCTACCTCTTCGAGCGCTCTGAGGAGTATTTCCACGAGGAATACGATATGCTTGTCGAGGATTATATACAGCGCACAGAGCCTGTGCCATACACCTACCACGACCCACTCGGGATGGTCAGCGACGAGCCCAGCGTCACCAAGATAGGCGTAGCCTGGAACGAGGCCGACAGCCGAGAAATCAAGCTTGAGAAGATTATCACACAGAAATATATCGCGGGCTTCCCCAACGGCTTCGAGGCATGGGCTGACCTGCGTCGCACCGGCTACCCCAAGGTCTTCCCCGTGCTTAATGCCGACGAGGGTGACGGCACACTGCGCTACGGCGACATCATACGCCGCGCCGTCTTCCCCGACACCGACGATGCGTCAATAGCCGACATCCTCACTTCTGGCCTCGACGCCCTCGGTGGCGAGGACTATCAAGCCACACGCATCTGGTGGGATGTCGAAGGGCCTAACTTCTAACCTCTAATTTTCCAAAAATATGAAACAGCTAATACTACTTTCGCTCGCTGCAGCCTTCTGCTTCGGCGGCACACTGCAGATGCAGGCTCAAGACTACGACCCATCTGCCTCACGTGAGATATTCGATTTCTCGCCCTTCGGCGAATCAGCCATCCTCACGTTGTTCTACAATGCCCAGCAGGCTGGGCGCGAATACCCCACTCCCGAGGAATTCGAGGCTGCTGGTTTCAACCTCATTGACCTTGAGTTCGCACGTTCACACGTGCGTCCACGTGCCATCATCGACGACCAGCCCAACCAACTTGTAGGCGATGTCAAGAACACACGGCGCCTATGGATGAACATACCTATGGGCACAGCAAAGGGCATCGGTGGCTACCCCGGCACCAATGTAGGCGATGACACCTATTCTATATGGAACTACACACATCTTTTCGGTTCCTGGAACCACGGACTCTTCCAAGCGCCTGGCTGTTGGGTCGATGCAGCTCACCAAAACGGTACCGACATTTTCTGCGGCATAAAGTTCTTTGAGTCATGGACACCCGGCTCCGGTGATGCAGCGTATAGTAAGCTCATCACCGAGAAGAACGCCGACGGCAGCTTCAAATATGTCAAGCCACTCATCAGCGCACTCCAGTACTTCGGTTCCGACGGCATCAACTACAACTGGGAGGACGGCTCTTATCGCAACGACGACATCATAGCCTTCCACAAAGCCCTGTACAAAGAAGCCCAAGCACGCGGCATGACACACTTCCATGTCGGCCTCTACACACAACAGAGCTCACTCACCAATGCCAACGCCAACGCCCTCTTCGGCAATGCCGACGGCCGCACCGCTGACACCTTCCTCAACTATTCTGCCGACAACTTCATCTCGTCCATGGCCATGCGCAGCTCTGAAACAGCCGCTCTCAACGCCATGGGCACCACAGACGGTCTCTATTGCGGCACATGGATAGTAACCATGAACCGCAGCTGGACAAACCTCAAAGGCCGCGACATAGGCGCTGTGCTTTGGGGTGAGCATGCCATGAGCCGTTTCTACAGCAATAACACCGGACGCGACCCCAACGAGTTCCAGACCAACTACCAGAACCTGCTGGAGCGCACAGTTTCGGGAGGCAACCGCAACCCTGCCAACCGCCCCACCATGAAGAATACCGGCAACGAATGGGGATGGAACGGCACTACACCACCACTCTCAGCCTTCGGAGGCCTCGCCACCTACTTCCCCGAGCGCTCGGCCATTCAGGGCAAACTACCCTTCCACACATATTTTAATATAGGTTTGGGAGGCGTCTACACCTACAAGGGCAAGCAGACGCACGGCAACTGGTACAATATGTCGTCGCAGGACATCGTGCCCACCTATCGTTGGCTGCAGTACAACGAAGGCACCACCACGCCAGCTACAGTCATCAATCCCGAATTCACCATCGAGGATGCCTATATGGGCGGCTCATGCCTCCGCCTTACAGGCCAGGCCAACGGCTCTGCCGATATCATCCTCTTCCGCACAGCACTTACCGGCAACAGCGGTCAGCCCTATGCCAAGGTAGCCGTCAAGACGCGTCAGGAAGGCGAGACCAACACCAACCTCTACCTTATCGTCAAGGTCGGCAGCGTCTGGCATGAATATCCTGTAGGTGCCACCACCGAAGCCACCTGGGCTGAGAAGACCATCCCGCTCAGCGGCATAGGTTCAGCCGATCAGATTGATTTCATCGGCATCCGCGTCAAGAACGCTACACCCGACTACCAAGTCTTCCTCGGCGAGATACAGATCAACGACGATGCCAAGGCTCAGCCAGCCGCCATCAAGGACATCATGGCCGAAGTCAAGGAGGAGACCAGCAGCAGCATGAGCGTCAAGCTCTACTGGAACCTAGACAAGGCCGATGCCACCTACGGCCTCACCTACAATGACGATGCTAACATCGACCACTTCGAAGTGCTCTATAAGAACGGCGAAGAAGGGCGCGTCAGCGTCGTAAGCCACGTGCAGGCATGGTCGGCTTTCGTAGGGCAGAAAGCCCTCACCGCCGACGAGCAGCCCATCTTCGGCGTGCGTGCCGTATCCAGCGACCTCAAAACCTATTCCGAACCCAAGTGGATAGCCGTCACGCGCAGCGCCAACGTGCCACAGAAACCAGAGAAAGCAGATGGCGAAGTGGAATACGAGAAGAGCGAAATCAACACCGAGGCTGCCGGCTACCAAACGGCCATTGAAACGCGTTATATTGCCACAGCTACCACCACCGGCGCCAGCGTGGCCAATATGAGCTACACAGCCACTGGCCCGTGCCCCGTTGAGAACCGCAACTACGTCGACGCCACCAAGACCGCCGTCATCAAGGCTAAGCAAGGCGACGAGATAACCCTCAACTACCAAATCTTCAATGCCGGCGACGGCCTGCAGTGGTGCATCATGAAAGGCTATGCTGACTGGGACATCAACGGCAAGTTCGAAGGCTCCACCGACGAGCTCATCATAGAGCAAGGCACGGCAAACACTAATAACAGTATTGAGAACACCGTCGAAGGCTCCGTCACTGGTCAGCCCCTCCATCAGAACGGCTGGAGCAAGAGCCCCCTCGTGCCCTTTACCTTCAAAGTGCCCGATGATGCCGTCCGCGGCACATCGCGCATACGCATCGTGTTCACCGATGCCTGGGCTGCCCATCCAGGTCCCGTAGGCCTTACCGCAAAGGGATTCAGCATCGACTTCGGCCTCGAGATTAGCGGCGACAACGAGGACCGCTCAGCTGCCAAGGCCAGCGTTGACGAAGGCGAAGCCGAGGAACCCGAAGGCCTTAACGGTTCTGTAGAGCCCGATGCCGTCAAGGCCCTGCGCCCAGCTTCCGACCTAAGCCTCAAAGGCGGCAGCTTGCTGTTCAGCAATGTTGAGAAAGCATGGATCTACACCACCGACGGCAAGCTCATCCGCTTCCTCAAGAATCCTGCCACCGTGGCCGCCGACTTCCCCGCAGGAGCCTATATCGTCAAGATGCAAGCCAACAACGTCATACGCACACGCAAGGTTACCATCAAGTAACAACAGAGGCGATAAATTAATAAATTTGAAGTTTTCCTACCCTTAAGAGTTCCACAGCGAACTCTTAAGGGTTTTTCTTTCCAATGTTTCTGTAAATAATTGGCTAAAAGATTGGCGGCAACACAAAAACATACTAACTTTGTGGCCAGAAAATAGAAGAAAACAAATCAGATATTTATGAAAAAAGCACTACTACTGACTTTGGTATTGGTCTGCTCTATAGCAGCTAATGCCGACTCGTGTGTCACCATGCGCTCTGGCAACCCTCAGGTGCTCTTGGAAAAGGCTAAGGTGGCCTTCACCGTGGACTGGGATCATGCCCAAGTGACGAACTGGAACAATAAGCTGTTCCCACAGTACCTCCAACACCTCGGCAGCGAAGCCGTGAATAAATGGCCCGCCAACCGCAAGAAGGCTGAGGAATACTTCGTGACGCAGTTCAACAGGAAGAGCACGAACCTGAAGATCAAGGAGGGCAGCACCGACTATAAGATGCTGCTGCGCATAGCTACTTTCGACGCTGGCGGAGACACCAAGGACCGCCATTATTTCGACCAGAAGGTAGGGGGCACCGTGATCAACGGCACCATAGAGGTGCGCGACGCTGCCGACAAGTTGCTCTGCGTGATGAACGTTAACAACGCCAACGGCGTGCTGCATAAGAATGATGCCGTGCGCTACGGACTGGCACTGATGAAGATAGCCACCGACGTATGTGACTTGATGAAGGACGTGAAGAAGGGCAAGGTGACGGCTACCACTCCTGTCGACTACTCCGCCGCGGCACAAGAGGCAAAGCCCGCCACGAAGACCAAGACGGTGAAGAAGGTAGTGCAGACGGTGCCGGAGAATATGTACCGCGTGACGGCTCAAAAGGTGAACGTGCGAAGTGCCGCCTCAACGAAATCGACAGTGGTGGGCTCGCTACTTCGCGACGAACAGGTGGAGGTGAAGGGCATCAACGGTAGCTGGGCTACCGTGGTGTACAAAGGAGGCACACGCTACGTGAGCGCCAACTACCTGGAGAAGATGGAGCCCCAGGTGGTGGAAGAGGAAATTGAGGAAGAGGTCGAGGAAGTGGCGGCCGAGGAGAAGGCGGTAGCGGCAGAGTCCGTAGCAGCGTCGACGAAGGCTGGCAATGAGAAAGCATCAAAGGCTGGCAAGAGGGAGAAAAGAGCCCAAGAGAAGGCCGAGGAAAAGGCCCGCGAGAAAGGCAGAAAGGCTAAGGCTCGTGCCGACAAGCGCGCAGACAGCGACAGCGGCAGCCGTTTCCCGTCATTCAAGGCTGACCCAAAATATATGGGTGAGTGGCACATCGGTTATGCTACGACTGGACATATCGAAGGCTACAGGAATTACACGGCTCATGCCCAGACGGGGTTCCTTCAGGGTGTTTCGCTGAACGAATACCTGGAGTTCGGCATCGGCCTGGACGTGATGATGAACACACACTACCCCCACGGTGGCGACTTCGGCGATATAGTATGGAGCTTTGCCCCGTATGCCCACGTACGCGGGTTCCTCCCAGTAAAGCCTAAGGTAAAGCCATTCCTTTCATTCGGCGTAGGTCCGTCATGGGCCTTCAGGCCTGATTTCATAAGCAAGCCCCAGGTGTTCATTGAATTCGGCCCCGGCATACGCTGGAAACAGTTTAACTTGTTCCTCGGCCTTCAGAAGGTGGGCAAGGGCAAGGGCACCAACCATTTCGTTTCGAAGGTGGGCTGGTATTTCTAAGAAGCTGTGTTGTATTGAAGAAGATTTCCATAACATAAAAGAATTCGTAGCAATATGAAAGACCAAGATAAAGATAAAGAGAAAGAAGATATCATCTCACGCCGACAATTCTTTAAGCGTGCAGCAGGCGCAGCACTGCCCTTCCTCGCCCTAACCTCTATGTCATCTGCCCTCTCATCATGTGAGATTGACGACCCGGATAATCCTTTTGCCGGAGGAGGCATCCCTGGCGGCGGCAGCGGTGGCAGCAGCGGCTGCAGTGGCTGCAGCGGCAGTTGTAAGAGCAGTTGCGGCGTTAACTGTTCCTCTCTTTGTGCTAGTTCATGTACCACAGGATGTACAAGAGGGTGTAGAGAATCTTGCTCAAGACAATGTGCCGGTTCCTGTACTACAGGATGTAGCAAGACGTGCAAGACTTTATGCCAAGGCAGCTGCAAAGGCCATGTGAGATAACATTATAGTACATGGATGTAGACACCGCAAAATACATCACTTTCATCGTCACTAAGGATTGTCAGCTGGCTTGTAAATACTGCTATTTGGTAGGCAAGAACTCGAAGGAGCGGATGTCCTGGGAGGTTGCTAAGCAAGCTGTAGACTATATTCTCGCGCATGAGAGTGACATGCCCGAAGAGGCCGTCGTCTGGGATTTCATAGGCGGCGAACCTTTTCTTGAGATAGACCTTATCGACAAGGTGTGCGACTATATCAAGATAGAGATGTACCGCAGAAACCACCATTGGTTCAACAGCTACCGCTTTTCGTTTTCGACCAACGGCATCAACTACCATACGGAGAAGGTGCAGCAGTTTATTAAGAAGAACTCCACGCACCTGAGCATCGGCATTACCATCGACGGCACACAGCGTAAGCACGACCTGAACCGTATATGGAAAACGCCGGAGATGGAGCGCGGCATAATGCCAAAGCCCGAGGAGGAACGCGGGTCGTATGCTGATGTGGTGAAGAACATACCGCTGTGGCTGGAGCAGTTTCCCGACGATAGCACAAAGGTAACCATCAGCTCTGCCGACATACCCTATATCTGCGAGAGCGTGCTGCACCTGTATGGTCTCGGCATCCACGAGGTGAACATCAACGTGGTGTTTGAGGATGTGTGGAAAGAGGGTGACGACAGTCTGTTCCAAGAGCAGCTGATGCAGCTGGCGGATGCCATCATCGACGGCGGCTACTACCGCGACTACGCATGCTCGTTCTTCGCTGAACATATAGGCAAGCCAATGGATATCGAAACGGAGAACCAGAACTGGTGCGGCGCAGGCATGATGCTAGCCGTGGATGCCGCAGGCAATTTCTACCCCTGCACCCGTTTCGCCGCCTACTCGCTCCGCTCGAAGAAACCGATAATCATAGGCAACGTGCACGACGGCATCAACAAGAACCTGCTGCGTCCGTTCCTCACGCTGGACCGCTTCACACAGAGCCCCCGAAAATGTATAGAATGTGAGGTGGCAAGCGGATGTGCCTGGTGTCAGGGCGAAAACTACGACGCCGCTCACACCGAAACCATCTACGAGCGTTCGACAGCCATCTGCCTTATGCACAAAGCCCGCGTGCGCGCGAACAACTACTATTGGAATAAGCTCTACCGCAAGCTGGAACTGGAAGGTTTGCGCGAAGACTACGACGAGAACCACCGCAAATCCTCGCAAACGCCATGCTGACATACCTCATCATACTGCTCGACGACACCAGCGTGAGCTTTTGCCACGCCGACAACCCTCGTTGCGAGCGACGGCTGATACCCCTCGATGTGCTCCGACAAGGCATACGCTTTGCCATGATGGAGAACCTCACCATACAATTCGTTTACCCTGACTATCCGCTGCCTGCAGACTATGCATCAGTCATTGAGAGCATCGACCACGCAAAGATAAAGCCGACGGTAGAGGCAGCCGACGTATGGGTGACGGACAAGCCTTTCGAAGGCGAGGTGGATGTGCCTGTGGTGCTGCGCATCACGCGTCAAGAGTTGTTTGCCCAGACTGAAGAGATTTCCAACCTGATAGGCCACGCGCCTCGTCTGAACATCGTGATTACGGATATAGGAGCTTTCACCGATGATGACTTCGAGAGATACCGTGCCTTGCTGGCGGATATCAGCGCCCGGGTGGAAACACTGACGAAGGAGGGGCGGATGCCATGGGTGAGCCTCGTCACCGACCGAATGGCTCTCACCAAAATGAATAACTGCGGCGCAGGCGACAGCAGCATCACCTTGGCGCCCAACGGCCGTTTTTACGTGTGCCCGGCCTTCTACTACGAGGCTCCGGAGGATAGCATAGGCGACCTTGAGGCGGGTATTGACATACGCAATCGACAACTATACAAACTCGAGTATGCACCGCTCTGCCGACGGTGCGATGCCTATCAGTGTCGCCGATGCATTTGGCTCAACCGCAAGCTAACGCGCGAGGTAAACACACCGAGTCATGAGCAGTGCGTAGTAGCGCATCTGGAGCGCAACGCTTCGCGCACTCTGCTCGCAAATATCCGCAAAGCTAATCCCAACTTCCTTGCCGAAACAAAGATTGAAGAGATTGACTACCTCGATCCGTTCGAAATGAAAAGAGAAAAATAGAATTTAATATATGGAACGTAAAAAGGTTGGACAAGTAACGCCTGAAGAGCGTGACGAGATACAAGCGTTGTTCGAACGACGCAACGGACTTAATGAGTTGGCACAAGTCCTGACGGCTGACAATACGGAACTCTACGAACGTCTTGTTACCGACATGGGCAAGACCTCTTCTCTTTTTCAGGAGTGGTGGAATGATATGTCAGCGAAATATCAGTGGGAAGCCACTGAAAACGGCAGTTGGGAAATAGACTTTGACACCTGCAATATTTACCTTTCGGAATAGGTACCCATGAATGGTCATAAATATTAATGGTCAAACAGTTAACCCATGCCATGGATTAACTGTTTATGCCCCGTTGGACCAGCGGTCCCAGGACTAATCTTCCACCTCTTCCCACATTAACACGCTGCCATTGCGGCGGGCGGGATCGGGACCAGTGAAGTCCATGGAGTATGGACTGCCAGTGGTGGGACTCTTGCCGATGTAGTGGTGGTTGCGGAGCGAGAAGAGCATGAAGTCGTGATCCAGATAGTCCTGCCAAAGGAAGACTTCGGCTTCGTCGGCATTGTCCGTGAAGCGGACGTCGCCCGCCAGCCCCTCGCCATAAACCTTAAGGTAACGGCCATCGATGCACTGCAGGGCTACGCGTCCCTGGCCGCGGTCGATGAGGCGGAACTGTGTTTGGCTGCCCGGATTGTGGGGGTCGGTATCATACAGTACGCCGTGCGGTGTAGCGAGGGCGGGCCGGCCGGTGGCCTTGTTGATGATGCGGAAAGTCTTTCCGTAGGGGATGTTCTGGCTGCGGTCGGCGCAGGGTTCTTCAACGGTGAAGTTGTCAAATTCGGCATAGCCGCCTCGCTGGCCCTGGGTGTTGAAGGCGAAGAGAGCGTGGCGCGAACCCTGAAAGGTGATGAGCTGGTAGCTCAGGGGCATCATGCGTCCGAGTGTGTGGAAGTTCTGGCCGTCGGTGGAGTAGGCGTACTGTGCCTGGTCGTGGTCGTAGTCGCCGTTCATGCGGAGCCATATTTTTCCGTCGGGTAAACCGACGGACACAATGACGGTGTCGTTGGTCAGTTGCTCATAGCAGCTGAGGGTGAGGGCGTTGCCCCGCTTCACGAGGCCTATCCACGAGCAAGGCACGTTGATGTTGCCCAGGCCGGCCACGTCCCCGTCCTTCATGCCTTTCACGTACAGTTCGACAGTAGCGACGGATTTAGGACCGATGACACGCTGGGTCAATGTATTGCGTGCCCACATCAGCTGCTCTGCGGGCTGGGCTTGCAGGCGCAGATGTCCTTTGCTGAGGCTCCATAGTTTGTCATCGGGGTTGTGGTTCCATTGCCAGATGCGTCCGAGGGCCTTGCCGTCGAAGCTGTCGCTGCGCTGGTAGGGGCCGTGGGGCTGTACACCAGCGGGGACGGTGCCTGTGGAAGGCTTGAACCACGTCCGCGGCGCACGTCCCAGGTTGTTCTCCAGCCCCACCATAGGCCAGCCGTCGACCCACGTCATGGGCATCAGGCATACGGTGCGCCCAATGCTGTGGAAGTCCTGCATGAAGAGCGCCCACCACTGACCATCGGGAGTGGAGACGATGCCGCCCTGGTGGGCATTGGTGCATGCCGTGGCGTCCTTGTCCAACGGGCCGAGGCCGAACTTCGTGCCGTCCTCGCCAATACGATACTTTGTGCCTCGAGGTACCTGAGTCAACGAGGCTGCATGGTAGCCATAAGTCTCATCGGCCGTAATGACGCGTGTCTCATAAGGTCCCCAAATGCTTTTCGAGCGGGAGCAGAGCGTGCGCCCGTTGGGGCGGTAGTCCGTGGAGATGAGGTAGTACATACCGTTGATCTTGTACATATGGTGACCTTCGCCCACGCCATTGCCTTCGGGGATAATGACGCGCTCGGTTGCTTCTATCGGACCGCTCATGTCGGGTTTCAGTTCGGTACATTTCACCGTGCCATAGCCATGGATGGCATACACCTTGCCGTCGTCGTCGAAGAGTACGCCGAGGTCATAGATGTTGCCCTGCATGTTGTGGTGCTCCCAGGGGCCGCGGATGTCCTTGGCCGTGTAGCATTGCAGCCCTTTGCCGTTGACATTCGAGAAGACGTAGAACTGCCCGTTGGCATACCGGATGCAAGGAGCCCAGATACCCTGCCCATAGATCTCTTCGTGGTTCTTCAGAGCAAACCTATCCTCAGGGAAATCGAAGCGGTCGAAGCAATACGCCACGTTTTCCCAGTTGACAAGGTCCTTGCTGTGAAGGATTACAAGACCCGGCACAGTATGCATGGTGGTGCCGGCGAGGTAGTAATCATCGCCTACGCGAAGGATGTCGGGGTCTGAAAACTCGTCGTAAAAGAGCGGGTTGGTGAACGTGCCGTTGCCATTGTCGGCCGTCCAACTCTTGGTGGTGGCAGATGGATTCTGAGCCTGAAGATGTGTCGCGGCGATGCCAGCCACGAAGGAGAGAAGGGTAAGAAGTGTGCGAGTCATAAATGAGGTGAAGATGGTTATTATGGGAAACGCACGTGAAGCGGGACATCTTCGCGTGCGTTCATCTATTATAAATAATGTGACTCCGGCGGGATTCTAACCCGCGACCTTCGGAACCGGAATCCGACGCTCTATACAGCTAAGCTACGGAGCCTGCAAATGAGTGTGAGGCAAGCTATGTGCCCTTTTGCGGCTGCAAAGGTAATAAAAGTTTAGTGTTTATTGCAGAAAGTTACGAGATTTTTTTTCACTTATATCAATTTAATCACATATTACGATGAAATTATTTCCATTTTTCAACTATCAATTGTCAATTTATTAGTACCTTTGCAGCGCAAAACGACAGACAAACCATAAAATCATGAGCAAACTGATTAAGCCAGAAGGTTATTTGCCAGCTCTTGACCTGCAACAGACAGAGTTGGCTATCAAAAAGATAAAGGACTTTTTCCTGGGGCAATTAAGCTCCGAGCTACGCCTGCGACGAGTGACGGCACCATTATTCGTGCTCAAAGGACTCGGTCTGAACGATGACCTCAACGGCGTAGAGCGTGCCGTGACCTTTCCCATAAAGGACATGGACGATGCACCGGCTGAGATAGTTCATTCACTGGCAAAATGGAAGCGCAACACGCTGGCGGAGTATGATGTAAAGCCCGGCTTCGGAGTTATTACGGACATGAACGCTGTGAGAGCCGATGAAGAGCTCGACAACCTGCACTCGATATATGTGGACCAATGGGACTGGGAGCGCACTATGACGCGCGAGGATCGCACACTACGTTACCTGCGCCGCACCGTGGAGCGCATCTACGGCTGCATATTGCGCACTGAGTACTACCTCTCGGAGATGTATCCACAGCTCACGCCCTTCCTGCCCGAAGAGATACACTTCATCCATAGCGAAGAGCTACGCCGCCAGTATCCTGACCTGACGCCGAAGGAGCGCGAAGATGCCATATGCAAAGCTTACGGAGCCGTGTTCATCATAGGCATCGGAGGCAAACTCGACGACGGCTCGGTGCATGACCTTCGTGCACCAGACTACGACGACTGGAGCACACCGAATGCCGATGGTTTCTGCGGACTGAACGGCGACCTGCTCATCTGGTATCCCTTGCTCAACCGCTCTATAGAACTATCGTCGATGGGCATACGCGTAGACGCCGAAGCACTGGAGCGCCAGCTCGCGCTCCAAGGTAAGGAGGACCGCAAGAACCTTTATTTCCACCAGCGCCTGCTCAAAGGGAAACTGCCATTGAGCATTGGAGGCGGCATAGGACAAAGCCGCCTGTGCATGGTGCTGCTGCACAAAGCACATGTCGGTGAAACGCAGGCAAGCATCTGGCCGGAACAAATGCGCCACGATTGTCGTGAAGCAGGCATAATGCTGATTTAACCCTAATCGAAGACCAATTTTGGTTTACCATACGGTTTTTCACACATACAACAATCCCCGCCGCCAGCACACGAAACTGACTGCGGGGATTGTTGCGAATTAGAGAATGGTAATGTTAGAATATGGACTCCTTGGTTTCGGTGGTCAGCAGTTCCAAGACTTTCATGCCTACGACGGAGTTGCCCTTGGGATTCAGACGGGGACTCCACACGGCTACAGCGTAACGCTGAGGATAGATGGCAGCTATGCCTCCGCCTACGCCACTCTTGCCTGGCAGGCCTACGAGATACGAGAATTCGCCCGCCTCATCGTAGAAACCGCAGGTCTGCATAATGGCGTTCATCCTCTTGACTTGCGACGAGGTAAGTTGTACCTTGCCGAACTTGAAGGGCCGACGATGGTCGGCAAATGGAAGAAAGGCCTGCGCCAATTCACAGCAACTCATCTCGATGCTGCACATCATGCAGTAGAACTGCAGCACACGTTCGATGTCATTGTGTATGTTGCCATGATACTTAAGTAGGTTGGCGATGGCGGCATTGAGGTATCCCGTGGAACGCTCGGAGAAGGCTACGGTACGGTTGTAGTCGATGGTGTCGCAGCCAGAAAGCTGACGCACGAAGGCGAGGAAGTCGTGTTCGGGGTCGAGCAAATGGGTGACGAGGATGTCGGCCATGACGATGGCACCGGCATTAATGAATGGATTGCGCGGCACGCCTCGTTCCATCTCGAGTTGAAAGAGGGAGTTAAAGGCCGTACCGGAAGGTTCCTTGCCCATACGCCGCCAGAGGTCATCGCCCTCAAGGCTTAGCGCCATGGCGAGGGCAAAGACTTTGGAGATGCTCTGAATCGAGAAACGAACATCGGCATCGCCGACAGCATACTGCTTGCCCTCGAGGGTATGAAGGCATATACCGCGTTGGTCGGGATTGACCTCGGCCAGGGCCGGGATATAATCTGCCTGACATCCTTCGCCAGCCAAAGGCTCGGTCTGGTTGAGGATGTCAGAAAGAATCTGCTGATAATTCATGATGTTTAATACAGTACTGCGGCGCACTGGGGTTGGATGGTGAGGGTGAGGCGACCGCGTTTGTCAAACTTGGGAACGGACTGCTGGGGCGTTTTGCCATCGGTGCCATCGGTGAGGAGAGCTGTAAAGGACTTGCCTACAGAATTGCCAAGCACACTGGGGTCGATGGTGATGGTCTTGGCAGCTGCCTCGGCGTTCATAGCGATGAGGTACCAGCGATCGGCATGACGACGGGCCATGACGATGTACTTGCCCGGATAGCCGTCGATGAAGCGGGTCTCGTCCCAGGTGGTGGGTACCTGCTTCATGAAATCAATCTCAAACTGCGGCTGTTCGGTGAGGTTGCGCGGTGTGAGGGCGAAGTTCTGACCGGAGGATTGGAAGGCGATTGCGGTGGCGAGTTCAAAGACGTCGCTTGTGCGGCGTGTGTTGCCCTTGCCGGGTTCCTTATGCAGACGCTTCTGCAACACCGTGCCACCATATTCCATTGAGGCTGTGGTGTTGCGCACGAAAGGATGCAGGCAGGCGTGACGCGCTTCCTGTTCGCAGAAGCCCTGACTGAAATAGAGGTTCTCGCTGGCCAGCACGGCTTCGGAACTGCAGTAGTTGGGATACATACGTTCCCAACCGCGGGGCAGGGTGCAACCGTGGAAAATGCATTGGATTCCATAATCGTTGGCGTCGCTGAGAATGCCTTCGTAGACACGCATCGTCTCCTGCTTGTCGCCGGCAAAGAAGTCCACCTTTATACCTGCCACACCACCGTCGTGCAACCACTTCATTTCCTTCTTGCGGACGATGGAGTTGTGCATGGCCTGGCGAGCGCACTGAGGCGCATCGTTCCAGGCACCGTTGCTGTTGTACCACACCCAAGGACGTACGCCTTTCTGCTTACAGTAGGCAAACAGTTTCTCCATGCCTTCGCGACCGATATGCTCGTACCATCCGCCGTCGATGAGGCATCCTTCCCAACCGAGGGCAGCAGCGAGGTCGATGTATTTGATTTGGTCGTCGAAGTTGATACTGGCATCCTGCCACATAATCCACGACCATGTGTTGCGCGATCCTTTATATTCGATGCTGGGCTCGTAGAGGGGTTCGACGACATCCCAAGCAATGGTGGTCTCGACAATGGGTTTCAGCGAAGGGCCGAAGGTGAGGGTTCGCCAAGGGGTATAGCCGGTCATTTCATCGTTGGCACTGGTCTTGCTATTGGCCAAGCCGAGCTGTGCGCCCGTGCTTCCGAAGCCGTTGTTCTCGCCCTCCATGGGGAATGCGATGGTGAAGAGGCCATCGGGGGTGGCATCGGAGAGGTGGGTGCCGCAATAGTTGCTGGTGACACCTGTCTCAGAAATCAAGAGCCAACCCTTGTCGCCCTCATGGAACAGACAGGGGAAAGTCCAACCATGGCCGGATTGACTACGTTTTGTTATAGACTCGTCCCAGATGTAGCCTTCTTCATAGCTGGGCTTGGTGCGCTTCCACCCAACCATCGGGTCGCTTTGCTGGCAGATGAAGGCGGTGGCATCGGTGGGGAGACGGAAGCCGGAAGCTTCGCCTGTGATGACGATGGCACCTGTCTCACCACCTTGCAAGAAGCGGTAACGATAGGCAATATTGTTGTTGAATACGGCAAACTGCACGGTCATAATTACCCCGCCATTTCTGCGCTGGGGGGTAGTGAGAACAAGCCCTAGACTATTTTCTTCGTTGTTGATCTCGCTTTGTTTGCCTTGACGAAGGTGGTAACTGTGCTTGATGACGCCTTTGGGGCGAATTGCTTCCTTGAGGGTGAGATCCTTCGAGAAGTCAGCTACGTTGGTATATACACCGAGGGGCGAATCAAGCACCATTGGCACATCAAGCGTGTCGGCCTTTGCTCCTTTCTTCTTGGCTTTTACGATGGTACGGTAACCGGCTGAGTAAGACAACTTCCCATCGGCGAGTTTGACGTTGAGATAGGTTAGGCCATCGGGTGAGAGTACTTTATACGTCTGGGCAAATGCAGACGAAGAAAGCATAAATAATAAGGAATAGATGACAAACGATAATTTAGCCGTTGTTTTCATAAGATGTTTATTTTGATGATTTATAATATTTTAAGTTGCTCATTCGGTAGGCTTCTGCAACATGCGCTTTTCGAAATGATTGATGGCCTGCAGCATGAGGCGATGTCCCCTTTCAGCGATGGTCGCGCATTTGTCATAGTTGAAGTTGTAGCTATTCATGGGCAGTTCCATTAATACGTCCGGCGGAGTGATTTGGAGCTGTAGGCTGATATTCTTCTGAATGAGAATATGGAGGGAATCAGAAATGAGTGATATCGCGTTGACTTCAGTAAAGTCCGGCCGAATGAGGCGGTTCATGATGGCGGGACGTCGGGACGGTTGAGGAGTCTTACGTCGGAGGCGTCGTTCCGGCGCCGAAACATTTGATGCTACGAGCAGGTCGCCTTCTGTTCGGGCTGCATATTCAAGCGGTAATCCATTGCTGATGGCCCCATCGATGAGATAAAGCTCATCATGTTCGACAGGGCGGAAAAACGTAGGCATGGAGATGGATGCCCGGATGGCTTCAAAGAGGCTTCCGCTTCGAAAGACAACAGCAGAATCCGTCCGCACGTCAGTAGCCACCGCACAAAAAGGAATGGGCAAGTCTTCAATGCGCACGTCGGGTACGATTTCCTGCAGATGGTTCATCACACGTTCCCCTTTCACAAGGTGATTGATGCCAATTGAGAAATCGATGAGTGAGAAGACATCGCGACGTGTCAGGGTACAGAACCATTCCTTGACTTCCTCAAGTCGTCCGGCGGCAAAGATGCCTCCGATGAGTGCACCCATGGAACTGCCGGCCACGGATGAAATCTCATAGCCTTTCTCCAAGAGTGCTTCGATGGCACCAATATGTGCATAACCGCGGCAGCCTCCTGAGGAAAGCACCAGGGCGACTTTAGGTTTAGGTTTTATGTTGGATATTTCAGACATGATTGAAATATGGTCTCAGAATTGCCATCCGCGGAAGAAACGGCCGCTGCCTTCGAGCTCTGCACCGAAGTAAAAGCCAACGTTGGTCGGTTGGTTGTATCCTACATTCTGCATGACGAGCGAGTGACGGTATACGGGTTCTGCGAGGAACGTGTGTAAGCGGTATTTAGTAGGGATGGAGGTGATGTAGAGGCGCAGGTGGCGGTTGTCCTTCGTGCGCGTCAGCACCTCTTCGCGCCAATCGCCAAGGACATCTGCACAAAGGGCTGGATTGGACTTGGTGCCGTTGTTAAAGGTACAGTCGGAGAAGTGGGCCAACACTTCGACGGAGGAAGAGCCGGTGAAATCGAAAGGCACAGAACCACCCCTGACTCCTCCCGTTATGGATTGGGGAAGCTGCGTGGTGTCATCCTGTTTCGAACCGGAGGGATTCCCTCCCTGACGGGAGGGGGCAGGGGTTGGTCTATATTTACTTACCGTCTCATGATCGAGCAACTCCCTACACAGATCTCCATCCCACCAGATACCGAAGTTAATAGGGATGCGGGCGGTGCTATCGATGACCTCGCCACGAACGTTGCAAATGCCGCCTGAAGCTGACGACCACATCTCGAGACCTAGGTTAGCGGGGTTTATGTCAGCCGCCATACAGCGACCTACATCTTTATTCGAAAGGATTTGAAAGAGAACCTTGCCCGTTCGGGCATCGCGAAGGTCGCTACCATCGCGCTTGTTCTCGTGGCAATCCCACACTTGAAGGGCGTTATCGACAGGATAGCCGTCAACTGCAGTGTTCGCAGATGGAGGGAAGAAGGCTGTCAGGTGCATAGCATCGCCGTGGCCGAAGCCCGTATTATAAAGAGGTGTACCGTCGTGATCAACGGCCATGGAGCCATAGGTAATCTCATCACAGCCGTCACCGTCGACATCGGCCACACGAAGGTTGTGATTGCCCTGCCCGGCATAGCGCCGCTTGTCGTCGTCATTGGTGTCGAATACCCAATGAACCTTCAGGTCTTTGCCGTCGAAGTCATAGGCTGCAATGACGCTACGTGTGTAGTAACCTCGGCAGAAAATAGCACTTAGGTGCTCGCCGTCGAGATAGCCGCAGGCAGCGAGGAAGCGGTCGGAGCGGTTGGCGTAGTTGTCGCCCCAAGAGCGAATGTCACCACGCTCCGGAATATAGTCAACGGTACTAATGGCGCGCCCTGTCTTGCCTTCGAAACAAGTCACCCATTCGGGACCTTTGTAGATGAATCCACCTCGCGTGGCATTACGATCCATATTGTTAGGCCAACCAGGACCGCGAAACTGCTCGCTTGGGTTGTTGTTGGCATGATAGGCTTCCCTGTCAGGGCGGCGTACATGGTCGGCTTTAGAGTCGCCGATGACTTGACCAAGACCATCAACGGCACCATCAGACGTGCGAACCAGGAGTTCAGCACAGCCATCGCCATCGAGGTCGGCAACGATGAATGGCGTGTAGTGGGCACCGCTACGGATGTTAGGGCCGAGGTTGACACGCCACAGGGAAGTGCCATCGAGGCGCAGGGCTTCGAAGATGGTGGGTGAGGTGATGCCGCTTTGGCTGTTGTCCTTGGAGTTGGAGGGGTCCCATTTCAGGATAATCTCAAGCTGTCCGTCGCCGTCAAGGTCGGCCATGGTAGCGTCATTGGCGTTGTAGGTAACGGGGAAGCGTTGCGACCCAGCCGCGTCAGACGGAACGGGCGGAGTAAGTGGAATGTCTATGTAGCCTATAGGGGCATGGGCAGGAAGAGTCCACAAACCGATATAATAAGGTACCGTTTCCTTTTTCATGTTTGCAGGCACCCGCCCGTTCTTATATACCGGACGAACAAAATACTTCGTTTCTACGCTCTCGGGGTTATAGTCCATCAAGAATGTGGGCTCTTTGGCTTCGCGAACAGCAATCAGTTTGCCATCTCGGAACACCTCAAAACTGACATCCTCAGGCTCTGACGGCAGGTAACGCCATTGTATGCACACACTATCAGGTGACGTGCGAAAAGCTACCACACCACGTCCAAGCCGTTCGCCACGAAGACGTGAATAGTCATAAGCGGTTTGGGCAGAGGCTGTCAGAGAGAGCAGTAATAAACATATTATACCACTAAGCAGGCGAAGGTATGGAATGAAATGATGATGCATAAGCCAAGCGTTATGGGATAAAGGTGAAAACTAAGAGACCGCCAGAGGTGCTACTCCGGAAATTGTGGTTCCGGCAGACGAAAATGCGGCAGGCGTTGTTGCCCCAACTGGCGGAGAAACTGCGGCCGATGACGTGGAAGTGTTTGTGCTGGAAAGCTGTAGCAGAGCGGTTATCTTATCGCGCACATGTTCCATCTGAGGTGCTGCCAGGAAGGCGGTATTCTTCTTGAGTACGAGGTCTATGGGAAGTACGCTGTGCTGATAGCTTGAGAGTTCACACTGGCGCTGTTTGGCGTGCATGGCCAGTGATTTTATCTCCCGCTCACGCTCTTTGCGGAGCTGGGCACATATGGGTTCGAGCAATGGCAATATGACATTCTCAAAGAGTGTGTGACCTTGGATGTAGAGGTATGTCGCATCTGGGGTGATGCCCAAATCCTTGAGGTCTTGCTTCACCGCTTGATAATCCTTCCTGGCCTCAGGGAAATGATTCTGCAGCCAGGCCATCTTCTGGTTGACGCGTCGACGCAGTTGTGCCAGGGATTCCTCTGGGTGTGATGTGTTGATACTATGGAAACCTACGAAACCGCAGAAGTCCATGAGCGAGAAGTGCTTGTACTTGTCATGGCGATAGCACCATATATTCCACACGAAAAGCGGCCATATTATCTGGCTGTACTCGCGAAGGAATTCCTCGTAATCGAGCATGGGGCGGTCGTTAAGGGTGGCTGTGACGACTGCCTGGTGCAAGGAAGGCGCCCAACACTGGAAGTTCTCGATGGCATAAACGAAGGTATGGATAACATAAGGCGAGTGATTAAGAAGGCGGCTCGTCTCAGTGGCATCACGCAGGAGGTAATCGTAGTCGGCATCTACGCACGCTATCATTGCCTGTCCCAACTGCCGCGCATCGAGGATGTTTGTCAATGCCTGACGCTTGCCTTTGCCGAGGTTGTCGTGCGAAGGCAACTTTATCTCGAAATACAGTTCGGGCGTTTCGAAGTCTTTAAGGATGGAACGCCAGAAAGCCACATCGTCGAAACTTTCTACAAAGGCAACTATACGCTTGCGTGCCGTCGAAGGCCGCAGGCGATTTGCTGCTTCAAAGTAGGCTGAACTAAGGTTCTTTGTTAGGCGTTTTGACATCGCTTATACTTATCTATCTTTGTTTATTAAACCTTAAACGCTAAACGATAATTGTTAATTGTTAATCGCAAATCGTTAATCGCAAATCGTTAATCGCTAAACGTTAATCGTTAAACGCATCCACTAATCCACGATAATATCTTCAACGTCGGTTACGCAGTCGGCCCAGCCGCTCATGATGACGGCAGGCGAATGTGTAGTCAGTATTACCTGAGCATTAGGATTGAGTTCAGTGATGAGTTCGAGAAGGCGTTGTTGCCATTCGATATGCAGGCTTATCTCAGGCTCGTCCATCAGCAGCACATAAGGTTCGCGGTTCTCAACGAGCACGGTGAGAAGTATGATGAGCATCTGCTTCTCGCCCGACGAGAGGAGATAAGGCGTCAGGCGCTCTCCGAGGTGATGGAAGAATATCTCGTTTGATGTGCGGTCTATCTTCTTGCCTGTAGCCTCAAAGAGCTCATCGACGAGGTCCTGGAAATGTGCCTTCTCCTGAGCTATCTGGGCTGCTTTCTGCTGAGCATCGGGGTCGGCAGCTGTGAAGAGTGCCACTATGCGGTTGCTCTGACTAACCTGATAGTCGAGGAAACGCCGCTGCAATTGATAGAGCTGCCAGTCGAGTTCTGTAGTCAAACGTGCCTCCATAACCTTGTTCAGAATATCGGCACTTACAAGTGGACGGTCCACGCCTCGTATGACATCGAAGCGGACGCTGTCAGCTTCTTCAGGCTCGAAAGTAAGGTGCACGCCAAGGCTGTTGTAGTCGCGCTCAAGTTCCTCCTTGCCTTGCGTCAGGCGTCGTATGGTCTTACGCAGGATTGTGCTCTTGCCTACGCCATTGATACCGCTGAGCACGTTGACACCAGGCCGAAGGTCCCAAACGATATGTCTGGTGCCTCGCCACAAGGAGTCTATCTCTATTCGTTTAATGTAATTAGCTGTCATAACCAACAAGTTTATTGTTTCTGGCCGTAAAGATAATGAAAAGTTGAAAGTTTTATGTTGAAAGATGAAACTTTTCGCTTACAATGGCACTTTTTTCTCTTTTCACTTCATCACTTTGCATTTATTAGACTTAATTTTTCTCTTTTCCCTTTTCATTTTTCACTTTTTATGTACCTTTGCGAAAAAATAAACACAGAGTCATGGATTATATCTTCGAAACCACGATGGAAGTGCGCGACTACGAGTGCGACATCGAGGGCATCGTGAACAATGCCAACTACCTCCATTATGCCGAGCACACGCGTCATCTGTTCCTGCGTAGCTTAGGCGTCAGCTTTGCTGCTATACACGAACAAGGTTACGATGCCGTTGTGGCACGGATGAAACTGGATTTCAAGACACCTCTGCGTTGCGACGACCGTTTCGTGTCGCGTTTATCCTTGAAGAAAGACGGCGTGAAATTCATCTTTCACCAAGCCATCTACCGCGAATCGGACATGGCACTATGTTTCCGAGGCGACATTACGCTGGTGTGCCTTCACAATGGCCAACTCGCACGCACTTCGCCTTACGACGAAGTTTTCAAACCGTTTGTCGCTTGAAGACCTTTTCTTCAATCGTCTGAAACACAACGAAGAGCGCAGGCACAAACAAAATCAAGGCTATAGTGCCAACGAGCATACCGCCTACGGTGCCTACGCCTAACGAGCGGTTGCCATTGGCGCCTGCTCCTGTTGCAAAAATCATAGGCAACAGGCCGAATACCAATGTCAGCGACGTCATCAGGATTGGGCGCAGGCGCACTTTGGCTGCAGAGATTGCCGCCATGGGGATTGACATACCTGCCCGCCGCCTCTCGCTAGCATATTCCGTGAGCAGAATTGCCGTTTTCGAGAGCAAGCCTATGAGCATGATGACGCCCGTTTGCATATAGATGTTATTCTCCAACCCGAACAACTGAGCAAACAGGAACGAGCCCATAAGTCCGAATGGCACACTGAGGATGATAGCCAACGGCATGAACAGACTCTCATATAACGCGCAGAGAATGAGATAGATGAAGATGATGCAGATGGCAAAGACGTAAATAGTGTGCTGACCAGCCGACGCCTCTTCACGGCTCATACCTGCAAATTCGTAACCATAGCCCTCGGGCAGCACGCGTGCCGCTTCTTCGCGTACAGCCTGAAGTACCTGTCCAGAGCTGTAGCCCTTTTCGGGCATACCACTTACCTGAATGGCAGGGAAAAGGTTGAAACGAGTGAGATTGGCTGTACCCAAGATAGGTTTCAGTTCTACGAAGCCGGAGATGGGCGCCATAGAGCCGTCGCCTGTGCGCACATACATATTCTCCAAAGAATGTTCGTCGAGGCGTGCCGTGACCTCTGCCTGCACCATCACTCGGTAGAGTTTCGAGAACTTGTTCATGTTGGACGAATAATTGCCGCCCACATATCCCGACAGGCACGACAGCACATCCGTAGGCGAGATGCCAGCCCGTTTGCAGCGCGCAGCATCGACGTACAAGCGATATTGTGGATAGCGGTTGTTGAACGAGGTCTGCGAACGCGATATCTCAGGGCGAGCCTGCAGAGCAGCGATGAGGCGGTTGGTGACCGCCATCAGCGAGTCCACGCCACGATCCTGATGATCCTGCACTTGCATCTCAAAGCCGTTGGTGGCGCCATAGCCGCTGATCATGGGTTGTGTGAACGCCATTATCTTAGCCTCACTGATGTCAGCCACACGACGGTTGACTTCTGCCATCACGCTCTTGAGGTCGTCACCTTTGCCACGACGCTCGTCCCAGTTCTTCAGTCTGAGCAGGAACATACCATTGTTGGAACTCTGTCCTGCCATTCGGCTTACACCAACACTCTTGGAATACGCCTTTATTTGAGGCAGGTCGGTGATAAGTTTTTCCACACGGTTCATCATCTGATGCGTAGCCTCCTTTGTGCTACCAGGCTGCGTCTGCACGGTGACGTAAATCACGCCCATATCTTCGTCTGGCACGAGAGCCGTCTTGGTGGTAGACAATAGGAAATAGAAGAGAATCAGGGCTGCGACTACGGAGAGGACGACCAACCATATATGGCGCATGAGAAAACCTACACATTGCTTATATCGGGCCACGGTAGCGGCCTGCACGCTCTTCAGTCGGGCCAAGGCAGTCTGCTTGCCGGGCTTATCGCCGTTGCGCGGTTTCAGGAAATGTGCACAGAGGGCAGGGCTCAGCGTCAATGCGTTAATCATCGATATGAGCACAGCCACGGCCATCGTCAGACCGAACTGCGTGTAGAAGATACCGCTGGTGCCGCCCATGAAGCACACGGGGATGAACACCGCCATGAAGACCAGCGTGGAAGTGATGAGCGCCGTGGTAACATTGCCCATGGCCGAGAGCGTGGCCGTTCGGCGGTTACGCTCGCCAGCATCAAACTGTGCCTGCGTAGCTTCAGCCACCACTATGGCATCGTCGACCACCGTGCCTATAACCAGCACCAGGGCAAACAACGTCAGCGTGTTGAGCGAGAAACCCGCTACGTAGAGGAAGCCGAACGTGCCCACCAGCGACACCACAATAGCAACAAGCGGTATCAGTGTGGCACGCCAGTTGCGCAGGAACAGCAGAACTACCAACACCACTAGCGCCACAGCCTCCAGCAGCGTGCGCTCCACGCTGTTGATAGAGGCATCCAGGAAATCCTTGGTCGACATCATGTCGATTAATTCCATATCGGCAGGAAGGTCATGGCGTATTTCCTCAACAAGCTTGTCAATGGCTATGATTATCTCGTTGGCATTGGAGCCTGGCGTCTGCGAGATCATACACGTGGAGCCTGGATGTCCGTTGATTTCGCCCTCGATGGCATAGCCCTGCAAGCCCATCTCGATGCGTGCCACATCCTTCAGGCGCAGTATGCTGCCATCGGGCAGGCTGCGCACAACGAGGTTCTCGTAGTCGCTTTCATCTTCGTAGCGTCCACGGTATTTCAGCACGTATTGGAATGCATTATCGCTCTCTTCGCCCAGCGTGCCGGCCGGACTCTCCACGTTCTGCTCTGCCAGCACAGCGTTTATGTCGGATGGCATCAGGCCGTGCTGCGCCATCTTAGCTGGGTCAAGCCATATGCGCATGGAATAGTTGGAGCCATACACGTCCACCTCGCCCACGCCAGGCACGCGCGACAGCCGCGGTTCGATATTTATCTTGAAATAGTTGTTGAGAAACGCCAAGTCATAAGTACCGCCTGGACTATACAAACCCAATGATTTCAACGTTGACGTTTGGCGTCGCATCACTATGACGCCTGTTCGGGTGACCTCGGCAGGCAGCAAGCCCTGAGCCTGTGCCACACGGTTCTGCACGTTGACCGTAGCCATGTCGGGGTCGGTTCCCTGCTTGAAGAAAACGTTGATATTGGCCGACCCGTTGTTTGAGGCGTTCGAGGTCATGTAAATCATGTTCTCCACGCCATTGATGGCCTCCTCCAGAGGCACTACCACGGCTTTCTGCAATGTCTCAGCGTTAGCTCCGGTATAGGATGTCCTCACACTCACGGTAGGCGGCGCGATATCTGGGAACTGCTCGATAGGCAATTGGGTGAGGCCAATGGCTCCCACTATGACAATCATCACGGAAATAACTCCCGCGAGGATCGGACGGTCTATAAAAGTCTTGACGTTGAACATTATTTTGTGTAAACTGCTGCAAAAATAGTAAAAGTTTTGAGTTTATGATTTAAAGTTTATGGTTTTTATTTCTTTTCCTACGTTTTTCTCTTATTATCCGTTACATTTTTACTATCTTCGCGCCAAAATCAAAGGATTATGGCAGAAAGTCCCATAACGATACTCCAACGGCAACGAGCCCTGCTGCAGACAGAGTATGCCTACGAGAAGGCTGAGTTCCAACGCTTGACGGAAGCTACCGGCATAGAGCGTAAGGTGGAACGCGGTGTGGCTTGGTACCCGCTGACGATAGGGCGCAGCTACCACAACTCGTTGGATCAGTTTGTGGTGGAGGTGAGCAAGTATGGTGAGAACAGCAAAGCTGCGGTTAAGGGTGAGAGCGCCTCCGACGCTGTTAGGAAAGGACTGTCGCAGAGCGAAGACCTTCAAGAGCCGACGCTTTTTGAGCCTGGCAAGCCGGTGTGTTTCTTCTCGCAAGATGCCTCGGGCGACCGCTACGGCACAGGCGGTATGCTACATTACTACAAGTTTGTGGCTCAGGTGAGCTATGTCGAGAACGACCGCATGGTCATCGCCTTGCCCTCGCCTGCAGCATTGGAACAGTTGCGCGATGCTTACCGACTGGGAGTTCAGCTTTACCTCGACGAGCAGACCTATCGGCTTATGTTTGAGGCGCTCGACGATGTCATCACAGCCAAGACAGGGCGCCTGGCCGACCTGCGCGAGATTTTCCATTCCACCCTGCCATGCGGCAAATTTACCTTCGATGCCGTGCGTTTCCCATGGCTCAACACCAGCCAGCAGGCAGCCGTCAACGAAGTGCTCTGGGCCAAGGATGTGGCAGTGGTGCACGGCCCTCCGGGCACAGGCAAGACCACTACGCTGGTCGAAGCCATCTACGAGACACTTCGTCGCGAGAACCAGGTGCTGGTATGTGCTCAGTCGAATATGGCTGTGGACTGGATATCCGAGAAACTCGTCGACCGTGGCGTCAGTGTGCTACGAATTGGCAATCCCACTCGCGTGACTGACAAAATGCTGTCGTTCACCTACGAGCGACGCTTTGAGAGCCATCCTTCCTACACCGAACTATGGGCAGTGCGCAAGGCCATACGCGACATCTATGCCTCGAAGAGCGGCAGCAGCGAGAGCCGCCACCAGAAGATAGCGCGCCTCAAGGACCGCGCCACCGACCTCGAATACACCATCAACCAAGCTTTGTTCAACGATGCCAAGGTCATTGCCTGCACTCTCGCAGGTTCTGCCAATCGTCTGCTCACAGGCATGAAGTTCGGCTCGTTGTTTATTGACGAAGCGGCACAAGCATTGGAAGCCGCCTGCTGGATAGCCATACGCAAGGCACATCGCGTAATCTTTGCAGGCGACCACCGTCAGTTGCCGCCCACCATAAAGTCGCCCGAAGCCTTGCATGGCGGTTTGGACAAGACATTGATGGAGTATATCGTTGAGAACAAACCTCATGCCGTGTCGCTGCTCACAGTACAGTACCGGATGTGCGACACTATAATGCAGTTCCCCAACCAAGAGTTCTACGAAGGAAAGCTCCAAAGTGCTCCTGAGGTGAAATACCGTGGCATTCTGGATTGGGATACAGCTGTGGAATGGGTGGATAGCGGGGACCTACACACCGCCCTACAATGTATTAAACCGGGGGAAAGAATGCAGTCATCACAGGTAACCACTCCCCTCCCTACAAGGGAGAGGCAGGGGGGAGGGTCTTCTTGGTTCAATACCTCCGAGGCCGAGCTTACCCTTGCCACTCTCCAGCGCTACTTCGAGAAGATAGGGAAGGAGCGGTTGCTGGAGGAGAATGTCGACGTGGGTATCATATCACCTTATAAGGCGCAGATAGCCTTGTTGCGCCGTATGGTGCGCCGTGATTCTTACTGGAAGCCGTTCCGCCGGCTTATCACCATCAACACCGTAGACGGCTTCCAGGGTCAGGAGCGCGATGTCATCGTCATCAGTCTCGTGCGTAGCAACGACGAGGGCAACATAGGTTTCCTGCGCGACCTGCGACGCATGAACGTAGCCATCACACGAGCCCGCATGAAGCTCATCATCATAGGCGACCGCTCCACGCTCTGCCGTATGCCTTTCTATCGCAGGTTGGCCGAGTATATCGACGAGACTTATTAGCCCAATGGCCCTAACCAATAAGCCCTCTCCCCAAACACGGGGAAGAGGGCTTGTTCTTTTTATTGGCATCAGCAAGTGCTTATGCCACCTTCTCCAAACGCTTCATCATGGCGAACATGAACAGGGCGCTGAGCAGGCAGAGGCCGGCGAAGACGAGCCAAACGGTGGTCAGCGAGAGACCGCCCCATAGGATGCCGCCTACGCTGACGAGGAGGTTGCCGATAGCTGTGGCCACGAACCAACCGCCCATCATCATGCCCTTGTACTTCGGAGGTGCCACCTTCGACACGAACGAGATACCCATAGGCGAGAGCAGCAGCTCACCAAAGGTGAGTACGAGATACACGCTTATCAGCCAATAGGGCGAAGCGGGATAGGTGGCTGTGCCGGCTTCGATGGCCGCTTTCTGCTCGTTGGGCGTCAGCAGTCCCTGCGAAGCGAAAATCATAAGGCAGAAGGCAGCAGCAGCAACGATCATACCATAGGCTATCTTACGCGGAGCCTTAGGTTCCTTGCCCTTGGCGGCAAGAGCTCCGAAGATGGCCATGGACACAGGCGTCAGAGCGACCACGTAGAAGGGATTGAACTGCTGGAAGATAGGAGCGCTGATGTCCACGGAGCCCGTAGCCTGGCTGTACTGATAGCCGAGGAAGGCGCAGGCAGCCACGATGACGAGTGCTGCTATGCTCTTGCCCTTGCCGGTCTTCGACTGGAACACAGAGAACAGGCCATAGACGATGAAGATGATGGCCACGAGGTTCCACACGTTGAACGGCATGGTGTGGACGCCCTCGGCGGTTTTCTGCGTGAACTGGTTGGCGAAGTATGTGAGCGAGAGGCCGTTCTGGTGGAACGCCATCCAGAAGAAGATGACAACGGCAAACACCAGGATGAGGGCCGTGATGCGCTGGCGAGTCTCCTCGGGCGTGAGCTCTTCGGCAGGAGCTATGCCTGCGGCTGCATCCTTCTTCTTATCGCCCTCGACGTGGCGGAAGGTGCTGCGGAAAGCGTAGTAGATGGCTATTGAAAGGATGAGCGATGCGCAAGCCACGGCGAAGGCGAAGTGGTAGCTGTCGGCATGGCTGAAGCCCAGGCTCTCCTGCGCCCATTTCATAATCGACACGGCAGCCGTGGGAGCAAACAAGGCGCCGATGTTGATGGCCATGTAGAAAATGCTGAAACCCGAGTCGCGACGTGTGGCATACTGAGGATCATCGTACAAGTTGCCCACCATGACCTGCAGGTTGCCCTTGAACAGGCCTGTGCCAAACGAGATGAGCAGCAGCGCTGCAAACATGCCAGCCAGCGCAAAGCCGCCGCCACCGAGGGGCACGGCCAGCAGCAGGTAGCCGAAGAACATGATGAGGATGCCGATGGTCACCATCTTGCCGAAGCCGAACTTGTCGGCCAGGATACCGCCCACGAGCGGCAGGAAATAGACGAGGCCGAGGAACGAGCCGTAGATGATACCTGAGACGGATTCCGAGAGACCGAAGTTCTCGCCGAGGAACAGGGCGAAGACGGCTATCATGGTGTAGTAGCCGAAGCGTTCGCCGGTGTTGGCCAATGCCAGTGCATAGAGGCCTTTGGGTTGATTTTCAAACATAGTTGTGTGGCGCGGCACTGCCGCTGTTAATGTTTATAAAGTTGAAAGATTAAAGCCTTTTTCGGGCACAAAGATAACGAATAAATCAAGAAAGCATGCACTTTCATCGGTTTTTATGCGTTTGATAGTGAAAAAAAGTATGTTCTGCGTACCTTTGCAGCGCGTTTCACAATACTAAGCTACTTATGCAACCCATTATTTTAAGCTGCTTAAAGCATTACAACCGCGAAACATTCATCAAGGACCTTCTTTCCGGCATCATCGTGGGCATAGTGGCTCTGCCGCTGGCCATAGCCTTCGGTATAGCCTCAGGAGTAACGCCCGAGCAGGGCATCACCACGGCCATCGTGGCGGGCCTGATCATTTCGCTGCTGGGCGGTTCCAAGGTTCAGATAGGCGGCCCCACGGGTGCCTTCATCGTCATCATTGCCGGCATCATAGGGCAGTACGGCATGCAAGGCCTTATGATAGCCACGCTGCTCGCGGGCGTGTTCCTTATTATGTTAGGACTGTTCCGCCTGGGCACCATCATCAAGTATATCCCCTACCCCATCGTCGTAGGTTTCACCAGCGGTATCGCCCTCACCATCTTCACCACGCAGATCAAGGATTTGTTCGGCCTGACGATAGAGGGTGACGTGCCTGCCGATTTCATATCGAAATGGGTATGCTACGCCCACCACTTCGCCAGCATCGACCTGTGGAGCACCATCGTGGGCGTGGGGTCGGTGGTCATCATTGCCTGCTGGCCTTACGTGAACAAGGTAAAATATGTCAACGGCCACCTCTCCGCCCTGAACAAGCTGCCCGGCTCATTGATTGCCATACTGGTGATGACCATAGGTGTGCTCATACTCAAGCACCACGGCTTGGCTGAAAGCGTCGACACCATCGGCGACCGCTTCCGCATCAACGCCTCGCTGCCGACACCTGCCGTGCCCGCCCTGTCGTGGGAAGTGGTGCGCCAGTTGTTTGCCCCTGCCATCACCATTGCCGTGTTAGGAGCCATAGAGTCGCTTCTGTCGGCTACCGTGGCCGACGGTGTCATTGGCGACCGCCACGACAGCAACCAGGAGCTCATCGCCCAGGGCGTGGCCAATCTCGTGACGCCCATTTTCGGAGGCATACCTGCCACTGGAGCCATAGCACGCACGATGACCAACATCAACAACGGCGGCCGCACACCCATCGCAGGTGTCATACACGCCGTGGTGCTGCTGCTCATCTTCCTCATCCTCATGCCCTATGCCCAGTACATACCCATGGCCTGCCTGGCCGGCGTGCTGGTCATCGTGGCTTACAACATGAGCGGCTGGCGCACGTTCCGTCAGCTGTTGAGAAATCCCAAGTCGGACATCTCCGTGCTGCTGATCACCTTCCTGCTCACCGTGGTCTTCGACCTCACCGTGGCCATCGAGGTGGGTCTGATGCTGGCATGCCTGCTGTGTATGCGCCGTATGGCCGAGACCACGCAGGTCAGCGTGCTCACCGACGAGATAGACCCCGCCACCGAAGTGGACTTCGAAGCCACCAACCTCGAGCATTTCAAGATACCCGACGGCTGCGAGGTGTACGAGATCAACGGTCCCTTCTTCTTCGGCATTGCCAACCGCTTCGAGGAAATCATGGGCCGCATGCCACGCCGCCCCAAGGTGCGCATCATTCGCATGCGTAAGGTGCCGTTCGTAGATTCCACAGGCATGCACAACCTCGAGAACCTCGTAGCCATGTCGCGCCAGCAGGGCATCCACGTCATCCTCTCGGGCGTCAATCCCAAGGTGCACGAGGTGCTCATGCGCAACGGTTTCGGCACCATCGTAGGCGAGGAGAACATACGCCCGCACATCAATATGGCTTTGGAACGTGCCCGCGAAGTGCTGGCGCAGACAAAATAAATCAGCCTCAGGGCAAAAAAACTTTAGTCATTAATCTCTATTTTCTCAACTTTTCATTACCTTTGCGGCCGAAAAGAAATGATTAACTGGAGACTACTTTCTAAGATTCTTGGTCAGCTGCTCGGCATCGAAGCAGTGATGCTCATCGTGTGCATCATCATGTCGCTAAGCTACCACGAGAGCGATGCCGTAGCCTTCGGGTGGGCATTAGGCGCCACGCTGCTTACAGCCCTCATTCTGCTGTGGTACGGCCGCGATGCCTCCACGTTTCTCAACCGCCGCGAGGCATACCTCATAGTCTCGCTCTCGTGGGTAGTGTTCAGCTTCCTGGGCTCCATACCCTTCATGGCCAGCGGCAGCCTCACCACGCTCACCGATGCCTATTTCGAGACCATGTCGGGCTTCACCACCACCGGCGCCTCGCTTATCGACGATGTCGAGCGTCTGCCCCACGCCATACTCTTCTGGCGCAGCCTCACGCAATGGATAGGCGGTCTGGGCATCGTGTTCTTCACCATAGCCATCATACCGTCGCTCGTCGAGGGCGGCGTACGCGTGTTCTCAGCCGAGGCCACAGGACCTATGCGCACCAAGCTGCATCCGCGCCTCAGCACCACAGCCAAATGGATATGGGGCATCTACATCTTCATCACCGTAGTATGCGCCATCCTCTTCTGGATCGAGGGCATGGACGCCTTCGACAGCGTCAACTACGCCATGACGGTGACCGCAACAGGCGGTTTCGCCACCCACAACTCCAGCACCGGCTATTTCCACAACCCGTATATTGACTACACGGCCATAGCCTTCATGTTCCTCTCGGGCGTGAGCTTCACCCTGCTCTACCTCACCGTGTTCAAGGGCCGTGTGCGCCAGCTCATCAAGAACTCCGAGCTGCGCCTGTTCGTCTTCCTCGTGGTCAGCGCCACAGCCTTCATCATGGTAGTGCTGATGCATTCGTGCCACTACCGCGCCGAGGATGCGCTGCGATCCAGCCTCTTCCAGGTCGTCTCCTTCGCCACCACCACAGGCGTCTTCAACGACGATGCCGGCCAATGGCCACATATCACATGGGTAGTGCTCTCAGTGCTGATGTTCTTCGGCGGCTGCTCAGGCTCCACGGCCGGAGGCTTCAAATGCGTGCGAGGCGTCATGGTGCTGGGCGTCATACGCAACGAGCTGCGCCGTGTGCTCCACCCGCGAGCCGTGCTGCCCGTGCGCGTCAACAAGCAGCCGGTGCCCTACTCCACCCAGGCCACACTCCTGGGCTATTTCGCGCTCTACCTGCTGCTCTGCCTCGTCACATATTTCATCATGATCATAACCGGTGTCGACAGCACCAACTCCATCACCATAGCCCTCTCGTGCGCCAGCAACGTAGGGCCCACCCTCGGCCTCGAGATAGGTCCCACCATGTCGTGGGCCATGCTCCCCAGTATGGTAAAATGGCTCCTCTCGCTGCTCATGCTCATGGGCCGTCTTGAGATAGTCAGCGTCGTCGTCCTCTTCACCCGCTCCTTCTGGCGCGACAGGTGAAAAGAGTGAAAATGAAAAGTGAAGAGTGAAAAGTGAAAAGTGAAAAGTGAAAAGTGAAAAGTGAAAAATAAAAGTTACTCACACCTGTCAACTGTCAACTCATCAACTGTCAACTGTCAACTGTCAACTCATCAACTGTCAACTGTCAACTGTCAACTAAATAAGACTGTCAACCATAAATAAATAAGTACCCATGGGCGGTTTCTTCGGTTCAATACAAACACAACCCTGCATCACCGATCTCTACTACGGAACGGACTACAACTCACACCTCGGCACCAAGCGCGGCGGTCTGGCCACCTATTCAGCCGAGAAGGGATTCTATCGCAGCATCCACAACCTCGAAAACCAGTACTTCCGCACTCGCTTCGAGGCCGAACTGCAGCGCTTCCCCGGCAACAGCGGCATAGGCGTCATCTCCGACACCGACCCGCAGCCCATCATGGTCAACTCGCATCTGGGCAAGATGGCCGTCGTCACCGTGGCAAAGATCAACAACCTCGATGAACTCACGCGCGAACTCCTCGACGAAGGCGACCACTTCTCCGAGATGTCGAGCGGCAAGACTAACCCCACCGAGCTCATCACGCTCCTCATAGCACGCGGCAAGACATTCGTCGACGGCATAGAGAACGTCTTCAGCAAGGTCCGAGGCTCTTGCTCAATGCTCATACTCACCGAAAACGGCATCATAGCAGCACGCGACCACCTCGGACGCACACCCATCGTCGTGGGACGGAAAGAAGGCGCCTGGGGCGTGACATCCGAAACCACTGCATTTCCCAACCTCGGCTACGAAGTAGACCACTTCCTCGGCCCCGGCGAGATCGTACGCCTCACAGCCGACGGCATAGAGCAGCTGCGCAAGCCCAACCAAGAGATGCAGGTATGCTCGTTCCTATGGGTCTACTACGGCTTCCCCACATCCACCTACGAAGGGCGCAACGTAGAAGCCATGCGCCACACATGCGGCGTGCTCATGGGCCAGCAGGACGATACCCAGGTCGACCTCGTGGCAGGCATACCCGACTCAGGCGTAGGCATGGCCACCGGCTATGCCGAGGGAATAGGAGCCCCCTACCGCCGAGCCATCTCCAAGTACACACCCACCTGGCCACGCTCCTTCATGCCTGGCAACCAGCTCACACGCAACCTCGTGGCCAAGATGAAACTCATACCCAACCGCGAGGCACTCGAGGGCAAACGCTGCCTCTTCTGCGACGACAGCATCGTGCGCGGCACACAGCTGCGCGACAACGTGCGCGGACTCTTCGACCTCGGAGCCAAGGAGGTGCACATGCGCATAGCATGCCCGCCGCTCATCTACGGCTGCCCGTTCATCAATTTCTCTGCATCCAAGAGCGACATGGAACTGCTCACGCGACAAGTGATCCACGACCTCGAGAACGACCAGGACCACACCCCCGGAGGCATAGGAGGCGAAGCCACCACCGCATGCGAGATACTGCAGGAATACGCACGCACCGACTCGCCCAAATACCGCGCCATGGTCGAGGAAATGGGTCGACGCCTCGGACTCACATCCCTGCGCTTCAACACCCTCGAAATCCTCATCCGAGCCATCGGACTCCCAAAGTGCAAAGTCTGCACCCACTGCTTCGACGGCTCCAGCCACTTCTAATGGGGCCCTGCCCCTGTTAGGGAGGGGAGATGAGGGGAGAGGGCTTGTTTTGCCGGCAGTAGCCGTCAGAAGTTCCTGCACTTTCGGCCACAAGTGCAGTTGTTCCAGGCGCGCAGTTTCTTTACTCCATAACCACAGCGCAAAGGTACAACATTTGCAGCGTAGTTCAGAGATGAGTGGGCTCGCTAACTAAGATGAACACATGGGCTGAAATTTCAGCCGACATAAAAAATACAAGGGCGCAAACTTGCGCCCTTGCCGAAAACCCACGAATTGCCTGACGGCGTCAGCAAGACGAGGACTATATCTTCACCTTGTACACCTGGAAGGTTTTGGCGGGGATGGTGGCAGTGATGGCGGCTGCGGCCTTGGAAGCTGCGACTGGTGCCTGCGACTGTGCGGGGCTTACGACCTCGGGCTTCGAGGGCATGTTCTCGGCATCGTAGTTGGAGCAGTCGAGGCTGGTGACGGCGGCTGTTGCGGGCATGGCCTTGGTCTTCAAACCGCTGATGTTGATGGTGATGGGCTGCTTGGCAGCGGTAGTGTTGATGACCTTGACGATGATTTCATTCTTCTGACGGTCTATGACACTGGAGGCGAAGACGCCATCCTCGCCCACGGGCACGGGATTCACGCTGGCCTGGCCGCCGTCGATGGCAACGGTGGTTGGCAGCACGTTGGTACCACGGTTGAGCATGTAGAGCTGCTGGACGTAGTATGAGGCTGTGCGGGCGGTGGTGAGATTGTCGTACCAGATGAGGTCGGGGCGCCACTGCCAGCCGTCGACATGTGCGAAGAGGGGTGCGTAGGTGGCCATGTGCACGAGGTCGGCATTGCGCTCGATGTTGGTCATGAAGGCTGCCTCGTAGATACTGGCTCCAGCGTGGTTGTACTTCTTGCCGCGGTCGTGGCATGCCCATTCGCCGGCGAAGACGCGGGGACCGTCCTTGGTGTAGAACTTACGGTCGTCGTAGCGGTTCATGGAGTTCTGGTACCACTTCACGTCGCGATAGTAGTGCTCGTCGACGAGGTCGGCCTTGAGCTTGGCCATGGCGGGCCATCCGTTGCGGAAGTGATCGTCCTCGGCATTGGGACCGCTGGTGCCGATGAGTTTGATTTCGGGGTGCACCTTGCGCACTTCGGGTGCTATGATGGCGAGGCGGTCGAAATATGGTTTCTCCCACTGCTCGTTGCCGATGGCGAGGAACTTGAGGTTGAAGGGTGCGGGGTGGCCCATGTCGGCACGGAGCTTAGCCCACTCGTTCTTGGCGGGGTCGCCGTTGGCGAAGTCGATGAGGTCGATGCAGTCGTCGATGAACTGCTGGAGGCCTTCCTTGGTGCAGGGTGCGTGGGCATCGTCGCCGTTCTGGAACTGACATGCCATGCCTACGTTGAGCACGGGCAGGGGCTCGGCGCCTATCTCCTCGGCCAGCTGGAAATACTCGAAGAATCCGAGGCCGTAGCTCTGGAAGTAGTCGGCATAGTAGCGGTAGGTGAAGGTGTTCTCCCATCGGTTCTTGTTGATGGGACGGTTCTCAACGGGGCCTACGGAGTTCTTCCATTGGTAGCGCAGATCGAGGGTGGTGCCTTCGACGATGCAGCCGCCGGGGAAGCGGAAGACGCCCGGATGGAGGTCCTCGAGGGCCTGTGCCACATCCTTACGCATGCCGTTCTCGTGGCCGCGATAGGTGTCGACGGGGAAGAGCGAGACGTGCTCCACGTCCATGGTGCCTGAGCCTGAGCGGCGGCGCTCGTCGCAGAGGAAGAGGCGCAGCTGTGCACGGGCCATGGTGCGCGGGCTCTTGATGATGGCGGTGTACTTCTTCCACTCGCGCGAGTCCACTTTAATGTCGGTGTTGGTGAATTCCTGGTGCTCGTCCATGGTGTTCTGGTCCACGAACTGAATCCAGAGGTACTGCGGCTTGCCGTCGGGTACGCGTGCCCAGACTGTGAAGCGGTATTCGGCACCTTCGTTGAGGCCTATGCCGAAGAAGCCTTCGTTCTGGAGGCCTGTCCACAGGTCGCGATGGCCGGGCGAAGAGAGGCGTGCGTAGTGCGGGTTCTTCTCAAACGGTCCGTCGTTCTTGATTTCGACCTTGCCGAAAGCCTGCCAGCCCATGAGGTGGTCGGGTGTGAACTCAAAGGAGCGGTTCTTAAGGAGCTCGCCGTAGAGGCCGCCGTCGGCAGCGTAGTTGATGTCCTCGAAGAAGATTCCCCATTGTGTGGGCTGAATCACGGCACCCGGTTTCTTGGCGTTGACGTTGATGACTGTCTCAGCGGAGAGGGTGAGTGGTTGCAACGACATTGCAACGCACAGGACAGAGAGGATGTGTTTGATTTTCATAGGGTTGAATGTATGATTTAGTTAGAAAATGATTTTCTTGCCGTTTATGATGTAGACCTCGCCCTGCCTGGGCTGAGCGACGGGTTTGCCACTGAGGTCGAAGGTTTTATCTGATGTGATGTCCGGGGATTTACCATCTACGCGCTGGATGCCGGTGGAGACATCGTCCTTGGTGAGGTAGTACTGGGGCAGCGGAGGATTGGTGGCGGTTCCCTTGACGCGCAGCCAGGGCGTGGCAGCAGGCTGGCGATGGTTGTCGTCGACCTTGAAGAAGCCCTTGGCGCCTGTCTGCGGGTCGGTGCGGTACTCATAGAAATATTCGTAGGTGTCCTCGTTGCAGGTGAGCACGCTGTCCACAGGGCTTCCCTTGAGGTAGGTGGTGGAAACGGAGGCGGCACTCCTGGTGGTAGGCACGAACTTCACGCTCGCACCTGCTGCTGCCTTGTACACGATGGCTGCTCCGGCAGGCACCACGGCACGCGCTGCCAGCTTGGTGGTGCGCACGGTGTCGGCAGCAGCGTTGACGCCAGTGAGGTTGTAGGCCGTGACGCCTTCGGGCACACTCACGGGGTATGATGTGTAGAGCACATCCCAGCCGTCCTGTGGCACTGTGCGCTCTATAGTATAGCGCGCGCGCAGGTCGTAGGAAAGATGAGGCGGCTGGTTGTAGACCACGTTCTGTGCGATGAGCTGTGCGCGGTATGAGGCATCGTCCATGAGGTGAGGCACGCCGTAGTCGGTAGGATAGTCGGTGGCATTGATGATGAGGCGGTAGTCGTTGCCCGCCTGATCCCAGGTGACGATTTCCTCGCGCCAGTCGCCGAGCAGGTCGCCTGAGACGCAGGGGTTCTGCTTCGACGCGTTGTTGTAGTTGCCTATGACGAAGTTGCCGCCGTTGACCTGCAGGCGCCCAAAGCCGTTGCCGGAGGCGTTCCAGTACTCGAGCACGTTCTTGCCGTAGAAATCGTCGGCGAGGTTATCGTTCCAGAAGATGCGGAAACTGAGGCCGGCACCGCCGCCGTGGGAGATGCTGGAGGCGATGACTTTGCCAGAGGTGTCGAAGATGTCGCCGGAGGCGCTGAACTGCCAGTAGGCATCGTCGGCTTCGGGGTTGAAGTGCGCCATGATGCCGCGCCCTGTGTCGTCGCCCGCCGTCTGATGCAGCAGCAGTTCGCCTGTGGCGGCATCACGCAAATCCATGCCAAAGGGCTTATCCTCGTGCACCATGAAGAGTTCCTGCCCTGGTCGCGATGGGATGAAATCGCTCAGGTGCATGGCATCGCCATGTCCGAGGCCTGTGCGATAGAGAGTGGTGCCGTCGGGCTTGAGGGCGCCTGAGCCATAATGTATCTCCTGGCGGCCGTCGCCTGTGACATCGCCTACGCTGATCCAGTGGCAGCCTTCGCCGAAGACGGTCTTGGTGATGTTCTTGACCGTGCCGTCGGCATAGGTGACAGTGCCCTTGGAAGGGCTCTCGCCACGATGCAGCCAGCGCAGGGTGAGCGAGCTGCCGTCCCAGCCGTAGGCTCCTATCTTGCAGCCACTATAATAGCCACGTGCGAAGATGGCCGAGGGGTTGGCATCCTCGCCGTCGAGCCATGCTATGGCAGCCAGATAGCGCTCGGCACGGTTCTGGTTATTGTCGCCCCAGAACGCTGTGCTCTCGTCGGCGTAGGCTGTATGGTAGCGTATGGTCTGCAGTTCGGCACCTGTCATGCCGTCGAACACGGTGATGTATTCCGAGCCGTGGTCCTGCTTGCCGCGACCGCCCTTGAGGTTGGCTGTGGGGTCGTCGCCGTCGAGCAGCACGTAGTTGCCTTCGCCGTCGATGGCACCAGGCGCTGTCTTCACCATGAACTCGCCATAGCCGTCGCCGTCGAGGTCCCAGGCTATGAATGGCGTGGTGTGAGCCGAATTGAACATATTATGGCCCGTGTGAAGCATCCATAGGCGGTGGCCGTCGAGATGGTAGCAAGCATAGAAAGCAGGCGAGGTGGTGCCGCTGCTGGCGGCGTCCTTCTCGTTGGAAGGTGCCCACTTGAGAACGATGTCGTACTCACCGTCGCCATCCATGTCGCAGAACGAGGCATCGTTGGGTGTGTAGGTGGCTCCTGCCGAGGTGGGGTCTGTAGGCGCTCCGCCCTCGAGGGTGATGTACTGCGTCTGGTTGCTCCAAGCTTTCACGCCCTCCTGGCTGTCGATGACATTGCCCTGACCGTCGACCACTTCGAGCTTGTACACGCTGGATGTAGAACCGCTGGTGTCGAGGTAGTTGGTCTTGCCGCAGACGGGTGTCTTGGTGATAAGCGTCTTGCCACGATAGAGGCGGAAACGGATGTCGGTTGGATCATCTGTCGCACGCAGACGCCAGCTTACGAGCACGCCCTTGGACATCTTCAGAGCCATGAGACCGCGGCTGAGAGGCGTGGCTGCCGGCTTAGGCGGACGGTTGGTGACCACGAAGCGCATGCTGACAGAGAACACCGTGCGCCCGTCCTGCTGGGCAGAGATGGTGCACAGCTTATCGGCATAGGTTATGGTGGCCGTATAGCCCTCAGCAGCTGTAACGGAGAAATCGGTGGGGTCGCCGAAGACCTTCGTAGGCCAAGTGGCAGTAGCGCCGTTCTTCAACGAACTGATGAGGGGCATGAGGTCACCAGCCGAGCAGGTGGCGGAGGTGAAATAATGCGAGGCGTCGAAGATGGGTTCGTCGGTTTCGCCACTGATGGTGATGTTGCGAAAAGCTATCGACTTGGGGTTCTCGTTGTCCTGACCATTGAAATTATACACATAAAGGATGAGGCGGAAACTGGCACCGGCCTTGACAAGGACGTCGGAGAGCTGGTAGACATGGTGGCTGCAGGCGTTGGGGTTGCCTTGGTCCACCTTGTTGCGCAAAGGTGAAACGGCAGTGGCCAAAGCCGTCTCGGCTGCTGTCCAATTCTTGGTGTAGACGTCGAAATTACCACCGTCGGTGCCGCATTTTACGGCATCAAACTCGATGGACGTGGGCTTGAACGTATGACCGTCTGCAACCTTGACGGCGAAGGTGACGCTGTGGCCTGTGGTCTTTTGTGTGACACGTGTCGTAGGTGTGAGCTGCACAAAAGGCGGGTCGTAGGTCACGGCGGTGTAACCGCTGGCGGCATTACTGCCTGTCATGGCGGCCGTGGCGCTGAGGTTAGAGCCGAGGGTGAACGACGGCGTCACATAGTCGGCAGCACCTGTGGTGAGCGTAGCGGCGCCGAGGTTGTCCTTGTCGCTCATCACCCATTTGACATCGACGTGGTCGGCAAAGAGGGGGAGAGGGAGAAGGAGCAGAAGCAGGAGGAGGAGGAGGAGGTGTTGCGATGAAATCGCAACGGAAAGGACGGGACGATGAAGGGAGGCATTCATCAGGGATGCAATGGATGGGCGATGGAGGGGGGTGTTCATTTTTTTATTGTCGTTGTTGAGGCGCTATTCGTAATCATCGAAGATTTCGTTGAGGAAGACGTTGAGGGGAGCCATGGTGCGGAACATCTGTTCGATGCGGTCCTGGCTGTCGGGCTCGCTCACCAGGCTGTCGGGGATGGGGTGCCACACGGTGTAGAGACGCGGCCGGATGTACTCGGGGAATGGGAAGTCCTTGGGGAAACCCTTGGGCGTCGTCTTCACAGGGTCTTCGCCCACGACGGGGAAAAGCTCATGGAAATCGGGAGCCTCGACAATAGAGCGGAAACGGTCGAGGTCCTCGACAATCGTTTCGCGGATGCGCTTGAGCAACGGTGCCGGCGGGCACCATGAACCACCTGCTATGAGCGAGTTGCCCGGCTCGAGATGTAAGTAGTAGCCTCCACGATAGCTCTTGCGACCATGCGAACAGACGAAGGCTCCGAAATGGCGCTTGTAAGGCGACTTGTCGGCAGAGAAACGTGTGTCGCGCGCAAACCTGTAGATACACGACTTGAGCGTCTGATAGGCCACACTTGGGTCGAAGGCCGCTATGCGCAGGATCATCTCCTGGACGTAAGCCTCATAGGAGGCTCGGGCAGCCTTGTATTCTGGCTGGTGAGCATGAAACCACTCGCGGTCGTTGTGCTGGGCTATCTGACGTAGGAACTTATAAATATGCTGCATAAAGTGTGAGTTGTACACGTTTTCGGCACAAAGATATGAAAAAAATAAGAAGAACAAACGAAAAACGGAAAATAATGAAAAGATTATTCAATCTTTCATTACCTTTGCAGCCGTTTTTATAGAACATTATCATTCAAATCACACAAACATCTATGAAAAAGATTCTTCTTGCTGCCATAATGATGGTAGCTGCCATGAACGCCAGCGCTCAGTTTGAGCCGGGCACTTTTACGCTTAAGCCCCAAATAGGTTTCGGTATCTCCACGCTGAGTAATATGGAAGATATCTCAGTGCCCATCGTAGGTCACTACTATGAATTGGACAAGACCGTGAAACCAGGTTTCCAGGTGGGTCTGGAGTTTGAATACCAGGCCAAGAAATGGCTGGGTATAGCTGTAGGCCTCAACTACATCAGTCAGGGTATGGGTTGGGAGAACTTCAAGAGCAACCTCGACGGCATCAAGTACAACAGCTACAACAACCAGCTCGACCTGGGATACATCAACCTGCCCATCGTGGCTAATTTCTACGTAGCCAAAGGCCTCGCACTGAAGACCGGTCTGCAGTTCGGCTTCCTCACCGACGCTCATCTGCGCACCAACGTGCGTGCCAGCCACAAGGAAGGCGACGTCAAAATCGACAACCTCACCCAGATCTCAGAAAATCTTTACGATGAATGCAACAAGTTCGACCTCGCCATTCCCGTGGGTTTAAGCTATGAGTTCAAGCACCATTTCGTAATCGACGCTCGCTATAACATCGGCCTGCTGAAGGTGAACAAGGACGAAATGGGCAACGAAGACAAACATCGCAACGGCTCGTTCCAGATGTCGTTCGGATGGAAATTTGGTCTGAACAAGAAGAATCAGGCTCCTCGCAAACAGGCTGCCATGTAAGCCCAATATGAATAAGACAAGCATCCTAAAACGCTTCACGCCGGCCTTAGTGCTGCTGGCCGTTGCGGCTATCGCACTCGCCTCGTGCAACCAAACTGCCAAGGAATCACAGGCAGCAGAGGAGGCAGCAGAAGAGGAAATCGCCGTAGAGGAGAATGTGGCACAGGAGGCCGCAGAGGAGGCTACGCCACAAACCGAATATGCCGGGAACTACATCAGCGACTACGACTCAAGCGAGCTGCACATAACACCACGCGAAGACGGGCAGTTCGACATCCTGATTGACCTCTTTCGCCTGACGTCGATCGACGATGCTGTCGGTTCCCTGGCCGACGATGGCATTCATTTCAGCGCCACCGATGCAGGAGGCGGAATCATCGAAGGCACCATCGAGGTTAATGATACCACTGCCAACCTGACCTTCACACATTCCACATGGATGTATATCGAGGATGGCGACTCGTATGAGTTCCGCCGTGTCAATCCCTGACGATTCGCTCATTACTCTGAAAAAACATAATACCACCGAACGAGTTGCTTTGACTCTTCGGTGGTATTTTCGTATGCAGTAAAGACGATGTCAGGCCTTAATCTGACATGTAGGATTACTTGGCCGTGAAACTGACAACGGCGTTTCCTGTGCCAGTGGCAGAGCTGCCAATGTAGATGCCGTGCCAAGCCGTAGTGGCATCGGTGGGCGCTGTGGTGGAGGCTTTCACGTTGTACGAAGAGCCCTTTACCATGCCCGTGGCTGTGATGAGTGAGAGAGAGCTGCTGCAGTTGCCCTCAAAGCTGTAGGTGACGAGGTTTTTGCCCGAAGCATCGGCCAAGGTATAGTAGTTGCCCGTTCTGTAGCTGACTGATGAGGTGTAGAACGTGTAGCCCTGCTTGGCATTGCTGATGGTGGAGCCTGAACTGCTGCCGCCCCAGCCACCGCCACCGCCGCCTTGGTTGGCGCCTGCGCTGATGCCTATGCCTGTGCCGGTGATCTGAATATAGCTGTTGTTGTCGCAGTCGAAACCTTCCTCAGGAGCGCCCTTAGTGGTATAGGAGAAGACTGCTCCGTTGCCTATGGTGATGGCTCCGCTGGTGCCGGCGTTGGAGTCAACGGCATCGTTGCCAAAGCCATAGCACACCGTGGCGCCTCCGTTGAAGATGATCTTGCCTGCAGAATTCATGCAGTCGTCGTAGCACTTGAAATAATGGTTGCCGCCCTCGACATAGATGCCGCTCTTCGACTCAAGGCCTTCGGCGCCGCTGGTCTTGGTGGAGACTTCGGTGGTGCCGCCATAGAGGTAAGCCGCGCAGATGGCTTTGATGGCCTTGACGTTGGACGAGCTGTAGGCGCTGCCCGTGGTGTTGACCACGATTGTAGGCCCGCTGCCATCGGCCTTGCCCTGGGTGTAGGAGCCCTTTATGTTTGACCATGTGGAGCCGCCTCCCATACCGCCTCCGCCACCAGGGCGACCACCGCCCCAGCCGCCTCCGCCGCTGGTGCTCTGAGTGCCTGAACCTGCGCTGATGCCTTTGCCTGCATTGCCCGTCATATTGATGGTGATGGCACCTGCGTTCAACGCCATATTCAAGGCTTTCAAACCTTTAGCACTCTTAACGTCGCTGGAAACGGTTGTCGGAGTGGCGCTGTTGTTGATGTTGAGTGAGCCGCCGTTGGTTTCGATGTCCCAAGCCGAAACGCCTCGGCCTGCCGTACCCTTAATGGTAGCCGTGACAGTGCCGCCGTTGATGACCACCTTACCGCCTCGAAGGGCTGTGGAGTAAGAAGGGTCAGTAGCGTCGCTGGTGTCGATTGCGCCGCTGGCATTGAGAGTGAGCGTGCCGTCGTTGACTACGAGCGTGGAATCAGCCTTGATACACTTGGTGCCTGCGGCTGTGGTTGTGATATCGAGCGTACCGCCGTTGATATAGATGTTGCCGCTGTCCTCGCCTTCATGGTCGGCAGTCTCGCCTGTAGAGGTGTCGCCGTCGATGTCGCACTGAATGCCGTCGTCGCCTACGCCATTAATGGTGAGTGTACCGCTCTCCATAAGAAAATACTCGTCGCACGAGATGCCATCCTTGACTGCTGCTGCGACGTTGATGCTTGCGTTCCTCATTTGCATATATTCAGCGCTCTTGATGGCGTGGGCATACTTACCATTGACGGTGAGCACTCCCCTACCCTTCAATTCGAGATGGCCTTTGCAATAGAGCGCCGATTTCTGTGCCAGGGCGCTGGAAGGGTTGGCGCAGTCGGTGAGGGTGTTGGTGGTCTCTGCCTTGACACTGAGATTGATACGCTTGCCATTCATAATGCAAACGGCTGCTCCGGAATAGACCGGAGTGGCATTGGTAAGGGTGAGGCCACGCAGTTCCACGGTGGCTTTGTAGGAGCCGCTCATGTAGAACTCGCCATCGCTGCTCTCGCCCGTGAGGGAGTAGGTGATTTCCTGGTCCACATCGTCGCTTTGCGCTATGCTGACATGTGCTCCGTCGACGGTGGGCGTCACCAGATGTGCGATATCGCCTGCCACATAAACCTTTGCCGACGAGCCTTCGTAAACAACGCTGACGGTGGTGGAATCAACATCGGCGGCATCAACAAACATACGAGTAATGTCGCTGATGGCGAAGGTCTTGTGCTCGATGGTGAGCGAACTGCCCTCGGCATAAGTCATCGTGCCTGCATCGGCTGCAGGGAACTGATAGGTGACGTCGCCCACGACAACGTTTAAGGTCTGAGCCGAAGCCGTAGAGGAATGAAAAACGAAGAATGTGAAATGAAGAATGAGGGCAAGAAGGAATGTTATCTTTTTCATGGCTATCGGATGTTAAGTTTAAGGTTGGTGTTGTTAATGCTGACCACATACAGGCCTTTCTTAAGCGATGCCTTAGCCTTGGCCATGGATTCAAATGTGCCTACGTAAATGCCCGAGGTGGTGTAGACCTTGACCTCGGTAGCTGTGCTGAGGGTGCTCACGGCATCCACTTCGGGCTTTGCGCCCTCCGTTTCCGAAAAGTGCATCGAGGCCAGATCGGCAAGCGTGAGTTGTGTGGTGCCGTCGCCACTTGTGGCAACGAGTTTGCCATCGGCAAAGGTAATCTCGAGCACTGCAGCGTTCAGAGTCGTTTCAGTGCCATCGCTGGCTGTGACAATCAGATAAGGGTATTTGTATTCGTCTGCCAAAGTCGTTGTTGCGCAGGCTGCTACAAGTGTTAAAAGGAGCTGAGTTTTCTTCATATCTATGGAGTGTTTACTGTTTTCGGCGACAAAGGTAGATAAAAAAACTCTTATACACAACCACTTAGCTCTTTTATTCAACGAAACGCCCAAACCAAACAACAAACGGGCCCAACTGATGAGCCCGCTTGCTGCGTTATGAATGAAAGATGGAAACGATGCGATTATTTCACGCCGAGAGGCTTGACAATCATGCAGTCGATATCCGGCATCCAGTCGTTGGAATTGGAGAGGCGGATGGTGTTGCTACCCTTGCGCAGGGGCACGGATACTGTGATGCGAGCCGGCATATTCCAGTTGCGAGAATGGGTACGAAGCGTTGTCTGGAACTTGCCATTAACTTCAAGATCCATATCACGATCCTCAGCACAGTAGAACTGGAAAGTGACTCGACGTGTGCCTTCCTTCTCAACATATACATCGTTCCAAACAATATCGTTAGCAGCCCCCTGGCCGAGGAAACCTGCGACGTAACCGCCCATGGCTCCGTCCATCGCTCTGTAGATAGCCGACTTCTCGGATTGGTTGTTGCGCAGTTCCTGATACTTACGCATATAAGCTGTCTCGGCCTCGTAGACGGTACGGTCGATGCGCTTCTTGGTCTTAGCTGTGAATATCTGCGTGCCATGAGCCGGAACCATAGCATGGAACTCGCCCGAGATAGGAGGATAATAGAGGTGATCGAAGCAGTCGTAGCAAGTGACAGGGTCGGCCATGTCTAAGGCATCCCATGTGAAGCTGACATGCTGCTCCGAGTCGCTCGGATTGTAGATGGCGAAAGCGCGCTCGAGACCATGCAATTTCTTGATATCCTTGACCAGAAGGTAGCACTCGCCTATCTTGGCTGCGACATATGCCTGCAGGTGGAGCGGATCTTGGTTCAAAGCGATGAGGTCCTTGTTGCACATCAGCTTCAGAGCTGCAGGCTTGATATTAGCCATGTCGCAACCGATGAGCAAGGGAGAACTCATGATACACCACATGCCGAAGTGAGTGCGGTCCTCGATTTCCGACATCGAACGGCCCACCTCAAGCATATCCATGTCGTTGTAGTGGCCATCGTGGCAGTAAGCGCTCAGGTAGAGGTTCTCGGCCAAGATACCCTTCACGCTGCGCCAGGCATCATATATATCGCCTGTGGTGCGCCAAGAGTCGGCCACTTCGGCACTCCATGTGCCAGGATAAGCCCAGCGACACATATTATACACGATATCCTTCTTGCCGCAGTTCTTGATTGCGTTGGAAATCTTTGTATACTGCTCGCGCTCGTCGAGGCCCATGTGGTTGCCGCCACAATAGTCGACCTTGATGAAATCAAAGTCCCAGTCGATGAAGTAGAGCTTGCAGTCCTGATCCTCGTGGCCCGCAAAGCCTACGCCAAGGCCCCAGGCATGACGGTTACCCGAGCCGCAGGTGTTGTCGCCGGCATCACTGTAGATACCTGCCTTGAGGCCAAGGCTGTGGATATAATCTACCAATGCTCGCATGCCAGAGGGGAAGCGCTGCATGTTAAGACGCAGGTGACCATCCTCGCCACGACCATCCCAATAGCCGTCGTCGATGTTGACATACTTATAGCCTGCTTCCTGCAGACCTGTGTTGTGCATGGCATCGGCCTGCTGACGGATCAGCTGTTCGTTGATGTTCAGTGCAAACGTGTTCCACGATGACCAACCCATGGTTGGTGTACGTTGGGCAAAAGCTGCTGTCGCTACGACCAACAGCAAGAGAAGGAAGTTTTTGCGCATAGTGTTTTTGAGTTAAGATTTGTGGTTTGCGCCGTAAAGTTAGCTATTATCATATAATTTACACCAACTTTTCTCGATTATTTTCCTTTTCTTGCCTCTTTTCTCCCATTTATTGCTTATCTTTGCCGCAAAATAAACCTCGAAGCAAATGAATATCGCCATCTTTGTGTCTGGAAGCGGCACCAATTGCGAAAACATCATCAGACATTTCCAAGGGTCTGAAAGCATTTCCATTAAGCTCGTCGTGAGCAACCGCAGTGATGCCTATGCCCTGGAAAGGGCCAAGCGACTGGGCGTGCCATCGGCTATTGTCCCCAAGGCTAAGCTAAACGATCCAGACGTCATCCTTCCCTTATTGAAGGAGTACGGCATCGACTTTATCGTACTCGCCGGCTTCCTGCCTCTTATTCCCGATTTCCTAATCGACGCCTATCCACGGCGCATCGTCAACATACACCCTGCCCTGCTGCCAAAGCACGGCGGCAAAGGCATGTGGGGACATCATGTGCACGAAGCAGTGAAGGCGGCCGGCGACACTGAAACGGGTATAACAATCCATTACGTTAGTCCTGTGTGCGACGGTGGCGAAATCATAGCCCAGTTCTCAACGCCCGTTGCTCCCGACGACACGCCCGACACTATTGCCGACAAGGTACACGTACTCGAGATGGCTCACTTCCCTGAGATGCTGCAACAACTATGGGAGAAAGATGAAGAACAGGACTGCTGAGACTGGTAATCACTTCAGTTCAGCCACAACATATTCCGACTGAGTACCTATCCTGAACTTACCGCCCCAAATGCCTAAGCCCGACGAAACGTAATAGCGAGTCGAGCCGCGTTGCAGGCTGCCCCAAGAGCATTCAAACAGGCGATCGGTGACCCACGAAAGAGGCCACACCTGTCCACGATGTGTATGGCCGCTCAACTGAAAGTCAACACCTGCACGTTCCGCCTGATCAAGGTCGTAGGGCTTATGGTCGAGCACGATAACATAGGTAGAATCCTCTACACCCGCAAGCAGTTCGTCAAGACTCTTGCGGGTTTTGTTTCCATGGTCATCGCGACCTACAACAACTAATGTAGAATCTATCGTGGCAACGCTGTCGACCAATAAATGTATTCCAGCGTCCTGATAAAACTTAAGGGCACTACGGAGGTTGCCATAGTACTCGTGATTGCCAAGACAGGCGTAGACAGGAGCCTGCAAACGGCGAAACTCGGCTGCCATATTTTCTTCGATGAGTGGGCGCACACTTATGTCTATGATATCGCCTGCTATGAGAATGATATCAGGCGACTCAGCGTTAATCATATCCACCCAACGAGCCAAGGCGCGACGCGTGTTGTGATACCCCAAGTGAAGATCACTGGCCATAACAATCTTGCGACTTGATACGAGAGATTTGTCTGTAGGCAAGTCAAGCTTCACGCGAACCTTATTATTATAATGTATGTTGCCATAAAGCAACAAGCCGAAAAGCCCGACGAAGATAACAAGGCACGAGGGCCAATTGGCATGCAGCCATTGGCGAGGCACAAGATGCAAAAGCGTGCACACGTCGAGAACGGCAAACAACATCACCATGTACAAAATCACTATCAGAGATGAGGTGCCTACATTATATAATACACGTGCCAAAGGAAGGGGCAGGCGGTCAAGCAAACCGGTGAAATCGAGGAAAATTGACAGGAAACACATCACTCCGAGAACTATCACGCCTATTTTCCATGCCGACGAGAAGGGGAGGAGCAACCACAAGTGCCAACCCAGATAAGTGAGTGCCAAGAGGGGAAGTATTATAAGAATTGAGAACCAAATCATAAGCCTAAATGTATTTTATTTGATGGTACAAAGGTATAGATTTTCGAAAAAAGCGGGTTCCTTTAACATTAAACTTTAATTATTTTTGTAACTTTGCGCCATAAAACGACAATCGTTAACGCTTACACATGAAGATTGTAGTTGCAATAGACTCGTTCAAGGGTTGCTTGACTTCAGCCCAAGCCAACGAAGCGGCACGCCAAGGAATACTCGACATCATGCCGCAGGCTCAAGTTGTTATGCACACTATGAGCGACGGCGGCGAAGGTTGGCTTGACGCATGCATGCTCAAAGGAGACGAGGTCGTTGCCGTCGTGATTTCCGACCCATTATTAAGGCCGATAGAAGCACGATACCTCAAACGTGGGAGTACAGCCATAATAGAAATTGCTGAGGCTTGCGGGCTCAATCTACTTAAGCCCGAGGAACGCAACCCGCTTGTTGCCAGCAGCTTTGGCGTAGGGCAAATCATAGCCGACGCAATTAATCGGGGCTGCACCACATTCATAGTAGGCCTCGGAGGAAGCGGAACAAGTGATGCCGGACGTGGTATGTTGGAGGCGTTGAAAGACATCACTATTCCCAACAACACTCGTTTCGTGATAGCCACAGACGTCGACAATCCGCTCTATGGTCCCAACGGAGCTGCAGCAGTCTTCGGCCCACAGAAAGGAGCTACGACAGAGATGGTTGAGGAACTCGACAGACAAGCCCGAGCACTCGCCGATAAAGCAGCCAGACAAATGCAAACAAATAAAGCCATGGAGCCTGGCGCTGGTGCTGCCGGAGGTTTGGGCTATGCTTTCATGCAGTTCTTAAACGCAGAACGACGAAGCGGAATAGAGTTGTTGCTGGACTTGGTGGACTTCGACCAAGACCTTACCGATGCCGACCTAGTCATCACAGGCGAAGGACGAGCTGACAGCCAGACGCTCATGGGAAAAGCACCCGTGGGCATTCTTAACAGGGCGAAGCGTCGAGGCATTCCAGTAATGCTAATTGCCGGACAAGTTGACAACTGCGAAGCTTTAGCCAAAGCAGGATTCACAGAAGTCGTTTGTATTAACAAAAAAGGCATCCCACTTGAGGATGCCATGAAGCGGGACGTCGCTTTCAACAATATAAAGGATGCCTTAAGGCTCACAATTCCCAGGTAAACCTTTGCATGTCCACACAACCATTCTCCTTGATACGAACGCCCTCGGACATCAGCAGAATAGCTTGTTCGTGCCAGCCGGGCACAGTGCGCCCTACGCTGTTTACCACCCGATGACAAGGCAGCCCCAAGGCCAGAGGCGCGTCCTTCATGGCGCGTCCCACAGCTCGTGAGTGGTTTGGCCAACCTGCCAACTCCGCAATCCGTCCATACGACAGAACCCGACCGGCAGGAATCTGCCGAACTATGTCATACACTTCAGCAATGAAAGCATCGTGGTCGAAGGACATGGGAGGCTTGGGGATTAGAGATTAGTGAATAAAGATTAATGATTAAAGCTGATACTTTGACTTTACTTGCCCAGAGGCAATGACTGTAGTTGTTCGCCACTTTCTGGAGTGAAGTCAATACCAAGCACCTTGGCTATAGTAGCTGCAAATTGCTTGGTATAGAAAGGTCCGTTGTTCACGGTTTCGCCTAAAGGCTGGACGCCCTTGCCAAAAGCCATGAACCACGTTGCCTCGGAACCCTTGGTCCTACTGCCATGGTCACTCCAATCTTTGCCGAAGCCACGACCATGGTCGCAGGTAATGATATAAGTCGTCTTGCCACGATAGAAACGGTCGGACTCGCAAGCCTCATAAAGGTCTCGGATGAAGGCATCGGTGTAGTTGGTAGCATCAAGATAGAGATTGTAGTTGCGCGAATGTGCCCATTCGTCAGTATCACCAAATGAAATCCACATCACCTTGGGATGATCGTTCATGAGTGTCTCCAAAGCATAGGCATATGTGAAGGCATCGAAATGTTCGGAACGCCAATAGTGGGGCATGCCTTCCATCATACGCTCAACAAGCTTGAGACGTGATGTCTGTTTCTTGGCGACAGGAGCCTCGTAGGACACGCTGGCAGGGATGCCTGCCGCTTCGTTGTGTATGGCAAAGCGTGTTGACTTCCATGATCCATACATCACTACACTACCTGCATAGCGTTGGTCCTGATTAGCAACTTCGAGCACATTGCGATGCATGTTATTCACTGGGTCGTTATCCTTGATTGCCTCATCCACCATCCCCGTCATCATCTCGGAATAGCCCGGATACGAAATATTGGTTTTGTTGGCCACCTGCATTACGCTATTCTTATTGCGGTTGCCAACCAATACACCTTGCTTGGCGATAGTGTTCCACACAAATGGCATCAACACCTCGCGCCTTTGCTCAGGCGTGTCGCGCCAGAATTTGCGTCGCAGTTCAGCAGTGTCACGTACCTGCTTAGTATCGTTTATAAGTTCCTCGTCGGCACCCGTGAACACCTCCTGCCAGCGCAGACCGTCGATGGTGATGACAACCAAACGAGTATCTTCACGTCCCTTGGCCATGACCAATAGAGGCAAGAAGAAAATAACAAGTAAAGAAATACGTTTCATGATAGATGAAAAATGAAAGACTAAAGGTGAAAAATGTTTGTTTCCGCTGCAAATATATACATAATCTTTCAAAACATAAAAGAAAACCTTACTTTTATCGCATCCACCCATAGCCGAAGCTTACTGTACATTGTCTTCGATGTCAGTTTTCTGATTATCAAAACTAATCACAAAAATATGATGTGAGCCACTATTGTTTGACGAGGATCGCTTTGGCTGTATAAGCTGTTGACACCTTCTTCATGAAATCAGCAAAGGCGGGATAAATCTGGGGCGGATAGGTTCCTGCATGAATCAACAGTCGATTGATGACAAGAAATTGACCTCCGTCCTGTCTTATCTGCTGGACGAACTCTCCAAAAGGCTGTTGAAGCGAAACGCCAGCAGGAACGGATTCTATCGCATAACCTTCTGGCAAGTGGAACGTTATGGTATCAGCATCCTCATATCCCACCTCAATATATACTGGTTCTTTACGCGCGTCAGCCGGTGACACGTTGGGTGTATGATGGAGCGGACACATAGGCACAATAAGACGTTTTCCTGTGACGGACGCATAACCTTGGCTGAGCGCCTTGGCATCAATGAGAAAAGTGCTTCCAGAAGTAGTCATATTCAATTGAGTAAACGAAACCTTCGGAAACCTAAAGAGTTGACTTGCAGCTCTTTTTTGTTCCTCAGCGCTCAGTTCCAACAAGGGCCAAAGACTTTCAAATTGTCTCTGCCTTGATTCCTGACGCAGTTGTACATTAGCCGAACCATCATCGTGAACCTCTATATCCAATGATGACAGTTGCGTATTGAGGCTGTCGGGATAAACGGGCAATCGGCAGAGCCGTCCACCGTCTGGAGTAATTAGCACAGCATCGTGACCTATGATGCCCCCGTGAACATAGCCCAACGGCAATTGGGGATTGGTACATTCTATCCAAAGCGTATCGCCTGGCAACGGCACTTGCAATATAACGTGATTAAGCATTCCTATACTAGGAAAATCAGGCAACTGATGCGGATAATCTGTTCCGATTTCCGTGTAGTAAGAATTGATGCCAACCTCCTTCAACAATGCATGCATATACATAGACAGTCCCTTACAGTCGCCATATCCCGTACGCGCCACCTCGGTTGCTAGCGCCGGTTGATGTCCACCGATGCCCAATTGAATACTGACATAACGTGTAGTCTGAGCTAAGTACTGATAACATCGCTCGACACGCTCGCGGTCTGAAGTACAGCCTTCAACAAGTTTATGCACATGACGAACAATATTCTCAGGCAATTTGTCGCGGTCCTTGAGAAGTCCATAGACCCAACTTCCGTACGATTGCCAAGACTGCAAGCTACCTTCTGTTCCAAAAAAGCTGAACTGCAATGGCATAAAACGTGCAAAGGGTACTCTTTCCTGAACAGGAAGCCCGAATTCCACCCTCTCTATGGCGGGCAAGTCCTTAAGACACAACTCTACTATTTCAGACTTCCCATCAGTTGAAGTCTGAAGTAAAGACTCATCAATGTTTTGTAACGCTTTTAAATATTTGAATGACGAAGGCAAAGTTAGACGGTATCGCGCCTGACGGACATCTATATCATAAGCCGTTTGCGGGATGAAGCCCGGGAACTCTAAAAGGTCATTATTGTACTGTATCGTCCAGTCATAAGAAACGGTGACGGGATAAATCGGCGGCACGTAGGAAAGACTTTGGATGTAGGCATCAACAGCTAAATGCGAGGAAAATTCGCTACGTTCCAGGTCGCTTTTCTTGAACTTACGCAATATGCGTCCTGAAGCATCTGAGGCAGTACCAGAGAACTCCTTGAGCTGATCAGTCTTGCCCAACGAGCACATGAAACCGGCTTCATCTGCGCCTTTTTCTGAGTGAATGGTAATCACTAAGCGTCTATGGCAGACCGCTTGTGTCGGGCCATAACAGACGACGTCGACGTCCATATCATCTATGGTAGCCCGTTGAGCCAGCGTGCTTGAAAGGGGCAGTAAAAGGAGTAAGATTACAAGATTTACTCTCATGACTCTTTTTTGAGGATTAACATTTCGCCTAAATGCTGTACGACATAATCGAAGAAATCTTTGAGTCCGGCATACTCTTCAGGAGAAAAATAAATTTGGTTGAGGGTAAATGTGAACTGTAAATTAAACACGTCATCCTGCATACCAGAAAGGACACGGCACATACCTCCATCATTCTCAAGCCGGACTATAAAATCATTAGGCTTTTCCTCAACGACATATCCTTCAGGCAAAGTCAGACGAACATTGATATTCTCAGTTTGTGCAAAAGGTAGTTCTACTGGCAATTTTCGTTCAGTATCAGTAAACGGGGATTCTTTCACGGGTATAAAAATAAGGGGATTCAGATAGATATGTCCATTCGCAGCATCAACCTGTTTTTTAAAAATAGTCGTTTCTATCACTTTTGGCAAGAAATCATGATGTCCTTCAAGTTGGTAACTAAGTATTTGGACGTCGTTCTCATCTGCAATACTATTTACAAAGGTTACACTATCTTTTGAAGCCTTGAAATCCTCACGGAACGACAAAGCAGAATTTTGGATATGACTGGTGGAAACTTTGCCAGAAATGACGCCGTCGGATGTCACCTGAGCATCAATAATAGTGGTAGTCCGTCCTTTGTTAATACGCTGCAAATTCAGCCACTTTTCCTCTGCGGTTCCTCCTATGCAATACGCCGATTCTACCAACAAGCGAGAAGGCAGAACGTTAAGATATCCATTGACGGCAGAAGGATCTATATACGCCACTTCCTTGTCACCCAGGGGTGCAGCTACTATGAACGTATTGAAGGCCTGCAATGTTGGATGAGTCAAAGGTATACGTCCTGTATCACGCCGTCGCAGTAACACAGGAAAAGCTTCAATGCCTTCGTCTTTCAACATCTGAATGAGCAGGAAATTCATGTCTGCATTATTCCCTATCCCATCCTTCAATGCTTGGTTGGAAGCAAAGAGACTATATTTCCCGTTCCATCTCACACGACTTTGCAGAAGCCGTATCGTAGCAAGGATTTTCTCCTGCGGGTCAGACAGTTGATCGATTCCAGCAGCTGTCATCTCTTCTTTCAAGGGGTTCTTGCGTTTCAGTCGTCCCCCGAAATCTCTTTCCTCCAAAAATGACTTTACCACATCATCCCATGACAATGTGAATATCTTTTCGAAAGAATTGGGAACATGTACTTGACTGAGCTCGGTGGTAACTTTGGTAATATAATCACCAACGCACCAAATAAAACCATCTGAATGAATGGCTGGAAGTCGTTTACCTATAAAGGTATACTCCGTAGCAACACACTGCAAGAGTTGACCATGAATACTGAATTTGTAATCACGATCCCTTCGTTGATTCTCCAAATGCTCCCAACCTGTTTGCTCAACATTAAAACTGAACCATTCAGGTATAGTGAGCTGGTATGAAGTGTAATATGTTGGAATGGTTGTCTGAACATACCATTCATTAATATCATAATAATACTCACTCTGCAACTTATATTCGTACTCTATGACTGTTCCTTCTTTAACTTGCGGTATAGTAAATTTTTTGAGCATGTGGTCATTATCTAACCGCTCATCAAAAACTTGACTATTATTCATCTTTGTCTTCACCACTTCACCGCTTTCCATATTATAGGATATCGCTTTCAGACCAAAGATTTCTTCCTGTAACTTTCCATTCTCGACATGATTAACATAAGGTATAGTTACATTAGCTAAATCTGTTCCCTCTGATTTCAAAATCTTAATACGTTTTTTCACATCATATATAATGACAAATTTGTCATCTACGATGTCGTAATATACGTCTTGCTCATTATAAAGTATTACAGCCTTAGCTTCCAGGTCAAGATCATACGAAGTCATCGTCAGCTCTTCCTGGGTAGGGTTCCCCATTTTAAGGTTAACAGCAGGAACATTGGCTAAGGAAAAAAGGGGGAATAATGCATATATAAGCCCAATCGACATTCGAGAGATGTTCATTGCAAATGTTTTCATTTGATATTTTGTTTTTAGGTATTTAAGTATTATTGATTTGTTATTACGCTGGCAAAATGTAAAATCACAACGCAAAGATAAAAAGGTTTCACAGATGAACCAAATAAATCAATTATGGTTCCATTGAATTTAGAATAAATTAACATGTTTTCGCTGCCACATATATCCATTCAGTCTGTTCCTTTGCGACATGACATGAACTAGGTAAAGTAGGCTATGCTCTTCGAGTGTCTGGTGAGCAGCAATCGTTTGAAACAACACACCTTCCCTGCCATGAAAGCAGAGAAGGTGCGTATAACTTTCTTACGCCCCTAGGGCGAAGTGAGGATAACTGAGTCCGGTGTTTATTCTGCGCGGAAACTGTCGAGCGTAGCTGGATCGAAATTACGGATATAAGCGGCCTTGCCTGCTACATCCTCTTCGGCCATGGCCACATAAACCACGGCGCTCTTCTCGAAGAGCTCAGGTGCCTGGGCTGCATCGCGGATGATGAGCAGCGACATCACTATCTCGCAGGTCATGTCGTAGAGACGGCGAGAGAGGAAGTCGATGGCATCCTGGTTGTCGAGTGCCTTGACGGTGGCGAGGGCTTCCTCGTAAATCTCCACCATTTTATCCACACGCTTCAAGAGCCCCTCTCCCACGGGAGAGGCGGGGGTGAGGCTTTCCACCATCTCTTTGATATTCTGAAGCATCGTGCCGTTGATGATATAACGGATGGCGGCTACGACCTGAAGCTGAGTTGTTCCCTCGTAGATGGAGAAGATACGGGCATCGCGGTAAAGGCGCTGGCACTTGTACTCCATGATGAAACCGCTGCCGCCATGAATCGAGATGGCGTCGTAGGCGTTCTGGTTGGCATACTCGGAGTTCATACCCTTGGCCAACGGCGTGAAGGCATCAGCCAGGCGTTGATATTTCTTCAGTTCCTGCTTCTCTTCGGGAGTGAGAGCACGGTCACGAGCGATGTCCTCAAGGCACTTATAGATGTCCACGTAAGCAGCAGTCTGATAGAGCAGCGAACGACCGGCATCGAGCTTGGCCTTCATGCGGCTGAGCATATCGAAGACTGCGGGGAAGTTGATAATCTTATCACCAAACTGCTGACGCTCACGAGCGTAGGCAAGGCCTTCGTTGTAAGCTTCTTGCGAGAGGCCGACACTTTGAGCAGCGATGCCGAGACGAGCGCCGTTCATGAGCGCCATGACGTACTTGATCAGGCCGAGACGTGTGCTGCCGCAGAGTTCAGCCTTGGCATTCTTGTAGGTCAGCTCACAGGTGGGTGAACCATGGATGCCGAGTTTGTGCTCGATGTGACGAACGTTGACACCGCCGTTGCGCTTGTCGTAGATGAACATCGACAGGCCGCGGCCGTCCTTCGTGCCTTCCTCGGAGCGGGCAAGGACAAGGTGGATGTCAGAGTCGCCATTGGTGATGAAGCGCTTCACACCATTCAGGCGCCAGCAGTTCTCTTTCTCATCGAAGGTGGCCTTCAGCATCACGCGCTGCAAGTCGGAACCTGCATCGGGCTCAGTCAGGTCCATGGACATGCCTTCTCCGGCGCAGATACGGGGGATATACTTCTGACGCTGTTCCTCGGAGCCGAACTCATAGAGGGTGTCGATGCAACTCTGCAGGCTCCAGATGTTCTGGAAACCAGCGTCTGAAGCAGAGATGACCTCGCTCAGCATAGAGAACACGATGTTCGGTAGGTTCAAGCCGCCGTAGCGACGAGGCATGCTTACGCCCCACAGACCAGCCTTACGGGTGGCGTCGAGGTTCTCGAAGGTCTTCGAGGCATAAATCATGCGACCGTTTTCGAGGTGCGGTCCTTCGAGGTCCACGCTCTCGGAGTTGGGAGCGATGATGTTGGCTGCCACGTCGCCCGTGATGTCGAGAATCGCCTTGTAGTTCTCGATGGCATCGCCCAAATCTACGGGAGCATAATCGTATTCTTTCGCGTCAGCGAATCCCTTTTCTTTTAGCTCGACGATACGAGCCATCAGGGGATGATTGAGGTGAAACGCGATTTCAGGATGATCAGTATAGTAGTTTGCCATAATTTTATGGCCTCACCCCGGCCCTCTCCCGTGGGAGAGGGAGAATGGGGGGAGGACTTTATTTCATTGTTAATATTATCTCGTTAATTTCCTGCATTACAGTTTGAATATCATGGAGAACTGCCTCGTTGGTGAATCTGACCACGGTAAACCCAAGATGCTGTAAATCCTCGGTGCGAACACCATCATTATATTGCTGCTCGGGAGCCGCATGATAGCCACCATCGATTTCTATCACCAACTGTTTCTTCAGGCAAATGAAATCTGCGATATAGTCTCCGATGGGGTGTTGGCGCCGGAAATGGAAGCCTTTCATCGTTCGGAGGTGTTCCCACATCACTCTTTCGGCCAGCGTCATTTCCCTGCGGTTCTTTTTGGCGAAATCCTTCAAAAGGGAATATCTGTCTAAGTGTGACGTCTTTATACCGTAGCCCATTATGCTGAAGACAACCGTTCTCCCTCTCCCCTCTCCCACGGGAGAGGGGTCGGGGGTGAGGCCTATTTACTATTCTGCTTATAGTACCTTATCAGCTTGGGAACAACTTCCTCCACTGTGCCGACAATCACGTAATCGGCAATGCGGTTAATAGGAGCATCGGGGTCGCTGTTGACGCTGATGATGATGCCCGAGTCCTGCATGCCGGCGATGTGCTGAATCTGTCCGCTGATACCGCAGGCGATATAGACCTTCGGATGTACGGTAACACCCGTTTGACCAATCTGACGGTCGTGGTCGCAGAAGCCTGCATCCACGGCAGCACGTGAGCCGCCTACCTCGCCATGAAGTACCTTAGCCAGCTCAAAGAGCATATCGAAGCCCTCTTTGGAGCCCATGCCATAGCCGCCGGCCACGACGATGGGAGCACCCTTGAGGTTGTGCTTGGCAGCCTCCACATGGTGGTCGAGCACCTTAACGACGAAAGCCTCGGGTGAGACGTACTTCGACACTTCGGGATAGACCACTTCCTTGCGGCACTCGCCTTCATAGACAGTTTTCTGCATCACACCACTGCGAACAGTAGCCATCTGGGGACGATGCTCAGGATTGACGATAGTAGCCACGATGTTACCACCGAAAGCAGGACGGATCTGATAGAGAAGGTCCTTGTAGACCTTATTATTCTTCTTGTCCTCATACTCTCCAATCTCCAGCTCCGTGCAATCGGCGGTGAGGCCGCTGGTGAGCGATGAGGAAACACGTGGACCGAGGTCGCGACCGATAACCGTAGCGCCCATGAGGCAGATCTGCGGCTGCTCCTCCTTGAAGAGGTTCACGAGGATATCGGTGTGAGGAGCTGAGGTGTAGGGGAACAGCTCGGGAGCGTCGAAGACGAAGAGCTTATCAACGCCATAAGGCAGGATCTGCTCCTCGACCTTACCCTTGATACCTGTACCGGCGACGACAGCGTGCAGTTCAACCTTCAGTTCATTGGCGAGCTTGCGACCCTTGGTCAGCAACTCCTGAGATACTTCCTGTACCTGTGTACCTTCTATCTCAACATAAACAAATACATTATTCATATCTCTTAACCAATAATCTTTTCTTCCAACAATTCTTTGATCATTCCCTCAACATCAGCATCAGAAGCCGTCAAAGTCTTCGACTCCTTAGCCTGGAACACGATGTTCTTGATGGCCTTCACCTTAGTAGGTGAGCCTGCAAGACCGCACTGGGCAGGGTCGCCGTCCACGTCAGCGACGCTCCACTGGTTCAGCGTGAGGTAGGGACGCTCCTCATAGAGGCTGTCGTAGGCAGTGCCTTCAGCGGGACGCTCTAATGGACAGGTGGCGCGCTTGTACTTCATCACCAGCTTGGCATTCTGGGGACGGCAGGGAGCGGCGCTTCCGTTCACGGTGATAACGACGGGCAGGGGAGCCTCAACGGTCTCCACACCACCGTCGATGACGCGCTTAATGGTAGCCTTGCCATCCTTCACCGAAAGTACTTCTTCGGCGTAGGTTACCTGGTTCAAACCCAGCTTCTGAGCCACCTGAGGACCCACCTGGGCAGTGTCTCCGTCGATAGCCTGACGGCCGCCGATGACAATGTCAACGTCGCCAATCTTCTTGATGGCTGTGGCCAAGGCATAAGAGGTTGCAAGGGTATCGGCGCCAGCAAAGAGGCGGTCGGTGAGCAACCAACCTGTGTCAGCGCCGCGGTATAAACCTTGACGGATAATCTCGCCGGCACGTGGAGGACCCATCGTGAGGACGCCCACTGTGGAGCCGGGGTTCTGTTCCTTCAGACGCAGTGCCTGTTCGAGGGCGTTGAGGTCTTCGGGATTAAAAATTGCGGGCAACGCAGAGCGATTGACAGTGCCTTCGGCGGTCATCGCATCTTTGCCCACATTACGGGTGTCTGGCACTTGTTTGGCCAGCACAACGATTTTCAAAGCCATATCTGATTCGTTTAACGTTTATGCTTTTAAATGCTTTTAATGTTATGCGGGCGCAAAGGTATGCATTTTCATGCGAATAACCAAAAAAGTATGCCAAAGTTTTGGTCGCTTTTGGATTTTCGAGTATTTTTGTATGCATAAACAGCAAGTGAGTTTTTTCAAGACAATAGGTCACATTAATTAATTATGAAGCATAAAAGCTAAAAGAATACAGGTAATGAATCAGGTTACAAAAGAACGTTTCAAGCTATTTGCCTCCATTTTATTCTTCCTTTTAACTGGCATCTACTGCGTTACGGCGGATCATAGCAGCCAGCACTATTCCAATGGCGTTATACATTTTGCAGGCTGGGCGGCCATCATCTCAGCCGTGTTGGGAATCTTCGCATTGTTTCGCCAGATAACAGGTGCTGGCCCACTTGTCAAAAACAAAGGAAAACTTGCCTCACCAAACTTTGAGCGCAATGGTGGCAAAGCTATGATTCGTGTCCGCGGCATCAGCGAAGAAGAGCTGAAACGAACAATCACCTCTTTCATAAAACTTTACAGCGACAGCGCCAACCCTCCTTCGCATCCATTGATTCAACCAGCAGCAGATGGCTTTGTCATCAAGTTTCAAACTATCAATGGCATATCCGACACCGATTATGAGATGTTTTGCTACTGGGTAAACTACATTACTTGGAACAGCGAAGGCCAGAAGCTTGACGTCGTAGGATGGTACCAAATGGGCGATGTTCAACCCCAAGAAACGAATCAAATCATAGGTCAACGCACACTGTGTTTCTTCATACCCGAGGACGAAACCGCTGCCGACAACGTGTACATCACGACTCCTGAAGGCAAGTGCTACTGCCAAACATTTGACATATTCTCACACCTCAGCCCTATAAACCCTTCACCAAGGGCATTTGAACCCATGCCCATGGTTTGACAAGTAAAACATTTTTCAGAATAAGCCTGAGGCTATCTCAAAAACAAGGCCGACCTTATCACCTGATTAGGTCGGCCTGATTTGCTTATTAAGCCTTTCTATTTTCCCTTTTTGGCCAACCTTATTTCATTGTTAGGCAGGCCTTATTATCAGGGAAGAACAGGCGAATAAAGCCTGAGGGCAAAGAAAACACGGCTTTTCTTTTGTTTTTCAGCAAGAAAAGCCTACCTTTGCAGCTGAATTAACAATATCAAGCTTTCATTAAACGACTATGAAACAAGCGTTAACGACATCAATATTAGCCTTCATGGCTTTTATGGGCTGTTATGCCCAGCAGAACGATTTTCGTCCTATGGACGATGTCAACAAAGTGGTAGACTTGACTTTGGACTCGCTGGAGAAGGTGAAAACCGCCCGCCCGGTAGCAGGTAGCAGCCGTGTGGACAACCACCCCGTGCTCTTTCTCGTAGGCAACTCCACCATGCGCACAGGCACCAAGGGCAACGGCGACAACGGCCAATGGGGCTGGGGCTTTTATGAGCACAAATACTTCGATGCCAACAAGATCACCGTGGAGAACCAAGCCTTGGGCGGAACCAGTTCTCGAACATTCTACAACCAGCTGTGGCCCGATGTCAAGAAAGGCATTAAAGCAGGCGACTACGTGATTATCGAACTGGGACACAATGACAACGGTCCCTTCGACAGCGGTCGTTGCAGGGCCACAATCCGAGGCATATCAGCCACCGACTCATTAGTGGTAACTTTGAAAGACGGTCCGAACAAAGGTAAAACCGAGACTGTATGGAGCTACGGTGAATACATGCGCAAGTTCGTGAGGGAGACAAGAGCGCTGGGAGCACATCCTATCTTGATGAGTCTTACTCCGAGAAAGAGGCAGGCAAACCCAGGGGGAGCCTGGGAGCCCGTCCGCGTAAACGAGAATTTCGGCCTATGGGCCAAGCAGATAGCCGAGGAGATGAACGTGCCGTTTGTTGACTTGAACGAGATATCGGCCAGCAAGTACGAGAAGATGAGCTCGTGGAAACTGAACTACCATTTCTATTTAGACAACATTCACACCTCGAAATTCGGCGCCGAACTGAATGCCAGAAGCGCTGCCGAGGGCATCATGGCTTGCAATCACCCTGAGCTGGCACCGCTGAAAGCCATGATGAACAACCTCGCACTGCCCACCACAGGCGTGCTTCGAGAGAAAGGCAAGCCCGTGGTATTCATAACAGGCGACTCCACAGTGAAGAATGCCGACAGGGATTCCACCGGCATGTGGGGCTGGGGTTCACAGGCTTGGCGCATCTTCGACGAGAACAAAATAACATTCATCAACTGTGCACAGGCCGGCCGCAGCTGCCGTACATTCATCCGTGAAGGACGATGGGAGAAGGTTTACAACGACCTTCAAGCCGGCGACTTCGTGCTAATTCAATTCGGTCACAACGACATCGGCGAACTACACCGAGGCAAGCACCGCGGCGAGATTCCCGGCGTGGCCGACACGAGCTGCGTCAGCCGCGTGGTCTTGCAGAATGAAGCCTACAACGAGGTTGTATATTCGTTCGGTTGGTATCTGAAAAAGATGATTGATGACTGCCGTGAAAAAGGCGCTACACCGATACTGGTAAGCCTCACACCTCGTAACGAATGGCCTGGAGGAAAGATAGAACGGCGCAACGACAGCTATGGTAAATGGTATCGCGAGGTAGCTGCAGAAACCGGGTGTGAGTTCGTGGACTTACACAACATCACAGCCGATGCCCTCGATGGTATAGGACGCGAGGCCGCAAAACGTTATTACATGGGCGATCACACCCACACCTCACTCGCCGGAGCTCGGTTGAATGCCATAGGCATTGCCATAGGCCTGACGCGCAACAACAGTCCTTTGGCTAAATACCTCCAGTAGTTCGTGCAGATATGACCTGACGTGAGTGCCGACACGTGCATATATATCGCTTGTTCGGTCGCGACCGAACAACCAATTAGGCCTGTTAGTTTCCGCTATAGCCCTTAATGTATCGGCCTGAACCCATAGCTCTTTTGGCTGTTTAGACCAAGAATATTTGCCTACGCACACAATAAAGCGGCCCTTTCACGCGTTTATATAATTGTTTCACGTGCACCCATACGCACAAAACTGCATCTAAAAGACATCTTAACACCGACATCACAATGATAGAATACATACGTGGCCAGATAGCCGAGCTCTCCCCCACCCTCGCCGTATTGGACGCTAATGGCGTCGGCTATGGTCTGAGCATCAGCCTCAACACCTACACAGCTATTCAGGGCCTGCACGGCGACGTGAAGCTCTACGTCTACGAGAGCATTCGCGAGGATGCCTACCAACTTTGGGGCTTTGCCACGAAAGTGGAACGCGAACTGTTCCTGTTGCTCACCAGCGTGAGCGGGGTGGGAGGCCAGAGCGCCCGCGTTATCCTCAGCTCCATGACGCCTGCCGAACTATGCGATGCCATAAGTCGCAGTGATGAGCGCCTGTTAAAATCGGCCAAAGGCGTGGGCGGCAAGACCGCCCAGCGCATCATCGTGGAACTTAAAGATAAGATTGTAAGCCTCGGCATCGACGCTGCAGCCGGCTCGCCATCGTCACAACCGCTGTCGGCTGCCAACAAGGAAGTTCAGGACGAAGCCGTTCAGGCGCTGGTGATGCTCGGTTTCTCGCCCGCACCATCGCAGAAAGCTGTTGTCGGCATCCTGCGCGCTGAGCCCGACGCGAGCGTAGAAAGAGTTATCAAGCTGGCACTGAAGATGTTATAAAAAAGAGAAGAAGTACACTTTTGGAGCGGCAAAAGCAATCAAGCCCACTTGAATTGCCGAGTCGCGACAAAAGTCAACAGAGCGAAAAGTGAAACATAAGGAATCATTATATAAGATGTGTCTGCATAGGTTCTTTAGCCTACGCAGCATCTTATTGTTTTTCTTTTTCCTTTTTTCCCATTTCGCTAATGCTCAAGTAGACAGCCTTCGCACAACTCCTCAGAAGACCATTCCTGAGACTGTGGAAGACCTTGATTCCACAGCTGTCAGTCTGCGCCGCCCCGACAACCTGAAGCAGGTGGAGGAGATGGACTCGCTGACCGGCTACTATCGTATCGGCACAAAGTTGGGAACAGGCGGTTACCTGAACACGCCTATCCTGATGTCGCCCGAGGAATACCAGCAGTGGAGCCTCAGACGCTCCATGCAAAGCTACTACCGCCAACAGGGACAGAAGGAGTTCGAGACCGAGGGCAAGAACAAGTTCGACTTCACAGACATCAACTTTGACCTGGGACCTGCCGAGAAGATTTTCGGTCCAGGCGGCGTGAGTATCAAGACACAAGGCTCGGCAGAGATGAAAATGGGTGCCAACCTTAAGAAGGTAAACAACCCATCGCTGGCAGCTAACCGCCGCAAGACCTTTGGCTTCGACTTCGACGAGAAGATAAACCTGTCGGTGACCGGTAAGGTGGGCGACAAGGTAAATATGAACATCAACTACAACACGGAGGCCACAATGGATGTTGATGCTCAGCAAATGAAGTTGAAATACGACGGCAAGGAGGATGAGATAGTGAAGTTGGTGGAGGCCGGCAACGTGTCGATGCCCTCCAATTCAACGTTGATACATGGCATCTCGAGCCTCTTCGGTCTGCGCACCGACCTTCAGTTCGGCAAGTTGAAGTTGCAGACCGTAGTCAGCCAAAAGAAGTCCGCCTCGAAGAGCGTCAGTTCAAAAGGCGGTACTCAAACGACTAATTTCGAGATTTCGGCCGACGACTACGAGGAGAACCGCCACTTCTGGCTCTCGCATTTCTTCCGCGACAACTACGACCGATGGATGAAGACCTTGCCGACAATAGCAAGCGGCATTACCCTAAAACGCGTAGAACTGTGGGTAACAAACAAGACATCCTCGACACAGAACAACCGCAACGTCATTGCCTTCGTGGACTTAGGCGAGGCGCAACACATATGGAATACAGCGTGGAGCGGAACTGCACAGAGCCAACCCCACAACCGCGCCAACGACTTGTACCAAACCATTGTCACGAAACACCCCGACGCCCGCGACATTAGCAAGGTAATGAACGACCTTGATGCCATACCAGGTTTCAAAGGAGGTGCCGATTACGATAAGTTGCAGAGTGCACGTCTGCTCTCTTCGAGCGAATACACGGTGAACAACGCTCTCGGCTACGTGTCGCTCAACTTCCAGCTAGAGCCTGATGAAGTGCTGGCGGCAGCCTTCGAGTACACCTACAACGGACAGACATACCAAGTGGGTGAATTTGCCAGCGACCTCACAGACAACACCCAGTGCCTATATCTGAAAGCTATCAAGAGCACCACCAGTTCACCACGTATGGGCAACTGGCCGCTGATGATGAGGAACATATATTATCTCGAAGCCTCGACGGTGCAGCGTGATAAGTTCCGCCTCGACATTAAATTCCAGAACGATACCGCAGGCGTATACCAAACATACCTGCCCGAAGCTAACCTTAAGAACACACCGCTCTTACGAGCTCTCAACCTCGACCGTTTGGACAACAACAACCGCGCCAACGCCGACGGACAGTTTGACTACGTCGAGGGCTACACCATCTCCAAAGGCCGCATCATCTTCCCAGTAGCAGAACCTTTCGGCGACCATCTGCGTAAATGGATCGGCAACGATGCCATGGCCGACAAATACTGCTTTGATGCCCTCTACGACAGCACGAAAACAATAGCCAAGCAGATGGCCGAGCGGAACAAATTCATGCTTACCGGACGCTATAAAGGTACTAACGGTGCACAGATAGACCTCGGCGCCATGAATATCGCGCCAGGAAGTGTACACGTCACAGCCGGTGGCCAGGAACTGCAGGAAAACGTCGACTACCGCGTCGACTACTCATCGGGTCTGGTTACAATATTGAATCAAAGCATCATTGAGTCGGGCACGAAGGTCAACGCAAGCGTTGAGTCCAACGAAACATATGGCATGCAACGCAAGACCATGCTGGGCGTGAACTGGGACTATCAGTTCTCGAAAAACCTTGTAGTGGGAGGTACCTTCCAATTCCTCAACGAGCAACCACTTACAACCAAGGTGAACATGGGCGAAGAACCCTTGAAGAACACCCTATGGGGCGTGCACATGGACTGGAAGAAAGAGGCTCAATGGCTCACCACTGCCCTCAACGCCATACCTTTGCTCCATTTCTCGGTGCCTTCGCAGATAGCCTTCAGCGCTGACTTCGCCCAACTCATTGCCGGACAAAACCGCAAGGTGCAGGGTGGTGCATCCTACATGGACGACTTCGAGAACACCAAGAACCGCATGAGTATTACATCGCCAACGATGTGGATGATGTCCTCTGTGCCCACGGCATTCGAAGGTTCCAAACTCACCAATGATGTGCGAAGCGGTTATCAGCGCGCTTTGCTTTCGTGGTACTATATCGATCCCATCTTCACTCGACGGAGTTCATCGTTGACACCGTCCCACATCAAGAGCGACCTCAACCAACTCTCCGACAGTTATGTTCGTGAAGTATACGAGCGCGAGCTTTATCCCAACAAGCAACTCAACTCGTACAGCGAAGCAGCATCGCTGAACGTTCTCAACCTGGCCTACTACCCCACCGAGCGTGGAGCTTATAACCTCAACCCGAATCTCGACAGCCGCGGTCGTCTCACCAACCCGAAGGAGAACTGGGGTGGCATGATGCGCAAAACCGACAACCCAGACTTCGAAGCCCAGAACATCGAGTATATCGAGTTCTGGATGCTCGATCCATTCCTTTATACCGGCGACGATAAGAGCTACGGCGGCGAGCTGTACATCGATCTCGGCGAAGTATCTGAGGATATCCTCAAGGACGGAAAGAAATTCTACGAGAGCGGTTTGCCCATCGACGATGACCAGCGCTACTACGAGAATTCGCTTTGGGGACGAGTACCCGTTGGCACCAGCGTCACCTACGCTTTCAACAACGAGAGCGGAGCCCGCACCCGTCAGGACGTAGGTCTCAATGGTATCAATTCTGATCAAGAGAAAACATTCGGTATTTACAAAGACTACCTCACCGCAATTCAAGGCAAGGTATCGCCCGAAGTGTTCGACAGCATCTTCGCAGACCCTGCCGGTGACGATTATCACTACTATCGTGGCACTGATTTCGACCGCGATAAAGTAGGCATTTTGGAGCGATATAAGCGCATTAACATGCCCGAAGGCAACTCGCCCGACACGCAGAATTCGCCCGAGAGCTACGAGACAGCCTACAAGACAACTCCGGATGTCGAAGACCTTAACTCTGACTTCACGCTCAACGAATACGAGAAATTCTTCCAGTACCATATCTCTATCCATCCCGAGGACACCGTTGTGGGGCGCAACTTCATAGCCGACATACGCCGCATAACCGCCAAACTGCGCAACGGAGAGAAGCGCGAGGAACGATGGTTCCAATTCCGCGTGCCCCTTGAGGAGTATGAATATGCCCATGGAGGCATAACAGATTTCACCAGTATCCGTTTCGTTCGAATGTTCCTTACGGGCTTCGAGAAACCTATTATACTTCGTTTTGCCACACTCGACCTCGTGCAGGCCGACTGGCGCCAGTATGAGCAAAGCCTTTACGCCGGTCAGGCTCCATCAGTAACCGGCACCATGGAAGTCAGTGCAGTGAATATTGAGGAAAACAACGAGAAGCAGCCCGTCAACTACGTGCTTCCTCCTGGCATATCACCCGTGACTGACCCAGCACAAACCCAGCTTGTGGAGCAGAATGAGCAAGCCTTGTCACTCATTGCCAAGAACCTGTCGCCCGGCGATGCCCGCGCTGTGTTCAAGAACTGCAGATACGATATGCGACAGTACAAGCACCTGCAGATGTTTGTGCACGCCAATGCACTCGCCAACGACGTTACAGATTTGCAAGACGGCGAGACATCGGTGTTCCTACGCATTGGCTCGGACTACAAATCAAACTTCTACGAGTACGAAGTACCCTTACAGCTGACACCCGAGCGCCGATACGACCGCTACAATCCCAACGACTGCCGTGCCGTATGGCCTGCGGAAAACATGATTGACATCGACCTTTCAAAGTTCACCGCAGTAAAGAAGAACCGAAACCACGAAAAGAGTCTTGGCAACGCAAGCTACAACAGAGAATTCAGCCAATTCGACGACGATCGTCCCAACAACCGCATCACAGTGATGGGTAACCCCACTTTGGGCGAGATAAAGACCATAATGATAGGCGTCCGCAACAATGGACGAACAGTGAAGAGCGTAGAGGTGTGGGCCAACGAACTACGCCTGCAGGAATTCTCTAACGAAGGCGGCTGGGCTGCTCAGGCTGCGCTGAACATACAACTCTCCGACCTTGGTAGCGTAAACGTTCAGGGACACTATGAGAAAGCAGGCTTCGGCGGCATAGAACAAAGCGTGTCCGAGCGTTCCAACGACAACACCTTAGACTACACCATCACCACGCAGATGGACCTTGGCAAGCTGCTGCCTCCTAAGGCGAAGGTCAACTTCCCCATGTACTACAGCTACTCCAAGGAAACGGTGAGCCCGAAGTACAACCCTCTCGACAATGATATGTTGCTCAGCGATGCTCTTGATGCAACAACCACCAAGCACGAGAAAGACAGTATCACAAACCTTACTACACAGACCCAGATCAGCAAGAGTCTGTCGTTCACAGGCGTGAAAGTGAATGTGCAGAGCCGTAAGTATCCAATGCCTTATGACCCCGCCAACTTCACATTTAATTATAGTCATACCCACACATACAATGCCGGTGAGACCACGGTCTACGAGCACGAGCGTACTTGGCGCGGAGGAATGAACTATAGTTGGACGCCCAATTGGAAGACATGGGAGCCGTTTAAGAATCTGAAGTCCAAGTCGAAATGGCTTGACTTGATTAAGGCTCAGAACCTCAACTTCGCACCTCAAAGCCTGACGTTCAACACCGATATTGTACGAAACTACTCTGAGATACAGGAGCGTGATATGGACAACCTCGATTCGCCAAACTCCATACCAGTTCGCTGGACGCCCTCGTTCCTTTGGAATCGTGAGTTCAACCTGCGATGGGATTTGACTAAAGCCCTTCATTTCACCTTCCAGAGCGGCACTCACGCCGAGATTGAAGAGCCTTACACGCCTGTTAACAAAGACCTCTACTTCGACAGCTTTGCGGCATGGAAAGACAGCGTCATGCATAGCATTCGCGGCTTCGGTACGCCATTGGATTATGCCCAGTCGGCACAATTGTCATATAAGTTGCCTTTAGAAAAGATTCCTGCAACCGACTGGATTGGGGTTGACGGAACATACCAAAGCAACTATTCGTGGAAGCGCGGTGCAGAGCTCGATGACGGCAGCACGCTTGGCAACACTGTGAACACCCAGCGTTCAATCAATATTAATGGTAGGTTGAACATGGAAACGCTGTACAACCATTCCAAGTTCCTCCAGGACGCCAACAAGCGTTTCTCGACGTCAACCATCAAGAGCGAAGGACGCAAGAAAGATCAAGCCAAGCAAAAAGAAAAAGACGCCAAGAAGAAAGAAGAGGCTGAAGCTGCCAAGAAACTCGCCGACGCACAGAAGAAGGCCGCTGCCGGCGACAGCACAGCGCTGAAAGCACTTAACGACCCATCGCAAGCCAAGATACAAGGCAACCAGAAGGGCGTGACTCAACAGAAGAAGCAGGTAAAAGGTTTCGCCGGCGAAGTGGTGTTGCCAGACTCTGCTGTAGAGCTCAAGCACAATCAGAAGAGCAAGCGCATCATGGTTACTGCCAAGGACGAGAAGGGCAAGGCCTACAATATTAAATACTCTATTGTTGACGAAAACACAATACGAATCAAGCCTCCGAAGGAGTTGGTCAAGGCCGCCAAGCAGGCGCAGAAGAAAGCCGAGCGTGAAGCTCGCGAACTGGCTAAAGCAGCTCGCAAGAATGCGAAGACCGACAGTCTTGACATAGCTGCTGCCGACAGCCTCGGCATTGAAGCAGAGAGCACTGACACACCGTCAGACAGTATAGCACAAAAAGGGAAGGTTCCCAAACCTAAGAAGCAATCTAAGGCCGACAACAAGGAGGCAAAAGTTCCTAAACTCGAACAGGTAGCTCAAGAAGGCGAGAGCAGCGACACTACTAATGCCCTCGCACCTTTGAACCTTCGTGTAAACGTAGTTGCCAAGCCCAACCTCGAGGACCAGAAATGGTATCAGTGGACACAGGCCGGTGCACGCTTCCTCATGATGCTTCGCAATGCCAGCATCAGCTATCGCAACACCTATGCTTTGGTGCTGCCAGGCTTTATGCCTAATATAGGCGATATGCTTGGACAAAGTCGCCACGGCGCTGCCTTGGCACCAGGTGCCGGTTTCGCTTTCGGTTTCATCGGCGACGGCTACATCGACCATGCTCAAGAGGAAGGTTGGCTACTCAACAGCGACAGCGTGGCTACGCCTGCTGCCTCGAACTCCATGGAGGACTTACAGATCAAGGCCTCACTCGAGCCTTTGCCCGACCTGAAGATAGACCTGAACGCCAGTCGCACCGTGAACGGTTCTAAGAACATACAATATATGTATGTTGGAAGTCCCACTACGCTAACCGGTTCGTTCAACATGACCACCATCAGCATACGTACCGCCTTCCAAAGCCGTGGCAATGCTTCTAACGGCTACGACAGCAAAGCCTTCCGCCGTTTCCAGGAATATCTCGGCATTATGCAAGGTCGCGTTGAAGGCCGTTACATAGGCACACAATATCCCGAAGCAACGGGTATGAGCGGCAACTTCAACCCAGAGAACGGCACCGTAGACCTCTATAGTGGAGATGTGATGATTCCAGCCTTCCTCGCTGCATACACCGGCAAACGTGCCGCTGCTACGCCTATTGACATATTCCCCTCCGTAGCCCGTATGCTACCTAACTGGACCCTTACATACAAAGGACTCAGCAACCTGCCTTGGGTTCGCGACCATCTGAAGAGCGTGACCCTGACGCACGGCTACAAGAGTATATATGCCGTAGGGTCTTACAACAGCTATTCTTCTTGGATAGAATATATGGGTGGACAGGACATGGGATATGTCATGAACACCACTACAGGTCTCTACACACCTTCATCGATGTACGACATCTCCACCGTGAGCATCAATGAATCCTTCTTACCTCTTATCGGTCTTAACGTTACACTGCAAAACAATATGACGTTGAAGGCTGAATATCGCAAGACACGTGTGCTGACGCTTTCAATGACCTCTGCACAAATCAACGAGGCCAGTTCCGAGGACCTCGTGTTCGGTTGGGGATACAAGATCGACGACTTCAAGATAGCCCACTGGTTCAATGGCAAGAGCAGCAGCCAGAAAGCCGCAGCGAAGAACAAGAGCAAGGCAAAGGGAGACACCGATGAAAAGGAAGATGCCAAGACCTATAACAACCAGCGCAACACAAGCTCCAACAGCCGTCGCAGCACATTTGCCCATGCGCTGAATCTGCGCTTCGACTTCTCGCTACGCTCGCAGGATGCCATCACTCGCAACATTCAGACCTCACTCTCCGAGGCCACCAGCGGCAACCGTGCCGTCAAGACCAGTTTCATTGCCGACTATGCTATGAGCCGCTACGTAACCTTCTCGCTCTACTACAACCGTCAGCGCAACCAACCTCTGCTCTCTTCGTCGGCCTATCCGACCATCACCCAGGATTTCGGAGTCAATCTTAAGTTAACCCTCACTCGATAAGTTTGAACCATACAATTCAAGGCGGACGCGTTGTTGCCCGCCTTATTTTATATCAAAAAAAGTTATTTGCTGAAAAATAATATCGCCAAGCGTGTGTTTTATCACAAATAATCATTACCTTTGCACCGCCTTTCGTGAGAAAGCGAACTTCCTTTCGGGAGAAAGCATCATTTTTGAGCTATACATTAAATACAATAAAGAAAGATAAGCATTTCACTTCATACCGATTATTCATCACTTTGCTATGGAACTAAACGCACTCACGGCTGTCTCGCCTATTGACGGTCGCTACCGTTCAAAAACACAATCCCTTGACCAATATTTCTCTGAATACGCGCTCATACGCTATCGAGTTCGCGTTGAGATAGAGTATTTCATTGCTCTTTGTCAGTTGCCTTTACCACAATTGGCAGACTTTCCACACGACATGTTCCCCAAGCTCCGCGCCATCTACGAGCAGTTCTCGCAGAGCGATGCCGCACGCGTCAAGGAGATAGAGAGCGTGACCAACCACGATGTCAAGGCAGTGGAGTATTTCATCAAGGAGAAACTCTCCGACTTCAACCTCAAAGCTTCTACCCTCAACTTCGTGCACTTTGGTCTCACCTCACAGGACATCAACAACACAAGCGTGCCGCTTAGCATCAAGGAGGCACTGGACGAGGTTGTGATACCACTGCTGAAAGAACTTATCCAGGTACTCACCACCATGGCTGATGAGTGGAAGGATATTCCCATGCTGGCCAAGACACACGGTCAACCTGCATCACCAACGCGTTTAGGCAAGGAACTCAAAGTGTTTGAATATCGTCTTTCACGTCAGTTGGAGCTTTTGCTCGCCTGCCCTATTACAGCTAAGTTTGGCGGCGCCACAGGAAACTTCAACGCTCATCATGTTGCTTACCCCGATATAGACTGGCGTGCTTTCGGAAATCAATTCGTAGGCAGCAGCCTCGGTTTGGAACGCGAGCAGTGGACAACACAGATCTCCAACTACGACTGCCTTGCCGCTCTCTTCGACGCTCTGCGCCGCATAGCTACCGTAATCATCGACCTCGACCGCGACGTGTGGCAATATATCTCGATGGGCTATTTCCGTCAGCGCGTCAAGGCAGGTGAGGTAGGCAGCAGTGCCATGCCTCACAAGGTCAACCCTATCGATTTCGAAAACTCAGAAGGCAACCTCGGTGTGGCCAACGCATTGCTATGCCATCTGGCCGAGAAACTCCCCGTGAGCCGTCTGCAACGCGACCTCACCGACAGCACCGTGCTGCGCAATGTAGGTGTTCCCTTGGGCCACATCTCCATCGCCATCCAAAGCACTTTAAAGGGACTCGGCAAGCTGTTGCTCAACGAAGCAGCACTCAACGCCGACCTTGAGCAGAACTGGGCAGTAGTGGCCGAGGCCATTCAGACTATTCTGCGTCGCGAAGGCTACCCCAATCCATATGAGGCGCTCAAAGCACTCACACGTACAGGTGCAGCCATAAGCCACGACACTATTTCAAACTTTATAGAAACTCTTGACGTCAGCGAGGCTGTGAAAGCCGAGTTACGTCAAATAACACCAAACAATTATACAGGTATTTAATTACGACAATGGAAAACAACGACGAGAAATGGCGCGAGAATTTCGCGCAGAATGACAATCAGGAAGAGAACAAAAGCTATGGAAGTCAGGGACGCACTCCGCGCCCACGCATTCAACGCCCCGTGTACGGCAGCAATGCCGACGGAGAGCGTCGCACATTCCAACCGCGCAACAACTACAACCGCGAAGGCGGCTACCAGCCACGCTCAAATCGCGAGGGAGGTTACCAGCAGCGCGAAGGCGGCTATCAGCCACGTTTCAACCGTGAAGGCGGCTACCAGCAACGCGAAGGTGGCTATCAGCCACGTTTCAATCGTGAAGGTGGCTACCAGCAACGTGAAGGCGGCTATCAGCCACGTTTCAATCGTGAAGGTGGCTACCAACAGCGCGAAGGCGGCTACCAGCCCCGCAACAACTTCCGCCGCGAAGGTGGTTACCAGCAGCGTGAAGGCGGCTATCAGCCACGTTTCAACCGCGAAGGCGGCTATGGTCAGCAGCGCGGTGGCTATCAGCAGCGCGGAGGCTATGGTCAGCAACGTGGAGGCTACGGCCAACAGCGCGGAGGCTACCAGCAGCGCCGTCCCCGCACGGCGGGCTATGATCCCAATGCAAAGTACAGCTTTAAGAAACGTATCGAATATTCTGAGGCTCACATCGACCCCGAAGCACCCATCCGTCTGAACAAGTTCCTTGCTAATGCAGGCGTATGTTCACGCCGTGAAGCCGACACTTTCATCGAGGCTGGTGTAGTAAGCGTCAATGGCGTAGTGGTTACCGAACTCGGCACAAAGGTTAAGCGCACCGACGAGGTTAAGTTCCACGATCAGCCCGTGAAGATTGAGAAGAAAGTTTATGTTCTGCTCAACAAGCCCAAGGACTACGTCACCACAAGCGATGATCCCCAGAACCGCAAGACCGTCATGGACCTTGTCAAGGGAGCCTGCGACGAGCGTATCTACCCCGTAGGCCGTCTCGACCGCAACACTACAGGCGTGCTTCTGCTAACCAATGATGGCGAACTTGCCAGCAAGCTCACACACCCACAGTTCCTGAAGAAGAAGATATACCACGTAACCACTGACAAAGCCGTTACGGCAGCCGATCTGCGTCAGATAGCCGAAGGTATTCAACTTGACGACGGCGAAATCCACGCAGATGCAGTGGAATATGCTCATGCTACCGACAAGAAGCAGGTTGGCATCGAGATTCACAGTGGTCGCAACCGTATAGTTCGCCGCATCTTCGAGCACCTCGGCTACAAAGTTACCAAGCTCGACCGCGTCCTCTTCGCAGGTCTTACCAAGAAGAACGTGAAGCGCGGCGACTGGCGCTACCTCACAGAGCAGGAAGTGAATATGCTGCGCATGGGAGCTTTTGAATAAAACAACCAGGAGTCTAGAGAATCTAGATTATCTAGAACATCTAGTAAAAATCTAATTATATGAAACGAACAAAGATAATTGACCTCCTTGCAAGCCAGCCCGGACAGGAGGTCTGTGCCAAAGGTTGGGTACGAACACACCGTGGCTCAAAGAGCGTTCATTTTATTGCCCTGAACGACGGTTCCACCATCAAGAACATACAGGTGGTGGCCGATGCAGAAAAATTTGACGAGGAGACGTTCAAGCTCATCACCACTGGCTCCTGCCTCAGTGTAGAGGGTTTGTTGGTTGAGAGTGTTGGCAGCGGTCAGGCAGTAGAGATACAGGCCACAAAGATAGAGGTACTCGGCACTTGCGATGCCGACTATCCCATGCAGAAGAAAGGCCAGAGCTTCGAGTTCATGCGCCAGCACGCCCACATGCGTCTTCGCACCAACACCTTCGGAGCCGTCATGCGCATTCGCCATAACATGGCGATGGCCATCCACACTTATTTCCACGAGCACGGCTTCTTCTATTTCCACACACCCCTGATTACAGCAAGCGACTGCGAAGGCGCTGGCAACATGTTCCAGGTGACGACCAAAAACCTCTACGACCTTAAGAAGGACGAGGACGGCAAGATTATCTACGACGATGATTTCTTCGGCGAGCAGACCAGCCTCACCGTAAGCGGACAGCTCGAAGGTGAACTCGGCGCTACGGCTTTGGGACAGATCTACACCTTTGGACCTACGTTCCGTGCCGAGAATAGCAACACGCCCCGTCACCTTGCCGAATTCTGGATGATAGAGCCGGAAGTAGCATTCTTGGATCAGGAAGAACTGATGGACCTTGAAGAGGACTTCATCAAATACTGTGTACGTTGGGCTCTTGACAACTGCAAGGACGACCTCGAGTTCCTCAACAAGATGATCGACAAGACGCTGATCGAGCGTCTTGAAGGTGTGCTCCGCGAGGATTTTGTTCGCCTTCCATACACCAAGGGCATCGAGATCCTTCAAGAGGCCATTAAGAATGGTAAGAAATTCGAGTTCCCCTGCAATTGGGGCGACGATTTGGCCAGTGAGCACGAGCGCTATCTCGTGGAAGAGCATTTCAAGAAGCCTGTCATCATGACCGACTACCCGACCGATATCAAGGCCTTCTACATGAAGCAGAACACCCCGCAAGGCGAGGGCTCCATTGGCTACCACGGTTCTGTGGCTCCCGGCCAGACTATGCAGGGCACCGACGTTCTCTTCCCCGCTATCGGCGAAATCATCGGTGGTTCAGTCCGCGAAGAGAGCTACGACAAGCTGATTGCCGAGATCAACCGCCGCGGTATGGACACCACGTCGCTATGGTGGTATCTTGACACACGTCGCTGGGGCTCATGCCCGCATGCCGGCTTCGGTCTTGGTTTTGAGCGCCTCATCCTGTTCGTCACAGGTATGCAAAACATCCGCGACGTCATCCCGTTCCCCCGCACTCCCAAGAATGCAGCGTTCTAACTACGTCAAGCATACAGAAAAAGGCTCCACAACAATCGTGGAGCCTTTTTGTTTTTCTTCTTATTTATCAGTTCTCGCCTGCTGCATCAATGTCAAGCTTTCGGACATAAAACTTGGCTTTGGCACATAGTTCATCAAAATGCTGACGCATATCAAACAACAAACGCTGCTGAGCATAGTAGGCTTCGTTGGTTTGACCGTTTAGTCGCGGCTTCATCATCTCAAAAGCCTTCTGCTCGGCATGGAGGCGTTTCTCGTAGCGTGCTATGCTGTCACGCGTCTCCATGAGTTCTACGCTGTCCAGGGTCAGGATAGCAGCACGACGGACCTCGAGAGCCGTGGGGTGTTGCTGACGCAGGCTCATGATAGTGTCTCGGGCTGCGGCATATTGTTTCTGACTCATTAGCACACGTGCCTCATCAAGTTGCATAGCAGCCACAATGTCTGCTGCCTCCTCTGCAGACTTGCACGAAGTCATCGCCAGCGGTAGCAATACAGCAAAAGCCGATATTATGTAATGATTGCATCTCATTCGGGCACAAAAGTACAAGAATAATTAAAAAATCAGATGCTCCGACCGCTTAAGTCAACCTTTTTTATTACTTTTGCCGCGTTTTTAACAAGGCTTAATAGAATATGCGTCATCTTGACCGCGCGCAACTCACAAAACTCCTATCCGCCGACGTTTTTCACATCATAGGTAATGTAGCAGATGAACTCGGCTTGGAAACATATGTCGTAGGCGGCTATGTCCGAGACCTCTTCCTTGAACGTCCGTCCAAGGACATCGACGTCGTTTGCGTAGGCAGCGGCATTGAGTTGGCTAAGGCTGTGGCAAAATGCATTGGACGCAAAGCACACCTCAGCGTCTTTCGTAATTTCGGAACTGCACAGGTGAAGGTAAATCCTTCAACAAAAAACGACGACATCATCGAGATCGAATTTGTCGGTGCAAGACGCGAAAGCTACAGCCATGATTCACGCAAGCCCATTGTTGAGGACGGCACTCTTGAGGACGACCAGCAGCGCCGCGACTTCACCATCAACGCGCTGGCTGTATGCCTCAACAGAGAACGCTACGGTGAACTCGTCGACCCGTTCGATGGTGTTTGGGATCTCGAGGACCGCATTATTGCCACGCCCCTTGACCCTGATATCACTTTTTCCGACGACCCGTTGCGCATGATGCGAGCCATACGCTTTGCCACTCAACTTAATTTCGAGATAGAGCCCGAGACTTTCGAAGCCTTGCACCGCAACCGTGAACGCATCAACATAATCTCGGCCGAGCGTATTGCAGATGAACTGCAAAAGATCATGGCATCCGACGCGCCGGCAAGAGGTTGGGAGCTTCTTTTCCAATGCGGGCTCCTCGACATCATTTTGCCAGAGCTGTCAGCTCTTCAAGGTGTAGAGACACGTGGCGGGCGTGCCCACAAGGACAATTTTTGGCACACGCTGGAGGTGTTAGGCAACGTGGTAAAACAAACACGCACTCCACTTCACGTCAAGGACGAAGACTCCAGCCTTAAAGCACAGCCACTGCTGGCAGAAGTCGATAGCCAGCAAGGCAATCCGTCATCCCTCTCTGATGAAGAACGATGCCATGGCCTTTGGCTACGATGGGCTGCCCTGTTCCACGACATAGGCAAGCCACGTTCCAAGCGATGGGACCCCGTGCAAGGCTGGACATTCCACAACCACAACTACATCGGCGAGAAGATGATCGCGCCTATCTTCCGGCGTCTGAAACTGCCATTGGACGAGCGAATGAAATATGTAGAGAAGCTCGTTTCGCTGCACATGCGCCCAATAGCCATCGCCGACGACGAGGTCACCGATTCCGCTGTACGCCGGCTTCTGTTTGAGGCAGGCGATGATATCGACGATCTCATGCTGCTGTGCGAAGCTGATATCACGTCGAAGAACGAACAGCGCAAACAGCGGTTCCTCGACAATTTCCAACTTGTCCGCCAAAAACTTGTCGACCTCGAGGAACGTGACCGCATACGCAACTTCCAGCCACCTGTCACCGGCGATGAGATTATGGCACGCTATGGACTGGCTCCATCACGGCCTGTAGGTGTGCTTAAAGAAGCCGTCAAAGACGCCATCCTCGACGGTCTCATTCCCAACGAACATGATGCAGCTCTCGCCTTCGTGGACAAGCGAGCTGCCGAAATGGGGCTGAAGATAAACTAGGGAGCTCAAGTCTCGCATGTTTTGGGAGTTAAAGGAGTTAAAGAAGTTAAAGACGTCACCTTTGCTGCTAGAGGCATACTAATAGCAGAACATTTGTCTTTCGCTCGGCCGAAGGACGCTTCTTCGAGCGAAGTGACTCTGAAGAACTTCCAGGCAAGCAAAGCTTGCGAAAGATAAACCAGGGAATTAAGAATCAGCTTTCTTCTACCAATGCAAGGCGCGATCAACGTGTTCGCGCCCTTTGGCTCTTGTGTATACAATAGGTGACCACACCCCAGATGCGGGCCTCCTGTTCCTTGTCCAGACGTATACGCTCATATGCACTATTGTGGGGCACAAGCCACACCATGCCCTGATCCTGCTCCGACAGGTCGAGTTCCTTGACAGTGAAGCCTTCGTCCTCACCACCCACAAAAGCTACAACGAAGTCGCCATGCTGCGGCTCAAGTGCACGGTCCACAATAAGGAGATCACCGGGCATAATGCCTGCTTCCACCATGGAATCGCCCTTGACACGTGCATAGAAAGTGGCCTCACGATGGCGTATCAGTTCCCGGTTGAGGTCTATGGGTTCTTCTTCGTAATCCGTTGCGGGCGATGGGAAGCCGGCACGGATGCCCTCTGTATAGAATGGCAACTCTACTGACGGGCCCACTTCAACGGTAAAGAATTCTACTTCGTTTGGCATAGACATTGTTAATATTTCGGGCACAAAGATAACGATTAATTGTTATTTAATAATTGAAAAATGAAAGTTTTTGCTCATTATTGTCAAAAGACTATATGTTAAGCAAAAAAACTTCCCACTCTTCACCTTTAACTCTCAACAATTATTACCTTTGCAATGAAATAAAATCGCCCATAAGAGAATGCTTTACGCCTTGGCCGACTGCGACAACTGTTTTGTTTCGTGTGAACGTGTGTTCAACCCTTCGCTCGAAGGGAAAGCCGTGGTCGTTCTTTCCAACAACGACGGGTGCGTCGTGGCACGTTCCCAAGAGGCAAAAGCACTTGGCATACCCGAGGGACTACCATTCTACCAAATGGCAGAGCGTTTCCCAGGCAAGGAGATACATGCATTAAGCAGCAACTACACTCTCTACGGGGATATGTCTGCCCGGGTGATGAGCCTCTTACGCGCGAGCGCGCCTGACATATTTGTATATAGTATTGACGAAGCGTTTATGATGCTGGGCGATTCTAAATACATAGCTTTCGACGCCAAGGCATGGGGAGAGGAACTGGCTGCCAAGGTGCGGCGCTGGACAGGGATGCCGGTGAGTTTAGGCATCGCCCCCACCAAGACGCTGGCCAAGGTGGCGAGTAAGTTTGCCAAGCGCTATCCCGGCTACCACAAATGCTGCGTTATCGACACCGACGACAAACGGCTCAAGGCTCTTGCATTGTTTCCCGTGGCCGATGTTTGGGGCATAGGACGGCGCACAGCTGCACGACTCGAGGCGGCAGGCATACACACAGCATTGGACTTCACTCGTCTGGATGCCGAGAGCGTAAGGCGTGCCCTCACCATAACAGGCCTACGCACTTGGCAGGAGCTGCACGGACAGGACTGCATAGCCCTCGAACACCTACCACGCAAGCAGACCATCTGCACCAGTCGCAGCTTTCCCAAAATGCTTACTACGAAAGCGGAGCTGACAGTACCCATATCGTCATTCGCCGCCTGCTGTGCTCACAAACTGAGGCAACAGCACAGCATGGCCCAATACGTCACGGTGTTCATTTCAACGAATCCTTTCCGCGAAGATCTCGGGCAGCAGAGCCTCACTCATACCATAGCACTGCCTGCTCCCGCATCATCAGACCCTGAAATAGCTGCGGCAGCACTCAAGGGCCTCGACGCCTGTTTCCGTTCGGGCTTTCAGTGGAAGAGAGCAGGAGTGATTGTGAGCGGCACGGTGCCCGAAGATGAACTGCAGACCAGTTTCCTCGATATCTCGCCCGAACAAAAGATGAAGTTCACGAAGATGTCAGCCTTGTCGGATAAAATCAATCAGCGACATGGCGACGAAAGCCTGATGATAGCCAGCGCGTTACGCCCCAAAGACCCGGAAACGGGCAAGGGCACCACCTTCCGCAACAGCATACTGCACACTCGTCGGTCGCCGTTCTACACAACCGACATTCGGGATATCATTGAGGTGATGTAGGAAATAATCCTCAGTTCCTCATCTCCTGGAACGTAAGCTCGTAGAAACAGGGATAAACGCCGGACTGCGCATTGGCCTGTCCCTGTGAATGAGGAACGATCATACGCACTTTGGCAATCTTGTCATCTGCCTGAATCTGGCGACCTATGCAAACATAAGTGAAAGGCACGAGCCAGCCTTGCGGTACTGCCGTGGAATTGTAGATACGATAGAATGCCCCACCGCCGTTCTCGATATTGAACGAAGCAGTAAAGGTTCCGTATGAGTTGGTGATATCAATGATATCCGGCGTAGTGGAATAATATAGCACATCGGAACGTGACTGCAGCGAGTCCGACATGATATTATACTCAATGTAACGCGTAATGACACGCTTCGACTGGCCATGAGCCAGCTTCTCGCCTGCACCCTTACGCACTATCTGCATATAGATACCCGTACCCGAGAAGAGCACATACTCATTCTTCGAGACATCCGTCATGCTGTCCTGGCGATGAAACTGTTCCTCAGTGATGACGTTGATATGACCTACATGCACTATGGTATCGCCATCGTTGGCGCAGATAGCCACATCGCGACTGAGGAAAGCGTTGATAGCCTTGCGTTCCTTCTCCTTTTGGTCGGCATAAGTCTCGCTCTTGCTGCATGAAGAAATCACAGCGCAAAGCACCATGAACAAAGAGAAATGAAGAATGAAAAATCTCTTACACATATTTGTCTGTTTCAATGATCATTAAACCTCTATTAGTTTTTCGGGCGCAAAGGTAATAAAAGATTAGAGATTAGAGGGTAACGATTAAAGTTTTTTTTATTTTTTTGTCCTTTTCGCTTGCTGTTTCGCAAAAAAGCAGTACCTTTGCAAGCCGATTATTATCAGAGTTACCCCTAAGGTGCTCTAAATCTGCGTGTTAATAGCTTTTCTCATTGGCCTGGGAGAGCGGTTAGTGAATCGCAGAGTTGCAAAAGCGCGCCGGTGAAAGCCCCGGCATCGAGACACATTAAATTAATTAAGTAGTAACAAACAGAAGTACAAAACAGAAAAATGGACACTTTAAGTTACAAGACCATTTCTGCCAACAAGGCCACTGTAAAGAAGGAATGGGTAGTGGTAGATGCCACTGACCAGATCCTCGGCCGTATGGCTTCGAAGGTGGCTAAGTTGCTGCGTGGCAAGTACAAGCCATCATTTACGCCTCATGTTGACTGTGGCGACAATGTCATCATCATCAATGCCAACAAGATTCAGCTCACAGGTAAGAAAATGACCGACCGCGTCTACCTCCGCTACAGCATGTATCCCGGTGGACAGAAGGCCAGCACACCTGCTGACATCATCGCTAAGCCCAACGGTTACGAGCGACTCGTTCGCCGTGTGGTAAAAGGCATGCTCCCCAAAAACAAACTGGCAGCCAAGGTGCTCAGCAACCTCTACATCTACGAGGGTCCCGAGCACAAGCACGAGGCACAAAGCCCCAAAGCCATCGATATTAACCTCTATAAGTAAACAGAAATGGCAGTAATTAACGCATTAGGACGCCGCAAGAGCGCCGTTGCCCGTGTTTATGTGACAGAGGGCACTGGAAAGATTACCATCAACAAGAAGGATCTTACGGAGTACTTCCCCAACCCCATCCTTCAGTTCGTCGTCAAGCAGCCCCTTGCACTGCTCGACGTTACAGAGAAATACGACGTCAAAGTAAACATCTTCGGTGGCGGTTACACCGGTCAGAGCCAGGCTCTTCGCCTCGCTATCGCCCGTGCACTCGTCAAGATTAATGCCGAGGACAAGAAGGCCCTCCGCGCCAATGGCTTCATGACACGCGATCCCCGTGAGGTTGAGCGTAAAAAGCCCGGTCAGCCCAAGGCTCGTCGTCGCTTCCAGTTCAGCAAACGTTAATCGGCATCAACAGCTTTGCTGGGCTGCATAGATTGCGTTTAGTATCTAAATCGAGCGGACACTTACTTTAAACTTTAAACATTAAACTAAGTTTACCGCGCGATTGGTTAACAATTAACCCAAAAGAAAGTAAACACTTTATTAAAAAAACAATTATGTCAAGAACTAATTTCGACCAACTGCTTGAGGCAGGTTGCCACTTCGGTCACCTCAAGCGCAAGTGGAACCCCGCCATGGCTCCATACATCTTCATGGAGAAGAATGGCATTCATATCATCGACCTCCACAAGACCGTGGTAAAGATCGACGAGGCTGCTGAGGCTCTTAAGAACATCGCCAAGAGCGGCCGCAAGATTCTCTTTGTTGCTACTAAGAAACAGGCCAAGCCCGTCATTGCCGAGAAGGCAACATCCATCAACATGCCCTACGTCATCGAGCGCTGGCCCGGTGGCATGCTCACCAACTTCGCCACCATCCGCAAGGCTGTGAAGAAGATGGCAAGCATCGACAAGCTCTTTGCCGACGGCACTTTCTCAAACCTCAGCAAGCGCGAAGCTCTGCAGGTTAGCCGTCAGCGTGCTAAGCTCGAGAAGAACCTCGGTTCCGTAGCCGACCTCACCCGTCTGCCCGCTGCCGTGTTCGTCGTCGACGTGCTCAAGGAGCAGATTGCCGTTCGCGAAGCTAACCGCCTCGGCATCCCCGTCTTCGGTATCGTAGACACCAATTCCGACCCCACCAACGTGGACTTCGTAATCCCCGCCAACGATGACGCCAACAAGAGCGTTGAGGTTATCCTCGAAGCTTGCGTAGCTGCCATCAACGAGGGTCTCGAAGAGCGTAAGGCTGAGCGCGTCGACGCTGAAGCTGCTGCCGAGAAGCAGGAGAAAGGCGGTCGCCAGAGCGCTCGCGTTGAGGAAGAGGACGACGCTGAAGCTGAAGAAGCAGCTGAAGCTCCCGTTGAGGAGTAAACTGATTCGAGTCAGAGTGAAAAGTGAAAGAGTGAAAAGTGAAAAATAATAATCACTTTACATTCTTCACTTTCTTCACAAAATCCTACTGCTCGAACATGTAAAATTTATTTTTCACTTTTCATTCTATCATTTTTCATTCCAAGAACATGGCTGTATCAATCAAAGATATCCAGAAGCTGCGCGAAATGACCGGCGCAGGTCTGGCAGACTGCAAGAAGGCTCTCGAAGAGAGCGAAGGCAACATCGACGCTGCTATTGAGATCATCCGCAAGAAGGGTCAGGCCGTTGCTGCTAAGCGTAGCGACCGTGAGGCTTCCGAGGGTTGCGTAGTAGTGAAGGCCGACGGCAACTTCGCCGCCATCATCGCCCTCAAGTGCGAAACCGACTTCGTGGCCAACAACGCCGACTTCGTAAAGCTCACTCAGGAAATCCTCGACGCTGCCGTTGCAGCTCGCTGCAAGACTCTCGACGAGGTGAAGGCTCTGCCCATGGGCGAAGGCACCATTCAGGACGCCGTCGTCGCTCGCAGCGGTATCACCGGCGAGAAGATGGAACTCGATGGCTACAGCGTCATCGAAGGCGAGTGCATCGCCACCTACGACCACCAGAACAAGCACACCCTCTGCACCATGGTTGCCCTCAACAAGTGCGTTGAGGATGCTATGGCCGGTAAGAACGTTGCCATGCAGATTGCCAGCGCTAACCCCGTGGCCGTTGACCAGAGCGCAGTGCCTCAGGCCACTATCGACAGCGAGCTCCGCGTAGCCGTCGAGAAGACCAAGGAAGAGCAGATTGCCAAGGCTGTAGAAGCTGCCATCCGCAAGGCTGGTGTCAACCCCGCACACGTCGACAGCGATGACCACATCGAGAGCAACATGGCTAAGGGTTGGATTACCCCCGAGCAGGCCGCTATGGTCCGTGAGCTCAAGGTAAAGGTTGCCGAAGAGAAGGCTGCCAACCTCCCCGAGCAGATGATTCAGAACATCGCTCAGGGCCGCCTGAAGAAGTTCTTCAAGGAGAGCTGCCTCCTCGAGCAGGAGTACATCTGGGACAAGAACATGACCGTTGCCCAGTACCTCCACAGCGTCGACAAGGAGCTCACCGTGACCGCCTTCAAGCGCTTCACCCTCCGCGCCGAGTAATTAGTCAAGTCGGATTCTCAATCCCGAGACATCGAAATCCCGACTGAAACTATTAAATAATGAGTCCGCCAACTGACATCCTCAGTTGGCGGACTCTTTTATTAGCCGTATCTGCCTTCACTCACCTCACCAGCACCTCTTTCCCATCGATGATATAAAGGCCTTTTCTTAACTGGGGACCGGAGGCTGACCATTGGCCGCTGGCTACCAGTCTTCCGTTGAGGTCGTAAGCCGAATGTTCGGTATTCGATGCTGAAGGTTCCAGGGCTTCGATGCCGACTGCGGTATTGAGTTCCTGTTCTGTTTTCTTCAGGTCAGATGTGAAGCCTACATAACTGACCACGGAACGGCCTTGGGCATTGGTCGATGTCATGCCGAACACAGTCTCGCCCGTGAGTTCGTAGCCTCTGTTCTCATCAATGCTCCATGATATCATGATACGCCCGTCCTTCAGGGTTCTGACGTCAACCGGGTTGACGATATTCACCCATGTGCCGTTGATAAACCACAGCTGTGAATCGTTCTTGGTTTTCGACACCTCTGTGGCAACAGCCACGAGGTATTTCATGCCCGGCTCCATGTATTTCTTCTCTTGATAGCGCAAGGCTATGTTCTGTGCACCTTTCTTGGTGATGGTGATAGTGTTGTTTCTTGTGTTGCAACTGATGTCCGACGCACCGAGACGGTCGGATACTCGGTTGCGATACCAGTCGTTGGCCTTCCAGGTGTAGAGATTCTTGGGAATTGTCGTCTCAACATTCATGCTCGTCTGGTGCTCGTTGCCAAGCCCGTCGGTATATGTCACGCTGACGACAGCCTGACCTTGTTTCTGCCCGGCATAGATGATACCGTCGCGCACCTCTGCCACCTCCTTGTCGCTGCTCTCACATTGGGCATCAAGAGTGACGAACTGCGAAGTGCCGTCGGCCAGTTTGGCTTTCACAGCAAACGTGCGGCTCTGCCCCAGGAACAGGCTGACATTGGCCGGAGTGGTCTGAATGCTCTGCACGGCTGCCACGTCGCCCGTCACCGGATGTTCGTTGTCTATCTGCACCTTAACCTCTGCCCCTGTGTAAGCGATGTCTTTGCTGAAACGCTCCGACTGCTGAATGCCCACTCCTACATGTTTGTCGGCATCGACAAGCACTATGCGGAAAGTGCGGTTCTTCAGCATTCCTTCGAACTCGCCCTGCCGCTGTCCTATGGTCAGTGTGTGGCTCTTATCGTCCCACCGGAACGGGATTTCCGAGAACTGGCCTTTCTCGTAATTATAGTTGTCGCGCTCGTCCTCGTAGAGTGTAAACTCTCCGTCGGCACCCGGATATATTCTAACCTCGAGGTTATCCCAATTGCTCTGCTCGCTATATTGCACCTTAGGTCCCCAAGGGATGATGGCGCCCTGACGCGCATAAAGCGGCATCACAGCCAGAGCGACCTCGCGCTTCACCGTCTGTCCGCCTTCGTACTGCTGTCCGGTCCAGACGTCTGTCCAGCCGTCGCCCTTAGGCAGGTATATGCTACGCTGAGTGGCTTGCGCCTTCGTCACTGGTGCCACCAGCAGGTCTTGCCCAAACATAAACTGGTCCTTCAGCTCATGTGTGCGTGTGTCTGCAGGATAAGCAATGCCCATGGCACGCATAAACGAATACCCTTCGTTGTACACACGTCTGTCTGTGCTGTAGATATATGGTAGCAGGGCATAACGCAGGTTGATGTATCGATTGATCACATCGTAGTAGCTCTCCCCTTCCTGGCCATACTGATATATGGCACGGTCGGTGCCCGAACCATGGCTACGCATGATGGTACAGAATGTCCCGAACTGAATCCATCGGCAATACAGTTCATTATATGTATCCTGCCCTGGTCCGTGGTAGCTGCCGTTGAAGAAACCGCCTATGTCGCTGTTCCAACTGGGAATGCCGCAGGCCGAGTAGTTCAGGGCTGCCGGTATCTGATTGGCAAGCGTCTCCCACGAAGCGGTGATATCGCCGCTCCATGTGCCTGCTCCATAGCGTTGCATGCCTATGAAACCCGAGCGTGTCATTATCATCACACGCTTGGCCTCCGTCAGCTCGGCCTTCTGGGCCCGATGTCCGTCGTACACTCCACTGGCATGCATCAGCGGGAACACATTACGCATAGAGCGCCAGGTATGGGAGGCCTCGAGCGAGTGCGGGTTCAGGGTGGCATTATCTTCATCGTCCTTGTTCAGCACTATGAAGTCGTTGGTCCTCTCCCAATCCTCGCCGCCTTGATAGTGGTCGGGTTCCGACGAGTCCACCCAGTAGGCATCCACGCCTTTGCTCACCAATCCTTCCCAGAGGCATTTCCAGTAGTAGTCGCGCGCCGACTGCTGGTAGGGACTGTAGATAGCCACTCCTGAGTTTGGCGGGTAAGTGGTGGTCATTATCTCGTTGCCCATCTTCATCAACTGGTTGCTGGCCTTGAAGTGTGCATATTGCTTTGTGTCGGGGCCGAAGTTAGCCCAGAATGAGATGAGCAGATGGCCGCCACCGTTGTGAATGCCGTTTATCATCTTCGGATAGTCGGTCTTGAACGTACTGTTGAGGAACTCCATCGCGTTCCACTGGTTGTTGCCGCCCCAGTATTGCCAGTCCTGCACCACACAGTCGATGGGCACTTTCAGCGAGCGGTACTTCTGCAGCACACCCAGCGTTTCCGTAGCACTCTGATAGCGTTCCTTGCTCTGGAAATAGCCGAAGGTCCACAGCGGCACCATCGTAGCCTGCCCCGACAGCTGACGCAGGAGGCGCTGCACATCGTCGCCACGAGCCTCATCGCCTACCAGCACATAGTAGTCCACCGCATGAGCGGCTTCCGTCTTGAAGGTGGCCCCGTTCGAAGAGTTGTCGCTGAAGTCGCAAGGACCGTACAAGTCCCAGTACAAGCCGTATCCACGCGTGGAGTGGAAGAACGGTATCCACACCGACATATTGTTCTGCACCATGTGGTTGTAGCTCTTGTTGCGGTGGTTCAAGGCACCGTCCTGCACCTGCCCGAAGCCATAGATAGCCTCACCGTTAGACAGGCGGAACGACTGCGACACCGTATAAGGGTCTATGGTGTGGGATGTGCGTTTGGTAAACACCGCCTTTGCCCGCTCCTTGATGAGCAATGTGCCGTCGGCACGGAAGAAGCTCAACAGGCCTGTCTGCCTGTTGCACGTCACCATCACTTCGCTTGTCAGCAACGTGTCAACATTATTACCGCTCATGCTCTTTGGATTCACCTTCTGTGGAGTCATCGTCACCACCACCTTCGGGTCGCACTTTCCCAGCTCGTCGGTTTGCTGATACTTCGTAACTCGAACTATTTCAGGCGAATAGAACGACACTTCCGTCACGACACCGCCCACGGTTATCGTGTAATCCTGCGCATACGCCCCTGTCATCAGAGAGGCAGCGATTGCAACCAAAACAGTTTTTTTCATATCTTTTGATTTAAGTTTATCTTAGTTTCGCATGCTCTGCTTGCATGTTTGGGGGGAAGTTCTTCAGACTCGCTTCGCTCGAAGAAGCGTCCTTCGGCCGAGCGAAAGGAGTTCTTGAAGGGTCAAGCGTCGCAAGCGCCGAGCGAAGGAAGTTATCACTCGCTTGGCTCGCTGAGAAGTTAAAGACGATACCATCAAGACGAGTTCTATCCTCGAGTTTCCTTATTCTTTTACCATCATCTTATATGTCTCAGGCCATTGATAATAGGTGGTGCGGTCTATCTTACGCACTTCGTCGGCGCCGCCATACCAGCCGTTGCCGCCATTGGCTCCGTCGAACCACACCTCGAATATCTCGCCATAGTTCGTCAGCAGTTCTCGCAACTGGTTGCGGAAATAGGTGACATATTCCTCTCGGCCATATTCGGGATGATTCCTGTCCCACGGCGAGAGGTAAACGGCAAACTCCAGGCCCTCCTCGCGACAGGCATCTGCCAGTTCACGCACTACGTCGCCTTTGCCGCCCTTCCATGGTGAGTTCTTTACGGAGTACTCCGTGTAGGCACTCGGCCACATACAGAAACCGCAATGGTGCTTGGCGGTGAAGATGATGCCGCGCATGCCGGCTTGCTTGCATACACGGGCCCACTGGCGGCAGTCAAGGTCTGAAGGATTGAACAGCTTCGGATCCTCATTACCATATCCCCATTCCTGGTCGGTATAGGTATTGAGCGAGTAGTGTATGAACGCATACATCTCCATATCCTGCCACCGCAACTGATTCTCATTGGGGACAGGTCCACAAGGAACTGGCTCCGTCATTGACTTGGACTTCTGCTGGCCGTTAGCCACTCCAAGCAACAATAAACAAGCTATAAATGCCGATAATATTCTTTTCATTGCTAACCAGTTGAATTAATATTAAGGAAGATTTCACCTGATTGCCATTTCTGACGCTGCAAAGATACAAAAATGCGCAAGAGTTGAGCAAGAAAATGAAGAAAAAAAGTAGGAAACCATATACAATTAAAACCATTCAGGTATCCAGCGGCCTTTAGAGGATTGCCCTTGGGCCATCCGTGCCCGATGAGGGGAGCCGTAACTCCTACGGCGACGGAGGGGCAAAGGGCAAAAGCATTCAATAACTACCCACTACCCACTCTAAACTCCCCACTAACTATTAACTATTAACTCTTAACTATTAACTATTAACTAACCCGTTAAGGTTAAGGTCAAGGTCAAGGTTTTAACTCTTAACTATTAACTCTTCGCTCGGCGCTTGCGACGCTTCTTCGAGCCTCAAGGCGAGTCTGAAGAACTATTAACTAACCCGTCAAGGTCAAGGTCAAGGTCAACGCCTTTTAGTACGCAAATCTTAACAAATCGTCAAAATAATTTGGTCATTTGGGCATTAGTTTCTATTTTTGTCGCAGAAATATACAAAAATAGTAACGAAAATCACAATAAACTTACCGATATGAAGCCTATAAGTCGCTTCATAACTATGCAAGCAACGGAACAAAACATTTAAAATCATACGCACTATGAAACAGATACTGTTCATGAAGAGATTATTAATCTTCGTATGCGCCCTTCTCCCTATGATAGGGGTTAGCCAATTGAAAGCGCAGTCCATATCAAGCGGCAAAACGTTCAGGCTCAAAAATCAGCGAGCCGGCTACTTATACAAGTCAGGCGACAATATAGCCGGTACGTCGAGCGCAAGTCAGGCTTCAGTATTTACGTTAGTCACGAATAGCACCCTCAACGGCGGCATATACTATCTCTACGATGTCACCAACAATGCCTTCGTGCACCACACGGGAGATAATCCCAATAATCCTGGATCTTATGGTAATTACGCCTCAGAGAGTGAGCCAGAGACGCACATGCTTGTGAGTGCCGCCTTTTGGTTAGAATCCACAGACAACTCTACTTACCCTTATAAGATTCGTGGCAACATGGGCAACTACCTCAATGTAGATAGTCAACCAGGCTATGCATGCTTCAACACTTGGTCTTCAACCGACGCGGGTAATAGTTTTGCTATTGAATACCTGGACAATATATCCTCTGAATCAGAAACCTATCAACGAGCATTGAAGCTGCTGGACAACTACTTCTCCTATGCAGAGCTCAGCAGCGACAACACTAAACTTACCTTCTACTACGATAATCAACGGGCCAGCCGCGAAGGCACAACTTATAGCCTCAACACAGGCAATAATGACCCTGGATGGTATAACTATCGCGAGAGCATAACAAGTGTGGAGTTCTCTGATTTGACGACGTTTAAGACTTATTTCAAGCCTACGAGCACATACCGTTGGTTCAATGGCATGACCAACCTTACGGATATTCATAGCTTGTATAACTTGAACACGAGTGAGGTGACAAATATGAGAGGCATGTTCTACGGCTGTTCTAAACTGACAAGCCTCGACTTTAGCGGATTTAACACGGAAAAGGTGACTGACATGGCATTTATGTTTCAGCACTGTCCCTCACTCACAAGCCTCAATGTCTCGAGTTTCAATACTGCCAGCGTCACGGATATGACTGCTATGTTTGATGGTTGTTCCTCGTTGACATCGCTCGACGTTTCGGGCTTCAACACGGCAAATGTCACAAACATGACTCAGATGTTCTACAACTGTTCTAAGCTGACGACCCTCGATGTCTCTGGGTTCAACACGGCTAAAGTCGGCAATTTTTCTATGATGTTCTATAATTGCCAGAAGCTGACCTCTCTGGATGTATCGGGGTTCAATACAGCGAAAGCAACGACCATGAGTTCTATGTTCTCTGGCTGCTCATCCTTGACGAGTCTCGACGTGTCCGACTTCAATACCGAGAAAGTGACTGCAATGAACTATATGTTTAATAACTGTAGTAAACTTACCTCCCTTGACGTCTCTGGATTCAACACTGCAAATGTGACGAATATGAGCTATATGTTCTATTATTGCAGTAAAGTTCCCAACCTTGACGTCTCTGGCTTCAACACCGCAAAGGTAACAGATATAAGCTATATGTTCCGTGGTTGCAATCTGCTTAAAGAACTTAACGTCTCGAGCTTCAACACGGCATTGGTAACTAAGATGGACTACATGTTCGCTAATTGCGGATCCTTGACCACCATATACGCCAGTGATACGTGGACTACAAATGCCGTTACATCGTCAAGCTCTATGTTCTCAGGGAGCACCAAAATCGTAGGCGGTGCTGGCACCACATATAATTCAAATGCCACCAATGCCAATTACGCCCACATCGACGGCGGCACTGCCAATCCCGGCTACCTGACATCCGACAAAATCTCCTTCGCCGACGCCAACGTCAAGGCCATCTGCGTCGCCAACTGGGACACCAATGGCGACGGCGAGCTGAGCTTAGCTGAGGCTGCGGCAGTGACCTCGGATCAGATGGGAACTACGTTCTCTGAAAACAAAAACATCACATCCTTTAATGAACTAAGGTTCTTCACTGGATTGGATCGTCTGAGAATGGATGCTTTCTATAATTGTACTGCACTCCAGAGCATCACACTGCCCGAAAGCCTGACAAGCATCGGTATTGATTGCTTCTGGGATTGCTCATCTCTTAAGGCTCTCCATATACCAAAGAGCGTCACTTCCATTGGCAACTACATCACGGCGGGATGCGCGGCCCTTGAGACGATTACCGTAGATCCCGAAAACACAGTGTTGGCTTCGCCCAACAACTGCAACGCCATCATTAAGGAGGGCACTCTGCTGGTAGCCGGCTGTAAGAACACCGTTATCCCCGACGGCATCACAACTATCGGCGTGGCAAGTATGAACGGGTTCTCCCTCACAAACATAGTGATACCTGCTTCCGTCACAGAAATCCAAATGAATGGCTTCGGTAAAAACGGAACCCTTCAGACAGTGACGATGCTGGCCACCGAGCCTCCTCTGCTGCAGCGCGGTGCATTCGGCCCCACCGCTACTCTGCAGGAGAACTGCATACTCATCGTGCCCGACGACAGCCGCGAGGCATACCTAACAGCAGAGGCTGGTAGTCAGGCCTTCACCTACGCCGAGACCTTCAAGGAGATACGCACCGCCAGTTTCTCCAACCACGTGCATATTAATAATGTGGAGGCCACCACGAGTGACCTGGCGACACTTGCCGTTATCAACAACGACGTGGTAGAGAACAGACCAACCATCTCGGTGACTGCCGGTGCGCCAGCCTATTTCAACATCAACGGTTTCAATGGTTGGTGGCAGAAGAAGGTAGGCGGCGAATTCACAAACGTATATAGCGGTTTGTTCACACCAGGCACTTGGCGTTTCCATTGTCAGGTACGTATCGACGGCGACGACGCAACCTCCAACGTGTTGGCAAGCCCCCTCACGGTGAAGGTGAACGATGTGGAGTGGACTGTTGAATACGTTAATCTAGCAGATGATTATAGTTTCTGCTTTGTATCCTCTCCCGAAATAGAAGTTACAGTACCCAACGAAGTCATCAACTTTGCCGACGCCAACGTCAAGGCCATCTGTGTCGCCAATTGGGACACCGACGGCGACGGCGAGCTGAGCACCGTGGAAGCGGCATCGGTGACCAACCTGCAAGGATGGGCAAAGCAGGACATCATCCCAGACAATACATACTTCATCCGCAACGTAGGAACAGGTCAGTTCCTTACCGGAGGGAATCAGTGGGGCACACAGATAAGCCTTTCGGAAGACCAAACGCCATACATACAGATCAGGGTAGAGAGCCTGCCGGCTGAAGACCAGGCCGCATATCCCAACTGCTATATGCTTCGCCTCGACGGCTCCTACACATTTGGCACAATCTCGAAAACAGACACCTATCTCTTCCGCTATGGCAGAGACGATACCAGCATAGGTTTCGTAGACGCTCCAAATACAGACGTCTGCAGATACTTCCGGATTGTAAAGAACGCCAACGGCCACTACACCATACAGTCGGCTCCCGGCTTGTCCGGCCTCAACACCAACGGCAGCGAATATGCCGGTGGCGACGGTCCCGGAGCACCCGTCTTCTTCAACCTCGGCGAGACAAACCCATACATCGAGTGGGACTTCGTATCCACGTCGCCCAACGGTTTCAACGGCACCAACATCACCTCGTTCAACGAGTTGCAGTACTTCACAGGCTTGACAGAAATCCCCGAGAATACATTCTACAGTTGCTCCGATCTGCAAAGCATCACATTCCCAACCTCCATCACCAAAATCGGCAGCTTCGCCTTTGCCGGCTGTGCCGCACTCCAGGACCTCGTTATCCCCGAGGGCGTGACAGAAATCGACGCTTTTGCTTTCAGGGACTACACCGGACTCGTCACACTGCCCACTACCGTCACCTCCATCGGCAGCTATGCTTTCGAAAACTGCTCTGGCCTCAAGGTCAGCTGGACCACCCCGCCCGCTGCCAACGGCCTGCTCAACAACGATCAGTTCGGCCAAGAGCATGCCGACCCCAAGAAACCGCTCTATGTTCCCATTGGATCATACGAAGCCTTCGACATTCCTTATTGGTGGCGCTTCGACATCCGCGAGTACGGCATTATCCCATTCGAGGACGAAGACCTTGAGATGTATTTGTTCTTCGCCTTGGGTGGCAACGTTGAAGGCCATGTAACGGCTGAGGAGGCGGCTGCAGTCACCAACTTTAGCGAATTAAGCCTCGATGGTTATAAGACCGAATTGACCACCTTCAAGGAGTTCAAGTATTTCACCGGACTCACAGGAATCCCATCCGATGCCTTCAGAGGGTTCACCAATCTTACCAGCATCGCGCTGCCAAGGACAATGACGGCAATCCCCGATGGAGCCTTCATCAACTGCTCGTCTCTGACAGACGTTGATATCCCCGAGAGTGTGATCTCAATAGGCCTGTCCGCATTCAACAGCTGCTCGAGCCTGACTGAACTGAAACTGCCACCGCTCCTGGAAACTATCGGTGCCTACGCGTTTACCAACTCCGGTCTGCAGCGTTTCAACATACCCGCCTTCGCCACCGATTTCAACGATGCCTTCGCGGCCACAAGTACTGTTGTTCCCTTGTACGTCACAACAGAGTGGACCGAGCCTGTCGCTATCACCGAGAACACCTTCCCGCAGCGCAGTCAGGCCACGCTCTTCGTGCCCTTGGGCTCCGAGGAGACCTACGCCGAAGCGCCCTATTGGCAGGACTTTGGACACATCGTCGGGCATATCATATTCGAGGACCCAACCGTCAAGGCCATCTGCATCGAACATTTCGACACCAACCACGACGGCGAACTGACCATCGCAGAGGCAGAAGCCGTGACGTCATTTGGCTCCTACTACGATGACCCCAACAGTCTGATATTCGCCGGCAATTCCGAAATCCAATCCTTCAACGAGCTGAAGTATTTCACAGGCCTGCAAGATATCGAGGCTTTCGCATTTGCCTATTGTGAAAACCTCGCCAGCATCACACTGCCCTCAAACATTAAAACTATTGGCAATCAGGCATTCCAAAGCACCAATCTCCATTCCATCGAGATACCAGAGGGCGTCACAACAATCTACGGCGCTGCATTCTATAATTGCAAGCAACTGACCAACGTCATACTGCCATCCACGCTCTTAAGAATCAGCACGAATGCCTTCAATGGCTGTAGCAACCTCAGATTCATCGAAATACCCGAGAGCGTCACTGAGTTTGGCAACTATACTTTCAACAACTGCACGGCACTCACACAGGTACGCGTCAAGTGGGACACGCCATTGGAGATAGGCGACGCCGACCCATTCCCCACCCGCGCTGACATCACCCTCGTCGTTCCGCCCCACACCAGCGACGCCTACAGCACGGCTACCTACTGGCAGGAGTTCAAGAACTTCCAGGAGCAGGAGCCTGCATGGCTCACCTATACCGACGAGAACGGCGACATATATCAGTACGAGCCAGGCTACTCCGCACAGCTCTACCACTATGCCGACAAGAGCGGCCGCACCACCTTCGTAATGCCCGAGAGCATCACCGTCGACGGCGTCACATATCCTGTCACAGCCATCGCTGGGCTACACTCCGGCTACCTCCAGTCGCTCATCATACCCGCCAGCGTCACCACCGTCAAGGACGAAGCCTTCTCCTGTCTCATAGCTCCCGACCAGGGACTCACGCTCAAGGAAATCCGCATGCTCGGTAGCGAGCCGCCCGTAGCAGGCAGGTTCGATGGCTGGAGAATTTCGCTGGTAGGATATAATATGCAAATGCAGCACCAGTATCCCGACGACCCATCCAAGCAGGTCAGCTTCAAGGACATCCTCCTCGAAGTGCCCGCAGGAACCAAGGCCGACTACCAAGCTGCCAACCTATGGAAGGAATTCACCGTCAAGGAGGACGAAGCCTACGCACACGTCTCCGCCGACGGCACTACCCTTACCTTCTACTACGACGAGCTGAAGACCACCAGGGACGGCCACGTTTATCCGCTCAACGAAGAGTACGACTTACCTCAGTGGACATCCAACGCCTGGAACAACAGCATCCAAACAGTAGTCTTCGACACGTCCTTCGCCAAGGCTCGTCCCACAACCACCGCCAAGTGGTTCGTCAACATGGAGCAGCTGACTACCATCACCGGCCTTGAAAACCTCAACACCAGCGAGGTGACCAACATGTCGCAGATGTTCAGCTACTGCAAACAGCTCACCGCCCTCGACCTCTCCACCTTGAACACCGAGAAGGTCCAGACCATGTACGGTATGTTCCTTGGTTGCGAAAACTTGACGTCGCTCAATCTCTCTAATTTCAACACTGCTGCAGTCTTTAACCTGTCCCGAATGTTCACCCTCTGCACAAGACTGAGCACCCTCGACATCTCAAGTTTCAACACCGCCAATGTAACGATAATCACCAATATGTTCAGCCTCTGCGGGTCGCTTATGACCATATACGTAGGCAACGGCTGGTCCACGGCTAACGTCGACAAGAGCAACTTGAACAACTACTGCGACATGTTCTTAGGCGATAACATGCTCGAAGGCGGAGCAGGAACCCGCTACATGGATTATCAATGGTCTACCGAAGGGAACGACGACATCGAATACGCTCGCGTCGATGCACCCGGCGCCCCCGGCTACCTCACCTTCAATGGCGCCTTCATCCAAGGCGATGTCAACGGCGACGGTTCAGTGACCATTGCCGACGTTACCGCCCTCGTCAACATCATCCTCGGCAAGACCCAGGCTCCCGCCAGCGGAGTAGCCGATGTCAATGGCGACCACGCCACCACCATCGCCGACGTCACCGCTCTCGTCAACATAATCCTCGGAAAGAATTAAAAAGGATTAAGGATTAAAGACATTTTGTCAAAAGGGCGGCGCATCACACAGCGTCGCTCTTTTCTTTTCAAACAACGAATTATACTAATTATACGAATTCTTTTCAAACCACGCGCTCGGCGCTTGCGACGCTTCTTCGAGCGAAGCGAGTCTGAAGAATTTCACTAATTTGCGACGGCTTCGCAAGCGTCGCGGCTGCGCGAAGAAACAAGAATGTTGAACAGCCTCGTTTACTTTCGACACCTTGCGAAGCGTGTCGCTCTGAAATTCGTGCAATTCGATTATAATTGTTTCCATAGGACATGAAGAAAAATTCGTAAAATTCGTATAATTCGTTGTTTATAAAAAGTTAATTGTTCTTGAATGGTCAAGCGTCGCAAGCGCCGAGCGGACAGTGGACAAATAAACTTAAACAAGAAATTATCATCCGGATGGCCTCTGCGAGCTCTGGAGAGCACGAAGCTTGGCGCTTGCGCCGTTCGTGCGCCCCTGCGGCCTCACTGAAGGTCAATGGCTATGCCTTCGCGTCCTCTCATTATCTCCAGAGCCTCGGCGCCTCGGCGCCTCTGCGTTGAAAAAAGATTAGAGGAAAACAATTCGCAAGAATCTGTTCCAACAATAAGCAGAAATATTATTTGTTATTGTTGAATGAAATTGTTGTTTATTGTTGCCTATTGTTTTCCAGCAAGTGGATCATGGAATTATGGTCATTATGGCCGCTCGGCGCTTGCGACGCTTCTTCGAGCGAAGCGAGTCTGAAGAATTTGTGTCAAAAAAGAATAGAGGTCTGACAGGATCATTTATGTAATTTGTGTCAAAAAAGATTAGTGTTCTGATATGAATGTTGCGAAACCGCGGTCAAAAACCATTTCACTTCAGTTCAGAAAACTGAATGGAAACTGACGAAATCTATAAACCACCGAGTGATTTATAGAAATCACGTGGTGGTTTGTAAAAACCGCAGTGTGGTTTTGATAAACCAATCGGTGGTTTAAACTATTATTAAAGTCGAAAAACAGTTGCGTCCAGGTTAAACGACAGTTTTTGTACACAGAAATCACATTTCTCTATTAATCATACCGCACAAAAAACCAAAATAAGTCCCGTAGGGACGAAGGATATTAGGCAGGGGGGAAGTGAGCGAAGCGAACGGAACCCCTGTATCATGTCAGAAGGTATATAGAGTGCCATAGGTACGCAGGATCAAGATCAATAATTCCGTCGTACCTACTGCACTCTATATATTATGCTCTAGAAACAGGGGGGCCGCTACGCTACACACCCAGCCTAAATTCCGACGCCCCTTTGGGGCTTTGTGCCAACTGCTACATTACGCCTTTCTTCTTATCAATGAAATCGCGAATTAATTCCCTCGAAAATTGTAAATCATCAATTGAAAATTGAAATCGCCCCAACACTCCGCGTCACTAACAGCCCCGCAGCCCGCTCCAACAGCGGCTTTCGGGATGTCGGAGTGTTTGAGACATTTTAAAAAAATTTTGAAAACTGAAAACAATGGGCTTTCGGAGATTGACGTTAAGATTGACGAAGATTGACGGGGCCAGAAAAACTCTTTGCATAGTGAGCGAAATATTCCTCCGTCAATCCACGTCAATCCATTCGTCAATCCACTTTTCAATCAAGGTTAGGGTTTTCCCGACGTTATTGGCAAGCCAAATCACATCACTTCACCATTTAGCATCTTTGGCCTGCACAAAACAATATTCTATTCTGCAGAACTTGTAGCCAAATTGTTCATTTTAGACAAATAGTCGAAAAAAACGACATTAATATTTGCAGCATTACAAAACTTTTCAATAACTTTGCGTTCGATTATGCACCTTTCCGCGCGCGCGAGAGCGCTACGCATGCATTCATCTAATAATGTGAGTGACCATGACTTCCCGTGAATAGGATCATGAATCATCATCAACAAAGCCCTCCATACAGAGGTTACATGCTAAAAAGAGAAAAACGACAACAAATTAAAATTTACCTTTATGAAACAATCATTACTTAATCGATTCTGGCTACGTGCCTGTATGCTCGTAGCGTTGGTCTGCTGTGCAGCCAGCAGCGCATGGGCAGAAGGAATAGACGGCTACTACACCATTAAGAACAATGGTAATGGGAAATACGTCAACGTAGCAGGCCGCAAGACCGTAACATTTGTAGATGAAACAGCTACTGCGACTGCCGCTGGCACAGTAATCCGAGTGAAGGCTAACGCCGTCGAAGGGAAGGAAGATTTACAGGTGGAAGTTCTCCGCTCACAGGGTGTTGACATTCCGGGATATGCAGAGAAGGCCATGAACTACGTTCCAAAAATTGTGGAATTGGCAGTGAACAAGTTAGGAGCAAACGGTGAAGGCAACTTGCTCGGTGCAAATGGTCTCAAGGCTATAATGGATAAATTCAAAGAGAGTTTTGACTATCACCTCTACCTCGAAGAAGTCGGCGAAAACAGCTATCGCATCTATGGCCGCACACCAAGCATGCAGCCTGTAGTGGACTTCTATGCCGCGAACAAGGACAATGTAGATGCCAAGCTCCCGATGTTGGAGCAGTTCATTAATGACGCTATCAAAAAAGTTCTTCAGAAGACAAACGGGAGCGGTGCCAGTATCCTTGTAGAATTCAAGCTCCATGATGTTTGGCAGGAGATGAAAGTTGCAGAGCTTGAAGAGCCTATTGATGATGCTTCTAAGCTTGCTTTCCTGCAGGGCGTACTTGCCAATAAAGACTACGTATGGGACTTCGCTTATGAAACAGCAATGATCTATTGGGACAACCTGAAGGCTCATCCAAGATTTGGAGAGATTAAGGAGATGCTCGGCGAATACGCCAAATACCTTGACAAGGTGGAGAATATAAAGCCTGACTTTAAGTACTACATCGTGCAGAAAGAGAACCAGATTGACTTTATCAGTCAAGGCAACAGCGAACTCAACTCCGACTTCACTGCCTGGACAATGACTCCGCGCAGCACTTTCAACATTAACTGCGACATCGAGCAGACACATACAATATATTCCAATCAGCCCAACGTAGAGCCCACAACCTACAAGGAGTACTACACCACGCTCTACACTGACTTTGCCTACACCATGCCTGAAGATGCAAGCGTGAAGGCATATACCATTAAGGAGATATCTCAAAAAGGCGTAGCCGTTCGCAAAGAGATAACTGGTATCATACCTGCTCAGACTCCTGTTCTATTAGTCTCCAAAAGTTCTGAAGCCGTACTAACACTGAATACAACCGAAGGCACAGCTGCGGCGAACGAGCTGCTGGGCAACGACTGGCTGATTAATAAATTACAGATCAAAACTCCTCAAGTGGAATCATTATTTGCTAAGATTCATGATTTACTCACTATGAAGGATTTGGAGTACATGTATGACGAATACATAAAGGAATACGAGCACCTAATGCTTAGAAACGCCGGCACTGTCAACAACAAGTATTTCTTTGGTTTGTCTGGCGATGATATTGCTGAGGCGTCTATGAATATTTGTCAGTTGAGTCTTGATGGAAATGTTCCTGCATTTTATCATAACCTTGAAAAGGCAGATGCCAACAAGGCATTTATTCAAAGTGAAACTCTGGATACAATTCTACTATCACTCAGGGGTGATGTCAACCGCGACGGCCTGGTTACTATTGCCGACGTCACGGCTTTGGTGAACATCATCCTTGGCAAGGTCACTTATTCAGCAAATGCTGACAAGTATGACTTCGAAGCTGCCAACGTGAATGGTGACGAGCAAATATCCATTGCCGACGTAACCGCTCTCGTGAACATCATCCTGGGCAAATAAGAGTCCTTTAGTTAAATATTGATTATATCGGGGCAGCGAGTTATGAAAGTTCGCTGCTCCGATTGCAAAAAGAATAATACCAAGATGAAAAGACTATACACAATCATATTCCTCTTCCTGTTCGCTATCTCTGCACACGCCCAGTTGAACGGAACAGGCTTCTATCGTTTCCGCAATTCGGCTAACACCAGTGACTACATATGTCTTGCTAATGATAAGTTCAATTACACTACAATCATCAGTTCGGCTGCAGGAGGATTAAGCCAACTTTTGTTTGACCAAGCAAATGCTATTAAAAGAGCTACGGCATGCGCTACAAACTACCTACAAACTGACATCCATCTTGTGACGGATACAGAGTGCATTGACCCATCAACTGTTATTTATGCGAAGAACACAACTGGCAACTATTACGACCTAATCGGCCAGGGCACAAGCCTCCTTAGCTTGACAACAGGACAATACCCTGGAAATGTAAAACTGAACTTTGAGAACATCACAGCGCTCCTAACAAGGGTCAGTGGCTCTGGAGCAAATGCGCTCTACACGTCTCGAGTGTCGTTGAAGGCCTCCAACTATGAGTCTGCCGACTTAGGCAACCGTTATTTCATTGATGACAACGGGAAGTTTAATATCAGCGAATCAAGTTCGGCACAGAATGCCAAATGGTATATCGAACCTGTGACTCATTTCAATGTATCCGCTACAGTTGAATTTGGCGGTAAATACTATGCAACTATGTATGTACCATTTGCCTTCACTCTGAGTAATAACGTTTTGAAGGCATACGTTGTCACTGCGATTGGAAATGATGGTACGTTGGAAATAGAAGAAGTCACAAGCAATGGAGGCATGGTGCCTGCCGGTACTCCGGTTCTGCTGGAATGTGGTTCAAACGTAGTTGCCGAATGCCAATTGATACCTGTCAACGAGCCACTTTGCAGCACACCTTATCTTACCACTGGTGATGCTCCATCTGCTTCTACAGCAACAAACTATACAGGTACTAATCTGCTTAATGGAACATATTACTGTAATCAGGACGGAAATTTAAGTTATCCAAAGAAAAGCGGCACGGGAACAATTAATGCCAACCACTACACAGCACGCACTAATTCGATGTATGTCCTCGGCATAACAGCCTCCGGTAAGCTCGGCTTCGTGAAGGCTACGGGCACGGCAATGCCGGCGAATAAGGCATTGCTGGAGTATACGGGCACGGCTGAACTGGTGCTGCCGTTCGAGGAGGCAGCCTTCGTGAAGGGCGACGTCAACCGCGACGATGACGTCACCATTGCCGACGTCACGGCTCTGGTGAACATCATCCTGGGCAAGGCCGTTGAAGGCGATGAGAACAACTACGACTTCAAGGCTGCCAATGTGAACGAGGATGATCATATAACCATCGCCGATGTCACGGCGCTGGTGAATATCATTTTGGGAAAGTAGGAAAGTGAACTTTCGGAGCAGCGAGAGCAATCAAGCTTGCTTGAATTGCCGAGTCGTGACGAAAGTCAGCAAAGCTAACAATGAACTTTCGGAGCAGCGAGAGCAATCAAGCTTGCTTGAATTGCCGAGTCGTGACGAAAGTCAGCAAAGCTAAAAGTGAACTTTCGGAGCAGCGAGAGCAATCAAGCTTGCTTGAATTGCCGAGTCGTGACGAAAGTCAGCAAAGCTAAAAGTGAAAAATAAAAGTTACTTGAAACTTAAAACTAAAGGAATCCTTTTTAATTGCTACGACTCTTAGAGTCTGAGAGATATGGAAAAGCTTCTGCACTACGTATGGCGACATAGGATGTTTCCGCTTGAACCGTTGCACACCACCGACGGCGAAGCCATAGAAGTGCTTGATCCCGGACTTAAGAACACCGATGCGGGCCCTGACTTCTTCAATGCCAAGGTACGAATCGGCGGCACTATGTGGGTGGGCAACGTGGAGATACACCTTCGCTCATCCGACTGGGAGCGCCACGGGCACCACACCGATGCCGCCTACAACAGCGTCATACTGCATGTGGCGGAGCTGGTGGATGCCGACGTAGTGACGGCGGACGGCAAACGGCCACCGCAGCTGCAGCTTGCCATACCTGACAGCCTGCGCCGCGACTACAACACCCTCTGCCGCACGGAGGACTATCCGCGCTGCTGGACGATAATAAAGGGGTTGCCGCGGCTGGTGACGCATTCATGGCTATCGGCACTGCTGGCAGAGCGTCTGACCGAAAGGGCGGCGATGGTGACGGAGCGACTGCGCCTGACCGACGGCGACTGGGAGCGGGCGTTCTTCATCACCATGGCTCGCAACTTCGGCTTCGGCATCAACGGCGAGGCTTTCGAATACTGGGCTCGCCACCTGCCGCTGCATGCCGCCGCCAAGCACCGCGACGATGCCTTCCAACTGGAAGCTCTCTTCCTCGGGGCGGCCGGACTGCTACGTGACGAGGCCATTCCACCATCGGCACGCGAAGCGGCTGCCAACGACTTATACCTACGGCGCCTACGCACGGAATGGGCATTTCTGGCTCATAAGTTCCAACTGCCGGAACCGATGGAGGCTAAGCAATGGCGATACCTGCGACTGCGCCCGCAGAACTTCCCGCACCTACGCATAGTGCAGCTGGCACAGCTCTATTTCCGTCGCACGGCAGGTCTGGCAAACATCCTCGAGGCAAAGGACCGCAAAGCCCTGCACGTCTGTTTCAACACGGCGGTGAGCGAGTACTGGCGCAGTCATTATCTGTTCGGACTTGAGTCGGAGGCTAAGGACAAGACACTGAGCACCGCCAGCCGCGATCTGATAATCATAAACACCGTAGTGCCCACCCTCTTCGCCTACGGGCAGGAGCACCACGACGAAGGGCTGCAGGAGCGTGCCGTGGCACTGCTCGAGAGCATGAAAGCGGAGCAGAACTTCATCATGCGGCAGTGGCAACAATGCGGGTTGGCCGTAGACAACGCCGCCGACAGCCAAGCCCTCATACAACTCAAACGTGAATACTGTGACCGCCTCGACTGCCTTCGTTGCAGATTCGGATACGAGTACTTAAAGAAAGATTCTACTCCCACTTAAAACAAGGCAATAATATAGGAGATGGCACAGAAGAGTTTTTGTAAGACAACGAATTTTACGAATTAGACGAATTCTTTCTTGTCCTATAGCCTATCTTTGCATAGCCACGATGCAGCGTAAATTCGTTTAATTCGTATAATTAGTTGTCAAAAGACAATGTCCGACCAAGAACTACTATACACTATTGCTTTGACGCTTGTGCTACGAGGTCATAGCCGTTCGCAACGGGCACTGCTGGAGGCTCTCGGCAGTGCAAGTGCAGTTTACGAAAACCGAAAGGATGCCAGTTCGGTGTTTGAAGGCATCTCCACCAGAGCCACTGAGGCTTTGGCGGGCATGCCCAGTTTCATGAAGGCTGCCGAAGAGGAACTGGCCTACGCGCGAGCACATAATATTAAGGTGTTGGCCATTCAGGACACCGACCACTACCCCACCCGTCTGCGCTCCTGCGAAGATGCACCACTCATACTCTACTATCTCGGCAATGCCGACCTGAATGCCGACCACGTAGTGAGCATAGTGGGCACACGCCGCTGTACCGAACGAGGACGCGACCTGTGCAAGGCCATGGCTCATGACATAGCACAGCGGGCTTCCGGAACACTCGTGGTGAGCGGACTGGCCTATGGCATTGACATAACAGCCCACCGCGCAGCCCTCGACAACGGCTTGCCTACGGTGGCGGTGCTGGCTCACGGTCTCGATGAGATATATCCTTCAGCACATCGGCAGACGGCAATAGAGATGCTGAAGCAGGGAGGCCTCCTCACGGAGTTCACTACCCACACGCCCATCGACCGCCTCAACTTCCTGCAGCGCAACCGTATAGTGGCGGGAATGGCGGATGCCACAGTGGTGGTGGAGAGCCCTGCACGAGGCGGTTCACTGAACACGGCACGCCTCGCCACCGACTACCATAGGGAGGTATTTGCATTCCCCGGCAGGCCTTCAGACGTGAACTCCGAAGGCTGCAACGCCCTCATCCGTCGTAATGCAGCTACGCTGATAACATCTGCCTCCGACATGATGGACGACCTCGGTTGGACTACCGCCACAAAGGCTGACGCACAGCAGAGCCTCCTCTTCGCCGACCTCACAGCCGACGAACAGCGGATAGTAGATGTCCTGGCAGCTGCCGAAACGGATATGGCACTGGCAGAACTTAGTGCACAACTGAACATACCATCGACGAAGCTGATGCCGATGATGGTGGCGCTGGAGATGAAGGATGTGGTAAGGACGATGGCGGGAGCGAGGTACCATTTGAGAGTGGGCAGTTGACAGGTGACAGTTGACAGTTGACAAGAATAAAGCCCGCGGGGGAGTTCCCTGCGGGCTTTATGAATGTGTTCTTGCGGAACGGTTAGAGTCGCTTCGCGACGGTTAGGGAGCCTTCGGCTCGATTAGAATTGCTTCGCAATGGTTAGATGTCTTACGAATAATCTCACCATTCATCCCCCGCCGGGGGATTATAGGGGGCTTCCCTAACCGCTGCAAAGCAGCACTAACCCCTAACCGAGCCGAAGGCTCTCACCGCTGCGAAGCGACCATAACCGCCCGAAGGGCTCTCACCGCTGCGAAGCAGCACTAATCGCCCTTCGGCAGCGTTTGATTAAGCATCAACGCGCCGAGGAGGGCGGAGGCTACAGTGCCGCAGAGGATACCGAGTTTGGCCTCGTTGAGCATCTCTGCGCCTTCGATGCCGAGGTGGGCGGGGTAGCTGAGAGCTGCTATGAACATGGACACGGTGAAACCGATACCGCACACCATGCACACGCTGGCGAAGGAACGCCAGTTGCCGCCTTCGGGCATCTGACACCAGCCGAGCTTGATGCTGAGCCATGAGAAGCTGAGCACACCGGTGAACTTACCTACGAGCAGGCCGAGGAAGACGCCGAGGGCTACGCCGTGGAACAGGCTGCCGATGCTCATGCCTTCGAAATTGACGCCGGCATTGGCGAAGGCGAAGATGGGAATGACTAAGTAGTTGATAGGCATTGCCAGCTGATCCTCGATGTCCTGAAGAGGTGAGATGAGTTGGTCGGAAGCTTTCTCGATACGGCGTAGCAGTTGTATGTCGCCTTTCTCAAGCACCATGGCTTTCTTACGGTCCTCCTCGTGGAACTCAATGTCGGGGTATTCCTTGAGGTATTCACGGATATACTCCATATAGTAGCGTGTGCCACGCGTGAGGTTGGCGGGAATGCAGAAGGCAAGCACCACACCGGCTATGGTGGCATGGATGCCTGAATTGAGCACCAGATACCAGAGGATAAGGCCGAAGGTCATGTAGAAAGCCTTGATACGCACTTCACGTTTGTTGCCGATGAGGAGGATGGCTACCACCACGGCAGCGGCGATGAGGTAAGGCCATGCCAGACCATGAGAATAGAAGATGGCGATGACGATGATACCGCCGAGGTCATCGGCCACGGCCAACGCTGCCAGGAAGATCTTAAGACCGAGGGGCACGCGCTTGCCGAACATGGACAAGACGCCCAACGAGAAGGCGATATCAGTAGCCATGGGGATGGCACAGCCGCGCTCCATGAGGGGATGGCCCAGGCATACGCAGAAGAAGACGATGACGGGAACTATCATACCGCCGCAGGCGCCGATGACGGGCAGCAGTGCCTTCTGACGTGAAGATAACTCGCCACAGAGTATCTCGCGCTTAATCTCAAGTCCCACGCTCAGGAAGAAGAAGAACATGAGGAAGTCGTTGATGAAATCCATCAGCGTGAGTGGGTGGCCGCCATGGCTGAAGACATTGAAGCTGCCTATGCTGAGAGCCAAGGGCTGCTGCCACAGCCACGCATAGAGGTTTCGCGTAGCAGGCAGGTTGGCAAAGACGAGTGCCAACACAGTGGCTACAATAAGCAAGACACTGGCGCTGACATAGCGGCGTATGAGTCCTGCAAGCGATGATTCGAGTTGAAGCTTTTCGTTCATAAGTCTATATGTTTGGATTTGGATTACTTCGTAATGGTTAGGTATGGCTGCTTTGCAGCGGTTAGAGAGCCTTCGGCTCGGTTAGAATTGCTTCGCAATGGTTAGACGGCTTACGAATAATCTCACCATTCATCCCCCGCCGGGGGATTATAGGGGGCTTCTCTCACCGTCGCGAAGCGACTCTAACCGTTCCGCAGGAACATTAGCGTTTCACCGCTGCCCGTAACACAAACCACGCATGGGCGCCAAGGGCGCGGAACCAGCCGTAGTGGTGTGCCATGATGCGCAGACGCTCGAGGAGGGACTTGCGGTGGTTCCGCGTGGTGATACCCTCGGCGAGGTAGTCGGTGAGGATGAGGTGTGAGTTGTGGATACGCAAGTTGCGACGCTCCGCCTGACGGAGAATACGAACAGCCCAGTCATAGTCGGCCGAGAACCGATAGTGGAGGTTGTAGGGCTGCAGGCGTGCTATATCGGCACGCACATAGAAACTCTGATGGCATACCAGCATGCCGTTGAGGAAGCTTCGCGAGGTGAGCTTATCTGGGGCACTGAGACGACGGTGCCGCAGGAAGCGACCTTCGCTGTCGACAAGGTCCGTCTCACCGTAGATGACCACCGGCAGGCGTGACTGGTTGAAACCGCCGAGTTGGGCTGCCACATCAGCCAGCGTGGTGCTGGAGTGAAACTTATCGCCGGCATTGAGGAATATTATATAGTCGCCTTTCGCCACTGCCAAGGCTTTGTTCATGGCATCGTAGAGACCGTCGTCGGGCTCGCGTATGAGAATGATGCTATGCGGGTGACGCTGGTCAGTGTTACGCTCCACATAGAGTTGCACCTCACTGATGGTGGAGTCGGTGGAGCAGCCGTCGATGATGATATGCTCAACGGCGTCGTAGGTCTGGGCCGATACGCTGTCGAGAGTGCGCCGTATGGTAGCTGCGGCGTTGTAGGTGACGGTGGCTATGGAGAATTTAATCATGGTGTAGTGAGGAGTGATTCGTAGAGGTCGCAGTAGCGGCGCGCCACGCTCTCGGCGCCCCATGTGGAAGCAGCCTTCTCGGCGGCAGCCTGAGCGAGGGCGTCGTGGTGATTATCGTCGAGGACATAGTCGATGCCTCGCGCCAGATCCTCGGCATCGCAGAAGTGTGCTACATAACCTGTGCGCTGGTGGTCGATCATCTCAGGGATGCCGCCGGCCTCAAAGCCCACGCAAGGCGTGCCGGTGGCGGCAGCCTCCATGAGGGTGTTGGGCAGGTTATCCTCGAGCGACGGTGTGACGAAGGCGTCGACAGCCTGATACAAAGCAGCCATCTCGGCTTCGGAGGTGATATATCCTTTTTTGATTACGGGGAAGGGCACCTCAGAGGCTATGCCGTCGGTCATCTGCCCCACTACGACAAGCGTCAGGAGGCCCTGCCAACGATGGAGAAGCGGCGAGGCGAGAGCATCGAACAGGAACGCAAGGCCCTTGCGCGGGTCGGTAACCTTCTGACAGGCAAACAACAGCAGACGGCCCTTGAGCGGCAACGAATGATGCCGGCGTGCCTCAGCCTTGTCGGCAACGCAGAACACGTTGTGGTCGTAGGTATTGGGAATGGAAACCACATTGTGGCCACCGACGAGAGCGCTCTGCGCTGCCTCACCGGCTATCCAACGGCTGCAACCGACGAAGGTAATACGGCCACGGGCATAAGCCTTCAGCTTACGCTCGAAAGTCCAGTAGGAGAGGTCGTGCTTGCCCGGGCGCTGCAACTGTGGACATGTCTGACAATGTGATTGGAATTTGCTGCAGGCGCGAAAATAGTGGCACACGCCGGTAACGGGCCACAGGTCGTGCAGGGTCCACACCACGGGCTTGCCGCTGGCGAGGATAGCTCCTATCTGTCGCACCGACAACATGCCTTGGTTCACCCAATGAAGATGTATGATATCGGCCTCGCGAAACTCCGGCAGCGACACGATGTCCACGCCCATAGAGGCTATGTCGACATCCCACAGTCCCTTGCGCGAGAAGCCATTGGCCACGAACACGCACAGACGCTCCCAAAGGAACGACAAACGCAAACGCCAATGGCGGGGATAGGCTGAAGTGGTGACGCTGGTGCTCTGCTTCTCGCCCACCAGCAGGCGTGCCTTGACGCCATGAGCGGTGAGGGCTGCCGTCAGCCGTCGTGCCGCAATGGCGGCTCCACCCGCACATTCCGAAGTGTTTATAAGCAGTACTCGCATTATATGGATTAGGGTATAGCTATTGATGATTTCCAGTGCAAAGGTACAACGAAAAACGCTTTTCTTGGTAAAAAAAAAGGAAAAATAGCCCTGCGCTAAGGAAAAAACACACGAAAGAGTAAAAAAAATTACGCATTAAACTTTAAACTATAAACTTTTATATACCTTTGCAACCGCATTGTGCCTGCCCAGATGGTGGAATTGGTAGACACGAGGGACTTAAAATCCCTTGGCCAGTGATGGCCGTACGGGTTCGATTCCCGTTCCGGGCACAGATATGAGATTCGACAACCGTTATAGCGCCAGCGATGAATTCCGGCGCGACGAACTTGTAGGGAAAATAGAGAAGTCACTTAAGAACCTCACGCTCGCCGAGCTTGAGGCTCTTTATTATCAGATATCGACTCAGACCTACACCAACGACGACCAATCTTAATCTATGCAACAATTCACGAAGTCTTTCTATACCAAGATAGCCTTGCTTGTCATAGGCCTGATGCTCGTATGCGGCATGGCCATGGTGCTGAATCACAAGGTAAGTGACAAAGCCGCCGGAGCGGAGCCCACAGAGGATACCAGTGCGTTTGTGACGCTGACCGATGTCGTGCCCGACGCTATCTTGGAAATACGTTATTTCGGTACATATAACTTCGTAGGCGCGCGCGTGGACGGCTATCTGGAACCCACCGCACTGCTCACACGGGCGGCAGCCGACAGCCTGCGGGCTGTGAGCGACGACGTGAAGGCACTGGGCTACCGTCTGAAGATCTACGACGCCTACCGTCCACAGCGGGCCGTAGACCATTTTATGCGTTGGGCTGCCGATATCCCTGACACGCTGATGAAGGCTTATTTCTATTCCGACCTGGACAAGAGCGTGCTCTTCGACCAAGAATATATATGTGCCAAGAGCGGTCACACACGAGGTTCTACCGTGGACCTCACGCTCTTCGACATGGCCACGGAGAAAGAGCTGGATATGGGTGGGACATTCGACTGGTTCGGTCCCGAGAGTCATCCCGATTTCTGCGGTAACCCCGAAACGGGTGAGTACACGGGCGACAACCACAAGAGCCCCGCAGGGCGTAGCATCACAGCCGAGCAGTTTGCCAACCGCATGATCCTGCGCAAGGCCATGCAACGTCATGGTTTCCTGCCCTTCAAGACCGAGTGGTGGCATTTCCTGCTGGACAACGAGCCTTTCCCCGATACATACTTCAATTTCCCTGTGCAACAGCTAAAGTGATTCCACGTTTAGCTTAAGTCTTGCAAATCTATCAACCAATCCATTAATTCAAACACACAAGATGAAGAACTACAAGATTTTGTTGCTTGCCGCCATCCTCTCATTCTGCGGCACAACGGCCATGCAGGCTCAGACAAAGTACTACAACACCCGCAACGAGATAGGCCTCACCATAGGTGGCGGTTCCAACTCCGAGTTGCTGAACATGTATACTGACATAGCCGAACTGCTGGCAACAGCAGCCGTGACGACAAGTATGACCGGCGGTGAATACACTGGCTACTACAGATACGGCAAGAAGAATTATATCCCCACCATCGGCATCGAATATTTCTACCACCTAAACAAGGTCGTAGGTCTGGGCGGTATCGCCACGTTCAATGGCATGTCTCGCGACATGTATGCCACCTGGGTAGACAACAAGACAGGCGATACCCGCGAAGACAAGACCGGTGAGGCAAGGCGCCAGAATATCAGCATCCTGCCTGCTGCCAAGTTCGACTGGCTGCGCCGCAAGAACATTGGCCTCTATTCTAAGCTCGCTGCCGGTGTGACTATCATGCATGAGAGCCAGCAGGACGATGCCGAGGGCGGTCTCGACTACAACGACACCGACGTGCTGTTCAACTTCCAACTCTCGCTCATCGGCTTCGAAGCCGGTTCCGAGAACTGGCGCGGCTTCGCCGAACTAGGCTTTGGCGAACAGGGTATTGCCCTGATTGGTGTGAAGTATAAGTTCTGATACTTTTTTTTCGCAAGCTCCGCTTGCTCGGAAGTTAGAGAATGGTTTTTAGGAGTTAAAGGAGTTAAAGGAGTTAAAGGAGTTAAAGGAGTTAAAGGAGTTAAAGACGATACCATCAAGAAAGACTTTTATCTTTATATTGGTCCCATTTATTAATGAATGCTATTTGCAAGTCATTCGTCTTTAACTTCTTTCGCTCGGCGCTTGCGACGCTTGACACTTCAAGAAGTTCTTTAACTCCATTAAGAATAAGCCCCTAAACTTTCACGAGGAAGTTTAGGGGCTTATTGTTTTGTAATGCTATGGCTTAGAATGAGTCCTCGGTGAGGATACGTTCAAGGTCCTCGGCTGAAATACGCAGGCTTAGGTTCCCACGGAAGGCCGTAGAGATGGAACCTGTCTCCTCGCTGACAACGATGGCCAGTGCATCCGTTTCCTGCGAAATGCCCATGGCGGCACGATGGCGCAGGCCCAATTCCTTAGGCATACTCATGTCATGTGTCACAGGCAGGATACAACCTGCAGCCTTGACGCGCTGGTTGGCTATGATCAAGGCACCGTCGTGCAAAGGCGAGTTCTTGAAGAAGATATTCTCAATCAGGCGCTGAGATATGCGTGCATCGATAAGCTCGCCCGAACGCATAAAATCGTTCAGAGGCAGTGACCGCTGTATTACGATGAGAGCCCCTACCCTCTGTTTCGACATAGAGAGGCATGCCATGACGATAGGGATGATATCCTCGCGGGTGTGCGTTGTCTTCTTCTCGCCGCTGAAGAACCGCACTATGGAACGCACACGCTGGTGCGTGCCTATTGAATAGAAGAACTTGCGAATCTCATCCTGAAACAGGATAAGCAGGGCTATGGCACCTACGCTGACGATGCGGTCGAGCAGGGTGCCCAACAGGCGCATCTCCAGCACCTGTGAGATAAACAACCAGAAGACGACAAAGATGAGCACGCCGAAGAAGATGTTCAGCGAGCGCGACTCCTTCATCAGCCGGTAGCAGTAGTAAAGGATAACGGCTACCAGAAGGATGTCGATGATATCTTTAAAGCCTATTGAGAAAAACACGATTAATAATTTAAAGATTTATCGGGATAACGTGATAACGAAATAACGGGATAACGGGATATCGTGATAACGTGATAACGGGATAACGAGATAACGAGATAACGATTAACAATTAACAATTAACAATTAACAATTAACGATTAACCACCCTCCAGGGGGGTGAGTCTATCCACTATCCTCACCGCCTCCACGGCTTCTTTGACGTCGTGAACCCGCAGGATATGGACGCCAGCCTGAAGGGCAACGGTATTGAGCACTGAGGTGCCGTTGAGCGATGCCTCGGGTGATGTGCCGAGCAGGCGGTAGATCATGGACTTGCGTGAGATGCCCACGAGGAAGGGAGTCTGGGAGAACAGCGCCACCAGGCGGGGCAGGGCTGACATCAGGGCGTAGTTCTCGTCGATGGTCTTACCGAAGCCGAAGCCTGGGTCGAGGATTACGTCGGCCACGCCAGCCGCGTAAAACTCCTCGAGACGCTGAGCGAAGAACTGAGCCACTCGAACATCCACGGGTTTGCCGGAGGCTGCATCGTCCCCTGCTGTCGCTACATTAGGGGCATCAGCTCCGCCAGCTGCAGCCGCAGGATTATGCGTGAGAACATAAGGCACACGCAGATCTGCCACGGCGCTCAGCATATCGGGGTCAGCACAGCCGCTGACATCATTGATGATGTCCACGCCGAAATCCCGAACCACACGGCGTACCACCGATGCGCGAAAGGTATCGACGCTGACGATGGCATCGGGCAGGGCCTTGCGCAACGGACTGAGAGCTGCTGACAGGCGCGCCAGCTCAGCCTCCTCGTCGGCCGGTTGGGCATCGGGACGTGTGCTTACAGCCCCGACGTCGAGTATCGTGGCCCCTTCGGCCAGCATCCGACGAGCCCGCTCCACCAAAGCGTCGCCGCCCCCATCTACCGGTGTGCGGCTCCCTGCGAAGAAGGAGTCGGGCGTAGCATTGAGTATGCCCATAACGATTGGGCGCTCCAAAGTGAGCAGTCGGCCGCGAAGGCTCAACGAGGTTTGCATGCTTGCAGATTATTCAGTTTGACGCTTGTCAGCGCCACAAAGGTAACAAGTTTTTTTTGTTTCTACTCATTTTTTTTGCTAGATTTGCAGTTTATATGTATTTTTGTGGCCAAATTGTAACCAATAGCTACAAAGGAATGGTGCAAAGGCTACTCTTCTTAGGCATTATAATAATGTTTGCGCTCGCACCCGCGCAAGCTAAACGCAAGGCTACCACAGTGCGCCTCGAGACCACTGCAGGCGTGATACGTGTGGAGCTGAGCGATGAAACGCCTCGCCACCGCGACAATTTCATCAAGCTCTGTCGCGAGGGCTACTACAACGGCACCTTGTTTCACCGTGTCATCAAGGATTTCATGATTCAAGGCGGGTCATGCGACGCCCGCGTAACCACCGTGGGCGACTCCATCGTCTCCCCCACGCGCGACAAGGTGCTGGGCGACTGCGACCCCGGCTACACCATTCCTGCCGAATTTAACCTGCCGTGGCTCTTTCACGAGCGGGGCGCTCTGGCAGCAGCCCGCGAGAGCGACGATGTAAACCCAGAGATGCGCAGCTCCGGCTCGCAATTCTACATCGTCTACGGGCGTTCGTGGGGCGAGAGTTCGCTCGGCAAAGTTCGGGCCACCCTGCAGGAGAAAGGCATCGACATGGACCGCGAGATGTGGAACGCCTACCTCAGCAACGGCGGTTCGCCCCATCTCGACGGCACCTATACCGTGTTTGGCCACGTCATCGACGGCATGAAGGTAGTGAAACAGATTCAGGCCGTAGCCACCGATAAGCACGACCGTCCGTTGGAGGATGTGGTGCTGCTGAAGGCCATTGTGGAAAAGTAAAGTTTTTATAAGATACAAACATGAAATTATTAAGGACATTACCCTTTTGCGCTCTCGCGCTGGTAGCTATGCACGCGTGCATAGGCGACGAGCCCGCCAACGCTGAGTGCGACATCGAGAAATGCTGGATTCACCTCGACCAGCCCGAAACAGTGTTCTATCACGACTACGACACACTGGCCGGAGAGCCCATCACCGTAGACCGCCCCGACCAGAAGATAGTGCCTACGTCTGTCGACAGCATCGTGTTCAACACACGTTGGAATGCATCCGTAAGCCAGCCTGTACCACTATATATTGAGGTCACTCCAGGTGCCAAGCTCTTCCGTATGGAAGGAGGCAACGAAGTGCCGTTCACCAGCGGCACACCCGTGGACCTGCGTGCCACAGCCTATGGCGACTACAACGAGCAGCGTTTCATAGTTCGTTCCGAGGACGGCAAATGGAGCCGCACATATCGCATCAGCATCCAGGTGCCGCCCATGCCCTCGTACCCGCCCGAAGGCTTCGAGCTTAAGTTCGACGGCTTCGAACTCAACGATGCCGGACAGTACTACGTATGGACCGAGACGAACCCATTCCTCACCGATGTTCAATGGGCCAACGGAAACCCGGGCTTCCGCCTGAGCAAGAGCTCTGCCAAGCCCGATGAATATCCCACCGTGGCAGTGCCCGAAGGCGGTGTCGACGGCGGCCCCTACCTCAGACTCACCACCCGCGACACAGGCGGTTTCGGCCGTATGGTGAATATGCGTCTTGCCGCCGGCAACCATTTCATAGGCAGTTTCGACGTGGGACAGGCCCTCAACGGACAGTCGGGAGCCCTTGCCGCCACACGTTTCGGACAGCCCTTCGCCCACAAACCCGTCCGTCTGAAAGGCTACTACCGCTTCACCCGTGGTGCTTTCAAACAGGACCGCAACGGTAATCCCATGGACGAGGACGACGTATGCGACATCTACTGCGTGTTCTATCGCAACACCGATGCCAGCGGCAACCAGATACAGCTCGACGGTGCCAATGTGGTATCGAGCGAAGACATAGTAGGTATGGCTCGCCTCAACAGCAGCGACGTAGTCAACGGCAGCAGCGAATGGCTGCCCTTCGACCTGCCCGTCGTGTATAAAGAAGATGTCACCGAAGCCGATGTCAAGGAGTACCGTTATTCCATGACCATATGCTTCTCATCGAGCATCGACGGCGCCTACTTCCGCGGTGCCGTAGGTTCCGAGCTGTGCATCGACAATGTAACGCTCGAGTGTGAGTATTGATTGGAGTAAGTTTAAGAGTTAAGAGCAAAAGGTATATGAAACATTTTTCATTCTTCATTCTTCATCTTTCATTGTTCACTCTGCTCAGCGTAGCAGCATCGGCTCAGACCGAGGACAAATACGAGCTTTGGGGCCCCACCAGCACCAAGACTCAGAACGGAATAATCATCCGCGGCGGCTACGTCATCGGCGGCACCACGCCCATGCCCCTGCCCGCAGAGATCCGTAACATCAATGAATTCAGACCCCTCGGCGGCCTCTCCATAGGTACCGATGCCTATCATATGTTCTCGCGTCACTGGGGCTTGCAGCTTGGCTGGCACTTCTTCTTCGAAGGCTTCCACACAGGCGCCGACGTGAAGAACTACCGTATGGGCATTACCAAGGACGGCAACTACCTCGAAGGCAACTTCACAGGCACCGACATCACCGACACGAAGATGTTCGGAGCCACGGTGCCCCTTACCGCCACATACCGCATATCCCCCCGCTGGAACGTCAGCGCCGGTCCCTTCGTCTCGTTCCTCTTTGCCAAGACATTCGAGGGCGAGGTCTACGATGGCTACCTGCGCGAAGGTGACCCCACCGGACAGAAAGTAGAAATGACACGCGACAACCCTGCCACCTACGACTTCGCCGACAATATGCGTAATGCGTATTGGGGTATGCAGGTGGTGTTCGACTGGAAAGCAGCCAAGCACATCAATGTGTTCGGCGGCTTGGACTGGGCATTCAGCAGCATCTTCCCCGCCGACTTCAAGACGGTGGAATTCAAGATGTACCCCATCTATGCCAAAATAGGTCTGGCATATCGCTACTAAGTTAATTTTTTAACTCAAAATTCACTTGTTAAAGGAGTTAAGGAAGTTAAGGAAGTGTCAAGCGTCCCTTTGGGCCGAGCGAAAGGAGTTAAGGAGTTAAAGAAGTTCTTGAAGTGTCAAGCGTCCCGTTGGGCCGAGCGAAAGAAGTTAAGACGTCACCTTCAAGAATGGTTGTCTGCATAACTTCAGAGAACTCCAAATACCAACGCCTAGACATTCGTCTTTCGCTCGGCGCTTGCGACGCTTCTTCGAGCGTAGCGAGTCTGAAGAACTTCTCAGCGAGCAGAGCGAGCGGTAACTCCTTCCAAGGAAGCGGAGCTTTCAAAAGTTTAATTTAATACAACCACACTATGAAGAAATTATTCTTATCACTGGCCCTCGTTGCCATGTCTGCCCTGTCGGCTATGGCACAAAATCAGGTGAAGTATGTCTTCTACTTCATCGGCGATGGTATGGGCGTAAACCAAATCAACGTTACCGAGACTTATCTCGCTGCCCTGAAAGGCAAGATAGGCACAGAGCCCATTTGCATGTCCAGCTTGCCTGTCGTGGGTATGGTCAACACCTACTCCGCCACCAATGGCGTTACCGACTCAGCAGCCGGCGGCACAGCCCTGGCTTGCGGCAAGAAGACAAAGAATGGAGCCATCGGCGTGCTCAAGGACCTCGAAACGCCTTGCACCAGCATAGCCACATGGGCGCAGAAGGCCGGCAAGGCCGTAGGTGTAGCCACCACCGTAGCCATCACTCATGCTACGCCCGCTTCGTTCTACGGTCATCAGCGCGACCGCAATATGTACTACGAGATTGGTCAGGACCTCTGCAAGAGCGGCATTGACTTCTTCGCTGGAGCTGACTTCCACCGTCCCAACACCAAGGAGGGTGAGCCCTCTCTGCGCGAGCAGGCTAAGGCTGCCGGCTACACCATCCTCACCGGCGGCTACAAGGAGTACGAGAAGAAAGGTCGCAAGGCTGATAAGCTCATCCTCTTCCAGAGCGACTACCAGAACGACAAGCTCGGCAGCGACCATATCCCCTATGCCCTGGATCAGGACAAGAACGACCTCACGCTCGAGCAGATTGTGCGTGCCGGCATCAACTACCTGATGGGCAAGCAGAAGGACGGCTTCTTCTTCCAGATTGAAGGCGGCATGATCGACTACGCCTGCCACCGCAACGATATCGGCAACGCCATCAACGAGGTCCTCGACTTGGACAAGGCCGTCAAGGTAGCCTATGAGTTCTATCTCCAGCACCCCGACGAGACCATCATCGTAATCTCTGCCGACCACGAGACGGGCGGTCTTGTCATGGGCGACGGCCCCTACGAGCTGCGCACCGACCTGCTTAAGTACCAGCGCAAGAGCATCGATGAACTTAAGTGGATTCTTCGCGAGCAATACAAGAAAGCCCCCAAGAAGTTCACAATGGCTGCCGTCGACAAGCAGCTGCGCGACCTCATGGGCTTTGGCGCAGGCATCCGCCTCAACGACGACCAAAAGGGACGTTTGGAGAAGCGTTGGCAGGACATCGAGAAGGCCATTGCCGAAAACAATGCCACCGACAGCAAGCCTGTGCGTGACCGCATCAACGATTTCTGCGAAACCGTCAAGCACATCATCTCCGAGGTGGCACATATCAGTTGGGCAAGTGGCGGCCACTCCAACGGCTACGTTCCCATCTATGCCGTAGGTCCCGGCACCGAAGTCTTCCAAGGCCGTATCGATAACATCGAGATAGCTCCCGCCATGGCAAAGATTGCCGGCTACGAAGCAGAATAACAGATTATGACCTCACAAACAAAGGCAATATAATATAGGCGATAGCACAGAAGATGTTTTAGAAGACAACGAATTGTACGAATTAAACGAATTCTTTCTTGTCATATAGCCTATCTTTGAATAGCCACGATGCAGCGTAAATTCGATTAATTAATATAATTAGTTGTCAAAAAGAAGAAATATTCCAAGTGCTATATTGTTGCCCCAAAAAGCCCGCGGGAAGTTACCCGCGGGCTTTTTCTGTCTAATATCAATTAGGCTCAAATGGCACACCAACGCGCCGATTAACGACGCTTGGTGTTTTTGCCCTTCTGCTGTGTCAGATCAAGAACTCGGATGTTGCGGAGCTTGAGGCCTTCGCCGTGACCGCAGAAGCAGATGAGACCGTCCTTGTTGAAGAGGCCGGGATGGCTCTGGTGGTCCACGGTGTAAGGATTAGGCTTACCCTCCTCGGGCGCCATGTTGTGTCCCTGACAAGCCTCACGGATATTACCGTCGACGAGCACTTCGCCGTTCAGCGTCACGGTGATATGGTCACCCTCGGCACGAATCTCCTCGTAGTTCCACTCGCCCAGAGGCTTATGCTTGATGCGCTTGGCGGGGATGATACCATAGACCGAGCCATGCACCTGGTATTCGCGCAGACCCTGGTAGATGGGATCGTCGTGGTCGAGGATCTGTATCTCCATGCCCTCGTAGGCAGCGTCAACGCCTTCGCTGGTGCGGATACCTACGCCATTATTAATACCCGGTTTCACGAAGCAGAACTCGAAGCGGAACACGAAGTCGGAGTATTTCTTCGTGGTGTAGAGGTTACCCTCGGCGCCGTAGTGGGCACTGACGTAGATAGTGCCGTCGATAGGCATATAATCCGTCTTGTTGCCCTGCCATTTGTCGAGGTTTGTGCCGTCGAAGAGCAGTTCGAAGCCCGCCTTGGCCTCCTCGGCCGACAGCGTGGTCACGGTGGAAGGCTTGGCATTCGGGTCGTCGACCACCTTTGGCAGGATGGTGTTCACCTGGTCTACGGCATAGCCGGCGTCAGCATCCTCGGTGTGGCTCTTGAACACGTTCTGAGCCTTGATGAGCATCTCGCGGATATGGGCACCGCGCTGAAGCAGTTCGTTCTTCTCGATGAGGTCGGTCACAGCGTGTGCGGCAGCCAGGTCATTCTCCTTCACGTCCATATATTGTGCAGCAAGGTTCAGTGCCGGTTCATTGTTCAGGGCGGTAAGAGCTGCGATGTAGCTGTTGGCAACGCCTGCCGACGGCTTCTGATCAAGGGCACGCTTATAGAGCTGATATTTCTGGAGACTGGCCCAGTTGGCACCCTTCGTCAGCGCCAATGCGCGGTTGAGCATGGCATCGCGGTTGCCGGCATCGTAGGCTGCAAGCTTCAGCAGCGGCTCTACGGCTGCGGCATTCTCCACCTTCAGCAGAGCGCTGCGGGCGTCCACCTTCTCTGAGGCAGCTTCGACGATAGCGTTTATGTCGTCGGCATTGCCTCGTTGTGCCAACAGATTATAATATAGGTTAGGATAGCTGCGGAAACGGCCGAGCAGGTCGCCGAACTTATCCTCCGTCACTATGGCAGCAAGGCTCTTAGCAGCTACGGCATGCAGGTTATCCTTGCCAATGAGGGCGGTGAGGGGTTCGTAGGCGCCGGTGATATGACGTGTGCCGGCCAGCTCCACCAAGTCGGGACTGGCACCTACGCCTTTAAGTTTGAGGGCTTCGAGCACACCGCCGGCGATATCACCGTTGAAAGTGGTCAGGGCAGACTTGGCAGCTGCAGAGTGTGTGCCACCGAGCTGACCTATCAGAGCCTTCAGGGCTGCATCGCCACCTATACGGCCTGCTGCCTCAATGGCGGCATTTGCCAACTGGTCGTTGCCTGCACCTACAGCGCTGAGCACTATGCCGGCATGCTCGGTGTCGTGGCGGTTGCCTATCCAACTCAGCACGTCAACCTTGGCGTCATTAGCCAGCTTGGGGTAAGCCTTCAGCACCAGCGATGAGAAGCCGGCCACGTCGCTGCCTATCTCAAGGGCGGTATTGCGCAGCTGACGGTCGTCGCTCTTAAGGGCGTTTGCCAACAGTTTGGCCTGCTTGGCTTCGGGCGTAGCGGCCACCTTATCGCGCAGCTGTGCTATCTCGCGTGAGTTGTAAGCCACATACACGAGGTTCTCCTTGGCATGCTGCACCTCCACGCTGCCCGGGGTGAGCTTGTTGATCTGGTCGCGCAGGAAGATCTTATTGCCCTCGTCGGTACACTTGGCGAGAGCGGCCTCAAGGCCTTTCTTCACGGCAGCGCACTGGGCCTCACGTCCTTTCACGGTGACATAGCTCGTGAGGCCGTCGATGGCATATTCAAACTTAGCGTTCTTGCCCTGACCTGAGGGATAGAGCATAGCAGCCAGCGATTCTACGCCTTCGGCACCTGTGCCTGCTATCTCGCTCATCACCTGTTCCAGCGCTTCAAGGTTTTGCGCCGGCAACTGTGCCAGACCATCGGCTATGATAGTCGAAGCCACACGGTTGCGGCTGTCCTGGGCATAAAGAAGCCCAAAAGGCCTCTCCCCCTGCCCCTCACCTGTTAGGGAGGGGAGATAGAGGGTCGGAGGAAGAAGGAAAAATAATGATAATAGAAGTCTGACTCCCAGCCTCACTCCTCCATTAGGAGAGGGGAGCAAATTCTTATTTCTTCTTTTGATGGATAATGTATTCATAACTATAGTGTTTTTTAATATGTATAATGAAGGAGGCATTGGATAGACCTCCCCTCCCTAAGAAGAGGAGGGGTCGGGGGAGGGGCACTATATCTTCCACTCCCCTCGCATAGGCTGGTCCACGAGAGCGTTGGCGGCATCGTCGCCTATGAACAGCTGTGTCTTCGGGTCGAAGTTGAGCACCCGGCGGCCGAGACGTAGGCCTACGGCACCCATGTTCACCAGCGTGCAGCTGTGATGACCATTGTCCTCGTTGAGGGCAAACTTCTGGCGAGTACGAACACACTCGAGGAAATCGGTGCGCTGCGGCTCGGGATCAGGCAGCTCGTTGAGCTTGTTCCACACGTCGGGGATAGTGCACTCGAAGCCTTTGTACACCTTGCCCTTAGGCCCTTCGATATAAGCCAGCTTGCCCTGGCTCTCGTAGCCTTCGCCCTCGAGCACTATCTGGCAACCGTCGGCATAGGTATATGTTATCTTATGCCAGATGCCCACGGCATCGTAGTGCTGCTGCGGAGCGTCTATCTCCACCTTCACGGGGAACTCGTTGTCCTTGCCCAGCATATACTGCACGGGGTCGAGGTAGTGCTGGCCCATATCTGTCAGGCCGCCGCCGTCGTAGTCCCAGTAGCCGCGGAAGGTCTGGTGTGTGCGATGCACATTATAAGGCTTGAAGGGTGCCGGGCCCAACCACATATCATAGTTCAGCTCAGCAGGTACGGGTTCGGGCGTGAGGTTGTCCTTGCCTACCCAGAAGAATTTCCATGCGAAGCCCGTGGCGCCGGATACCGTCACCTTCAGCGGCCATCCGAGCAATCCGCTCTGGATAAGCTTCTTAAGCGGCTTCACCGGAGTGCCCAAGCCATAGAATGTATCTGTGAAACGGAACCACGTATTCAGACGGAGGATACGACCATAACGCTCTACGGCGGCTTTCACGGCCTTGCCCTCGCCGATAGTGCGTGTCATAGGTTTCTCCAGCCAGATATCCTTGCCGGCCTTGGCGGCTTCTACGGCCATCAGTCCGTGCCAGTGAGGGGGCGTGGCGATATGGATGATATCGGCACCTGAGTTGTGGATCAGCTCGCGCCAGTCGTCATAGGCCTTCACGTCGATCTTAAGCTGCGACTTGGCAGCATCTACGGCACTCTGCAGGTGCTTCTTGTCTACGTCGCACACTGCCAGCAGGCGGTAGGCGTCTGAGTTGGAGAAATGGCTGGATGAGCGTCCAATGCCGCCCACGCCGATAACGGCTTTGGTCAGTTGGTCACTTGGAGCTATGAAGCCCTTGCCCAACACCTTTCTCGGCACGATAGTGAACAGTCCGGCTGCTCCCATCGTCTGTAGGAAATGTCTTCTATCCATAGGGAATTGATATGTTTAAGAAGTTAAGGAAGATTATTTTTCACATTTTTGCGCCTAAAGTTACGACAAGAATCGATTCGTTGAACCTTTTAGCCCTATTTTTTTAGACTCTTTCACATTTCAGGGCACTTTTCACGTTAACAAGATAACAGGTTTTCTCACACTAATAACCATAGACAATAATACAGGAGATGGCACAGAAGATGTTTTATAAGACAACGAATTTTACGAATTAAACGAATTCTTTCTTGTCCTATAGCCCTATCTTGCATAGCCACGATGCTGCGTAAATTCGTTTAATTTGTATAATTAGTTGTTTCAACTTTCGCAAGTGGTAATGAACCCTCTTCTATTACTTTTTTCAACGCAGAGGCGCAGATCCGCGAAGTTTTTTTTGAGGTTTTGGAGTTCATTGCAGTGGACACTGTCGTGTGAGTTCGCGGATAATCACAGCGCTTCGCGAGGCTGTGATTATGGAGTGCGCAGAGGCCATCCGGCGGGGAACTTCTCTGCGAGCTCTGGAGAGCACGAAGCTTGGCGCTTGCGCCTTTCGTGCGACCCTGCGGCCTCACCGAAGGTCAATGGCTATGCCTTTGCGTCCTCTCATTATCTCCAGAGCCTCTGCGCCTCAGCGCCTCTGCGTTGAAGATAAAGAATAGAGGAAAACAATGCGCAAGAATTAGGTCCAACAATAACCATAAATATTTTGCCAATAATATAGGAGATGGCACAGAAGATATTTTAGAAAACAACGAATTTTGCGAATTAAACGAATTCTTTCTTGTCCTATAGCCCTATCTTGCATAGCCACGATGAAGTGTAAATTCGATTAATTCGTATAATTCTTCAGACTCGCTTTGCTCGAAGAAGCATCCTTCGCCCGAGCGCGTTTCAATAAGACATTTTCGTGACTTTCGATGTAGAAATTCTAATTCGTCTAATTCGTATAATTAGTTGTCAAAAAAGAAGAATGTGCCATCTGCTATATTACGCCCAATATTTTTTGTTATTGTTGAATGAAATTGTTGTTTATTGTTGCCTATTGTTATCCGGCAAGGGATAAATATTGCCTTTACCCTATAGGTAGGGTATTCAAGGGCTTATTGTATATAGTTTCCAAAAAAAATCGTTTAATTCGTGTAATTCGTTGTTCAGAAGCAAATAATTGCCCATTTATTTGGTCACGTCAGATATTATTGCGTAATTTGCGCTGCACAAGATACACATCTAATTATATAAAGAGTGCTGATTGGGCAGCAGAGCCATCGGATCACGCCATCTGGTGATGCTCGCGAAAACAAGCGGGGGAACCTGCGAAGAGAGAGATAGAATAAGAATTATTAACGATTTAAGGTTTATTAACATACATTTTTGTTCTCATAACGATATTCTTTGTACTTTTGCAGCGACTACTAAGCACTTATTATGCCCACTCGGGTAGGCTGTGCTGGCAGCATAATCTTACAAACGATTAATAACAAACAATTTAAAGTATAAAACTATGAAGAAATTACTACTTTCACTCGTAGCGCTATTAGGCGTTATGAACGCTAATGCGCAAGTAGAAGAAACGGATCGTACTGGGTATCCTGATGTTATTTATGCACAACCTCTGACTGTCTTAAAAGGTACAGAAAGTGCTAAGCTCCAGATCAACATCAAGAGCCACACGAATTTCCAGTCTGTTCAGTTTGACCTTGTCCTCCCGGACGGAGCAAGTATAGTTGACTTGGACGGAATAGAGAAGAGTCGCAAGAGCTATTCTCCAGGACACCAAGGCAGTGAGGTATATGAGTATAATGATGCAGGTACAGTTATTGCAACCGCTACTTGTGATTATGGTTTTACGGCTGGAGACGATGTCTTTAGCTATATCACCATAAATGTAGCAAATCTTGAAGCTGGCGAATATCCTATTATAGTAAAGAATGCTACAATTTCTGGTTTTATTACAGCTGAAGGTGTATCAACGGCTGAAAAAGACGCTTTTATCGCAGATGAGATTACTACAATATTAACAGTTGTAGATGGAGTTGTTCTCGATGAGAATTCAACGACAGCTCCTGTGGCTGTAGCAAACACAAAAGTGACAGTAAAGCGCACAATTAATGCTGGTGAATGGGGCACAATTTGCTTGCCATTCGATATGACTGAGGCTCAAGTGCAAGCAGCTTTCGGTGAAGGAGCACAGTTGGCAGATTTTAATGGAACTGAAATAACTAGGGATGGTGATGAATTAGTTAAGGCAATAACTGTAAATTTTGTCTCAGCATCAAGTATACAGGCCAACCATCCCTATTTGATTAAAGCTACGAAAGATGTAACTCATGACGAGGGCTTTAAAGTTGAAAATGTAACGATAACACCTTCTACGTCGCTAATAGTTGAAAGTGATTATAACGAGGAAGAAGATGAATATACGAGTTTCTTCTATGGAGTTTATATTCCAACGACTTTAACGAAGCTAAAGTTCATGTTCTTAAGCGGGAACAATTTCTACTACGCCAAAGCTAATACAACACAGGTGAAAGGCTTCCGAGGTTATTTTGAGTTCCCTGCATTGGTAAATACAAAATATAGAACTATAACTTCTGCAGGTGTCAAGATGCAAGTTAACGTTGATGGTGAACCAACTCGTGTTAATGACCTTCAAATAGCAAACACCAATGAAGGTGTGTTCACAATTGACGGCAAGAAGTTGAATAGCGATGTAACAAAGTTACCAAAGGGTGTTTATATCATCGATGGTAAGAAGGTTGCTATTAAGTAAGTAATCGCAAATTAATTGTCTAACCATTAAAACGAAATAAGCATTATGAAAAAGCTATATATTCAACCCCAGACAGATGTTTGCGAAATGCAACCCGTTCAGATGATTGCCGCAAGCACTGGTGTTACAGGTAGTGTTGACGGAGGTGATGGCCCCGGCTATGGTGGTGTTGACGATGGCACCCACGATCCCGGCGTCAAAGGCAACTCATGGGGCGACATCTGGGATTAATTCAGATTTAAACCATTCCATAATATTACGGGCATCCTCATCACGAGGGTGCCCGTTTTCGTGGCCTACCCCCAACCCCTTCCTCAAGGAAGGGGAGTCGGCAAGAGGAAGTGGCGATGTATCTTGAACACGGATGACTCGGATTACTCCGCCATCGTCAGCAAGCTCAGGTGAAATCAAGTATGCAACAGGCTATCAAAGAGCTTCGTGCAGGGAATGTCAAGCATGATGCTCGCAACTTGTTCCTATGACGGATGTATATTATGGCTGTTACGTTTAATTATCTGCCACGGTCACACAGGGCGGCGTGAGGCTGCCAACCTCAACACTCCGCATCACTAACGGTCCCTCAGCCCGCTTCAGCAGCGGCTTTCGGGATGTCGGAGTGTTTGGTGCGTTTTAAAATAAATATGAGGACTGAAAACAATAGCCAAGAAGAAGCTCGAAAACAATCGGCAACAATAAACAACAATCTCATTCAACAATAACAAATAATATTTCTGCTTATTGTTGGACCTAATTCTTGCGCATTCTTGCGCATTGTTTTCCTCTATTCTTTTTCTTCAACGCAGAGGCGCTGAGGCGCAGAGGCTCTGGAGATAATAAGAGGACGCAAAGGCTTAGCCATTGACGCTCTCGCGTGAGGCCGCAGGGGCGCACGAAAGGCGCAAGCGCCAAGCTTCGTGCTCTTCAGAGCTCGCAGAGAATTTCTCCGCCGGATGCCTCTGCGCACTCCATAATCACAGCCTCGCGAAGCGCTGTGATTATCCGAGAACTCACACGAAAGTGTCAATTGCAATGAACTCCAAAACCTCAAAAAAAACTTCGCGGCTCTGCGCCTCTGCGTTGAAAAAAGTAATAGAAGAGGTAAGAGGTAAGAATTAAGAATTAAGAGGTAAGAGGTAAGAGAAGCCCCCTGTAATCCCCCGGTGGGGGATGAAGGGTGAGGGGACGATAACCTTGACGTTGACAAGCCAGAGGATGATAACTATACTTGATGGTATCGTCTTTCGCTCGGCGCTTGCGACGCTTGACCCTTCAAGAACTCCCTTAACTCCTTTAACTCCCTAACTAGAAAGGGGCTGCGCTGTGTGAAGCGCGGCCCTTTCTGTTGAATTAGCTGACAACCAGCTTTAATCTTTAATCCTTAATCCTTTTCAATCTTTTCCGAGAATGATATTCACGAGTGCTGTGACATCAGCGATGGTTACTCCGCCGTCGCCATTGACATCAGCCACTCCATTCTCGGGAGCCGGGTTCTTGCCGAGGATGATGTTGACAAGGGCGGTGACGTCGGCGATAGTCACTACACCGTCGCCATTTACATCGCCCTGCTCGATGATGGTCGGGATCTGACTCCAGGGCATTGTCTCGGCATAGGTGGCTTTGGTGCCGGCAGGCACGTAGAGGACTACGTCGGTAAGGTCGGTGTTGTTGAACACGGAGTAGGCTCCCGTAGTCGCATTAACGGGGATATCCTCCTTCCATCCTACCCTGATGGTCTTCAGGCTGGGCATATTGTAGAACGCCCTGTCTCCAATCGCCGTGACAGAGGTTGGGATAACGACTTCCTCTACCGCACTACCCATGAACGAATATCCTCTGATGCCCTCTACGGCAAATGTGCCTTCGCTCGTGGTGACGCTTTCGGGAATAGCGAGCGCAGTGCTCTCGTTGTCGAGAAGTCCGCCAAAGTTAACAGGACCATCATTTAGTGTTGCATGAACGTAGATACGTCCTTCGCTGTCATAGAAACCGTTTCTATGACTCCTGTAGAAGTACCACCAAGGGTTGGTTAGAGTTGATGACCTGTATCTGGCCTCGCACCCTTCTGGCACGATGAGAGCAGCACCTAAGGTATTGTTGGAGAAGGGGTTGGCACCCGGGTTACTGTTCTGGTTGAAGTCCGTTGCTGGTGGCGTAGCTGATTTCACCACGAACATTGCCGGGTTAGAATAAGCCCAAAACGCCTTAGCCTTGATCTTCTGAATGGTGGATGGTATGATGACACGCTGCGTGTTGGAAAAGTCTCTTGACTCGTAGAAGATATTCTCGGTGATGATGGTTACGGGGAACTTCATGTGCCCATAGCCCACGGTATCGGCGATGACCAGGTCTTGCCTATTTACGAGTTCAGCGCTGTCGTAGCCCACCACCTCAGCATGATCGGGCTGTCCTTCGGTATTGAAGTAGCAGCGGTAGCGGAAGGCCTCCACTGTGAAGTCTCCTTCAATGAGGATAGGTTTCCACACTCCGTCGGCATAGCGGAGGGGGTTCCAGCCCTTGTTGTAAATGGCTATGGTCTGATCGTTGGTGCAAGCGTTCTCGTCGCCATTGTCCTCGTCAATAAGATATAACGTACCTGATGTTGTTGTAGGCAGGGTGGCGATGAAGGCGTCGAGGTTGGTGCCCGAGAGCTTGTTCTGCTGACAATGTATTTCGCGCAAGACACTGCAGTCGGTAACATTGAGACTGGTCAGCTGGTTGTTGCTGCAATCGATGCTCGTCAGCCTGCTACAGCCTTTGCAATTCATCTCAGAGAGGTGCAGACCGCTCGCGTTGAGCTGCGTCAGTTGTCGGCAGAAATCGCAACTGAGATATCGCAGTGCGGTGCAGGAGGAGATATCCAGCGATGTAAAATTACCGTTGAGGCAATACAATGCCTCCAAGGCTGTGGTGCCCTCCAGGTTTAAGGACGTCAGCTCGTTATGCGAGCACTCGAGGATTTTCAGGTCTGCAAACCCCGACACGTCGAGCGCCGTCAAGCTGTTGTATGAACACACCAAGCTCTTCAGCGCTGTGCAATCAGAGAGGTCGAGCGAAGTCAGTTTTCCGCTGGTGCAGTTCAGTTCTTCCAGCCTGCTGCATCCGGAGAGATTGAGTGACGTCAGGTATTTGGCTGGACCATGAGCGCCGCAACTTAGTTTAAGCAGTTCCGGACACATGGACACGTCAAGCTCTGTAATTAAGTTCCACGCGCAATTCAGTTCGGTGAGCCTTGTGTTGTGCGACACGTCGAGCCCGGCAAGCCTGTTGCCGTAAAGGTTAAGCGTCTGCAGCTTAGTCTGATTGGATACGTCGACAGACATGAGACCTGTGGCGCTCAAATCCAGGTTGACCAGTTCCTTCAGCGATGAGATGTCGATGGACTCATAGTTGTTTGACCCGCCGTAGAGAGTAATTAAGGAGGTGAAATAGTTGACACCCGTGCTGTTGGAAATGCGCCTATCGCGAATATCCATCTCTGTCACCAACGAGCGCTCGTAGCGCGAGAGGTAGCCGTCGGGCTCGTGGCTGTCATAACGCAAAGAAACAACATCGCGGAAATTATTGTCGGGGAAATACGTGCTATTGATGGGCAAGCCCGCGCCAGTGATATGAACCCATTCGGTGGTGGCCAGCCCGTGGTTGGCATAGGCTAAGCCGCTGGGGTGCTGAATAGCTGCACCTTGGACCATGTTCAAGCCGTCTAAAGCTTGCATGGCCATGGTGCTGCCCTTGACGATGAGCGAAGCGTTGGCATCCAAGAACCCTACCGCTCCGTAATATTCATTCTTCGACTGTCCTGGAGTACCGACAATGCCTGCACCGCTGGTTCCCTCGCAAATCAGCTCCACGCCTTCAGCTACCAACAATGAAGAACTAGCATTGTGCAGAAAAACGCCCTCTGTGCCCTTGATGTAGAGCGAGCCGTCGCCTTGGACGACAATGCCTTGACCTGTGGTCTGCAGACCATAGTTGTCAGTACTCTCAATCTCGCAGATACCGTTCACTATAAGGTATAGTGGTGTAGTAGAGGTGCTATTGCTATACTTAAGACCGATATCCGAAGTGTGTACAACTGAGTTGTTGAGGATGAGAGCAGGATATTCATTGACCCCCACTCTAACAGTGGAAGCCGTCATTCCATATTGGCGTAGAACATCTCTAGTTGCAATCTCTCCGCCAATCATCAGCGTTGCGGCAGCTTGTGTGGCTCCTGAGATGATGGCAAGTAGGAGGAGCAAGAAAACTTTTCTTTTCATGATGTGTTTATATTTGAAACTTGAGTTATTGTGTTGTATCCAATACCACAATCAGTCATCCACGAGGCAAAGATGCGCATTATTTCCGTAACAGCAAAAGAAATTGATAAGAAATTGTAACCCAATGCCCTGCAAAGGTTTATTATGAACCGCATTGCACATATTTGCTCGGATTCATAACCCTCAGGCCTATAAAATGATAAACTTTCGTAAGCTCTACTTGCTTGTTTGAGGGGGGGAGTTAAAGAAGTTAAAGAAGTTACCGCTCGCTCTGCTCGCTGAGGAGTTAAGACGATACCATCAAGACGAGTTCTATCCTCAAGCTCGTTTGGAGTCTCGAAGTGGAAGCTATTTGCAAGACATTCGTCTTTAACTCCTTTAACTCCTTTAACTCCTTTAACTTCCATAACATGCGAAACATGAGTAAAAAACACCTTTTTTAGGCCATAATTCTTTGTCGGATGACAACAAACAACTACCTTTGCAAACAAAAAAGGAGCGTTTTAGCTTAGTCAGATGAAGATATTTGCAGTAGGAATGAATTACCTGGAGCACAATAAAGAGCTCCATAATTCGTTATATATACAGGAGGAGCCGGTCATCTTCACGAAGGCCGACTCGGCTTTGCTCACGCGCGGGCGCCCGTTCTTTATTCCTGATTTCACACAGCGGTGCGACTACGAGACGGAACTGGTGGTGCGAATCTGCCGCTTGGGGCGTTCAATACCTCAGCGCTTCGCTCATCGCTACTACGACGCCGTGACCGTGGGTATCGACTTCACGGCACGTGATGTGCAAGAACGGCTGCGGGCCAAAGGGCTGCCCTGGGAGATATGCAAGGGCTTCGACGGCTCGGCGACCATAGGACGCTTCGTGGCGAAGGAAAGTCTGGGCAAGGACATCCAGGACCTCAGCTTCCACCTCAACATCAACGGCACTACGGTGCAGAGCGGTCATACGGCCGACATGATTCACACGGTGGATGAGATAGTGAGCTACGTGAGCCGTTTCTTCACGCTGAAGACAGGCGACCTTATCTTCACAGGCACGCCTGCAGGCGTAGGACCAGTGCACATCGACGACCATCTGGAAGGGTGGTTGGAAGAGGATAAGGTGCTGGAGTTCAATGTGAAGTAAAGGTATGAGAAGTTAAAGAAGTTAAGGGAGTTAAAGGAGTTAAAGGAGTTAAAGGAGTTCTTGAAGTGTCAAGCGTCACAAGCGCCGAGCGAAAGAAGTTAAAGACAATAGTTCTGCTTGCAGATATTTATGGAAATAAAAAAAGTTATAAGATTTACAGATGATGGTTATCTATGCTGTTCCAAAACGAATAGCACAGGTATCGTCTTTAACTTCTTTAACTCCCTTAAAATCTTATTCTTTTTCATTCCCTTATTTGCCCATGCCCAGGAATTCACACGGCTCAACTGGCAGGAGTTGTGCGTGGACAGCCTGTTGCCCGTGTATACTGAAGTGGTGCCGCTGGAAACCGACTATCGTTACTACGACTATAATGTCAGACTACGCTTCCCTGAATGGGGACCGTTGACACCTGCCGAGCTTAAGCTGGCACAGCGCTACAGCGACCAGATAGGCGACACGCTCGATATCCACTCGTTTGTAGCCGTCAGTCGCGGCGAAGGCCTCATCGACATAGCCTTCGTGCCGATAGTGCACGATGGAGCCGGCTTCAAGAAAGTGCTCAGCGGCAAGATAGAGATTGTGGCAAATCCCAACCGGAATGTCAGGAATGCCCGGAATATCCGGAAAAACCTCAGCCGCCTCTCCACCCGAGCCACAGCCAGCGAGCGCTATGCCTCGCAGAGCGTACTCGCCGAAGGACGATGGGCTAAGATAAGCATCAAGGAGGACGGCCTCTACCGATTGACGAATAGTCAGATACGTTCACTGGGCTTCACTAACCCACAGAACATCCGGGTATACGGCTACGGAGGACACCGACAAGCAGAAGCCATAGATGCCGACAACGACTGGGACGACCTGGAGCCTGTGGCCCTGATGCCCACCAGCGACGGCTACGTGTTCCACGCCAACGGTCTAGTGACATGGCGCAAAGGCACTCACGTGCAGAACAACTACGCCCGCGATGCCTATTACTTCGTCACAGAAGCAGCAGAGCCCGTTACTGCGATAGCTACTGAAGACAACAGAACCAGCATCACAGAAGATGCCTCTACCCTACCCCAGACGAGCACGTTCACAGCCTATGCCACCTTAGACCCACAGGAATTCGCATGGTACCAAGGCGGCAGTCAGCTCTTCGAGGCCTACGACTATGCCAACGGTTCCCAGCGCAGCTATTCACTGCAGTTGCCCACATACGTTGAAGCCGGCAGCAAGTGTTCGCTATTCATCAACTTCACCGCTGCCGCCGCCTCCGAGACAACAGTCAGACCTACCTTCAACGGCAACCAGCTGCAGCAGTTCACGGTGTCGTCGTTGGGCGAGTACTGTTTTGCAATGCCCGCTACACGAAACTACAGCAACCTCGCCACTCCTACCGACAACAACACCATAACCATAAGCACAACCACCGGCCACAGTGCACGCCTCAATTATTTTGAGCTGACATACTCCGGTGCAATGCGGATTGATGCGCAGAAGCCACAGATACAATTCTCTTACATGCCTCTGTCTTCGGGCGAAGCTTTCTGCATAGAGTATGCCGAAGGGCAGGCGCCACAGCTTTGGCAGCTTGCCGAACCGGGGCAACCAGCCGTCGCCCTTACAGGTGAGAAGACTGCCGTCGACGGCAAGAATGTGTTCCGCGTTGTGGTAAAAGGCGACGGCAATGAGCACCGCTACATAGCCTTCGACGCCAATGTGGTAAGCTCTCTGCCTCAGGTGACAACAGCCGGCAAGGTGGAGAACCAGAACCTGCATGCCACCGAACCTCAGGACATGGTGATAATAACCCCGGCAAGCGGTATCTTCGACAGCCAGGCCGAACGGTTGGCTGAAGCACATCGTAAGGCCGAAGGTCTGCGTGTGAAGGTAGTGAGAGCCGACCAGGTATATAATGAGTTCTCAAGCGGAACGCCCGACGCCACGGCTTACCGCCGCTATATGAAAATGCTCTACGACCGCTCTGCCGACTCACCCGCCGACCAGCCTCGCTTCCTGCTGCTCTTCGGCGATGCAGCTTGGGACAACCGCATGATCACCAGCACATGGATAAACCATAAGCCCGAGAACTTCCTACTCTGCTACGAGAGCACCAACTCGTGGCACGACGTGAACAGCTACGTCATGGAGGACTACTTCGGTCTGCTTGACGACGGCGAAGGCGTCAGCCTCACCAACGAGAAGGTAGACCTCGGCATCGGGCGTTTCCCTGTGCGCTCCGTAACCGAGGCAAAGGTTCTTGTAGACAAGTCGATAGCACATATCAATGCCAGCCAGGCCGGTGCCTGGAAGAACACGGTGCTCTTCCTGGGCGACGACGGCGACAACAACCAACACCTATGGATGGCTGACTCCGTGGCTAACAAGACGGCACGCAAATATCCCGAACTGGAAGTGCGCAAGCTGATGTGGGACGCCTACCAACGTCAGACATCAAGCACAGGCAACAGCTACCCCGAAGTGAAGCAGATCATCAACCGCCAGATGGAAGAAGGAGCGCTGATGATGAACTACGTAGGTCATGCTGCCACTTACTGTCTGTCGCATGAGCAGACACTTCGCCTCGAGGACTTCGCCGCCTATTCCTCGCCACGCATGCCTCTGTGGATGACAGCAGCCTGCGACGTGATGCCCTTCGACACACAAAAAGAGAATATGGGCGAGACGGCCATGCTCAACCCCAACGGCTGTGCTGTGGCTTTCTACGGCACTGCCCGCACGGTATATGCTACTAAGAACTACGACCTCAACGTACAGTTCTGCGACGTTCTCTTCGGCAACGACGAAGAAGGACGTCCGGCTTGTGTGGGCGATGCAGTACGTCTGAGCAAGGCCCGCCTCGCAGGCAATGAATACGGCTACTATCAGAACAAACTGCACTATGCCCTGCTTGGCGATCCGGCTCTCCGCTTTGCCAGCCACGGCAATCGTGTGCACCTTGACAGCATTAATGGCGTGGCCGTGAATGCCCTGCCTGCCGACTATCATTTCCGTGCAGGCGACAAAGTGCGGTTGGCCGGTCACCTCGAGGATGCCCAGCAGCAGCTGATGAGCGGTTTCCACGGCGTCATCACCACACATCTCTACGACAGCCGTCGCCACGTTAAATGCTTCGACAACGACGACTCAGCCGATGCGCCCTATGAGTTCGACACATACGACCGCCTGCTCTACGACGGAGCCGACAGCATCAGCGCCGGACGCTTTGCCGTGACAATACTTATCCCCGTAGACATAAGCTACAGCGAGCAGGCCGGACGCCTCATCTTCCATGCCCTTTCAGCAGACCGCCTCACCGAAGCCAACGGCTACTGCGAAGACTTCATCGTAGGCGGAACAGTAGAAGGCCTCGACGACACCGAGGGGCCGAAGGTCATGGCATATATTGGCAACAAGGACTTCGAGGATGGCGGGCGTGTGCCTTCATCGCCATTCTTCATGGCCGACCTTGAGGACGAGAGCGGTATCAACTACTTCGGCAACGGCCTTGGCCACGACCTCGAACTTATCATCGACAACAACGCTGCTACAACCTATACCCTCAACGACTACTTCACAGGTTCGTTCGGTGACTATAGCCGCGGCAGCGTAGCTTTCCCAATACCCACGCTTACTGCCGGCGACCACGCCCTGACGTTCCGTGCCTGGGACCTCCTCGGCAATTCCTCCACTACGGCAGTCAACTTCACGGTTGACCCATCGATAAAGCCAAGCCTGCTATCGATAACCACTACGTCGAACCCGGCCACTACAGAAACTGCCTTCATCCTCACCTACGACCGTCCCGGTACGCCATGTACCTTTGCCATCGAGGTCTACGACTTCGCAGGTCGTATGCTTTGGAACAAGAGCATCAGCGGCATCAGTGCCACAGGTGTATATACCGTGCCTTGGAATCTGACCACCGGCAGCGGCTTCCCATTGGGCAGCGGAATCTACTTCTACCGTGCCCGCGTAAGCTGCGACGGCAAGCAGTCGGCATCGAAGAGCAAAAAGATTATTATCAACCGAAGACAATAAAAACGCACTTGCAAGCGTTATAAATAAGGAAGAAACAACTGCAATGAAACATCTATCACGATATCTACTTCTCATCACAGTCTTGATCGCAAGTGCGGCCTCGGCTCAGGATAAACGTAATATGTTTAACCCTGTCACTACGAGCGTCACGTCTATGTCCATAGCACCTGATGCCCGCGGAGGCGGTATGGGCGACGTAGGTGCTGCCACCGAGGCCGACGTCAACTCACAGTTCTGGAATCCCGCCAAGTATCCATTCTGCGTAGGCCGTGCAGGCGTAGCCATCAGCTACACGCCTTGGCTGCGTAAGATTGTTGATGATATCAATCTGGCCAACGCCTCAGCCTTCTATCGTATCGGCGACTACTCGGCCATCAGTGCTTCGCTGCGTTATTTCTCGCTCGGCGAGGTATCGCTTTGGGACAACGACTCGGGCTCCGCTGTTGAAGGCATGACAATCAACCCCTATGAGTTTGCCGTAGATGCAGCCTACTCTCGTATGCTCTCCGAGACATTCTCAATGGGCGTAGGCATGCGCTTCATCTTCTCAGACATCACTTACGACTACACATCTGAATCATCGCCAGGTAAGGCCTTCGCTGCCGACATAGCCATGTACTACAACAACTACATGATGCTTGGCAACCGCGAGTGCGGCATAGGCGTAGGTTTGAACATCAACAATATCGGTTCCAAGATAAGCTACGGCGGCGATGACAATGCCGAATTCATTCCTACCAACCTTCGCTTAGGTCTTAACCTCACCATCCCCTTCGACGAGTATAACCGACTGAGCCTGGCAGCTGATGCCAACAAGATGCTGGTGCCTACTTATCCCAAGCAGGAGGAGGGCGAGGCCATGAACGACTATACCGACCGTGTGCAGCGCGAGTACTACGATGTATCGCCCATCGCCGGTATCATCAAGAGTTTCCACGATGCACCGAACGGCTTCAAGGAAGAGCTGGAAGAGATACAGGTCAGCGCAGGTGCTGAATATTCCTACAACGACCGCTTCTTCCTCCGCGTGGGTTACCACGGTGAAGCAGCCAACAAGGGTAACCGTAAGTATATCACGGCAGGTGCAGGCTTCAAGATGAGCGTCTTCTCGCTTGATGCCGCCTATGTATTCTCCACATCACAGTCGAATCCTCTCGATCAAACCATGCGTTTCACCCTCGGTTTCGACCTCGATGGCATGAAGGATTTGTTTGGAAGGAAGAGAAGGTAGTACATGGGAAGTTAAGGAGTTAAGGAGTTAAGAAGTTAAGACGATAGTCAAAAAGCTTATTACATGTATACGTATAGCTTTGAAAAGGTTATGGCATGGCAAAAAGCTCATCAGTTTGTCTTGTCGGTATATGAAGTATCAAAGCATTTTCCGGAGGATGAGAAGTTCGGATTAACATCTCAATTCCGTCGTGCAGCAGTGTCGATTGAAGCAAATATTGCTGAAGGTTATAAAAAACTAAGTAAACCGGATAAGCTTCGTTTTTTCAACATTGCTCAAGGCAGCCTTGAAGAATGTCGTGATTATCATATCTTGAGTCGCGATTTAGGTTATCTTTATTACGAAGAGTTCGACAAACTACATAATGAAATAGAAGAGGCAAGTAAACTATTAAATGCATATTGTAAAGGAATTGTTGAGAATAGCGCTATCAATGATGTCTTATAAAAATTACTCAACATCAAATCTATCGTCTTAACTCCTTAACTTCTTAACTCCTTAACTCCTAAAAAAATGACCCGTATCGGCTTTGGTTTCGACGTTCATAGACTTGTCCCCGAGCGTGATTTGTGGCTCGGCGGCATAAAGATTGAGCATGAATTGGGTTTGTTGGGGCACTCTGATGCCGATGTGCTGATTCATGCCATCTGCGATGCATTACTCGGTGCAGCCAATATGCGCGACATAGGCTTTCACTTTCCCGACACAGGTGCAGAGTTCAAGAACATTGACAGCAAAATACTCTTGCGCAAAACAATAGGACTCATCTCTGAGAAAGGATATAAGGTAGGGAATATTGATGCTACAGTATGTGCTGAACGTCCCAAACTAAATCCTCATATACCAGCCATGCAGGTTTGCCTGGCCGAGGTAATGGGCATTGACCCAGATAACATAAGCATCAAAGCCACCACCACCGAGCGCCTCGGTTTCACAGGACGCGAAGAAGGTATTGCAGCTTACGCGGTGGCGTTGATTTATAAGAGCTAAGAAGTTAAAGAAGTTAAGGAAGTTAAAGAAATCTTCTTTAACTTCCATAAAAAAAGAATCTTCCTTAACACGTAAAGAAGATTCTTTTTCTATTTGTTATCTTAATCAGAACAGGAACTTCACGGCATCATTGAACAATGCCAGCGCCATGAGGGCGAAGAGGATGAGCATGCCTACCATCTGTGCACGTTCCATGAACTTTTCTGACGGCGGGCGACGTGTGACGGCTTCTACCAAGAGGAAGAAGATATGACCGCCATCGAGCCCAGGAATGGGCAGGATGTTCATCACAGCAAGGATGATGGAGATGAAGGCGGTGATGTTCCAGAACGAAGCCCAATCCCAAACGGCAGGGAAGAGGTTGCCTATAGTGCCGAAAGAGCCTACGCTCTGCGCTCCCTTCTTCGAGAAGAGGTAGCGGAGGTCACCAACATAACCCTTCAACGTCTCCCAGCCATAGGCTATGCCAGCGGGAATGCTCTTCCAGAAGCCGTAGTCGTGATGTACATAGGCATCCTTATAGTATAGTTGATAGGGTGTCTTCACGATGCCCAGTTTGTAGTTGGCATCGAGTACTATGACGGCGGTATCAGGCGTTGCGGCTCCTTCGTTGAGGAATACCAGAGGCAATGAACGCAGTCGCACACTATCCTCGTGTGAACAGTCGGCAGCAAGGACATCTGCCTTACGGGCCATCACCTGGTCGAAGTCGCCCCACCACTCTACTGCCTTATCCTCTATAGCAAGGATGCGAGCACCTTTCTTCATGCCAGCCTTTGCAGCCGGGCTTCCAGGCATCACGCTATCGACAAGCGACGGCACGTTGACATTGAGGAAGCGCGGGTCGGTATCAATCATATCCAACAGACTGATACTCTCCTCGGGCATTGTGATATTCACCTCTGCACCATTGCGCAGAACCGTCACCACGTCAGCATCAGCAAGCATGCGGAAGACATTGCCGTCCCAGTCCTCAATGGCCTTGCCATCTGCCTTAATGGGCACATCTCCATCGCGGAAACCGATGCCCTCGGCCATCTCGTTGTAGGAGAAGCCGTCGCTGATGGCGGTAATAGGCAGGGTGTCACGTCCCCAAGCGAAGAGAATCATGGCATAGATAAACAGCGCCAGGAGGAAGTTGACCAGCACACCGCCCACCATGACGAAGAAACGCTGCCACACAGGCTTAGCACGGAATTCATCGGGCTGCACGGGCTGCTTCATCTGTTCGGTGTCCATGCTTTCGTCTATCATGCCGGCAATCTTCACGTAGCCGCCGAGCGGTATCCATCCGATACCGTATTCTGTTTCGTTCTTTGCGATACGCGGGAAGAGGCGTGCAAACCATTTGTCTTTGGTTGAGAAGAGATGGAATTTCCAGTCGAAGAACATAAAGAATTTCTCGACCTTGATACCAAATAACTTGGCGAAGAAGAAGTGGCCGCCCTCGTGCAGGACGATGAGCAGCGCAAAACATAATAGTAGTTGTAGAGTCTTAATCCAAAAAACGCTCATGTCAATTATTGTCGTTGTTTCGTTAATTCGATTTTTGTTAATTCGTTATTACGTTATAACGTTATCACGTTATTTCGACATCTCATTATTTCGTTATAACGTTATCACGTTATCACGTTATTTCGAGATTATTTTGATTTTCGAGAATTATTATTGAGGCGAAAGGAGTGAGGCTGCGAGCCTTCGTGCCTCAGCATCCGTTTCGAGGTAATCCTCGTAGGCGGGTTGCTTGACGAATGTGGCTTTTTGCAAGGTTTTTTCGATGATATCGGCCATTTCGAGGAAACGGCAACGGCCTTCGAGGAAGGCACGGTTGACGATCTCGTTGGCTGCATTGACGATACAGGGGGCATTGCCGCCACGATGCAGAGCCTCATAGGCCAAAGCCAGACAACGGAAACGCTCTGTGTCGGGACGCTCAAAGGTCAGGTCGTGCATAGTGAACCAATCGAGACGCTCGAATGAGCTCTGCAGACGCTCGGGGAACGAGAAGGCAAACTGAATGGGCACACGCATGTCAGGCACGCCCAGCTGAGCCTTGACGGCTCCGTCGGCAAACTGAACAGCCGAATGTACCACACTCTGTGGGTGCACCACTACCTGTATGGCACTCGGTTCCACGCCGAAGAGCCATTTAGCCTCGATGACCTCAAAGCCTTTGTTCATCATCGTAGCCGAGTCGATGGTTATCTTGGCGCCCATATCCCAGTTGGGATGACGCAGAGCCATCTCCGGTGTTACGCTTTCGAGTTGCTCACGTGTGAATGTGCGGAAGGGACCTCCTGAGGCTGTAAGGATTATCTTGTCGATAGGCGATACCTCGCCCATGATGCTCTGGAAGATAGCCGAATGCTCGCTGTCGACAGGCAGGATGGGCACCTCATACTGTCGGCACAGACGGTTTATCAGTTCGCCCGCCACTACCATCGTCTCCTTATTGGCCAGGGCGATAGGCTTACGAGCACGTATAGCAGCTATAGTAGGAGCCAGACCTGCAAAACCCACCATGGCCGTGAGCACCATGTCCACCTCGTTGCTCTCGACCACCTGACAGAGGGCTTCGGCACCAGCATAAACGGCTATAGGCAGGTCAGCCAGCGCCGTGCTGAGTGCTTCGTAGTGCTGCTCATTGGCAATGACCACTGCCGCAGGCATGAATTGCCGTGCCTGTTCGGCTAGCAGTTGCCAACGGTTGGCAGCGGTAAGCACACGAGCCTCGAAGCGGTCGGGATGCTCAGCAATGACCTGCAGGGCCTGCGTGCCTATTGAACCGGTGGAACCGAGGATGGCTATTTGTTTTTTTCGTTTTTCGCTTTGCATATATGGTTTTGTTTGTTGCGACTGAGTGGCGGCCGGGTTGCGACAGGGTTGCGACAGAGCCACAACATACATGACTTAAGTGTTGAGGTTTAGCAATTCATCGGGCACATCCACTTTGAGGCGGCGTTCACGATGATCAGCTTCAAGGATGAAGTCCTCGTGGGCAGGGATAAGAATCTCGCGGTCCTCGGGTGTTGCCACGACAAGCAGCACGTTGGCAGTCTGGTCGAGGACAGAGGCAACGGTGCCCAGACAGGTATCGCCCTGCCACACCTCGAAGCCCGTGAAATGCTGCCAAGTGAGCTCCTCCTCGTTGATATCCGTGGGTGTAAGGGCCTTGGGGAAGAACACCTGGGCACCTACAAGACTTTGGGCAGCGTCAGCTGTATCGATATCTTCGAACTTAAGCAATGCCACATCATCGGAACGGAAGCGCCACTCCTCGAGGAAGAAAGGCACGAGCAGACCATCGAGGCGCAGGAACACGTAATCTGCATCAGCACGGTCCCACACATCGTCGGTAAACCTGAAAGCCAGCTCTCCACGCACTCCATGTGTGCGTGTAAGCGTTCCTATCTGATATACATCGTCCTCTGTGATCATTACCAGTTTTCTGTGTTTAGTCGTTGATACGAGTGATGCATGCGCCGAGAGCATTGAAACGCCCTTCGATGTCCTCGTAGCCGCGGTCGATCTGTTCTATGTTGCTTATTGTGCTGACACCTTCGGCACTCATGGCAGCTATGAGCAATGCTATACCTGCACGGATATCCGGCGATGTCATACGTCCTGCACGCAGGCGCATCTGATTGTCGTGCCCCACCACTACAGCGCGGTGTGGGTCGCATAGGATTATCTGAGCACCCATGTCGATAAGCTTATCAACGAAGAACAGGCGGCTCTCGAACATCTTCTGGTGAATGAGCACGCTACCCTTGGCTTGTGTCGACACCACGAGCAGCACGCTCAGCAGGTCGGGCGTGAGGCCAGGCCACGGAGCATCGGCGAAGGTCATGAAGGAACCGTCGATAAACGATTCTATCTCGTAATGTTCATGACACGGAACGTAGATATCGTCGCCCTGATGTTGCACGGAGATGCCCAGACGGCGGAAAGTGTATGGAATGATACCGAGGTCTTTGTAGCTCACATCTTTGATACGGATGCCGTCGCCACACATAGCTGCCATGCCTATGAACGAGCCCACCTCAATCATATCGGGCAGTATACGGTGCTCTGTGCCGTGGAGAGAATCCACGCCATGGATAGTCAGCAGGTTCGAGGCAATGCCTTCGATACGTGCTCCCATGCGGCAGAGCATGCGGCACAGCTGCTGAATGTACGGTTCACAGGCGGCGTTGTAGATAGTCGTGGTGCCCTTGGCCAGTACGGCAGCCATGATGATGTTGGCAGTACCCGTTACCGACGCCTCATCGAGAAGCATGTAGGAGCCCTGCAGACGTTCCGACGTGATGTCGAAGAAGCCTCGTTCGGAGTCGTAAGCAAACTTGGCTCCAAGCTTCTGCATGCCGAGGAAGTGAGTGTCCACACGTCGACGTCCTATCTTGTCGCCCCCGGGCTTCGACACCATGGCACGGCCATAGCGTGTGAGCAACGGGCCCAGGAACATTATGCTGCCACGCAAGCGAGCACTACGCGAGAGGAACTCATCGCTCTGGAGGTACTGCAGGTCAACGGCATCAGCCTGAAACGTGATGTCTCCTTTGCCATGGCGTTCAGTCTTTACACCTATGCGTCGCAGGAGTTCTATCTGGTGGTTGACATCAGCTATCTCGGGGATATTGGTTATGTGCACGGGCTCATCGGTAAGGAGCACAGCACACAGCACCTGCAAAGCTTCGTTCTTAGCTCCCTGGGGAACTATCTCGCCTGAGAGCCTGTGTCCACCTTCTATGCGGAATGAACTCATTGTTGCTGATTTAAAGATTACAGTTTTGGGTTACATATTGCGGCGTTTCTTTTTCTTGCTGGCATTGCTGCCGGGCAGATGGCCGTTGGAAACCGACACATAGCGCATATCCTCGGGCACAGAGACCTTGCCCTCGGTATATTCCTCGACATCGGCAGCCACCTTCATCTCATCCATGGCATCGCGATTCCAGTTGTAGAGGCTGCGCTTCATGAAGTTAGCCGTCATGGCCAGCAGGCGGTCACGTTCGGGACCTTCGGGCATCTCCTTGATTTCCTTGAGGAAAGCCTCGGTGAGGTGTCCATAGTGGCGGTAGTGAATGCGCTGCATGGGGTATTTTAGCGGCTTGGGCTTCGACGTGAGTTCGTCCTTCTGCATTATCTCGTATGGATAATCGATGTCGAGCCTATAACCTGAGATGATGGCGAGCTGGTCCCACAGCTTATGTTCGTAGTCGGGATACTGTCGCACGGCGGGGTTCATCGTTTCCATGATGGCGATGATGCTCTCGGCACATTGCTGCCTCTCCTGTCGGTCCTCTATGTCTACGCAGATGTCCACCATCTGCTGTATGGTGCGACCGTATTCAGGCAGTATCAGCTGTTCGCGTTGTGTGTTGTATGTCATACTTTATTATCGTTTTTGCGTTTAGGATTGAGTGTTCAGCAGATCCTTAGGTTTGGTGGCGATGAAATCCTTGAGATAGAAGGGTTCGAAATAAGCCACATCCACCGTTTCGTTGCGCGAGAGTGCACGTGCTGCCAGAGGGTACATGTGCTTGGCAAGCGGGTAGATTGAATCGATGAAATGGGCGTTTTTGTGCGTTATCACGCTCTTACACTTCTCTGCTCCGTCGCCGAAGAAATAGACAGGTCCGCGCTCCAGCCACTCGTTGTAGGTGTCGGCAGCGACGATGTCGGCGGCAACAGGTCGCAGAGGTTTGAGCGAGCGGTCATAAACGGCAGCATAAACCTCCATGCGGCGTGCATCTATCATTGGCACAAACAATGCCTCGTCGGGGATATCATCGCGATAAAGCAGCAGGGGCACACACATGAGTTCCAACGTAGGCACCGCCACGAGGGGCACACCACGGCCATAGGCAACACCTTTAGCCATCGACACACCTATGCGCAAGCCCGTGTAGCTGCCAGGGCCTTCGCTCACAGCCACGGCATCCAGGGGGATGGCATGACTCTCGGCAAAACTAAGAGCTTCGTCCACAAACACACCGCAACGGGTAGCATGGTTAGGCCCTTCGGTGTCGGCCTGCTCGAAGATGACGTGAGCATCCTCTGTCACAGCCACCGAACAGACCTTAGTACTGGTTTCTATATGTAATATACAAGCCATGATTCTCTAATTTGCGTGCAAAGGTATGAAAAAGATTAGAGATTACTGTTTAAAGATTAAAGATTTTGCGTTGTGAACGGCAGAAAAAGTGTAACTTTGTCCTCGAATTTGCAAAATGCACATTATTAGATATGCAAATCCTCACTATTTGAATAAGCAATCAGTTACGGAAATGAACATACAGACACCTCTTCTCATCTGTGCTCTGGCTTGGTTCACAGCCACGCCTGCCGCAGCCGCTTCCCGCAGCAAGAAGTCGGCACAGACACCCAAATCCGCCATCGAATACGTGAATCCCTTCATCGGCACCACGGGCATGGGCCACACCTTCCCCGGGGCATGTGCACCCTTCGGAGCCGTGCAGCTGAGCCCTGACACCGACACTATTCCCCACAACGTCGACGGCCACTACCAAGGCAAGGTCTACGACTATTGCGCAGGCTACCGCTACGACGACCCTACCATAGTGGGATTCAGCCACACGCACCTCAGCGGCACAGGCCACAGCGACCTGGGTGATATCCTCGTGATGCCGCAGACAGGGGCTTTGAAGACTAATCCCGGCACCCAGTCGGCCCCCGACAATGGCTACCGCCAGCGTTACAGCCACAACACGGAGCAGGCTCGTCCCGGCTACTATGCCGTGACGCTTGCCGACCAGAATATCCGTGCCGAACTGACAGCCACACAACGTGTGGGAGTGCATCGCTACACCTTCCCCGAATCGGCTGAGTTGCAAAGGATTATCATCGACCTGACCCACGGCATATACAACTACGAAGGCAAGACGCTGTGGAGCAGTCTGCGCGTGGAGAACGACACATTGCTCACAGGCTACCGCATCACCGAGGGCTGGGCACGTTGCAACTACACCTACTTTGCCATCAGCCTGTCTCGTCCCATAGCCTCCTACGGCTACCGCGACCGCAAGCGTGAGCCCTATACGGGTTTCTGGGGGAAGCTCGACACACATCACAACTTCCCTGACATAGGCGGCAGGAACGTGGTGGCCTACCTGGAGTTCAAAGCCACTCAAGCCCCATTGGTGGTGAAGGTAGCCCTCTCAGCTGTCTCTGCTGAGGGAGCGTTGAAGAACCTGCGTGCTGAAGCTGCAGGGAAATCGTTTGAACAGGTGTGCGACGCCACTAAGGCAGCCTGGGAGCGCGAACTCGCCTCTGCAAGCATCGAGGGCAGCGAGGATCAGAAGACGATGTTCTACACTTCGCTCTACCACACCATGATCAACCCGTCGGTCTATTCCGATGTCGACGGTCAGTATCGTGGGTTGGACGGAGCCGTACACCCAGCCGACGGTTTCCAGAACTACACCGTTTTCTCGCTATGGGACACCTATCGCGCCCTGCATCCTCTGCTGGGTTTGATAAAGCCCGACCGCAACACCGACATGGTGCGTTCGATGCTTGCTCATCAGCAGCAGAGCGCCAACCATATCCTGCCGGTATGGAGCCTGATGGGCAACGAAGGCTGGTGCATGACGGGCTACCACGCCGTGAGTGTAGTGGCCGATGCCGTGGTGAAAGGTGCCCGGCTGCCTCGTCAGGCTGTGCTTGATGCGTTGAAGTCCACAGCCACCTGGTCGCGTTTCCCGGGCCTTTCGGCTTATATACAACAGGGCTACGCTCCCTTCGACAACGACGGCACAGCAGCCTCCAACACCCTTGAATATGCCTACGACGACTTTACCGTAGCAGCTGCAGCCAAAGCCTTGGGCGACAACGCGATGGCCAGGGATTTCACAGCCCGCTCGCTTTACTATCGCAACACCTTCAACCCCAAGACCGGCTTTGCCACCCCACGCTACGGGAACGGCAGCTTCAAGGAGCCCATGGACCCTCTGCAGACCTATGGCGAAGGCTTCATCGAGGGTAACTCCTGGAACTTCTCGTTCCACGTGCCCCACGACGTCGCCGGCCTGATGCAGCAGATGGGTGGCGAGGAGGTGTTCCGCAAGCGACTCGACGAGTTGTTCTCCATGCATCTTCCCGAGAAATACTATGCCGACAACGAGGACATCACCCTCGACTGCCTCGTCGGAGGGTACGTCCACGGCAACGAGCCCAGCCACCATATACCTTATATGTATGCGTGGACCACTCAGCCCTGGAAGACGCAGGAATGGCTTCGCACCATCATGAATAAGATGTATCGCAACGACATACGTGGCCTGGGTGGCAACGACGATTGCGGCCAGATGTCGGCATGGTTCATCTTCTCGGCCTTAGGCTTCTATCCCGTATGCCCCGGCACCGACCAATATGTGCTGGGAGCGCCTTACATCCCGTATGCCGACGTAGCCCTGCCCAATGGCAACCATATCATAGTCAAGGCTCCCAAGGTGAGCGACAGCAATCGTTATGTGCGTAGTGTCAAGGTCAACGGTCAGCCTTACAGCCGCCTGTACCTCACTCACCAGCAGCTGACAGCTGGCTGCGTAATAGAATTCGAGATGAGCAATAAGCCCAATAAGCAGCGAGGCCTTAAGGAGGAGGATAAGCCGTATTCGATACAGACCAATTCAAAGCTTGCTGCTGCCAGCCAGGGAGAGGGCCGCTGGGACTCGCACCTCGGACAGATTGTCTTCGTGGACAGGGCTCCGCAGAGCAAGGGCTCGTCAATCTATCACTCTATTATCCCCGACCCCGACGAATACATACGGCGGGTGGCACGCGAGGTGATGGAGTGCCTGTATTTTGCTCCAACCGACAGCATGCCTCCTCTGCATCGTCTGCGCTATGTGATAAAGGATGACCCGGGCGTGTCGGCCAAGAGCGGCGGCAATGGTTGGGTTGAGATATTCTACAGCACACGTCATGTGGAGAAATCGTTTGCCAACAACGACACAGCCCGCGTGGATTTCGAGACTCGCGGCGTGCTGCTGCACGAACTCACTCACGCCTTCCAGCTTGAGCCTCAGGGCATTGGGGGCTATGGCCAGAATCCTATCGTATGGCAGCTCATCGAGGGCACGGCAGATGCCGTCCGCGTGGCCTGTGGTGGTTTCCATGGCGAGGCAGACCGTCCGCGTGGTGGCAGCTACACCAACGGCTATCGCCACGTAGGCTATTTCTTCGACTGGCTTCGTCGCACCAAGGACAAGGACTTCATCCGCAAGATCAACCGCTCGTGCCTTGAGGTGGTGCCCTGGTCGTGGGATGCTGCCATGAGCTATGCCTTAGGCCGCAAATGCACCGTCGACGAGCTGTGGCACGAGTACCAGGTGGCTGTGGGGGACGTGAAAGTTGACAGTTGAGGGCCTCGCTTCGCTCGAAGGGGCAAGAGCTATAGTTGAGAGATTTTAGGTGTCCAAACATAAAAAACTTGTATCTTTAATCTCTATTCTCTAATCTTTTCATTACCTTTGCGCCCGAAACAATTCTTAATTCTTAACTCTTCATTCTTAACTCTTCATTCCCACATGATTCTCTCCATGACAGGCTACGGAAAGGCATCGGCCGAGTACGGTGGCAAGAAAATAACGGCCGAGATAAAGTCGGTCAACAGCAAGGCCCTCGACCTGCAGACACGTATAGCTCCCATCTACCGCGAGAAGGAGATGGAACTGCGGGCACTCATCAGCACCCAGCTCGAGCGCGGCAAGGTGGACTTCAGTCTCTATGTAGAGCGCGACGACGATAATGCCGCCACACCCATCAACCGCACCATAGTGAAATCCTACGTGGACCAGATACGCGAGATAGTTGATGAGTTCGACCTCGATGAGCCCGAAGAACAATGGATGCCCACCCTGCTGCGATTGCCCGACGTGCTCACCAGAACCGAGATAGCTGAGCTCACCGACGAGGAATGGGCTGTGGCACGCGAGGTGGCAGTTCAGGCCATCGAACGCCTCATGGACTTCCGCCGCCAGGAGGGTGCCGCTCTTGAGCATAAGTTCACCGAGAAAATAGATAATATCGAAGCCCTGCTCGCTCAGATAGAGCCTTTCGAACAGGCACGCGTGGAGAAGATACGCGGACGCATCATCGACGGCCTCAACTCCATTCCCGAGGTACAGATAGACCGCAACCGACTGGAACAGGAGATGATCTACTACATCGAGAAACTCGACATCAACGAGGAGAAGCAGCGTCTGGCCAACCACCTGCGTTACTTCCGCGAGACGATGGCTTCTGGCCACGGACAGGGCAAAAAGCTCGGTTTCATCGCTCAGGAGATGGGTCGCGAGATAAATACCACCGGCAGCAAATCCAACATCGCCGAGATGCAGAACATAGTGGTGATGATGAAGGACGAGCTCGAGCAGATTAAGGAACAGGTATTGAATGTAATGTAAAAAAGATATGAAGAAACCATCAAAGAAACGTCAGGGCTTCGCCATCATCGTCTCAGCCCCCAGCGGCAGCGGCAAGTCCACCATCATCAGCAGCCTCATGCCCCACGAGGAGCTGCGGCTGGCATTCTCCATCTCCGCCACCACACGTGCTCCCCGAGGCGAGGAGCAGCACGGCGTAGAGTACCTGTTCATGACTCCCGAAGAATTCCGCCAGCATATCGAAAACGACGATTTCATCGAATATGAAGAGGTCTACGAGAACCGTTTCTATGGCACCCTCAAGGCCCAGGTGGAGAAGCAGTTGGCTGCAGGCCAGAACCTCGTCTTCGATGTCGACGTGCATGGAGGCGTGAACCTGAAGAAATACTTCGGCGACAGAGCCCTCGGCATCTTCATACAGCCACCCAGCATCGAGGAGCTACGCCGTCGCCTGGAAGGCCGTGGCACCGACAGCCCCGAAGTCATTGACCAGCGCATCCAACGTGCAGCCTACGAGCTCTCCTTCGCCGAGCGGTTCGACTGCATAGTGGTCAACGACGACCTCGAGACAGCCAAGGCAGATGCGTATGAGGTGGTATCAAAATTCCTGAAAGAAAAGAAGGAGAAGTAATTTACAATTTAAAAATTTACGATTTACAATTTATTTACAATTTAACGATTTACAATTTACAAGTAATTTACAATTTAACAATTTACGATTTACAATTTATTTACAATTTAACGATTTAACGATTTAATTTTATCGAGCAACATCTGGGGCAAAATTGCTAAATAATCAAATAGTCAATAAATCGTAAATAGTACATGGTCAAATAGTAAATAAACAAGCGAAACTATTAACTATTAACTATTAACTCTTAACTAAATAATGTCCATCGGCATCTACGGCGGCAGCTTCAATCCTATCCACCAAGGACATCTCGCCCTTGGCCGCTGGCTTGTGCGCCATCAGTTCGTCGATGAACTGTGGTATTTGGTGTCGCCACACAACCCGTTGAAGCCCGCCGGCGAACTGCTCGACGACAAGGCACGGCTGCATCTGGCACGGCTGGCAGTAGGCCGTAGCAAGGGCCTCCGTGTCAGCGATTTCGAGCATCACCTGCCACGCCCCTCATTCATGGTCAACACCCTGGCAGAACTGCGTGAAGCCTACCCCGGGCGCGACTTCGTGCTCGTGATAGGTGCCGACAACTGGCTCGATTTCCCGCGTTGGCACAAGCCCGACGAGATACTCGCACACCACCGCCTGCTCATATACCCACGTCCGGGCTACCCCATCGACGCCACCACCCTACCCACAGGCGTCACCCTCGTGTCCACACCCCTCTTCGACCTCTCCTCCACACAGATACGCACAGCCATAGCCACCGACCCCACCTACTCCGGCACCGGCCTCCACCCACGCGTATGGGCAGAGATACAAGCCCGCGGCTACTATGTATAACCCATTCAACATCAACCCTATAACCAAATACATTAACACAAAGCACTACAATGAAAGCATTAAAAGAATCCATCATGAAGAGCCTGACGGCTTGCATGGCAATAGCCCTGACGCTCACTCCCGTCGCCCTCACCTCATGCAGCAGCGACGACGATGAGGACTCACCCAAAGAGGAGCCCAGCGAGAAATACGAGGCCCTCGGCTACGACGAGCCCAAGTACGAGAAGGAAAGCGCCCTCTACCTGGTCAACGCATCCGGTTCAGACATCAGATCCATAGAGCTCACACCCACGGGCGATTACATCGTGATGAAAAACAACTCCATTATTGACAAAATCCAACGCAAGAGCCCCTCGGTCCTTCGCCTGAACCATGCCATAGCCACCCGCGCCTATGCCGACGACAAGATGGCTTATGGCAGATACACCCGCACAGGCGACGGCAAGTACAAGCTCGACGGCTACGGCACCATCGTAGTCACCGGAGGCGAGAGCAATGCCGTGAAGCTCACCATCACCCTCACCGACGGCCGTAAGATAGAAGTGGGCGCCATGAAACGCGACCAGTACACCGCCACAGCCAAGACCAATGCCATCTGCCGCAAGTGGAACATCGGCAAGGTCGTGGTGCACAAAGCCACAGGCGACGTCACATACTCCAGCATCGAGGACATGGAACGCCACGAGTATGAGGTTTATTCGCCCGAACGGGAGCCCAAGCAGGTCCTCTTCACCAAGTCCGGCTCATACATCGTCTTCTATGCCAACCAAAGTCTCGCCGTTTCCACCTGGGGCTGGACCAACGAAGACACAGGCGAAGCCCGCTACTCGTGGGATTGGGACCACCTCTACGACGTCAGCGAGTCAGGCGTCATCATCTTCGCCTTCCAGGGCAAGCAACTGCTTGTCACAGAGCCCTCCGACGGATACTTAGCCGACATCACCTACTACTTCTCCGAAGCCAAATAACACGCGTCTCTCACACACATCGGCACACATCCGTTTCCCCATCATCCATCCCCCTACAACACGCCGCCCCGCAAGCTCTCATACGTCTTGCAGGGCGGCTTTCATTGTCAGCCATTTATTGCTGTTTCTTAGTGGTTAGAGTCGCTTCGCGAGAAATCATTCAAATCTGTACAAATCCTTCAAATCCTTCTCACCGCGCCGAAGCCCTAAAAAGAGATGAGATTGCTAACGTATATTCATGATGAATGAAACATGCGTATCATGAGTAGATTACATGCAGTCATTTATTCTGCAGCTTTTTTGAACACGTTGTAACCCCATTTGCGAGCGACTTCTGAGAGGACCGAGGCTCTGCGCTCGAAGTCGGGCCAATCCTTCTTTTCAGCTGGGTTCCAACCCGTTTCTGCTATGGCGAAAACGCGGGGATAGAGCATCATCTCGGCATGCCAGGCATCCTGGACATGCTCGGTCCACAAACAGCCCTGGAGGCCTAACACATGATGAGCCTCTGCCTCGGAAATGCCTTCTGCCAAGGGATTGAAGGAATAGACCTTCTCCAAGGGTAGATGACGTCCCACGGGCCGGAACTGTGTCGAGTCCTGATGATAGTCGAGATAGCAGTAATGTGTGGGCGTGAAGATCACGTCGTGGCCTGCACGGACGGCCTGCAGGCCAGCCTCGATGCCGTGCCACGACATCACGGTGGCATCAGGTGCCAGTCCTCCCTGCAGGATCTCGTCCCACCCAATGATGCGTTTGCCGTGCTCGTGGGCAAAACGCTCCATCCGCCTGATCATATAGCTCTGCAGCTCTTCCGCGCTCTGCAGCCCCTCGGCCTTCATGCGAGCCTGGCAGTCGGGGCAAAGCTTCCAGTTGTTCTTGCGGGCTTCGTCGCCGCCAATATGGATGTACTTCGAGGGGAACATGTCAAACACCTCCAGCAGCACCTTCTCGAGGAACTCGAAGGTGCTCTCCTTGCCCGGGCACAGTTCCCACGGGTCTTTGCCCCCACCGGGCAGGCTGCATGCCAGTTCGGGATAAGCGGCACGTGTCTCGTAGTTATGCCCGGGCATCTCTATCTCGGGAATCATCTCGATATGCCGCTCGTCGGCAAAGGCGATGATGTCGGCAATATCCTGTTTCGTATAGTAGCCGCCGTAAGCCCCGGGCGTTCCCTTCTCCACGAAAAGCCCGCCTGTCCGATTCTTTTCCCAGTCCCAGAAAAAGGCCTCGGGACGCCAAGCCGTCAGCTGTGTGAGCCGCGGAAAGGCATCGATCTGCACCCGCCAGCCCGGATTGTCCACGAGATGGAAATGGAAACGGTTCATCTTCAGGAGGGCCATCATCTCCAGCTGCTTCTTCACGAAGTCCTTGCCTTGGAAATGGCGGCTCTCGTCGAGCATCACGCCTCTGTAGCGGAAACGCGGCCAGTCGAGGATCGTGCAGCAGCTGAGCGAGCTGTTCAGCGCAGCCATCATCTTGAGTGTCTGTTGGGCATAGAACACGCCTTCCTCGTCGGCTGCCACAATCTTCACGCCTTTCTTCCCCAGCTCCAGCCAGTAGGCCGACTTCAGCTGCCAATCAGCCAGCGTACGGCCTTCCAAACGACGGCAGAGAGCCCTCTTGGATTTGACAATTTTACAATTAGACGATTTGACGATTTGACCATTCGACGATTGGACAAACCCCTTGCCAGCTGAATACACTGCCGGAGCCGGTATCAAATGAGGCGGCTGCGGCTGGGCCTGGGTGCTCATCGCCCCCCAGGCAAATGCAAGCGCTATAAAAAACCTTTTCATCTCTTTCTGTATTTTTGGGGGAAGAAAAACCGTTTCAGCTCATTCTCGGACGCAAAGATAGTCATTATCCTGCGGCACGGCAAAGAAAAGGGGAGGGAAAGTGCAACTTTTTATGGGGAATAGGCGTTTTTTATAAAAAAAAGGGTTTAGTAAATGTCTTTTCATGTGTTATATAGGTGTATGACAGATAAAACGACACTTGAACAAATGTTCCGGCGTGGCCCGAGAAGAAGCGAGCAAGCAGTAAACTTGATTTCAATAAAGTAGTTAGTAAACGTTTTTCAAGTCCGAAGCAGAGCGTAGAGCCGAGCTGAATGAACAAAGATACCGCGAACAGAACCGCCAACGCGAGGAAGATGAAAGACGTGAAGAATGGGAACGTCGACAACGCGAGGAGGATGAAATACGTGAAGAAAGGGAACGCCGACAACACGAGGAAGAAGAGGAGGAACGGAGACGTAGCGAGGACAACAGGCGCGAGGCCGACAACTGGCGCAGCAAATACGAGTACTACAGCAACCAGGCTAATAGCGCACTCAGTCAGGCCCAATCATACGCCAGAGATGCAGAATATGCCGAAGCAAAGGCAAGAGAAACCAACGACTACTGCGATATCAACGCTGCCAGCGGATACAGGGACAATGCTGAAATCTACATGCGCGACTACGAGGAATATCGCAGCAAAGCCGAATATGCCTACGATAAGTGGCAGGAATACCAGAACAAAATCTAACACGTCCACACACATCGGTATGTAGCACCACCCACACTTCCTCCCCACACATCGGCACACACCCATTTCCCCATCATCCATACCCCTACAACACGCCGCCCCGCAAGCTCTCATTCGTCTTGCAGGGCGGCTTCCATTGTCAGCCATTTATTGCTGTTTCTTAGCCGTTAGAGTCGCTTCGCGAGAAATCATTCAAATCCTTCTCACCGCGCCGAAGGCGCTCTCACCCCTCACCGCCAGCGTAGCTGGCTCTCACCCCTTAATGAGCGGCGGCTGTGCCGCCAGCCATTAAGGTTCATCCTCTTCCACTTCCGGCGTCCAGTCGGCCGTGGTCTTGCCTTCGTTTTCGGCAGCAAGAGTAGCGGCAACAGCCTTGCGGGTGGGCACCTTGTGGAGCGACACACGCTGCACCATGTCGGCAAACTGCTTCGAAGGGCTGAAGTTGACGTTGATGGCCTTGATGTTGGCACTCGTGAACTCGTCCTTCGTCTTGGCACCGGAGCTCTGGGCGGTGAGGAACAGCTTACCCAGATCACCCAGCTCGATGCGATAGCCGTCGAGCATGAGTTCCTTGGAGCAGCTCACCAACTTCACGATGATGGCGATGATGTCGCCACGGTCGTACTGACAGCCGTGAGACACCATGTGGTCGGCCAACTCGCTGATGGTCAGCGTACCGCGACTCTGTAGGAAAGCGTAGGCCTTCTTGGCCTCTTCAGGCTTCTGGGGGTTAGCCAGGAGCACTACTGCATAATCAATCATAATAATACTAGATTTAAGATTAATAAAAGGGTTATTTATCGACTTTCAAGGGGGCTCAGCATCTGAGGCGCCTTCAGGTGGGACTCTATAGTGTCCGCGCGTACACTCTATAGTCCCTCGCCGTACCCTCTATAGAGTCTTTGCTTGGTAGCTCATGTTATAAGTGTTTTTCACGACAATTTATTCCTTCTTTATTTCGGTACAAAGATAGTGATAATATGTGAAACCACCAAATAATATGCAATAAAAATGCACATAATTATTAAAAAATTCATCGTTTATCAATGCTGATTCTTAAGCTTCCCTGCCATCTGGTGCACCTTACCCTTGGCTGGGGTAGAACGAACGTAGCAGGGGGGGACTTGTGCAAAATTCCACATTGCATTTATTCTTTCTCAGGCAACAGGGTGATGGGGAGACGGAAGAAAGACGCTTGTGTAAAAATATAAATATCTATTAATCAGTAATTTAATGGTCATTCTGTCTACACGCAGTACCGCCTACGTCTGAACTACTCGAAAAAAATTGCTTGCAATTTTGAAATTTTGCAACTTTCGTGGCTCAATATAAGGGAAATGTATTACCTTTGCAGAAACAAAAAGACGCTATATGGATATTCTTGAGTTTAAAGAGTCAAATATATTTGAAATATATGACAAATGGATTTCCAATTTGTTAATTAATGACTTTTGTACCCCTGCTTTATATGATGAAGATGGTAATATGCTGTCAGAGGACATTTTTTATGAAAAAGAATATGAGGATGAAAAAGCAAAAATTCTAAATGCCGCATATTCTACATATAATAATATAGTAGACGGCCGTATTTTTCTTGACCATCCAATTGATTTGTCAACATGTAAACCAGTTAATCATGCATCCATTGTATGCGATATGATTGATAATTTTGAGAGTTGTAATGAGGCTGCGGTGTTAGGCACGATATATTATATGTTGGTTTATGACTATCCCAACTATGCTCCTATTTTTAGGAACAAGACATTAAAAATGAGGGCTTATAATGAGTTGTTTACTCGCATATTTGTTAATATTAACTGCATTCAAGAATGGTTAAACTTATATGCCTCGCTGAGAAATATAACATCAGTTCTTGAACTCCCTCCAGGTTTGCGGACAGGCGCTGCATTGGTTTACTTGCGTAAGCTTCAAGAAAAGGGGTTGCTTGACGAAAGCTATAGATTCAATCCGATTGTAAAAAAATGTGCATTCAAGTTCCTCATAGCTCATGATTTATATTTACGTGTAGGTTGTACTTATAGTGACTTAGAGAATCATTTTAAAGAAACTAATTTCAGAGATAGTAGGCCATTGGATGCTTTCAAAAATAAAATGAGCGAACATACAGCAGACCAAAGGGAGGTTGAATTATATAATACCATTGAAGACATTTTTGGCTTTTCTCAGTAGAAGCAGTCGTCCTGATGACATTTTTGTTGCAATTGACTCTATAATCCGAACCAATTACAATTGTAGGAAATTGTAGGAAACCGATATTTTTATTATATCTAATTTTGCGCCGGAATTCAGTTTCCGACGCTTTTTGTATTGGTGCGGGTCTGGTTCCAAACACCACAATGCAGGCGCCGCTATGTGTAGTCTTATTTATTCATTAATTTATTTCATTAAAGTTATGAAAAGCATACTATTTTCTGTGGACTTCGCTGGTCCAATCACCCTCGAAAGATGTGAGGGCATAAAACCCTACCCCGTTCGCAATTTAATGCTTCAAGAACACGGGAAGTGGAAGTATGAGAGGATTTATTGCAAAGCAAGTTTTGACGATGCCCTTCTTGACCTCCAGAAGGGGGATCTTTTACAAGCAGACCTAGCTTTCTACGTATGTAAGAAAAGAGGTAAATGGCACCAGACTGTCCGTATCAGAAACATTGTTAAATTAAATTAGATTGATAATAATGATTGAATTACATTTGAAGGTCATTAATCTTGGAGAAGCGACCTATCTCCCCGCACCCGAACAGGGTGAACCCGAAGGACTCTTTCGTCGAGTCGTTACTTTCAGAACTATGGAATACGACGAAACAGAACGAGACGAAATCATTGCCACCCTATGGGATGACATGGCATTTCTTGATTTGAATATTGGCGATGAACTTCTTGCCACAATTCAATTCAAACGTTCCTTCGAATACGATGGTTCATCACATCAAATAGCAGATGTTATTGATATTAAAAAATTAACCGAATATGATGATACTATAACATGGTAAATATAATCACTATCAATGCGGAGGGTCACAAGGTGGCCTCCCGCATTACTAACAGAGACGAGTATTTTGCAGCCAGAGATACGGCAGCAAATGTGGAAAACTTCCAAAAGGCACGTGCTGGCGACGACAATGCCAAGCGCAGGTTGGTGCAATTCAACTACAACGACCAGCTGCCTGATGGAGTGCTGGCAGGTTGTCACACGGCAGCTTCCACCTTCTGTCACGACATTGACTGCCGTGACAAGGAGGAATGCAAGCAAATTTCGGACCGAATACTTTCGATGAAGGAGAAGCTTAACCTATTAGAACTGTCATTGTCCCCCAACTGGGGCCTCCATGCTGTTTGCCTCAGGGAACTGGGCAAGACCATCTTGGAAAACCAGATCAGCTTTTCACTGCTGACAAGGACCGAGATGGACTGTAATGCCCACGACCAGCAGCGAATCTTCTTCACTGGCCCCTCCCCAAAAACCATCCTCTTCCTCGACAACCGCATCTTTGAAGAACCTCTCAGCGTGGAGGAAGGCCAGGAGGAATACCTGCGCATGAAAGAGCGCGAAGAGAAAGGTGAAGAAGAACTCCCTGCGAACTACAAGAAGGGCGAGAAACACTACCGCCCTTGGGAACAGACCTCTGAGGACGTAGAGACTCCTAAGAAGGAGGTCTCAACAACCACCGAGAAGGCTGAAACACAGGGCACAGACGCAAACGTGCCCATGCTCTTTGACCACCCCATGGTGGACTACATCAACACGATGCTGCCCGACGGAGCACCCAAGGGGCAGCGCCACAACACCATGTTGAAGTTGGCTAACGACCTCATCATCCTGCTCGACAACAACGAGGCACAGGTCAAGCGTGCCCTAATGCAGCTGCCATGGGTGCAGGATGTGGTCAGAGAGAGAGGTGAAAAAGAACTTGAAAATGTCATCGACTCAGCCAAGAAACTGCTGAAGAAACGTGAGTCTGACAGCTTCTACGCTCCACGCCCCTCTAAGGAGATGCAGCGCACCATCGAAGTGCTGACCCGCCAAAAGTACAAGGAGTTGATCAACACCTTCAATCAGCAGTCGGGCAGCAACTCCGATGAGCAGGTGGAGATGCTCACCCGCATGGGGCAGCATATAGATAAGTTCTGCCGCCACTTCCCCCTGCTGAAGCTCTTCTGCTATGGCCGTAAACCCATCCACTATGTGGCAGCTCTATTTGTGGGCGGAGGTTTCTCCACTACGCTGATGACACGCTGCTGGTACAGCTTCTATGCAGCTCCAGGGTGCAAATGTCGCCTGAATTCACTGGTTTGCCTCATTGGCCGTCCAGGCAGCGGCAAGCACTTTGCCGTTGACCTTTACGACCTTCTCATGGAGCCCATAAAGAAAGCTGACCAGAAGCAGATTGACGAGTTGAACGCTTGGAACGCTGAGCGCGAGAAGAACAACGGAGCCAGCAAAAGCTCTACGGCCAGGCCCTCCAACATCTATCGTTGCCTGCCTCCCGAGACCTCAGCTGCTGCCATCCGTGAAGCAGAATTCAATGCCAAGGAGGTCATCGATGGCGAAGAGTGGCCGCTGCACGTCAGCATCTTTGACTCTGAGCTCAATCATACCCTCTCGCAGATGAAGAAGTCCCACATGGATGCCTTCAAGACCCTGTGGCTGAAGAGCTTCCACAATGAGATGGGTGGTGCCCTGCTGAAAACCTCCTCGTCGCCCGTAGGTGAGTACCCTATCCACTTCAACGCAGTCTATACTGGCACATACGATGCCTTTGCTCAAATCGCCACCGACAGCAGCTACAACAGTGGCACCACTTCCCGTTTTGCCTGCATCCCCATGGGGCCGTCGGAGTATGAGATGATGGCATACAGGGAGTACACCGACGAGGACCGTAAAGTAGAACAGCAGATACGCGAGTGGGCGTACAAACTTGATGCCACCATGGGCGAGATTCCGACCTTGGAACTGAGCAAAGCCCTCTACAAATGGACGGCAAGCAAGCTGGCTGAAGCCCGCGAAGAGCGTTCTGAGGTGCTGGAAGAGTTATGCAAACGCCCGGCATGGGTGGGCATCAACTTCGCCCTGCCTTTCATCGTCAGCCGCCATTGGGGCGAGATGGTGGAGGAGGATGGAAAGTTCAAGTGTGGTGCCGGTTTCCACATCGACCGCTATGACATAGCCCTCGCCCTGTTCATCGCCCAGGCTCACTATGACTTCCAGCAATACTTCTTCTACGAGTTGGGTATGGAACAGCTCAACAAGCAGGCCGAGAAGTTCTCTGGCAGAAAACAGCAATCGCGAACTCAGCTGTGCTTCAAACGCTTGCCTGAAGTGTTCACCAGTGCTGATGTCATGCGAGAGTATGGCTACGATAATCAAAACTCCGTGAACAGCTGTCTGAAACGGTTGCAGGATGACGGGCGTGTCAAGAAGATCCGTTCAGGTGCCGACAAGGGGAAGTATCGTAAGCTGTAACCCCAGCTACATTGCAAACGTTCAAAATTGCAAACGCCTTCCTCTGTTCTAAGTCATGGGGCTGCCCTCCACCGCGAGGCAGCTCCATGTTTTTTATAATTTTTCCCCTATTCTTTATCTTTATATCAAATTAATTAGTACTTTTGCAGCGGATTGGAGCCCCAAACGCTCTTTTCCAAGACATTTTTTGCTCAAATCTCTTAGCCAAACTACCACCTCAGACAAGAGCTGTATGAGCAATACAAACACTCGTTGGAGCCACGCTTTCGAGCGTAGACTTCTCCATAGAGTGTTTGAGGCTGTGGTAGGCCTTGGCTAAGAGTATGGCTGAGGTCTGCGCTCTTTTTATTGCCATAACTGAGGTACATATTCAGCCATAGTAGATGGATTGTAAAAGTGTAAAACAGACTATTATGAAAAAGATATTCGTATTATTTATGTTGGCGCTGCTGCCTGTGGTGGCGTGGGCTGATGACAGTGGTACTTGCGGCGAAAATCTGACTTGGACGTATGAAGATGCTACAAAAACCCTGGAGATTAGCGGGACAGGAGAAATGGAAGATTTTTATGATGACGGCTATCAACCATGGTTCAATTTTCGATCGTATATTAAAATAATTATTATTAATGACGGCATAACGAGCATTGGTATGGGTGCATTTACTGACTGTACATCCTTAGTATCCGCAAGTATCCCTAACAGTGTTTCAAGTATTGGATCTGGTGCATTTTCCAATTGTTATGACCTCACCTCCATTGAGATCCCAAATAGTGTTACCAGCATTAAAGAATGGACATTTTCATATTGTATTTAGAGACCTCTAAACAACCACAAACAATGGAAAACACATAGAGATAAACCTCTGTATATCAACTACTTTTAGATTTTAACACTTCGAACTTGCTTTTTGGTGGTTCTCAAAAATCCGCTTATCTTTGCAACGCATTTCTACCGCGGAGAATTTTGAGGGCTTTTATTTTGCCATTTCGTGGACAGGGTTGACAAAGGTTGACAAGAGTGGACAACGGTTGACTGATGAACGAGAGGGAAAAGAGCAAGGAAGTGACCTCATTTGAAGAACGTGACATCGTGGAATGAGTTGACAATGGGTGCCGATGATTGACGAAAGTTCACTCCGTGGCGGTTTGCATGAAATTGATTGTAAAACCACATAAAAAAGGAGTCAAATGAGAAAGACAAGAAAATGCGCCTTCTGCGGCAAGGAGTTCACTTGTAACAGCGGTTCGCAGAGGTATTGCTCAGAACAATGTGCCGAGGCGGCAAAGGCTCAGCGCAAGAAGAAACAGCAGGACTTTTTGAAGGCAGTCCAGCCTGTTATAGACATCGCCAGCCAGGAGTATCTTACATTCTCCAAGGCTGCCATCCTCATGGGGTGTTCCCGCCAGTACGTTTACAAATTGGTAAACGAGGGTAAACTTCCTGCATCCCGAATCAGCAGCCGGATGGCATTCATCCGCAAGGCAGACATTGAAAAGATGCTTGCAGGAAATCCTTATCATCGTGTCTTGCCAACATCCAAACCTAAGAATCCTTCTTCCCTTTCGTTGAAGAAGGAACATGATTCAAGTAAGTCAACGAGGAAAGAGAACTCTTTTCAAGACATTGAACCACTTGAATACATCTCTGGCGAGGACGTTATGGCAACCTACAAGGTTAAGAAGTCATGGCTCTATGTTTCAGCCAAGAGAAACAACATACCTATGTGCAAGATTGCAGGCAAGAACTATTATAGCCGCAAGCACATGGATGCGCTCTTCGGAGTGTCTGCCGAGATTGAAGCCATGACAGAGTGGCTGACAACGGATGAGGCAGAATCCCTCTATTCCACAACCAAGGAATCCTTGCGTACCCAAGCCTATCGCCGCCATATTCCCACCAAGCGAGAATATGGCAAGACCTATTACTCAAAGAAACATCTTGACGACATCTTCCGTCCCGACCTGAAGGCGAGTGATGACTATTACACCACAGCCGAAGCTGCCGAGAAGTTCGGCATGACCAAGAGCAACATTTGTGTTATCGTCAAGACGAACAACCTCACAAAGGTAAAAGTCGGTGTACAGAACCTCATCGTCAAGGAGGAATTAGACCGAATAATGGCAAGCAGACTGGCACAATTTGGGGCTTACAGGCTCCAATAATGCCCAATAATAAGTAACAACAGCGTGAAAGTGCAATTATCCGTGAGTTATGAAAAGGTAAGTTGGTCACACTTTCATCACGCAGTTACTTTGCACCTGCTATGAGACGCATAGCCTTCGATTATTAACAAAACAAATTTCATACAAGTATGAGTAACATTTGTAAGACAGTAACCTTGCGTACGCGTAAGATAAAAAAAGGTACGCAGCTGAGCTTCTACCTTGACTACTACCCCGGCTACAGGGACGAGTCAACCATGAAGGTACAGCGACATGAGTCACTTGGCATCTACATCTTTGCCAAGCCCAAGAACCAGCGTGAGCGTGACTACAACGAGCGCATGACAGAGAAAGCCGAGGCACTACGCTGCCGACGCTATGAGAGCATCGTGAACGAACGCTACGATTTCTTCGACCGAGAGAAGGAGAAAGGCAACTTCCTCGCATGGTTCAAGAAGAAGGCCGATGCCAGGAACACCAAATGGCAGAACGTCTATAAGCATTTCGAAACCTTCTGCGAAGGGAAATGCACCTTCGGGGAAATAGACGTTGACCTGTGCAACAAGTTCAAGGAATACCTTTATACCGCTCCACAGACCATCCACAAGAAGCAGAGGCTGCACACCAACACTATTGCTGGCTACTGGTCAACTTTCCGAGCCGTTCTCCACACAGCCTATCGCGACCATAAGATCAAGGAAAATCCCAATGGCTTCCTTGACAGGATTGACACCATCCCAACGGAGAAGGAACACCTCTCACAACCTGAGCTCGTAAATCTTGCCAACACCGACTGCAAGGAACCTGTATTGAAGAAAGCCTTCCTCTTCTCTTGTCTGACTGGACTCAGAAAGAGCGACGTCAAGGCATTGACATGGAAGAAGATTCAGCCATACGGTGACGGAGGCATGTATATCACTGTGCGTATGCAGAAGACTCAGCAGCTCGTGAACAACCCAGTCAGCGAAGAGGCTCTTGAACTCATCGGCTTCTATGACGAAGAACACGAACCCGATGCAAAAGTATTCCCAGACTTTAAGGACAAGATGACGGGAACAACTCTGAAGAACTGGCTCAAGGCAGCGGGCATCACCAAGCACATCACCTTCCATTGCGCCCGTCATACTTTCGGTTCCTTGCAGGTTGATGCAGGAACGGGTATCTACACCATCCAGCACATGCTCGGACATAAGAACGTGGAGACCACTCAGATCTATGCGAACATGGCTGACGAGAGCAAGCGCGAGTCGGTCAATCGTATCACCTTGAAGCCAAAGATAACTCCACAGCTGAAAGTCGTCGGGCAGGGCTAAACCTATTTGTTGGTTCTATTTTTTCGAGAAATGAAACCAATGATACTTTTTTCAAGTCACAAACATGGGAAAATGGGAACCAACACGATTGGCTCTCATTTTTCGTTATACCTTTGCCAAGAAATCAAACAACGGAGAAAAAGGAGGAAAAGGCCAAATGTGAAAATCATACTCACTTCAAGTATGATTCACAAATAAATATAAATCATTGGCCTACAGACGAAAAGACTATACGTCATAAGCAAATTTCTTCTTAACTTTGCAGCACGTTTTCTGAAACAACGGACAATAACACATAAAGACAATGAAAATAGATTCACCATCTTCAATCACTTCACGTGAGGCATCCATCCGACTCGAATGGATCTCCACAAGAATACTGCCGGGAGTTGCAGTACTACTTCTTTCAATTCCACTTTGCCAGTGGGCTGACTCAAACCTTCCCGATGGCATTATTCCAGTATCTATCATCTACCTGATGATTGTAATAATCCTATGGTCAATGTACATGGCTGTGCAGTATGCTTTCGTGGGAATAGCTCAGACGAGGAAAACCAAGGACAAGGTTACTATGGAGAATAGCAATCCTCACGAAGAAGATGTGCAAGCACCTGTTTTTCTTTTGGAGGCAAAACAGTTTGCTAATGAACCAGGAGATATAAACCCTGTCGGTTGTGTTGAAGCATTTTCCAATAACATAACCGAAGCAGAGCTAACCGAAGAGATAGCTGTTTCAGATAATAAGGTCATATCGGATGATGCCACTCCCGACAATGAGCCATCCACTGTTTCGGCTGCTTCTCCCAGTTCAACCTACCAACAAGGCATTGATGACTTCTATCAAAGTCAGGCAGAAAGTCAGAAGAAGAAACTGGATACCATTCATGAGTACCTTCTATATATCATGTCTCCTTTTGTCTATGAGGAGGACATGGACGAGTTCTGTACAGACTTGTTGAGATTCGCGATGGACCACAACTACCGCCCTGAGGTTGAGTGGAAGAGATACAAGACAAAGCTGAGCAGCTTCGATGTCCGCCATCTGGTATGGAGCATTGCAACGAGGTTGGGACTTGGCAAAGGCAAGGTTTACAGCAACGATGATTGCGCCTGTTATATCGAGCGTCGTTTTGCTTCATTGTGTGTAACAGCCAGTGGAGAGCCATTGTCGCATAGCACACTTAGGAACCTGACAGTCACATCCAACAGCGACCAGATACATTGTGACATCCAGGGGGCAGACGGACTGTTATTCCATATTCCTTCACAACTGGGCGTAGAGAAAGACTGAAGATAATCTTTCTCACCTCCCCTATATCAATACTTAGACATTACATAGTGGAGCCACATCAGAAACCAAACATTGGTGTGGTCCTGATGTGCCTATGCCCTTTTGCGCTGAAATCTTGCCCCCAAAACAGCCGTAATCCCAATTGTCATTCATTATACTTACATGTTCAATGTTGTCAAAATGACGCTTCAAAACCTCGTTTTATCCACGAATAACAGCCAAAAATGAGGCTCTACTGCGTGATTGTTTCGTGACGCACCAGTTATAAAACTGTGGCTTGCCCTCCGATTCGTAACGGGGTTCCTTTGCAGCACGATTCCACTAAAGGGTCGTGTTGTAAAATGTCAAAAGATCAAATCACGTTCAATGACCTTCCGCAGGTCATCGCCGAACTTCGGGATGAAGTGTCGGGCATGAAGGCGTTACTGCTGAACCTTCAGAACAAACCAACTCAGCAGAGAGAGAACAGACACCGCCCTGTCACGCCAGAGCAGGTTGCCGAGTACACCAACATTCCCCTTGCGACTATCTATCAGAAACTCGCGAACAGGGAAATCCCCGGCTCCAAACCCGGCAAGCGATGGGTCATCTACCTTGACGAGATAGACAAATGGCTGGAGGCGAACCGCAAGAATCCCATTCCTTTGACGGATGAGGAACAGAACGCAGCCATCCTTGCATCTCACAAGCGCAAGCCGAACAAGTCCAGCTGGAACGATGAAGGTTTAGCTCGACGAAGTCAACCTATTGCAAAACCTTTTGATGGGGATAAAATCTAAAATCAAGCAATTATGTACGACCACAAAATTCATTATTGCTTCACGCTGTCCGAGGGACAGATGAAGTATCTACGCAGCAAGAAGTACAAGATTGACCGCATGGAATGCTTCTTGTCGCTTGTTGAACTTGCTGAACGCGAAACGAAACTGGTACAGATAAGCAAGACTCAACAAGTTGAAATCTTGCCCAGCCAAGTGATGGTTGACAATACCCGACTTGCCAAGCTATGGGATAAAGGCCGCAAGACGGTTCCCAAACTTATAGAGGCGATGGAGGCTCTGGGTATTTCCTCTTCACAGAAGGTAGGAGATAACCGCATCCATACGCTTCATGCTTTTTCGGGCTGGTATGTGGATGGCATGTTTGTCAAGAATCCGTTCGCAACAAGAAGGAATGCCGACGGCACTGCAATCGTCACCGCGGAAGTTCCACCTGCAAGAGTGTTCACTATCGAGGTGCCAGATGACAGAAACAAAGGTGCGGAAGGTTCTGACTCTGATAGCGACAATTCCCAAGGAGGAAACGCGGGGGTGATTCTGTCTGCCGATTACAATGTGTCTCAGCCATCACAACAATCTAATGATAGTAACAATGTGGGTAAATCTGTTACGGATGGAAGAACTTCCGATTCTTCTCAAAACATCATTTCCCCTCAGTCTGCTGACATCCCTTCTTCGCATCCAGATACCGATGGTAATCTGAATGAAGGGAAAAGGAATGATGCGCCATCTGCAAAGCAAGAAGGCCAATCGCTAAATCCTAACGGCATACCATCTGATGGCAATGGAGACTACAGTCAGAAGTCTAATGGCTATTCCAAGCCAAATGGCTTCTATAGCAACGAGTGACAGCCTTGAAGAACTCTGGTCTGCGACCTGCACCGCCCAACCATCCCAAGGGGAAGTTTGCCGATACAGGATGCCTTACAAGCAGCAAAGCACCTCTAAGCCCTGACGGGAACTTTGCTGTTAAAAGACCCGCTATTTTAGAGGGACTTTTCGAGAAATCCTTTTGTAGTACAAAACAGGTGTCCCTGTTTCTGTCCTCCTAAAAGTTTCTCGGGCTACTCGCAGGCTCGCAGACCGTGTCCTTCTTTCTAATCAGATTTAATCCCCTTTCATTAAAAGATATTGACAATGAAGAAAAAGAAGATAACCAAGAAACCACCGACCAGAGTACATGCTTTCAGATGTACGGATGAAGTCTGGTCGCAACTCAAAGCACTTGCCAAGGAATGTGGCATAAGCCTGAACCGCTATCTGACCGAGACAGGCTTGAAGCATCATCCCCGGCAGCGGCTCACCAGGGATGAGGTCGAGGCCCTTAACTCCCTTGTCTTTGCAAGAACGGATCTGATAAGAATCACCAGCGTCCTTTCCAAGAAAACGGAAGAGGAAAAGTTGAAGCTTTTCAAGTCGGAGAAGTTCATGACATGGTGGATTAGGTCAAGTGCGGAACTCATCCAACATTGGTATAGCATCGAAGAGAATATTTCATCACCTGTACTGACCAAAGAATAGAAAGAATCATGATTATGCTTGCAAAAGTCGTACCCTACGGTGGCAATGCCGTAAGGTACGCATTAGAGAAGGAGAAGGCAAAAGTGGTCAAGGTAAACCACATGCCTGAAGGTATTGACCCGACAGCAATCTGGTATATGATGAAGCATCACTGCCAGCTCCATCAGCAGGACAGAACAGTGGGGAGAAATCTGGAACGCCTCATGGTGCAGTTTGTAATCTCCCCCTCCAAGGAAGAGGCAGCAAACTTCACAATGAATGACTGGGCGAACCTTCAAGATGAAAGTCTGGAAACAATGGACTCTCTCAGACTCATCCCCAAGGGCATGATGAAGGAAGTGAAGACCAATTTCCGCAACTCAATGAACGTCGGTGGACTTCACTCCGATTCCAAGTCCGGTACGCTGCACCTTCACATGGACTGCTGCCGTGTTGACCTTGACGGAAACACCAACGATGTCCACGATATTCACAGGAGGGCAATGATGGCCGCGGAAATCATCAACATGAGACATGGGTGGAAACAGCCACAGGAAATACGTGACATGAGGAAGAAGGCGATAGCTGACTTTTGCGAGTACACCCTTCAAAAGATGCAGGAGTTTGACGTTGACTTCTACTTCAAGATGCTTCGTATGAAGGGCTATGAGGTTACGCCTCGTTACGACAAGAGCAAGAAACTGGTTGGCTACACCATCGGCAAGAATGCCTCGGTATTCAAGGCTTCTGAAATTGGTCGCAGATTCATGGCATCACAGCTTGAAGCCACATGGAAGAAGTTCCATCCAGAGCCTACTCAGGTCAGAGTTAAACCTGCTTCACCGACTGTCACACCAAGCAGCCGTCCGTCTCGTCATGTTACTCCAAAGCCGACATCTACCCAGACCAAAGTGCAGCCGAGAGTTCAGGCAAAGCCTGTGCCTTCTTTCACATCGTTCAACATCGAAACACCTATTGGCAACAAGGCTGTTGTGATTCCGAACTCGGTCAAGGACATTTTCCTCAAAGAGGCTCAGGTTCCAGAGGGCAATGATACCGCCACTGTCGAGAACGTTGCCCACACCGCCCTGCTTCTCTTTGCTGGGTACATCGATGCCGCCACATCCCTGTCTGAATCTTGCGGAGGTGGTGGCGGTTCCGTTCCTGAGTCTGGCTGGGGCAAAAAGGATGACGAGGACGAACGCGCCTTTGCTCGCCGATGCCTATTGATGGCACATTCCATGTACAAACCAAAAACAGTTAAACGAGGTTTCCACCGTTAAACCAATAAATCTTTACATTATGGCTATCAAGAAAAGTAAGAATAACGAATCAATAACCGACTTCGACAATATGATGAACGAGGTCGAAGAGGAACTGGAGGTTCAGCAAGCCGAACAGAATATAGCCGACCGTGTTCCTGAACTCAAACAGTTGAGTACCGACATTGACAAGGCAACGACTGCCGTCATCAATGCCAGGCTATCCTTGGAATCTTCAATCCGACAAACCCAGCGTGAAGAAGGAGTGCTCGGTGCTGCCGTGAATACCATCAGTGGCAAGATTGACACCATCAATAAGCACATCGACCATGTTATAGAAGATGCACCTAAGAAGTTGCAGGTGACCGTAACAGTATGCGATACTGACTGGCAGAAGATGCAAAAACTCCATAACCAATGGATGGAACAGGAGAAACAGATGCTTGCCGACCAATACAAACAGCAGGAAGCGCTATGGCAGAAGCAGAGTCACAGACTTACGGAGATTGTGAAGAATAACGAAGGAGTTTGGCTGTCGGCAAAACTGTTCTACGTCGTCGGCTCCCTTTCCCTCCTGTCAATTATTACGATTGTGTTGGAGATTGCCTTTTATGTGTATTTCCATTGGATTCAATAGGAATTATCTCGGTGTTCTGTGGCCCCCGTCACGTCATCACGACGCGGCGGGGCTTGGTGTCTATAGGTCTTTGAACTAATTTCCGACGGCATCGTCAATCTGCTGTGTCGTGCCGTCGTAGTTGGCGTTGCTCAGCGGTGCCAACCAGTTGGTAGGTAACGTTGGGCTCTCCATAATCCTTACTGTTTTTTGAAAGTTAGACATAAAGTGAATGGGTCACGAATTGTTATTTGAGTTTATCCAATAACCTTTGAAGTTCATAATCGAGTAGGCATCATTCTATCATCGGCAACCATACGTGCGATATATTTACCTCTAGCAATAGAAAGACCATAATTAAGTATTGAGATGTAATTGTGTTTACGTTTTATTAATCGAATACGGCAATCAGAATAGTTGAGTAAAAAATCTGTACAACCATCCGTGCTTCCGTCATCTAATATCAACAATTCATATGAATCAAAAGTCTGCTCAAGTATGCTGATTACACATTCCTTGAGATACTTACCTGCATTGTATACTAGTAGAATTATCAAGACTATTGGCGGCGGTGTGTTGAAATCTTTCATTTCAATCATATTTTATTCGATTTTTCTTTTGTGCTAAACTTATATACGAAGTGCAACATAAAGTAGCGGCTCAGGCTATTGCTCCATGTTTCTATTCGTCCATTTGTATTCACACTACACCGTATGTTTCGAATGTTGTTCAGAACATCGAACCCCGTAAATTTTATGGTCAGTTTTTTTCTGCGCAGAAACGATTTCGAAAGCGATAGGTTCAGCACGACGCTGTTCGTGTTCATCGCCTCTTCGTGATATCCTCGAACGGTGTAGAACGAGCAATTGACATTGAACTGTACTCCCCACAAAAGTGGTGTTAATGCATTGGCTGAATAACAAAAGCGATAGGTGTTTATGTCCACTAAAGACGATGATGACGGAATGCCGTGTAACCACTCGCCTTTTACATGAAAACGGAAAACCATATCCCTTGCTGCATATCTTATTCCGAGCTGTCCCAAGATGTTCAGTGTTTTCATGGATGTACGCATAACGGCCTCATCGGCCAGAAGCCCAGAAAATCCTACGGTTCGCGTCAGGTTCATTTGTGTGATGATTTCCGGAACGAAGTGTTTTTGTCTGTCGATTGCTTGAGACAAACTGCCACGTAATAGAAAATCATAAGTCCCATTGATATTTCTGGGCAAGAAAGTCGTCACACCAGTAGAGGCATCATAAAGTCGTTGCAACGTCACTTCATTTTGAACCACAATGAAATGACTCTGAACGCCGATGTTTCTTATTTTTTCTGCTTGTGTATGAGCATAATTCAGCATAAAGGAATGAGAGTTTTTGTTGATCAGACTTGTTGCTGATTGCATAATTTTGAGCGGATTACTGGTATCATAGAAACCAGTGAGATATATCATCGGAGGGTTCGCTTGGCTAAGAGTATAAGTAAATGCAAGACCTTTATTGCTGTTTATTTTCAGTGATGGTTCAAATGCTGTATATCTCCTACGAATGTGCACTACATCATAGCGCTGCTCGCTGTACTTTATATCAGCAAATCTCACAGGGAGATGCAAGGATAACATCCATCTTGGTGAAAGATAATGGAACTGAAATTCAGGCGTATGGTTGGTACTGCGCAAATTCCGGTCATAACTATTCTCTCTGTCTGTTACGAACAGTTGCAGCGCATCTGCATCGGGGGCAATAATTAGTGTGTCCAAAGTCCGACTACTTTTACTATGTTCCAAACTTAAATTATAGTCGACCTTCAACTTAATGTTAGATAAAAGTCGACACTCATAGTTAAAATGGATTTTTGCATTCAAATCGTGCAGATAGCCATGCTCATCTTGTTGACGAGACGTTATTTGCGTTGGAGAGAATGATTTCAATACAAAGTGCCCATCACGTTCATTATGTTGATTTTCATAGTTTATTTCAGCATAAAGTGACATGGGGTTGCCCCGCAAAGGCTCTTTCCACTTCAACAGACTTGAAGCGACAAGACTTTTACGGCCAATGTTCTCGTCAGATTGCTCTACGTAGGTATTTACCAATGTGTGCAGCAAGGAATCGGAAGCAGTTTGCAGGAGCACACTATCGAGTGCCGACAAGCGACGTTCCTCATGTGGCAGACGGTTTAGCTCAATACTACTGGCGTGAGTCTTCTGGCGTGATTTTCCATATTCACCACCAAAGGTAAACTCTGAATACACTTTTTTGAATGGGATACTGACAAAGTTGCGCCAATTAATTTCGGTGCGTCGCAATCTTGATGAAGAGCGAGCACGCGCGAAAGATTGATAATCACCTGACACGATATTTGAAGCTGTTTCTGTCAAAGTTTCCTCTTTGCGTCTGTTGACAGTTAGTACCGTACTGAAAGTGCGTTTTTGTCCCATGTCGATGAAATATTCAAAACCACCAGATATTTCAGTAATGGGCTGTTGGGAGAGTAATTCAGCTGAAGATTCCATATCCCTATCTGGCTTATTTGTATCCCCGACATTATTCAAGTTCGCAAAGGCGGTAAGGCGTTGTTTGTCAGAAAGAAACATACTAAACAGCCGTCCCAGGTAGCGCTCGTTACTGCCATAGCTAGCTTCTACATTTGCTAACCAAGTGTTGTGGTAATCTTTTTTTAATGCAATATCAAGCACCAACTCGTCAGATAGATGTTCAATGGAGTCGCGCTTTATCAAGTAATCTGCTTTATCGCCTCGATGGTAAGCTTTAACTTTGTTGACCGTGTAAGCAGGCAGATTTCTCAGAGCTACTGTTGGATTCCCCTGGAAGAAGTCCTGACCATTGACAAGAAGAGCGCTTACGTACTCTTCATTCACAAATATTTGTCCACCGTCCGTTAACCGGACGCCAGGGAGCTGTGAAATCAAAGCGTCAAGCATAGAACCCTCAGCCAACTGGAAGGCCGATGCGTTATACACCACCGTGTCGCCTTTGCTAACCATCAAGATCTTTGAGGCTTTTATTTCAACCTCCTTCAATAAATAGCTTCGTTCCAATTCTATGTCCTCCGCCTCCCAGTCCGTAGTTCTTTTGCCGTATTCTCCTTCGGGTATTTCGATGTTTACGTATGTGTCTTGATGTTCCGGTGAACTGACAAATATGATATACTTTCCCGCCCTTGGCACAGGTATGTTATATGCTATGAGCACAGTACCATCATTGATACCATATTTCTTACACCAATCAATGGTCTTCCCTTGATTTACAATCGTACTGTCTTCAAGCATGAACACAACATTAACATCCACAAGGGGAACTTGACTTATCGCATCAACAATCTTGCCAGACACAAGAACGCTGTCATTCTGCATGGCAAAGGCAGAGTCGACAAAAAATAAGAATAGCAGCATTGTTGAATATAAACGAGGTAATATCATCAAAGTATTGCTATTGGCGCATCCAAAAAGATGCTTCATTTCCTCCTCGCTGAGGATCTTTGCCTTTTTTAAGGCAATTTTTTTGATTTGTTTCATTTTGAACAAATTTTAAATTAATAATGTTAACTATATTGTCGAATACGACGACTCAGGAAAAATTAATTTTCGATATACACCAGTGTATCGCCACGATAGAACATTTTCACTTTCGTCGCCGTCACCACAACTTCGCCAAGTGTCTGCTCAGTAAAAGAGTTCTTCTTTTTCACAAATAAAGTAGGAAGGTCAAAATAAGCATTTTTCCCTACAAACTTCAACGAATGCATACTATACAGCGTTTGGTAGTCAAGATGCATCACCTTGATGATACATGAACGAAACGACTTGTCTCGATTTACCCGGAATGAGAACATATCACGTCCCTTGATTTGGGTGCTATCCAACATAACGCTGTCCTTGTTCAATAGATACACTTTTGCCCCCTTGATTCCAGCATCTGTGAAATTATCATGTACGCGGCCACTCAACCAATAATAATCTGTTTGTGCCCATGCCGTCATAGCGGTAAGGCCAAGGACGATGGTGATGAGTTGTCTTCTGTTCATTACTTTGCTTATATTACGAATTTCTGGGTACAAAGTTCGTCATAAAAATGCAGTTAGGCTTGAAATTTCCATTCCACTTCGTTTCACTTCGCAAAAAAGTCGGCACGTTTCCCCTTTATTTATCGATATTTGCGTATCTTTGTACACGATTTCAATTGAAACAAGCCAAAAGACATGAATAAGATTCTAATGATTTTGATGGTAGCTGCATTTGTCTCCTGTGGGGATAGTGATGCACTGAAGTCGATTGAACGCATTAAGGGCATTGGTAACGATGACCCTGAACAGGCTATGTTGATGCTTGACTCCATCCGGGGCAACATGAAGCATGAGTCGGAATACGTGCAGATGAGATTTGCCCTGCTCGATATTCGATTGAAAGATAAGGCAGACATTGTGGCAACATCCGACAGTGTGGCGAAGGTCTTAACCCGTTATTTCGACAAGCACGGAAAGGGAAATGATATGCAGGAGGCCCATTACTATGCGGGAAGCGTGTATCGTGACCTGCAAGATACGCCCAGTAGCTTAAGTCATTTTCTTAAAGCTGAAGAGATAGCAACAAACAGCCGTGACCACGATGAGATGATGTTAAGGAACACTTATTCTAATTTGTATTATCTGTTCTATAATGTACAAGACTATCAGAACGCCCACAAATATGCGCTGAAAGAGTATCAGCAATCAAGGAAGATAGGAAAAACGGAACTGACTTGCCTGACGCATCTGGGTATGACATTGGAGGTTCTTGACAGTCTGGAGCAGGCACATAGGGTCTTCGTGGAGACACTCGATACAATTGTTGCGAATCCAAAACTAAGGGAGAACACCGAGATACTTTGTTCGCTGTTTTTCAATTTCGCATACCTGAAGGACAGCGTAAATGCCACGAAGTGCCTGTCGATAGTGGAGCAACAAAAAGTGCCGGATGATGATGACGGCAAATTGGCTGCCTACGCGGAGTATTACGAATTGATGGGAAAAACAGATGATGCAATTCGTGCCCATAAGCGGATATTGGAAAACGGTACTGACCTCTTTCGGATGTATGACGCTGCAAAAGCACTCTTTCACATCTATCATGAGAACGGTAATTTGACTGAAGCAGACAAATTTGCTGATTTGTACATTCAAATAAGCGACTCCATAGACCTGGGTAAACGGCAGGAACTAGCTGCGACAGCGAACAACCAGTATAAGTATCAGCGAGACGTGGAGGAAGAACGTCGCATCATGGAGGTAGCACAACGGAGCCGCAATATGATGTGGGCGGCTATCGTACTCGCTATATGTGCAGTGCTTGGCGGGACGGTCTATTTTCAGCGGCGAAGAAACAAGCACCTGGAGGAAATATTGAACTTGTCGAACGAACTGACCAATACGAAGGCTGAGCGCGACAAGATGAAAGGCAAACTACAAGACATAAATGCGGAGATAGACGGCTATCGTAATGAAATCAAATACAAGGAACAATTGCTGGAGGTGAAACTGGAGGAGAACAAACGATTTATTGCCTTGTTGCATAAGTCCGAATTGGAAGAACGAGCCGAGGATGTTATTGAGGCTATCCGTCAAGCCTCGTATGGCAGATACCGTATGTCGAAAAGCGACTGGCAGCGTTTCTACCATGCCGTAGATGAGTTGCAGCCCGACCTGATGGAACGATTAGCCCAGCATCTTGGCAAATTCACAGAGCAACAGCAACAAGTCTGCTACCTGCTGAGCATCGGCCTAACCAATACGCAAATAGAAAACTTAACCGACATTCCCCACGTCACTGTCTGGCGGTGGGTAAAGAAGATGGAATGGGTACAAGGAGATAAGTGAAATAGCCGTGAAGTAGGTCGGTTCGCTCTATCACGTACCTCTCCCCGTGCTTCATGCAGTATTCCCGCAGGTAATCGACGTAGTCGCTTCGCTAATCGAAGAACTCCAGAGCCTGCACCTCCTTGTAGGTGTTGAATTGCTTGTTTGGTGTCATATTCGCCAATTTCCTGATTCGTGGGTACAAAGTTAGTCCTAAAATCCGCAATTAATTGTCTCGGTTGCTAAATGTACAGTTGTGCTGCGTCATTCTGCACTTTGTCTGATACAGCGGTGTGATTATTGAAAGTATGTGCCGATCTCCCCCTTACCCCATTAAGCATTACATGGGCTTTATGCTGCCGTTGACCCGCAAAGTCTGTTTCTCATCCGTCAGCAAGTGCAAAAGGGTTCAGATATGATTGGTTGTCCGTTGGTCAAGCCCAAAGTGGGATAGAGCATAAGCTCTATATACTGACCCACAGCAACACCAAAGATAAGAAAGTGCTTGACCTCATCAACACCGTCCTTCATCTCGGTTGGATGATGGAATTTATAGGCAGGTAGTTGTTGCTTAAAACGAACTGTTAGATATGATAACGAGCAATTGTCAGAAAACCGAAGTATATTGTCAGTGGGGCAGCATGAACAAAGATTATTGAGGATTTTCAAATTGGTGTTTTAAAACCTTCAAGAACGTTTCATTGCGGGAATTTGCATCTTCTGCCAACGCCTTGAAATCCATTATGTACGAGTTCTGTACCACACTGAATGTCTTCTCTAGATCCGTATAGACAGGTTTGGACTTAAAATATACGCTACCGTTTGAGAATAAAGGATTGTAGCCATTATTAACAAGGTGCATTCTATATTTATCTGTAAACTCTACAATTCCATAAAACCACATCCGCTGGATACGACGTCCATAGTATTCCGCCAGACGTTGAGTTCTAGTGTCCAATTGAAACTCAACTATCGAATTCTGTTCAGGAGTTATACCCAATCTCTTCAGTTCTACAACCACAACGTCTAACATCCGATCATCTTTCGTTGGATCAGCAGAGAAGAACAGTGTTATATCGGGTCTATCTCCGTCAGGATCCTTGACTTCTCCATCCGTGATGACATCAATTACCTTACTCATTTCAGCTTCGCTTAACACAGTGCAATAGCTCATGAATTTATCATCGAGCACCCATACATTGTTGCGATATAGATCTTTATAAAGCTCACCTTCTTGAAACTCACTTCCCTTAGGGGCAATCAGGTTATGAAGGTCTGTCTCAAGATTATTCTTATCCAATGCTTTCATCTTGGAGATTACGTTTTGACGGAACAAAATATATTCTGCCAATGAGCGTGCAGCTAACATCAACGATTTCTCATATTGCTCATCTGACAATGTTGTTGCTGACAGAATCTCACGTTGATCCTTAAAGAACTGCTCTTGGGCGTCTTTCAATATGTCATTATGAGACGAGAATCCAATATCACTTGTTTTGAAATATCCACTAAGATGAGGATAGGTATTCTTCAAAGACTCTTCTCGTTCCCTATTTGCTGCTGCGATTCTCGGAAATCTTTCATTGATTATACTAGCAATTCCATCCCTAAAGAGACGCTTTATGTTTCCGAAATCATTACCCGACAAAGTAAAATTCTGTCTAGATTCGTCGATGGTACCTTGGAATGATTCTGATATCAGCAAGAAGATCATCTCATATCCCGCAGGAAAATTCTCGTCATCAATAATTGCAACTTGATGACAACGATCATCCACAGCTATTGCTGTGATAGGTTTCTTACCCACTTCGTAGGTCTCTCTTACCGAGTAGTACAAGTCAACAGAATTGAACAAATCAAGTCGATGCTCTAATGGAAGAATGGAAAAATCGGGCATATCATCAGTATCAACAATCGCTTCAACTTGGCTGCCTCCTACATGAGATTCAATAATAACTCTTATTCTCTCATCATTAAGTTTCTTTTTATACAACCGCATGTAGAAATTCTCCATCAACAATGACTTAATGTGATTGGGGCTTATGTTGTCATTGCGGTGAAGTCTTTCTCCTGTAAATCCCTGCATAGTTAAAGACGAACCACATGGATAAGGTTCTATGTCTTCTACTGTATTTTCTCCGTTGAATCCATCGTCGAATGTGAATGTACGTTTCTTTGTTCCTTCGTTGTAAGTACTTTCAACGTATACTCTTTCAAAATAACAAAGATAAACCAATCTGCCAAGTCCCTTGTGTGATTGTTCCTCAACATCAAAGAGTTTGCTAAATTTCCCAAACCTAAAGTCGTCAAATCCAACACCATTATCCGAAATTGTTAGTTGCAGATTCTGGAGCTGGGTAGGGTCAGGTAAAGATATGTTTATCCGAATCTCGTTTGCTCCAGCATCCAAAGCATTTGCAAATGCCTCGTTATATATCATCTCGAACGAAGAATTCGAGAAGAACATCTTTACTGCTTTTTGAACATTAACCTCCATATTGGACTTTATTTGCTGGTTTTACTTTTTGAACATTCTCACAGAATGAATTCAATTCATTATCCTTCGAGATCAAGTCTGTAGGATTCAAGTGAGCAATGATTCCTGGAGCATGACGCAACTTGCCATACTTCAAGTCACGTGCTTTGCCAGACGCACTCTTCTTCACTTTTTCTTGTGGAGAAAATACCTGTCGCAGAATCACACCCATCAAATACGATGCCTTCTGCTGCAAGCGCTCAATATCTTTATTTTTGATAGAAGGATGTTCGGATAACGGACTATTTTGTCCAGGCTTACGTATAAAGTTCTCATCTTCTGCCCATAGCTCAATAGCTTCAGGTTGTTTCAAGAACCAAGCTTCCATTTCCTGAATCCAGAAACTTACGTGTTCTACCTTATTCTGTGACATTTCAATTCCATCGTCCGACAGACTCTCGAACCACTCGTTTCTCAACTCAGGTTTACGGTCAAGATCTACATATAGATAGTTTTCTTCATTATCCGCTGCATTGATGAACTGTTTCGCAGCTTCTTTATAGCCAGAACATTTCTTCACTACAATGCTGATGTCATCACGGTTTAACGCCCGTTGCATGAAGCGATTTAGTTCCTCACGTAAAGCCTCAGAGTTATTGCTCGTTGTGGCATCAACATTTCCATTGATAACACCACCTTCCACATACACATTGACTACCATCTTTTGCCGCCAATCTCACCATTCAACCATAACTGACCAGGGAGCAGATCACCCTCACGATTCTCAAAATCATCTTCGCTATAACGCATGATTTGAGTTTCGTTCCTGCCATTCTTTTCGAATACCAGAATATCATCCAGTTCGAATGCATTCAACAAGAGAGCGGAATGTGTTGCCACAATAATTTGTGATGTCTTGGCTGCATTCTTCATCATCTTTGCCACTGAGCGGATCATGTCTGGATGCAGACATGCTTCTGGTTCGTCAATATCAATAAGTGCACCTCTCTCCGGATTATGGAAGATGCTCAATAAAAGCAGGTACTTCAAGGTACCATCTGACATATGAAGAGCATCTATGGCATGTGACAAATTTTTCTCGCGGAGAGACAAGTACAACCTGCTACCAAAAACGTTATAACCGATTCCTGTGAAATTCGGATTTATGTCGCTCAGGCATTCCCTTATTTTCTCATACTGGAATGTATAGTTGTTATTTAGATTACTTAGCAACTGACTCAGGTTCTCACCAGTGCTTATCAAGCGTTTAATGTCATTAGCCTCAGCAGGCTGACGAACTTTGTCAAAATTAAACTTGGAATATCCGGCAATCGCATTTATAGCCTCTCTCACAACAAAAGATGGCAGATATCTTTGAGGATCGGTAATCTGTCTAAGCACCAATTCCTGAGCAGACAGCATACCGCCTTCATATTTTTCCACATCTATACCGCTTTTTGTACGAACCGAGATTTGTCCGATGCCATTACGGAATTCAAGATAACTGAATGTTTTTTTCTTACCTCTGCTATCCTCAGAATAGAGCGTTTCACAGAGTGAGTAACTTGTACCGTCACCTATAGGAAATACCGTTATCTTGTAGTAAACATCCTTCTTAAAAGGAGAAGCCGAAACAAGTTTCCTCAAAACATCTGCATCGAAAACATAAGTTACACTAAAACAATCAGGCTTTTGTTCACCACACGCATTAACTATTGCATTATATGTGCCCCATTGCCGAAACAAAGCCGACAAACCGCCACCAGCAATACCCTCATACAGCATAGTGATAGCATTCAGAAAGGAAGTCTTACCGCTTCCATTAACACCCACAAGGATATTAACACCTGTGTTCAATTCGATTGTGTGCTCTCCCTTAAACGAGAAGAAGTCACGAATAATTAGTTCTTTTATCATACGATAACAAATATTTATTAGTAAACTCATAATATTAAATGAGTTCGCTCAAATGAATTGCAAATTTAGTAAATTGTTCGCACACATACGCGAAAAGCGGTGTTAATTCTTTTTAAAAACTGATTATTTGAAATATTTTTCGCACAATTGACTTGTATATATGACAATTCGCTATTATTTGATATGACTTGAAAGTGGTAAAACGTATAACCATGAATTTCATCACCTTTAATATTTGTATTACTCAGTTTTTGAATAGAGCAAGTGGTAAGATGGATATTGACATTCACACTTGTATTTCCTGTTACAAAAGGTTAAATAAGTTAAATCTTGCTCTTTTTCATCTTCTACAGAATCTTCGCCATTACTTTTCTACCGTTTTAAACAAAAGTTACTGAAATTAAAAGTGTTACAAATTCTATCAATGTAAAGGATTGACTTCCATCGATATTCCCAATAGTGTCACAAGCATTGGGGAGTTAGCCTTCGGGAATTGCAACAATATAAATACCATCACTCTTTCAAGCAATATAATGAGTATTGGAAACGAAGCATTTCCTTCTCATAAAACAACGAATGTAATCATAGAGGATTTATCTTCATGGATTACTTTTGATCTAAGTACGTGGAAGGGAAATCCGTTGAACAACTGCGAAGAATGTTGTTTTATCCTTAACGGAACAGAAATCAGGGAATTAATCATACCTGAAGGTGTTCAAAGCATTTCATCAGGCGTTTTCTATAATGGAAAGAACATTACCTCTGTCTCTATCCCACAAAGTGTGACAAGCATAGGCCAAAGTGCATTCTATGGTTGCTCAGGATTGACTTCCATTGATATACCAAATAGTGTGAGAAAAATTGGTGGAAGTGCTTTCTGGAAATGCACAGGATTAAAAAGCTTCACTATTCACAACAACCGCCCACCTATTGCAGAAAACAACATAACATCGCAAGATGTGTATGACAACTGTGTGCTCTATGTGCCTGCAGGTTCTGAAAACACCTACTTCGCATCTACAAACTGGAATAAATTCTATAACATCGTCGCTATAACTGATGAGAATACTGATACTGAAATTGTTTATCGCCCATTCATCGAAGATAATAAGGTATGGAAGGTAGGTCAGGTGATGACAGACAAAGAATCGGGGGTTCAGATTGTTTCTTATCTCTATTTTGATGGCGACACCATCGTAAATGGGCATACTGCCAAACGAATGCTGCGTGACAGGGTGGCTGCCAAAGAATGGGAATCGCAGAATATAGAAAGAGAATACGTAGGTGCGTGGTATGAGAAAGATAAAAAGGTGTATTGCTTGAATGTTGGCAATAATGATTTCGAGTTGGCATACGATTTCTCCTTGAATGTTGGTGATACCATCAACCTCTATGACTATATGGTGTATGGAGATAACGGGATCATGGGTGTTGTGACGAAACGGGCTACTGGAGGATTGTATGGATTCAAAGGCAATTACCTTGATATTGAAGCAAGTTGGGAGGACAAATACTGGTCTGAGGAGGACATGATGGAAATACCTGTTGTTTATAAACAGAGAAACCAATGGTTTGAAGGTGTTGGAAGTGATTATCCTCCATTGAATCCTCCATTTATCAGTTTCAAGTCTCCATTCACGACTGGTGGAATAGGTGATGTCCTGATGTCATGTTCTATCGATGATGAGGTCATTTACTTCAATGACGAATATGAGGATAAAACCACTCCAGAAGGCGAAGCCAAGAAGCGCCGATTCGACTTCAGCCACACTATCAAGACCCAGCCAAAGTCTCCTGAGCGGAGAGGGGAAGAAGTCGCTTTGTCTGGAGAATACAACGATCGGGTGCTCGATGTCAAGCTCGACCGTCTCAATGAATTGTATGAGGTGCAAATCACCAACAACAAGACGTCTGAAGTTACCTACTCCAAGACCATCAATGCAAAGAACATCGTAGCTCTCAATATTAATATCTCCGCCTATCCGAAAGGACAGTATGCTATTGCTATCGAGAATAGCAATGAGACATTCAATGGTGTGTTCGATACAAGTACTACAGGTATTGCAGAAATCGTAAATGGTAAATCGTCAAATGATAAATCAATCTTCAACCTCCAAGGTCAGCGCGTCAATGGGTTGCAGAGGGGATTGAATATCGTGGATGGTAAGAAGTTCTTTGTCAGATAAACATAAATATGAAATAATGAAACGCAAGCTTCATTGAATTGCGTGTGGGTGCCTGGATAGCTATGTCCAGGCACCTTTTTATTGTAATGATACATAGTTTATTGAACTGACAAAATACCATAAGAAAATAGTATAAGTCCTGTAAAAAGAGAGCTTTTTAGGCTTAAAAGCAGCGTTCTTTCCACCCCCTAGGAAAATCTATCCATACCTATTGTTAGGTGTTAACGTCTATCTCTATGAATTGCAACGAGTTTCGCTTTGTAGTTCTATTATTATTTTCCATAGGGAAAGCTTTTTTCTTTATAAATAATGTTGTAACTTTGCGGTGCGATACCCTAAAGTTACATCCGTTTTGTTTCTTGTGCGGTGCTAAAGCAAATATTGTTTAACTACTAAACAACTATCAAACAATGAAAACGATTACATTGAATTCAGCACTTGTGGCAATCTTATGCTTGGCGAGTGCGAATGGATGGGCACAAGACTACCCAACCATGTTAGAAGGTAATCCAAAATGGATATGCCTTGCATCCGACGTTGATGGAGAGCCTACGTTTAAAACCTTTTATTTGGACGGTGACACAACTATCAATGGGAAAACCTATCAAAAATTGTACTATGAATGGATGTATAAGAATGGCAAATCTGTTCTTGGTCATCCAGTGAATATTGCAGCCCTTCGTGAATACGACGGTAAAGTTCTTGCTGCAAAAGCATTCTATCAAGAAATGTTTTTGGAGTTTGGCAATTACTATGAAGCTTTTGAAGAGCGTAGTGATGAGGTTGTCGTGTACGATTGGAATGTCTTAAGAGAAGCTAAAAGCGTCAAAGTATTCCAGGACGGAAAAACCACAGAACGAGAAATCGTAGAGCGTACAATTACTGATATGAGTGATGGATCAAAACGTATAGTGTACAAGCTGTTCAACCATGACCCAGAGAACTTACGTAGGGGCCAACAGGCTTATGTGGAGATTATCGACCAAGTGGGATGTATTAATATGCCAAAGGAATTGGTTCACTATCTTTGGGAACCGAAGAACATCACCTATTCATCCTCATTATCCAAGGTAATAGTAGGAACAACGATGGACTTTATCCAGAACAATATGATTGTCTATCGGGCACCTATAAATGCGTATGTCTCATACGACTTTATAAAGGACTTGGTACCGACAGGAATCGAAGAAATAATTCATAATGCACAATTCATAATGCATAATGATGCAATCTACAACCTCCAAGGGCAGCGAATCAACGGGTTGCAGAAGGGATTGAATATTGTGAATGGGAAGAAGGTCTTTGTCAGATAAACATGAAATATGAAATAATGAAACGAAAGCTTCATTGAATTGCGTGTGGGTGCCTGGATAGCGATTTCAGGCACCTTTTTTATTGTAATGATACAAAGTTTATTGAACTGACAAATACTATAAGAAAATAGTATAAGTCCTGTAAAAAGAGAGCTTTTTAGGCTTAAAAGCAGCGTTCTTTCCACCCCCTAGGAAAATCTTTCCATACCTGTTGTTAGGTATTAACGTCTATCTCTATGATTTGCAACGAGTTTCGCATTGTAGCTCTATTATTTTTTTCCATAGGGAAAGCTTTTTTCTTTATAAACAATATCGTAACTTTGCCGAAAAAACAAATGCAAAAAAAAGCGGCGATAGCTGCGCCGTATTTTAGCATGTATTTAAGAAAAAGTATGAGAAGGTTATACAGTTTATTATCGATTGCCATGATTGGAATGAACATAAACGCCCAGCAAAATGATGCTCATTCAAACATGTTAATAAATACAGAGGGGGGTGTGGCGAATATTGATCAAACAACTGAATACGAGCAGATGAAACAGGAGCTTAGTCCCTGTTCACTTCCGCTTATCAACCTTACTGTAGATACGACACAGGTGGGTGCACAAACCTACGCACCTGCATTCATTGAAATAGCGGATCCAAAAGGGGAATCCTTCTGCGGGCGATGCAAGGTGAGATACCGTGGTTTGAGTGCGCTGGCTTATGCAAAGAAGTCTTTTTCCGTGAAGCTTGTAGACGAAGCTGGAGAGAAGCTGGATGCGAATCTTTTCGGTATCAGGTTGGATAACAGTTGGATTCTTGATGCGATGGCCATAGACCGTATAAGAATGCGTAACAGGATTTGTTTTGACATTTGGAATAGCATCAACAGGACTCCCTATCCGACATCCTTTGGAGGCAGAAATGGTACCGAGGGCCGTTTTGTCGAACTGTTTATTAACGGCCAATATCACGGGCTTTACTGCCTTACAGACAAGATAGACCGTAAGTTGCTCGGGTTGAAGAAGGCAAAGGTCTCTGCAGAAGGGGAGGTGCGTGTCAGAGGTATTCTTTACAAAGGAGTAAGTTGGAACGAGTATGATGACATCTACCTCCTGTCTTACAAGGAGTCACCGACAGACACCATTGTGTGGAACTCTTGGGAATTGAAGTATCCTGACGAATATCCATCACAGGGCACATGGATGCCTTTGATGGAACTTATTGACTTTTGTTCAGAACGTACATCGGACGACAAGTTTGAGATAGAGGTGAATGACTATTTCTATGTTGACAACCTAATCGACTATGTCGTATTTACTTTTGCCATGCTGATAGGCGACAATCTTTATAATAATACATTCCTTTCCGTTGTCGATATCGAGTCGCGCCATCAGTACCTGTTAACACCTTGGGACATGGATGCATCGATGGGTGGCAGCTGGAACGGGTCGTATAATAACAAGGTGGCCTATATTGGCCGATATGACACACCTGCCCCTTTCAATCGTCTGATGGCAGAGAACTTAGCCGGTTTTCAAGATAAGGTGAAGCAGAGATGGCAACAATACCGAAAGGGTGTTCTTTCTATTGACAGCGTATACCAATGGCTTGACCGCTATTCAGACATGTTTATACGTTCAGGAGCCTGGAACCGCGAGTATGAGAAATGGAACGACAATCCTGTTCCGCTCCGACTAACGTTGGAAGAGGAGATAGACTATGTGAAGCAATGGTACAAGATGAATTATTATCACCTTTGTAATATTTTTGATATTCCTGTCAGTGTAAATGCTGTGCCGATGGTTGTTGAAAACGCCCCCCTCTTCCAAGGTGAAGAAGTAATTTTCAATCTCCAAGGGCAGCGCATCTCTGCACCTCAGAAGGGCATCAACATCATCGGAGGTAAGAAGGTATGGGTGAGATAGCCCCCGGAGAAAATGTAGAAATTGAATAATGTAAGTCTTTTAGATGGGAGGAGAAAAGAGAAGCAGGTGACTATTGGTTCGCCTGCTTTATTTACGAAAAAAGCTAAAAAAGTGCCATTTCATCGATGTAACGACCATGAAATGCAGAGTATTTTCCTATATGCTAATACTTGCTAACACTTGTTTGCAGGAATACGCTCAATCGTTTTTCCGTCAGAAGAAACAAAAAGATCTTCTCTACAAAGAAAGAGTTGCGTTTCGCGTTTCAGTTGTTTCAGTTAAAAACTGAGCGATGAAAAGTCAAAAAGAAATTTTATATTATATATAATATAAGTGTTTTCGTAGGTTAGAATACCTAAAAACGAACTGAAACAACTGAAACGTGAAACAGTTCCTTGTCTTTTTGCAGCCCCTAAGGGTAACAAATTTTTCCCTTAAGGGAAACGAAAACAGGCTCTCGAATTGGGAGGGTGCGGTCATTTTGGTCATGGTCATTTGGTCAAAATGAAAAATGGAAGGGACTTTTAGCTCACTACATAATAGATAATTTTATTATCTATTATGTAGTGCAGATTCCCCCCCATTCCAGAAATCGATTTTGACAAATGACCAAATGACCATCGTGACCACTTTCGCTTTGCCAATTTAATAAAATTAAATTGAACCTCGAATTGATATCTGTACTTTACAAAACGACACGAATGCTTGCAAAATCATATTATTGGCTAAAAATGATGCTTTTTCCCTTGGTTTTATCAAAATTATTTCGTACCTTTGTAGTGCTTTTGAGAGGGCTAAAAACCTTTGGGGCAATTCCCAAGTAACTCCCACTTAACTCTGGACTGAAGTGCATAAAAAAATAGCGTTTCCCCAGAGTCTCATAAAAGGCAGCCACTCCCAAATACTAATGTAAACGTAAACGGCTAAACAGACTCGAATGACAATGAAACAGTTACTTTGCATATTATTATTGATTGGTGCGACATCGGCTCAGGCATACGATTTTGAGGTCGATGGAATTTTCTATAACATCCTGGAGAGCGAATTGTGGGAGCATGAAAACCCGATTGTGGAGGTAACTTTCGAGAAAGCAGGAGGACGCAAAACCATTCCTACAGAGTCGTATGTGAATGATATGGTCATCCCTGCATACGTAACTTGGGAAGGAACGGAGTATCAGGTTATCGGAATCGGGTATTCGGCTTTCTCCTTTACCGGTGTATGGTCTGTCGAGATGCCTGAAGGATTGGAATATATTGACAATTGGGCCTTTTTCAACTCAGGACTGTCTGGGCATGTGAAGCTTCCAAGTACCTTGAATTCTATTGGGCAAGAAGCATTCGGGTTTAGTTTTATAGAATCGATCATCATTCCTAATTCTGTGAAATACATGGGTGATTATGTGTTTGAGGATTGCCCAAACCTTAGGTATGCTGTTTTATCTGCCAACCAAAAGGAAGTACCCCTTGGAACCTTCGAGAACTGTGAACGGTTGCAGGAGGTGATTATTCCAGAGGGTATCGAAAGCATCGGAAGCATGGCATTCCACAACACTTCTGTCAGAATAGAATTGCCGCGAAGCCTCATCCGGATTGACAATGATGCTTTCAGTAGCTGTAATTTCTCAGGTGTGTTCCTACCTTATAACGTGGAAGAGATGGGCACCTCCGTGTTCTATAACTGCACGTGGCTGACTTATGCCAGCATACCAAAGAAGATATCCAAAATACCTGATTATACATTCTATAACTGCTATAGCCTGAAAAACGTTACGATTCCGAAAAACATTCGGGAAATCGGCAACTATGCATTTTTTATGCCACGCAATATTGTATTTGGAGACTATGAGATATGGTGGGGTAGTGATTTATCGACAGTCTATATCATGGGTGATGTGAACTATATTGGCAGATATGCATTCGGGCGTAACGACGGTACTTCGTTGGACGACTTCTACTGCTATTCATCAGTTGTCCCTCAGGCCGACTCCACAGCATTCTCCTCCTCCAAGACCAGTACGGGCGCAAATACCGATCACACCTCGTGCATATATAATGCGACACTACATGTGCCTGCCTCACTGATTCACGAATATCAGAATACGTTCCCTTGGAGTCAATTTGCCCGTATCGTATCCTTGACTGACAATATCCGCCCTGTGCCTGAACCTCAGAAGTTTGCTTCGTATAGGATGAGTGAACTCAGGGGATATTCTATCGATTCTACCTGCTACTACCTATACAATACTCAGACAAAGTCGTTCTTCTGTTACGACCATCATGTATGGAATGGCAAAAACCAGAAGTGGACTGCTCATCTTGGAGCCCCTGCTACGAAGGTATTTTTCTTACGATATCCTCAGCACATATTCGACGGCTCTGTCAAGATTTGTTTTTCTGGCAAAGATGATTACAGCTGGGTTACGATGGGAGAGGTGGACAATGATGTTTTCAAGGTGAACAACATGGGTGACGGAGTGTATCGCATAGGATTGTCGGAGCATAACAGGGACTTCAAGCAGTCGCTCTATCCCGACTGCTATATGGGATTTGATCTGTATGAGGGTGCACCTTCAATCGGGCCACTGAATTATCTGCTCGAACCAGGCAAAGAGCCAGAAGGACATACCTACTGCGTTGATTGGAAACTGGTGTCTGAAGCTGAGTACAGCAAAATAGCCGACCAATTGTATGCCTGCAGCTCCAGTGCATACCTGAAGCAACTGATTGACAGCACAGCCATCCATCATCCGCGTATCAATGTCAACAAGATGGAGACTGCTTACTTTGACATCACGCTGAGTGGCGAACAACTCGACTCTGTTCGTACTGTTCTGCTGACAGCTGCCAGCTTGAGCGAATACCTGGATGAACTGAAGATGAACTATCCGACAGTAGACTTGACAGGTGCGGAAAAACTGCTGTCACGCCCAGACTTCACAATTGGCGAGATAGAGGAAATAAGAAAAGGGCTGGACATGGCTGTAATTCGTACAAATGTGCTTGCCGTCATTGGTGGAGCAACAGAAAAGAATCCGAAGTCGGCAACCGAACTGATTACAAATCCCTCGTTTGAGAAAACAGGCGTATGGAAGATGGCGTATGACCCTCATCAAATAACTAATTACTTCTTCAATACGCAAAAACCACTTAGTGGAAAGGAAGTCGCCTTAGATAGGTACATGGAGGTTTCAACACGAAATTTCAACTATGCAGCCGATTGCTATCCATCCTTAAAGTCAGCATTGGGAAATGGCGAATATTACAACACATTAGTAGGGCTGCCAAACGGTAAGTATGTGCTGGAATGCGACGCAGCAGCGACTAATGAAACTGACGATGTAGATTACAACCTGCTGACTGGTGTATATCTCTTTGTCCGAAGTAGTGGTGTAGAGACCCTCACTCCTATCACATCCAACGGGATGGTTCCACAGCATTTCGCCAACGAGTTCTACATTTCTTCAGGAGATACCATCTATTTCGGCATCAAGACTGCCAATACGACAGCCAGCCACTATGCGATGGACAACTTCACCCTGACCTATTATGGTGAGACAGATAAGGAAGCATACCACGGAACCCTGATGAGCCGTCTTAGCACCCTCTACAGCCTATTCTCCAATACTGAGCAACTATATGCCGATACACAACTGAAACAAGAGTTTAACAAGACCTATCAGGAGAGCGACATCATCGTTGGTGATTATAGCATAGAGGAATACAGCAGCGCTATGAAGGCAGTAGAGCAAAAGGCAGATGCACTCAATCACTCCGTCAGCAATTATATCAACGCTGCCCTGCTCCGCCACTTCTGCGAGCAGAAACGTGAGCACTATGCCGAGACAGCATACAACGACCTCGCCGACCAACTTGGTGATTTGGGTATGACCCTCGAAACAGGCTATCTAGATTGTAACCTTGACAATTTGCTACAGGAAACATACCACATTACTATTGGTGAAGTATATGCATACATCCAACAATTGATAGCAGAAGCGACAGGCATAAAAGTGCCCCTCTATGATGAAAGGAACAATGCTATCTACAACCTCCAAGGGCAACGAATCAACGGGTTGCAGAAGGGATTGAATATCGTGGATGGGAAAAAGGTCTTTGTCAGGTAAACATGAAATAATGAAACGAAAGCTTCATTAAATTGCGTGAGGTGCCTGGATTGCAATGTTCAGGTACCTTTTTTATTTAAAACTATCGAAATACACCTTCTTATATGCCATTTTGTGGGAAAAAACATGTCAGCACTTAAAAAAAGGAAGATTTTAACAAATGTTATTATTTTTTTGTATCTTTGCAGTCAGAAAAGAATTGGTTACCAAACCTAATCATCGTTCAATCGCATCAATAACATCAACCTTAATAACAAACACATCTAAAAAACAACAATTATGGCAATCGAAATCAATTCTCGTGAAACCGAGTTAACTTCCCAAAAAGGGGTGTTCAAAACTTGAATCGATTCATTCGATCAATCGAATCGATTAAATTGATGAGTTGAATCGATTCAAATTTCTGACAGTATAAATAGCTCGGTTTTTTTGAAAAAAACATGAATTGTGCATTGTGTATTGCATATTATTTCGTAACTTTGTGGCGTGAGAGTGAAAAGCGGGCAGAAAAAAGTTGAATTATAAAAAAAGGATATCATGGAGACAAAGACAAAGTATTCGGGCACCCAGACCGAGAAGAATCTGGAGGCAGCTTTTGCTGGTGAGAGTCAGGCACGTAACAAGTACACTTACTTTGCATCGAAAGCAAAGAAGGAAGGGTATGAGCAGATTGCAGAACTATTCCTGAAGACTGCCGATAACGAAAAGGAACATGCGAAGATGTGGTTCAAGGAGCTGAACGGCATTGGTAATACTGCTGCTAATCTGGCTGCTGCTGCCGATGGTGAGAACTATGAGTGGACGGACATGTACGAAGGGTTTGCCAAAACAGCCGAGGAAGAAGGTTTCGCCGAGTTGGCTGCAAAGTTCCGCATGGTGGCTGCTATCGAGAAACGTCATGAGGAGCGCTACAGAGCACTGCTGAGAAATGTAGAAACAGCAGAAGTGTTTGCCAAAAGCGAAGTGAAAGTGTGGGAATGCCGCAATTGCGGGCATATCGTAGTTGGCACGAAGGCCCCTGATATTTGTCCTGTGTGTGCACATCCTCAGGCATACTTCGAGGTTTGTGCTGACAATTATTGACAAAAAGGGCATCAAGCTCTCGTAAATTGATTAACTCGTGCATGAAAATTTGCACGAGTTAATAGTTTTTGCTATATTTGCACTCTAAAAATGGTGCGAAGAAATAATACAAACTAGATGAAGAGGAGAGGGGAAAACGTAAAAAGTGAATCATAAAAAAACGCAATCATTAAAAAAATACAGGAACGAGAAAATAAAACGTAACGTTTTACGTTATTAAGTAAGTATGAAGAAATTGCTTGGCATCATCGGGGTAGTTATAGTAGCTACCGTGATTGTTTCGTGTTCTGCAAGTAAGAACACGGGACTTAGCCGTCGTGTGCAGGCACTGAAGACGAAATACAATACTTACTATAACGGTAATGAGGCGTTCAAGGATGGCTATTTGGCCCAACGTGACGGAAATAGGGATAACTACATGGAAATGTTGCCCTATTACATGATTGGGAACAAGAATACCGTGAAACTGGGTAGCGGACAATTCGAACGTGCCATAGAGAAGAGTCAGAAAGCTATCAAGCTGCATAGCATAACAAAGAAGCCAGAGGTAAGCGCTTCAAAACGTCGTACAGCCAAGGGAAAGGCTTGGTTGGCTCAAAAGGAGTATAACCCGTTCCTGCATAAAGCGTGGTTCCTGATGGGTAACGCACAATTCCAGAAGGGCGATTTCTTTGAAGCAGCCTCAACATTTGCTTATATCCAGCGCCTTTATTCCACAAAACCTAATATTGTGGCCAAAGCCCGTGTACTGGAAGCTAAGTGCTATGCGGAAATGGATTGGGTGTACGATGCAGAGGACCTTATTGCCCGTGCTGAGCGAGATAGTTTCCCAACATCATTAAACGGAGCAAAAGCCGCTATCCTTGCCGATTGCCAAATACGTCAGCAACGCTATCAAGAAGCTATTCCAAATGTGCTACAGGCTATTAAGCGCCAAAAAGGGTCGTTGGAGAAAGCACGTCTATACTATCTGTTAGGTCAGTTGTATCATCAGGTAGGCGAAGATGAATCGGCATTTAATGCGTTCAAGAAGGTCTATTCTAAGAATCCGCCTTACGAACTTGAGTTCAATGCCCGCATCAAGCAGTCGGAGGTACTGTCGAAGGGACAATCGAAGCAGATGATAGCCAAACTGAAACGTATGGCTAAGAGCCCGAAGAATAAAGACTATCTGGATCAGGTGTACTATGCCATCGGAAACATCTATCTGGCAAATGGAGACACTATTCACGCCCTCTATGCATATAAGGACGGTGTGGAAAAAAGTACCCGAAACGGTATTGAGAAGGGTGTAGTATGGCTGCATCTGGGCCAACTGTACTGGGACCGTGAGGAGTTTGTGAAAGCCCAACCATGTTACGCAGGAGTATTAAGCCTGTTCGACAAGGACAGGGAAGACTATAAGGAAGTAAACGACCGCTCGAGAATCCTCGATGAGTTGTTTCCACATGCCTCGGCTGTTGAATTACAAGACAGTCTGCAACTATTGGCACAAATGGATTCTGTGGAACGGATGAAGGTCATTAAGAATATCATCGAAGAACTGAAGAAGAAAGAAAAAGAGGAAGAAAGGAAGGCTGCCGAAGCAGAAAACGCTGCCAGAAATCCGCAAGGTGACCCTATGAATCCTACTATGCAGCGTCCTGGGATGAACAACCAAACACCTGCTGAATGGTACTTCTACAACCCTGCAACCGTAGCAAACGGAAAGAATGAATTCCAGCGTATGTGGGGACAGCGTCAACTGGCAGATGACTGGCGTCGCAATAATAAGACCGTACTTGCCACCGAAGAGGAAGTTGAGGAAGAAGAAGCAGATACACTGACTCAAGACAGTTCAGAGATGCCATTAGACTCGCTCGATGCTACAAACCTTACTGACTCACTTGCTAACGACTCACTCAATGCCGATGTAAAGAAACCAGAACTGACAGAAGAGGAGCAGAAAGCATTGGAAAAGCAGCAGGAATATGAAAGCGATCCACATCGACCAGAATACTATCTGAAAGATATTCCATTCACTGAAGAACAGATGAAAGCATCGAATGCCAAATTGGTGGATGGGCTATATAACTCGGGTATCATTTATAAGGACCTCATGGAGAACCTGCCTTTGGCTGAACGTACCTTCCAGCGTATCATGACCGACTTCCCAGAGTTTGAACATCTTGACGAGACCTATTACAACATGTATCAGCTGTACTCTAGATTCGGCCACTATGACGAGGCTGCCACCTATCGCGACAAACTGATGGCAGAATATCCAGACAACGAACATGCCAAGCTGATAGCGGACCCCAACTTTGAATTCAAGGGACGATACGGCAAGCACATTGAGGATTCTATCTATCAAGAAACATACGATGCCTTCGTGGCTGAAGAATACAGTAAGGTAATTACCAATGCGGACTATACTGCTAAAGAGTACCCAGAGGGAGTGAACAGAGCACGATTCATGTTCCTCAGTGCAATGAGCCGTCTCAGTAAGGGTGACGACAGCAAGTTCCTGACAGAGATGAAGGATATTGTCACCAAATATCCACAAAGCTCAGTGAGCGAATTGGCGGGATTGTATGTAAAAGGTCTTCAAAACGGACGTCTGCTAGCAAGTGGTAGGATGAATAATGGTTCGATTTGGGAACGCAGAAGCTATTTGGATGGGGATTCCATTGCTGGCGACACCCTTTTCTCAGAAGAGAAAAACACTAACTGGATGTTCGTTGTGGCATATGAACGCGATAGCATCAATGAGAACCAACTGCTGTTTGAGATGGCACAATATAACTTCTCAAACTTTACCTTCCGTAACTTCGACATCGAAATGGAAAAGACAGAAGGTATCAGTCTGCTGAAGGTAAAAACCTTCATGAACTACGACGAGGCCTACATCTATCTCCACCGCCTGACCAATAACCCAGATATGGCACGAAAGATGGAGGGGCTAAAGATGTTTATCATCTCAGAAGAGAATATGAAGAAACTCAATCGGGGACTGAGCTATGCTGACTACTTTGAATTCTACGACGAAGTATTTGACAGAATCGGTAAGTTGGAGTTTAACGAAGGACTGCTCGACGGACCCGATGTAGAGATTCAAGACCCTGACGACCTGTATGAGATGGAGCGAGAAGCAAAAGACGATATTGAAGACGATAACGATAACTTTATTTTCTAATGAGCAACGGAACATTATTATGGGTGGACGATGAGATTGAATTGCTGAAAGCATATATCATCTTCCTGGAGAAAAAAGGGTATGAAGTAGTCACTGCCACAAATGGACGTGACGCTGTCGATATGTGTTCCGAGCGAACATTCGACCTGATTTTCCTTGATGAGAACATGCCAGGACTAAGTGGACTGGAAACCCTTACACTGATTAAGGAAATCAACAGCACGATACCTATCGTAATGGTTACCAAGAGTGAAGAGGAGAACATCATGAACCAAGCAATCGGGTCGAAAATTGCTGATTACCTCATTAAGCCTGTCAACCCTAATCAGATATACCTCACTATCAAGAAACATCTACATAAGCGCGACTTGGAAACAGAGGTGACAGATACCAGCTATCGACAGAACTTCGGGAAGATCGGCATGCAAATCAATGACTCGTATAGTCTAGAGGAATGGAAAGACGTATATCGCAAGCTAGTGTATTGGGAACTGGAGCTTAGTACCACCAACAGCGATATGACTGAGATGCTGAAGATGCAGAAGGCAGAAGCAAATCAGGGATTTGCTAAGTTTATCAAGCAGAACTATTTAGACTGGATTACCAATCCCGAGAAACGTCCGCTGATGAGCCCTGATATCTTCAAACGCAAAGTGTTTCCATTGCTCAACAACCACGAGAAGGTGTTTCTCATCGTTTTCGATAACTTCCGCTATGATCAATGGCGAGTGCTTAGTCAGGAATTAGCAAATGAGTTCACGTTCGATGATGATTTGTATATCAGTATTCTCCCTACAGCGACCCAGTATGCACGCAATGCCATCTTTGCTGGACTGATGCCTATCCAGATCGCTGAAATGTTTCCAGACTTGTGGGTAGATGAAGATGAAGAAGAAGGGAAAAATCTGAACGAAGCCCCATTAATTGAAACCCAAATACAGCGCTATCGCCGCCACGACACGTTCTCTTATACGAAGATTAACAACTCTGCTGAGAGTGAGCGTTTGGTACAACAATTCCGCACCCTCCTGACACACGACCTCAATGTGATTGTGGTTAACTTCATTGATATGTTGTCGCATGCCCGCACAGAGTCGAAGATGGTACGAGAGTTAGCATCTGACGAGACAGCCTATCGCAGCATTACAGCTTCCTGGTTCCGTCATTCACCCCTCCGGGAGTTGTTCTCGCTACTTTCACAGACGGACGCAAAAGTCATTATCACAACAGATCATGGGGCTATCAAAGTGAGCAATCCAACGAAAGTGATCGGTGATAAGAACACCAATACGAACCTTCGCTATAAGTTGGGCAAAAACCTCAACTATAATAAAAAAGAGGTGTATGAACTCAAGGACCCTGAGAAAGCAATGTTGCCCTCACCCAATCTGAGTACCACCTATATCTTCGCTACGAATGATGACTTTTTTGCGTATCCAAATAATTACAACTATTACGTAAACTATTATCGAAACACCTTCCAGCATGGGGGCATCAGTATGGAAGAGATGCTGATACCGCTCATCACGATGGAAGGCAAGAAAAGGAGATAGAGATGCATATTACGATTTCGTCATTAGAACATATACATGAGGCTGCCCGACAGTTTATTGACGCGATGGGTGACCACAAGATTTTTGCTTTTTATGGCAAGATGGGAGCTGGCAAAACCACCTTCATCAAGGCAATTTGTGAGCAATTGGGTGTCACAGATGTTATCAATTCTCCAACCTTTGCGATTGTGAACGAATATCTGGATAGTAACGGGTATCCTATCTATCATTTCGACTTCTACCGCATCAAGAAGCCTGCTGAGGTACTCGACATAGGATTCGAAGACTATATCAGCAGCAACAATCTCTGTTTCATGGAGTGGCCAGAGTTAATTGGCGACTTCCTTCCTGAAGAAACGGTGAAAGTCAAAATTGAAGAACAAGATGACGGGAGCAGGTTGGTCTATACCGACGATTAAAAGAAAAGAGAACGCGTATGGAAGATTTCGTACACTTACACGTACATACTGAATACTCGATTCTTGACGGAGCGTCAAAGATTCAGAAGCTGATTGACAAAGCCATCGCAAATGATATGCGTGGTTTTGCCATTACTGATCATGGAAACATGTTTGGTGTGAAGGAATACTTTGACCTTTGCAATGAGGTAAATGCCAAACGCAAGAAAGACGGTCTGGAACCATTCAAACCAATCTTTGGATGTGAAGTCTATGTGGCTGCCAACAAGAAGGAAGGCCGTGACAAAGAAAAAGACCGTCGTCGCTATCACTTGATACTCCTCGCCAAGAACGAGCAAGGATATCATAACCTGATAAAGATTGTCAGCAGAGCCTGGGTAGATGGTTTTTATAACAAACCACGAACTGACCACGATGACCTGAAGACATATCATGAAGGTATCATCTGCTGCTCGGCATGCATCGCAGGAGAATTGCCTGCTAACATATTGAGAGACAATATTCAAGCTGCCCGTGATACGATAGAATGGTACAAAAACGTCTTTGGGAACGACTATTACATCGAACTACAGCGTCACGAAGTGAAGAACCCGAACCAGCATGCCAATCGTGAGACATTCATGCTACAGCAGCGTGCCAACAAAGTCATGATTGAACTGGCACACGAATATGGGGTAAAACTCATTTGTTCGAACGATGTACACTTCGTGAATGAAGAGGATGCTGAGGCTCACGACCATCTGCTGTGCCTGTCAACAGGTAAAGACCTCGATGATCCCAATCGTCTGATTTATTCCAAACAGGAATGGTTTAAGACGAAGGAAGAGATGAACGCAATCTTTGCTGATGTTCCAGAGGCCCTGAGCAATACCATTGAAATATTGGATAAATGTACTACCTATAATCTCGATTCCGACCCGATTATGCCATTTTTCCCTATTCCAGAAGAATTTGGAACAGAGGAACAATGGCGGCAAAAATTCTCGGAAGAAGACTTATATAAGGAGTTTACCACCGATGAAAACGGGGAAAACCAGCTTTCAGAGAAAGAAGGAGAGGCTAAAATCCATAAACTAGGAGGGTATGAAAAACTGTATCGAATCAAGTTTGAAGCCGACTATCTTGCTAAGTTAGCATACGAGGGAGCAGAACGTATTTATGGTAAACCGCTTAGTCAGGAAGTAGACGACCGCATACGTTTCGAATTGCACATTATGAAAACAATGGGATTCCCCGGTTATTTCTTGATTGTGCAAGACTTTATTAACTCTGCCCGTGAGAAATTAGGTGTCTGGGTGGGTCCTGGACGTGGTTCAGCGGCTGGTTCCGTGGTAGCTTACTGTTTGGGTATTACAAGGATAGACCCTTTGAAATATGATTTACTTTTCGAACGTTTCTTAAATCCAGATCGTATTTCCCTGCCGGATATTGATACTGACTTTGATGATGACGGACGCGGCAAGGTATTGCAATGGGTGATGGATAAATATGGGCATGAGAATTGTGCGCATATCATCACCTATGGAACGATGGCAACAAAGAACTCCATCAAAGATGTGGCAAGAGTGGAAAAACTTCCTTTAGACCGTACCAACCAATTATGCAAGGCCATCCCTGACCGTCTGCCTGAGGGAACAAAAATGAATCTTCCCAATGCCATCAAGTACACTCCTGAATTGCAAGAGGCAGAGTATTCAACCGACCCTCGTGAGTCGAACACCATCAAATATGCAAAGACACTTGAAGGGACGGTACGAAATGTGGGTATCCACGCTTGTGGGTTCATCATCTGTCGTGACCCGATATCCGATCATGTGCCTATCAGCACTGCCGACGACCCCGATTTTCCAGATATCAAGACTGCAGTGACGCAATACGACGGACATGTCATTGAGTCGACAGGATTAATCAAGATGGACTTCTTGGGATTGAAAACCCTGTCGGAACAGAAAGAGGCCGTAAACAATATTAAACTGACAAAAGGAATAGACATTGATTTGGACAATATACCTATCGACGATGAACTGACTTTCCAACTCTATCAGCGAGGTCAGACCGTGGGTACGTTCCAGTTTGAGTCGGCAGGTATGCAAAAGTATCTTCGTGAGCTACAACCTACAGTTTTCGAAGACCTGATTGCCATGAATGCCCTCTATCGTCCAGGCCCAATGGAGAAGATTCCCAACTTTATCGCCCGCAAGCATGGAAAAGAGGAAATCAAGTATGACATTCCTTGTATGGAGAAATACTTGAAGGACACATATGGGATAACTGTCTATCAAGAACAGGTGATGTTGCTCTCGCGCCAGTTGGCCAATTTTACCCGTGGTGAAAGCGATGCTTTGCGCAAAGCGATGGGAAAGAAGAAAAAGAAGATTGTTGACGCAATGAAGCCACAATTCATCGAAGGTGGCAAGAAGAATGGTCATGATGAAGCAACACTTGAGAAGATTTGGGGTGAATGGGAGAAGTTTGCATCGTATGCGTTCAACAAGTCACATGCAGCGTGCTATTCATGGGTAGCCTATCAGACAGCCTATTTGAAAGCACACTATCCTGCAGAATTTATGGCAGCTTTGTTAACTCGCCGTCGCGACGACATCAAAGAAATCACAAAACTGATGGATGAGTGCAAATCAATGGGAATTGCTACTTTAGGACCGGATGTCAATGAGTCGTTCGTTAACTTTGGTGTGAACCAGAAAGGAGAGATTCGTTTTGGCCTTGCTGCAATTAAAGGAGTGGGCGAGAGTGCTGCGCAAGCTATTATTGATGAGCGAACAAAGAATGGACCTTTTAAGGACTTTTTCGATGTGTTCGAACGTATTAGCAGCAATTCTCTCAATCGCAAATCAATGGAAAACCTCATTTGGGCTGGAGCTTTCGACTCATTCAATATTCCTCGCGAGTTGTTCTTCTCTCCCACTGCAAACAGTGAAATATTTCTTGACACATTGATGCGTTATGGAAACAAGTATCAAGCAGACAAATCAGAAGCACAGTTCGGTCTGTTCGGCGCAATGGAAGTGGAGACAGTTCGTCCTTCCCAGCCAAGCGACGTCGAGAAAATGAGTGACATTGAGCGCTTAAACAAAGAACGCGATTTGGTAGGTATTTACTTGTCTTCCCACCCGCTCGATGAGTATTCATTCATTATTGAACACGTCTGCAATACCAGCCTTGATGAATTGGACGATTTGAAAAGCTTACAATCCAAAAAAGAGATTACATTTGCAGGTATTGTGACAGAAATCAAGACAGGTACATCAGCAAAAGACGGAAAGCCTTTTGGGTACGTAAAGTTGGAGAGTTTCAAGAGTTCACATCAGTTCCGACTCTTTGGCACAAAATGGACCAACATTCGGCATTTGTTCAACGAAAATGAGACCATCTTTGTTAGGGCACAAGTAGTGCAGCCTTGGAAATCATCGGCTTATCTTGATCTTTCGATTACATCCGTCGAATTATTGTCTGAAGTAAAAAACCAGCTGCTGGAACGTATTACACTCACTATTGCGCTAGAAAACCTATCCGTGGAATTAGTAAGCGAGTTGACAGATTTGGCAAACAAATACAAGGGCAAGACAAAACTCGACTTCATTATTAACGAACCAGGTGAACGAGCCGTTGAACTCCATGCTGACCGTTCTATTGAAGTATCGAGTGAGTTTGCACACTATATTAACAATCACTCAGACGTCATAGAGTTACAAGTAAACTAATCATCATTTTTCAATATTACAATCTTATGACACGTTCGAAACTAAACAAGAAACAGCTAAAAGAGAAAGTGATAGACTTTCTTTCGAGTCGTCCCCGCGAGACGTTCACACTGAAGCAACTATTCAGTTCGCTTCGACTAACGAGCCATCCTCTAAAGATACTTTGTGTGGATGTACTCAACGAGTTGCTGGATGACGAACAGATATTTCGTAACTATGATGGCGAGATTGCTTTCAATGGTCAGACAAACCAAGTTGCGGAAGGTATATTCCGCTGTTTAGGACGACGTCGCAATTTGGTTGAGACAACTGATGGATTGTCAGTTTACGTCCATGACGATGATACCCACCATGCTCTGAATGGTGATAAGGTAAAAGTAACCATCTTTGCTTCACGAAAGAAGTCGGACCGTTTGAATGGCGAGATTATCGAAGTTTTGGAACGAAGCAACAAACCTATTGTGGGTGTGCTGCAAATCAACCACGGAGTGGCTTTTCTCGTCCATCCTGATGGTTCACTGCCCTACGATGTATTTATTCCTGAAAGCCAATTAAAAGGTGGCAAGAATGGTGACAAAGCTGCCGTACAAATCGTTGATTGGCCAGAAAACACTCGTAATCCTATTGGAGTCGTCAAAGACATCTTTGGCAAGGATGGTGAAAACGAAACAGAGATGCATGCCATTCTGGCTGAATACGGACTGCCTTATACCTATCCCAAAGAAGTAGAACGCTATGCCAATAAGATTAGTGATGCCATCCCTACAGAAGAAGTGGCTAAACGTGAGGACTTCCGCAACGTTACCACTTTCACCATCGACCCACGTGATGCAAAGGACTTTGATGATGCACTCTCTATCCGTTCACTTGGAAAAGGGCATTATGAAGTAGGTGTTCACATTGCAGATGTTTCACATTATGTCCTTGAAGGGTCAATCATCGATAAGGAAGCCCAGCAACGAGGCACCTCTGTCTATTTGGTCGACCGTACCATCCCTATGCTGCCAGAACGGCTATGTAACTATATCTGCTCATTGCGACCCGATGAAGATAAATTAGCCTTTTCTGTCATCTTCGATATGGACGAAGAGGCGAAGGTATATAGTTCACGTATTGTTCACACTATCATCCGTAGTAATCGGCGTTTTGTGTATGAGGAAGTCCAAGAAATCCTTGAGCAGAATGGTGAGGCTGATGATATAGAAGGGCATATCCCTGTAGCAAAAGATAAGCGGACAGGCGAATACTGCAATGAACTGATAACCCTCAACCGTATGGCCCATAAACTAAAGGCCAATCGTATGTACACTGGTGCCATTGATTTCGACCGTGAGGAGATACGTTTCGAAATAGATGAGAAAGGCAAGCCTATTAGTGTTTATTTCAAGGTAGCAAAAGATGCCAACAAACTGGTAGAGGAATTCATGCTGCTGGCCAATCGTACTGTGGCTGAAAGCATCGGGAAGGTGAAGAAAGGACAAAAGGCCAAAGTACTTCCTTATCGTGTTCACGACTTGCCAGACCCTGGCAAACTCGATAATCTGGCACAGTTTGTTAAGCGGTTTAAGTATAGTATCATCACGCAAGGTTCAAAGACCGAAGTGGCAAAGAGCATTAACAAATTGCTGATGGATGTACGAGGTGACAAGATACAGAACCTGGTGGAATACGTATCGCTTCGTGCAATGATGAAAGCCCGCTATAGTACTTACAATATAGGCCACTATGGTTTGGCTTTCGACTACTATACCCATTTCACCTCTCCTATTCGTCGATACCCCGACCTGATGGTTCACCGACTTCTCACACGCTATGCCGAAGGAGGCGCAAGTGCCAGCCAGAAGAAATATGAAAAACTGTGTGAACACAGTTCTGCAATGGAGCAACTGGCCACTGCTGCCGAACGTGCATCTATCAAATACAAACAAGTGGAGTATATGAGTGAACGACTGGGCGAGGAATACGATGCACATATCAGCGGTGTAACTGAAGCTGGCATTTATGCAGAAATCGATGAAAACCACTGTGAAGGCTTTATTGCCGTGCGGTTCCTGGCACCCGATGAGACTTTTGACTTCGACGATAAGAACTATTGCCTCATAGGACGTAAGTCCCACCACCGTTTCTCTATGGGTGACGCGATACGCATCAAAGTGGCTAAAGCCAATCTATTCCGCAAGACCCTCGACTTTGATTTTGTTAAGAAATATGCTAAATAACATCATTATGAAACTTAAGTTAAACGTAGTCAAATACTTTGTATTAACTTTTACTATTTTTAATCCCTGCAGTTTATATGCTGCAGATCGTGTTACCATCACGGTAGCGAATTCACTCCCTACACCACGTAGTACAGAGTTAGCTGAGGTGGATGCAAGTTTGATTCAAGCCCGACTAGATGGCATCACTACATTCTTTATTACTGATGCCGACGGGAAGGAAGTGCCTAGTCAGATTACATACGACGGGAAACTCATCTTTCCTGTAGGTGTTCCTGCAAAAGGGAAGTCCATCTACTATGCCCAGAAAGGTCAACCCTCTGTTTATGAGCCAAAAGTTTTTGGGCGCCAATTCCCCGAGCGTGTGGATGACATGGCATGGGAAAACGATAAAGTGGCTTTTCGTTGCTATGGTCCTGCTCTACAACGCAGCGGGGAACGTGCGTGGGGATATGATGTATGGAACAAACGTACCTCACGTCTCATTGTTGAGGCTCGATATGCCAGCGAACTCGACCCTGATATGCAGCGTGCCATCCAGAAATTACGTAACATCGGGCAAGGCAATCTAGCTGACGACCTTTATAATGCAATCAGCTACCATGTGGATCATGGCGATGGAATGGATTGCTACAAAGTAGGTTCTACCCTTGGTTGTGGTACTGCAGCCCTTTATGTCAACGAACGCATTATATATCCTCGTTGCTATACAACATATGAGATCCTTGATCGAGGTCCCTTGCGCTTTACTGTCAAGCTGGCTTACGGGACAGAAAACATCGATGGAATGGCAGTTTTTGAGACTCGTATCATTAGCCTCGATGCTGGTTCACACCTCAACAAAGCGGTGATCAGCTACTCAGGACTAGCACATGAGACTCCCCTCGCTGTGGGCATAGTTGTTCATAATGAGAATCCAAATGCTTATGTACAAAACAACACTGGAGGCTACATGTGCTACGAAGACTTAGGTGACCCAAACCAGTACAAAGAAAAGTACCGCGCCAAGCAGAATGCAGACTTTGGACACATCTATGTTGGGACTGTATTTCCCCAAACCATGCACGAGATGAAATATCAGTCAGAAAACGGACTTCCTGGTGCATATGGACATATTTTGGCCATTTCATCGGTAAACAATGCTTCTCCATTCACCTATTATTTTGGTTCTGCTTGGGATAGAAATGAAGAAACTGGCATATTCTCTCTGACCGATTGGGAAGCTTATCTCAGCAACTTTGTCCGCCAAGTTCGAAATCCTCTGAAAGTCACAATCAAGTCGTAGTTCTTCACGATGAAATGGTCCAAATTACATCCAGTGATGTTAGTGGGCACAGGCTCTGATGTAGGGAAGAGTGTACTTTGTACAGCACTTTGTCGAATCTTTCTTCAAGACGGCTATCATCCAGCACCATTTAAGGCTCAAAATATGGCTTTGAACTCCTATGCCACACCTGACGGATTGGAAATTGGAAGAGCACAAGCTGTACAGGCCGAGGCAGCCAAAGTTCCTTGCCATACAGATATGAATCCTTTGTTGTTGAAACCCAATTCAGAACATACCACTCAGGTAGTGTTGAATGGAAAGCCCATTGGCAATCGTTCAGCATACGAGTATTTCCGTAAGGAGGGGCGAGAGGAGTTGCGACAGGAGGTTCATTCTGCATTTGACCGTTTGGCAGCCAAGTACCATCCGATTGTGATGGAAGGAGCAGGAAGTGTCTCAGAACTGAACCTGAAGGATACAGATTTGGTCAATATGCCTATGGCTCGCTATGCCAATGCCGATGTGATTCTGGTGGCTGATATCGACCGTGGAGGTGTCTTTGCTTCTTGTTATGGTAGTGTGATGCTCCAGACTCCCGAAGACAGGAAACGTATCAAGGGAATCATCATTAATAAATTCAGGGGTGACATCCGTCTCTTTGACGATGGAAGACGTATGTTGGAAGACCTTTGTGGCATACCTGTATTGGGGGTTGTACCCATGTTCCATCATATTGTCATTGAAGAAGAGGATTCTGTTCAACTGACTGAGAAGCACCGGGATTTGGTGGCTGGAAAAATCAATATTGCCGTTGTTTTGCTTCGCCACATGAGCAATTTTACTGATTTCAATGTGCTAGAGCGCGATGAACGCATCAACCTCTTCTATACCAATCAGACAACTGACCTTGAACGCGCAGATATCATCATCCTTCCAGGAACAAAATCCACCCTCGATGACCTTTATGAACTACGCAGAAGTGGGATGGCTCAAGCCATCATCCAAGCTCATAAACAAGGCAAGATGGTGGTTGGCATCTGTGGAGGCTACCAAATGTTGGGAACAACAGTAAGCGATCCAGATGGTATTGAAGGCACCATCACCCAGTTGCCTGGATTGGGATTATTGCCCATTTCAACGGTCATGAGAGGTGAAAAAATCACTCGTCAGGTAGAGTTTGAATTTGAAGGGACGATATGTAAAGGTTACGAAATACATCAAGGCAATAGTGACCAACTCATTTGCCAAGCGGAACATTGTATAGGTACCTATATTCACGGTTTCTTTGATAATCCTGTGGTGGTTGAGTTTGTATTGAATGCAGCAGGCATTCAGCACAAGGCTGCTCAACCTTCGCTCAGCATAGAGGATTTTAAGGAGCAGCAATACGATGAATTGGCTGATTTTGTAAGAAAACATGTAGATATTAACAAGTTATACACTATCTTGAACAGCAATGATTAATGGGCATGGTGACGATATCTATCGTTATAAAGACATACGCATCAATTTCTCATCGAATGTCTATAACGGCTTCGATCATGAAGACCTGTTCTGTCATCTTGCCGACCAATTGGATCATGTCAGCAATTACCCTGAGCCAACACCTGCTCAATTAGAGAAAAACTTGGCTTTATTTTGGGGTCTGCAAGCCGATGAGCTAATGGTGACTAATGGAGCGACTGAAGCTATTTACCTAATTGCCCAGACCTTTCGCCGTAAGCACAGTGCTGTTTTGATGCCTACTTTCTCTGAGTATGTCGATGCTTGTAGGCTACACGAGCATCAGTTGACTAATATCTACCAATTAGAGCAAATTCATGTGGGTTTTCAGATTGTGTGGCTGTGTAATCCTAACAATCCCACAGGGGCTGTGACGAACAAGGAGACACTTGTTCAGTGTATCTGTGAGCATCCCAACACTTTATTTGTTGTTGATGCCAGTTATGCAGAATATACTGATCAACCTCTCATTTCATCAGCAGAAGGATGCTTGATGCCCAATGTCTTGATGTTACACTCCATGACAAAGGACTATGGACTCCCAGGCCTACGATTGGGTTATGTGACTGGCTCTGCAAGCCTCTTGGAGGATGTGCGAAGGCAGCGTATGCCTTGGTCTGTCAATCAGGTAGCTATTGACGCTGCCAACTATATATTGAGCCATCAAGATGAATATACCATCAATTTGGCAGAACTGATGGCTGAGCGTGAGCGAGTGGCACAGCAGTTGAGCCAGTTAGGTGGTGTGCAGGTATGGCCTTCTGATTCCCATATCCTGTTATGTAGGCTGACCATTGGGAAAGCATCTGCTCTCAAGGACTTTCTGGCACAGGAGTATGGTATTTTGATTCGCGACGCCTCTAATTTTGCAGGACTTGACAGTAGCTATTTCCGTATTGCTGTGCAAACTCCTGCTGAGAATAACGAACTCATCCAAAGAATAGCTGAATGGATTGCACAATAATATATTGTCTGCTCATTGCTTGGGCACTTGATTTGCTTTTGGGTGACCCAGCATGGCTTCCACACCCTGTCGTGTTCTTTGGGAAATGGATAGCCTGTGGAGAGCGACTCCTCAATAAAGGGAAAAATCGCATGATAAAAGGAGCTGCATTTGTGCTTCTCTCAATAGCAGTAGTGTTTGTCCTTACTTTTTTCTTATTTCGATGGCTGACTGCTTATCCTTTTATTTATAATCTGCTCAGCATTCTCCTTATCTTTTTCTGTTTGGCTGGCCACACACTGCGTAAGGAAGTCCGTGATGTATTCAAGGCTGTGGACATCAGTTTAGAGGCAGGCAGAAAGCAGGTAGGCAGGATTGTGGGACGTGATACCAGTGAATTGTCAGCTCAAGAGATACGCACTGCTGGATTGGAAACTTTGGCAGAAAACCTCAGTGATGGAGTCATTGCTCCTTTGTGCTGGTTTCTGTTGCTAGGTGTACCTGGTATGCTGACTTATAAGCTCATCAACACTTTCGATTCAATGATTGGCTATCGCAATCAACGCTATAAGGACTTTGGGTGCTGGGCTGCTCGAATTGATGATGTAGCCAACTATATTCCAGCCCGTCTTACTGCCTTTATGATTATATTGTTTGGCTGGATAATACTCCTGTTTCCTCAAAAGGATTCCTCTTTAGAGGGAAGACGTGGAATAGGTCTCCTGTCACTTTTCTCTTTTGTACTAAAATATGGTCCACAACATGCTTCACCTAATAGTGGATGGCCAGAGGCTGCTTTAGCAGGTATTCTGAATTGCCGATTTGGTGGGCCTCACAACTATTTTGGCGAGTTGGTGGTAAAACCCTTTATTGGCTATAATGAACGGGCACTCACAACGTCTGACATGCAGCTCAGCATCACCATCTGTTTTGTTGCAGAACTCTGTTTTGTGGTTTTTGCTGCCCTGTTATGCTGGTTAATCTACTGCTAACAAAACCAAATAGAATACCATCTCCAATATAATAAATGTGGCACCACAGCAATCGCCTGTGTACCCTTGAATGCGTTTGTGCATCAGGATAAACAACACAATAGCAACAATGATTGCAGCAACACAGGCATATCCTATGTTGATGAACAGGGCTATAGGTGTATATACTGTTTGGGTGAAGGGTAAGATAGCCAATGGAATTAAAGCAAACATCAGGCTATATAGCTTCTCCCAAAGACTCACTTGAGCATATACCAGCTGATTCTTAGCAGCAGCTTCTGTGCGAGCGTATGGCAGGAAATAGATGATGGTAGAACTCAAGTACTTGCACAAACTGTCTACTGCAACAAACAATAATGGTGTGCCCATTCTGGGCATCAGAGCCGTGAGGGTGCTCCACAATATGATATAATACACAATAAGGCTCAGTACACCATAGGTGCCAATGTGCGAGTCTTTCATAATTGCAAGTGTACGCTCTCTATCAGTACCTCCACCAAATCCATCCCAGAAGTCAGCAAATCCGTCTTCATGTAATGCACCTGTCAGGAATACACGAGCACCCAAAGCCAGGATGATACTTACAGAGACAGGAAACACCATCTGACTCAGCCAGAACACCAATGCCATCACACCCCCTGTCAGCCATCCCATCAGCGGCCACAGGGGCACCACATGCTCATAATCCTGCTTTGACACATTGACCATACGCCAAAGAGGAATCCTTGTAAAGAAAGTGATTGCTGCAATGATTCGTTTCATTTAGAAGTATTTTGTGATTTCAGCATGTTGAAAATTATCCATCTCGTTGAGCATATTCACAGCACTTTGTACGATAGGGTAGGCACAGAGTGCACCTGTCCCCTCACCAAGCCTCATATTGAGATGTAGAATAGGGTCGGCTCCCATTGACTTGAGCATCAACTGATGCCCTCCTTCATCACCACAGTGCCCAAATACTGCATTATCCATGATGGTAGGTTCCAGACGCGAAGCAGCCAGCATACATGCTGTCATGATAAAGCCATCTACCAACACCACCATACCCAGATGGGCTGCATGAATCATGCCCCCAATAGCAGCTACCATTTCAAAGCCACCAAAATAGCGTATCACAGTCTCTGTCCATTTGCGGCTATGGGGAGGGAAACTATTAATACCGCTTTGCTGATAATGTGCTACTGCTGCTTGCAACACCTCCAGTTTGTGCTGAATGCCTGCTGCATTCAGTCCAGAACCAGCCCCTACACATGCTTCCAAAGGAAGGTCAAGCATCAGGTGCATCCAGATACTTGAAGGACTGGTGTTGCCAATACCCATCTCACCAAAACAGATGATGTTGCAGCCTTCTTGCTGACAATCGTCCACCAACTCTGCTCCTATTGCCAAACAGCGCTGATAATCTGCTTCACTCATTGCTGCTTCATGCAGGAAATTGTTAGTGCCTCTTGCCACCTTTCGATTGATGATATGAGGATATTTCTCAGGGTCAAACTCATAGTCCACACCCACATCAACCACCCTTAACTTAAAACCATGCTGACGGCAGAACATATTCACACCACCACCACCACGACCATAGTTGATCATCTGCTGCCAAGTCACCTCACGAGGTGAAAGTGACACCCCTTCATGCTCAATGCCATGATCTCCGCCAAACAAGATGTGGCAGGGATGCTGAAGGGTGGGTGAAAGTGTATGCTGAATCATTCCTATCTGCAGTGCCAGCGATTCCAGTCTACCCAAAGACCCCTTAGGTTTGTTCAGATTGTCAATCTTCTGTTGTAGCTCGTCCTTGAAACTCATCCTCTTCATCCTTTAACCATTAACCTTTAATCTTTACAGCAATTCCACTTACCATCAGAATCACCTCATCAGCCTTTGATGCTATATACTGATTCAGCCACCCCATCAGGTCAGTAAACCGGCGTTGTAAGGCATTGGCACTCACTCCACCCATTCCTATCTCATTTGTTACAAAGATAAAGGTAGCATCCTGACTGGTGAAGCGGTCAAATTCTGCCTTCAGCTGCTCCAGCATCACATCTATTTCCTCCTTGTCGTTGAAATAATTGGTAGCCCACAGTGTACAACAATCCACCAATACCACACGCCCTGTGACATCATGCCTGCTCAACTCACGCTCCTCTTCAATATTGGTCCACTGAGGTCCACGCCTTTCCTGATGCCTCCTCACACGTTCAGCAAACTCATCATCCCACACATGTGCAGTTGCCATATACACAGGGTGATCACTCAACTCAAGTGCCAACTGTTCTGCTCTTGAGCTCTTTCCTGAGCGCTGCCCACCAGTTATCAAAATAATCTTTTTCATCATGCAAATTTACAATTATTTTTCCAAACTTTCAAATAATCTTCAAAATAAGCAGGATTTAAACCGTTTATATTTGGTGTATTGAAAGAAAATGACTATCTTTGACCCCGAAATAGAAAACAAGACTTACTAACACATATAAAACTTAAAGTATGAGAGTAACTAATTTATCTTTTGCTTTCGCTTTGGCGCTAAGCTCACTGGGAATGAATGCCCAGGATCATGAATTTATCATTACTCCCAAGAAGTTGGGGGCTGCTATTCCATACACCATGTATGGCATCTTCTTTGAAGACATTAACTATGCTGCCGATGGAGGCTTGTATGGTGAACTGGTGAAGAACCGCTCATTTGAGTTCCCCAACCCTTACACAGGATGGGACATCTCAGGCAAGGTGACACTCAGGGAAGATGGTCCATTCAACAAGAATCCTCACTATGTACGTCTGGCTCCATCAGGTCACAGCGACAAGCACACTATGATTGAGAACCATGGTTTCTTTGGCATGGGTGTGAAAGGTGGTGAGGAATACCGTTTCTCAGTATGGGCACGTGTTCCTGATGGTGGCAGTGCCAAGTTATGGGTTGACCTTGTAGAAAATGCCACTATGAACGACGACCAGAAAATAGGCAATGTAGGTGTGGACATCAGCGGCAAGGAGTGGAAGAAATATACTGCCATTATCAAACCTAGCAGAACCTTTGCTAAGGCACATCTGCGTGTATGGGGCGACAGCAAGGTGACAACAGATGTAGAACACATCAGTCTCTTCCCTGTGAAGACCTACAAAGGCCATGAGAATGGTATGCGTATGGACTTGGCTAAGGCTCTTGAAGACCTTCACCCAGGTGTATTCCGCTTCCCAGGAGGATGTATTGTAGAGGGTACAGACCTTCCTACCCGTTATCAGTGGAAGAACTCAGTAGGTCCTGTAGAGAACCGTCCTTTGAATGAAAACCGTTGGCACTACACATTCACCAGCCGTTATTTCCCTGACTACTTCCAGAGCTATGGACTGGGCTTCTTTGAGTATTTCCAGCTCTCTGAAGAGATAGGTGCTGAGCCACTTCCAGTAGTGAGTGTGGGATTGGCATGTCAGTTCCAGAACAGTTCTGAGTCTGCTCATGTTCCTGTTGATGAGTTACAGCCTTATATTGATGATGTAATTGACCTGATTGAGTTTGCCAATGGTGACCCAGCCAAGAACCAGTGGGCAAAACTGCGTGCAGATATGGGACACCCAGCCCCATTCAACCTCAAGTTTGTCGCTATAGGTAATGAGCAATGGGGTCAGACCTACATCGACCACCTGCAGCCATTTGTTGACCAGGTACGTAAGCTCTATCCAAATATTAAGATTATTGGCACATCAGGTCCTAACAGTGAAGGTGCTGACTTTGATTTCCTTTGGCCAGAGATGCGCAAGATTGGTGCAGACCTTGTTGATGAGCACTTCTACCGTCCTGAACGTTGGTTCCTTGCCAGTGGTAACCGTTATGACAACTATCCACGTAAGGGTTCAAAAGTATTTGCAGGTGAATATGCTTGTCATGGAAGTGGCAAGAAGTGGAATCACTTCAATGCAGCACTGCTTGAGGCAGCATTCCTCACAGGTGTAGAACGCAATGCAGATGTAGTGGAAATGGCAACCTATGCCCCTCTCTTTGCGCATGTAGAAGGCTGGCAGTGGCGTCCAGATATGATTTGGTATGACAACCTCAACTCCTTCCGTTCATGCTCTTATCAGGTACAGCAGATGTATTCTACCACCAAGGGAACCAATGTCGTATCACTCCTGATGAATGGCAAACCAGTAGCAGGCAACAGCGACCAGGATGGCTTGTTTGCAAGTGCCAACTACGACAGCAAGGCAGAGTGCTACAACGTGAAGATTGTCAACACAGGCAATAGTGCCCAGAATGTGACCCTCAACTTCAAGGGTTGGAAGGGCGACCATGCAGGTAAGCTCATCTCATTCCATGCCGACAATCTGGATGGAGAGAACACCATCGAGGAACCTCATAAGTATGAGCCAAAGACAACATCAGTCACAGTTACTGCTCCTACTTATGCCCTCACAGTACCTGCAAAGACATTTGTCATCTACCAGTTTGCAAAGTAACACTCCCTATCTGCAGCAAGACAGCAGATGAAACAATAGCGATGGGGGCTTGAAACAACTTTCATCCTACAACCCAAAAAGACTGCTCACAGACAATGTGGGCAGTTTTTTGTTGCTATATCTAATAATTTAGATTGATATCTAATAATTATTGTTAAAAATGAGAGGGGATGTGCATTTTTTCTGTTTTTTTCTTGCATTATCTAAATGTTTAGATTACCTTTGCAGCGGAAATCTAAAAGTTTAAATAAATATGAAGAAAGAGAATAATAATGAACGCACACTCACGAAGGCTGAGATGGAGATTATGAACATCATGTGGGACAAGGGTGATGGGATGACCACTCATGAGATTATAGATGAGTATCCAGAGCCTCGTCCTGCTTATTCCACCATTGCTACTTTCCTGAAGATACTGACAGTGAAGGAGTTTATCCGCTCAAAGAAGCAGGGTGAGGGTAGCAAGACCTTGGTGTTCTTCCCCAGAATCTCTCGTGAGATGTATGCCAACCGTGTGATGAAAGATGTGAAGAACTCTCTCTTTGCTGGCTCACTGAAGTCAATGCTGTCGTTCTTTGCACAGAATGAAGAAGTATCAGAGGAGGATCTGGAAGAGATGATTGAGATGATAAAACAGACCCACCCCTAACAGACCCTCTCTAGCAGACCCTCCCCCTTGCCCCTCCCTCTATGGAGGGGAGTAGAATGTGAGAAGATGTAAATGGCTAAATCGTAAATGGTTAAATGGTTAAATAGTAAATGGCTAAATGGTAAATGGTTAAATGATTAAATCGTAAATAATATGTTGGTTTTCATACTCAAATCTGCTATTACACTGGCACTGCTCTACAGTTGTTTCTTCATACTGCTGAGCAAGGAGACCTTCCATCGCTTCAACCGTGTGATGCTGTTGGGCATCATGGTGGCAGCATTTGTAGTGCCTATGCTGCACATCACCACAGAGCACCCTACAATCATCAATGAAGAGGTGCAGCTGATAGAGAATATGACGGATAGAGGGATTGTCTTTATATATGAAGATGAAGCCACGGAGCCTCAGCCTCAGATCAACTGGGTGCAGGTGATGATGTGGGTCTATCTGACGGGAGTGGCAGTGATGCTGATGATCACCCTCATTCAGGTCATCAACCTTGTGCGACTGATGCATAGGGGTATTCAGCAGAAAGATGAGCAGGGCAACACCATCATCCTCATCAATGGTGAGATACCTCCATTCAGCATTTTCCGTTTCATTGTGATGAGTGTGAAGGACTATGAATCAGGTCGCCAGTACATCCTCACCCATGAGCAGGAACACATAAGGCTGGGACACTCCTACGACCTGCTGCTGATGCAGGTGCTGAAGACCATTCAGTGGTTCAACCCCTTTGTGTGGTTCATCAGCCGTGACCTCAAGACCATCCATGAGTATGAGGCAGATCAGGCAGTAATCAATCAAGGCATCGATGCAAAGCAATATCAATTATTTCTCGTGAAGAAGGTAGTGGGGAATCGACTGCAGCCTTTCACCAACAATCTGAATCACGGCTCACTCAAAAAAAGAATCGCTATGATGTATCAGAAAAAATCAAACAGATGGCTCATGCTCAAAGCATTGTTTGCCATCCCTGTGATAGCACTCACTATCAGTGCTTTTGCAACCCCTGCAGCCATGAAACCAGTAGAAGAACTGGTGAAGACTATTGAAGAACAAGCCTCCCCCTCATTCGTCCTACAGGATGAGCGTGAGATCCTTGCTAATGAGGTTTCCAATGAGCCAAGTAACCTCCTTGCCCCTATAGGGGAAACAGGAAAGGGGTCTGAAGGGGTTCCAGACATCAAACCTGGTCAGGTGTTGACTGGTCAGGTGACAGATGAGAAAGGTGAACCACTACAGACGGCAAATGTGACAGAGCAAGACGAACAAGGCAGAATTTATGCCAATGCAGTCACAGACATCAATGGAAACTTCTCTATCAAGATTGTCAGTCCAGAACACAACATCAGAGTGTCGTATATGGGATGTAAGACGTTCCTAACTAAGGTTTCCAACATGCCTAAGAAAGTGGTACTGCCACCAAATGATTTGATTCAAATTGTGGATGTAAATGCCCGTAAAAGAGATGTTGCTGGTGGTGAACCTCTCCTTGTGGTGGATGGAGTCATCATGCAAGGAGTAGAACATTTAGATGTAAATGAGCCAACCTCGATAGATGTCCTCATGCTGAAGGAATTCGGCATCAAGCAGTCAGACATTGAATCAGTCACAGTGCTGAAGGACGGAGCTGCCACAGCCATCTATGGTGAAAAGGGCAAGAATGGAGTCATTGAAATCAAAACCAGGGTAAAGCAAGACACCATTGTAGCTCGTGTTATGAACAATGAAAATGGATTGGCCATCAAATCCAATAATGACGATTTGCCTCTTGACAGTATGTTGAACAGACTGCCAGGTCTGGAAAAACAACCAGACGGAAGCTTTACTGTCAATGGAAAGAAGATAAAGAGAGTGCTGGTGAATGGCGAGGAGATGAATCTGGAAGATTTGGTAAAGTAATTCACAGTTAGCAACAACGGGCAGGGAAACTCTCCTTGTCCGTTGTGCTATTTTTGAAATAATTCTGAGTGTGACCCCAATCGGATCAACTCTATGATATTGTTTTTCTCATCCATCCATATAAGTAGAAAATCACTAAGAATGTGACACTCCATGCAGCCCTTATAGTTGCCATGAAGTCTATGAGGAAGATACTCAGGAGGTATAGGACAATCGTCTATTAACATCATCAAAACCTCCTTCAGCGCAGCCTATTTCTTTGGATTGTTTTTATATTTTTTTAGATCTTTCCTGTATTGTGTTGTTGGCTGAAGCTTTTTCATTCTTCACTCAGAATATCATTAAACATTTCATCCACATTGCTATACACCTTGTTATGGTTATGCCCAGACATTGCCTCCTCGATAGCAGCTTTAGTTACATTATTTGGTTCATGATATACAATGTCGAGAAGTACACTCTCAACATAGTTGTTCAGTGTACGGTTTTCTCGTGCTGCATTTATCTTAAGTCTTTCTAATAAATCAGTCCTCAAGCGAAAAGATGCAGGTTTTCTAACAACTGTAGTTTCCATAATCTGTAAATCATTTGTAATACTTTCGACTGCAAAGGTAATACTTTTCTTTCAATCCACCAAACATTTTACAGAAAACATCGTTAGGAAACAAACCTCTCAATGCTAAAGTCCATGCTTAGTCTTTAGTCTTTAGATACATCTTGAGCCTGTCGAAATGACTTTAGACTTTAGATGCCTCTTGAGCCCCTCTCAACTCTAAACTAAAAACTAAAATCCCCTCCCCTCGGGGAGGAAGGGAGGGGGCTGGTTAATTCTGGTCAGTGGTACCATCACCACCTGGGTTGTCAGGATTGGTAGGAGTGGTTCCACCCTGGCTCTGGTTGCCATCACCCGAAGGAGATGTGTTGCCATCAGTAGATGTTCCTGTGCCATTAGAGTCACTTGGATCTTCACCCTTGGCAATGGCAATCTGCTCCCTTGCCTTGTCCGTCCAAGCCAGTTTGACATCCTTCTTCAAGGGTACAATCATTGAAAAGAAACTAAAGCCTATGATGGATATGGGACTTGGCTACATTCATCTCAATCAGGCACTCTCCACCCTTTCTGGAGGAGAACTCCAGAGACTGAAGATGGCCTCATATTTAGGTGAAAATGGCAAGATATTCATTATCGATGAACCCACAGATGGACTTCATCCCAAGGATATCCATCGACTCATTGATTTATTCAATCAGATGGTAGAAAACGGAAACACCCTGTTCATCATCGAACACAACCTTGATATCATCAAATCAGCTGATTATATTATCGAAATGGGACCAGGAGCAGGAGAAAAGGGAGGTAAAGTCATCTTCACAGGTACACCTCAGCAAATGATTCAAAGTAAGGATTCTATTACAGCAAAATATATGTGAAATTCCACCAAACCGCTAAATTTATATATAATTTGGTGGTTTGCTATATTATATAGCTTTTAATGCTGCCTATCCAGAAGCAACGTTTAGTTATTTAGATAGTTTAGATTTTTTGTGATTTTTCCAAGCCCATTTATGGGAAAGAATCCAATTCTTCTTTAATAACTCATAATAGTTATCATACTGATAGAAAGATAGAATTCCCCCATCTTCTTGTTTGGCTATTGGACGTCCCAAGTCTAAAAATCCTCCGTATGACCAATTGTCATAAATACAACTTTTCAATATATGAAGTTTATTGTTTTCATGCATCTTATATGAGTAATGAAGTATCTTTTTTTCACTCAACAACGGTTTGTCAAAATATTGGGCATAGATAGTGTCATGCTTTATTTGGTATAATCCCCAAATTAACTTATCTTGAAATACTGGTTCTTCTAAGTATATTTCTCCCCTTACTTTAGCTGGTGCATAACGATTAAGCAAAATACATGATATACCATCTTCGTAAAAAATTACACTTAATGTAGTATCATTAGCATAATAGCCATCAATTCGTATAATTTTTTCAATACCTGACTTGTCACCATTATATTTCATAGAGAAATGACTAGGTCTGAAAGCTTTGTCTAAATAGCCACAGGAAACGAATAGTATAACTATACAAAGTAATAGTGTGAAATTAATCCTCTTCATAATTATATCTCAGATTTCTGTTGGACTTGTATTTTTTCTTAAATGCCTTGTAGGCTTTCTTGTCTTTCCAATACCATTTCTTCATCTTTAGCCAATATGCAGGTTTTACGATATTATCCAATCGATGGAATGACAAGACAAGCGAATCCGGAATAGAATCATATTTTTGCTTTTCCAAAGGCATGAACAGCCTGTCGCCTTCATAATTGTAAACAACTAGTGTAGAATCTGATTTGATAGCATAATGTGAACGACGTAATTCATACCACCATCCTATATGATTTACAATCTGTGCCTTTATCTTTTGAGCGTTTACATGATAAACACCCCAATTTGCACAATAATAAATAAACTTATCACGAAAACTCAATAATGAGTCTTTATTCAAAATAGTGTTCATTTCCATCAATGATCCGTCTGAATAGAATATGGCAATATAACCATAGTCATCATTGCTGTAATATCCTCCATGTTGTATCATATCTGTTTCAGGAGCTGTTCCTTCATAATAATATGAAAAATATTTAGGCTGTCCATAGAAAAACTCCGTATTTCCGATAGTACATGATAGAAGAACAATTGAAATAATTGTTACGCATAGGAATAAAATGATTAAACTATTATTTCTCATATTTGTTTCCTTTGTTTTCTGCTGCAAAGATATAATGATTTTTTATAATCACAAAATATAAAACGAAAAAAAGCTTTAGCTTTAAATTCTTTTAAAACAAAGGCTATATGTGTTTATAGAATTTAACTAATTGGATGAGGATTACAGCATGGCGTGGAGGGATCCTTGTGCGCTTTCGGCGAAACGTAATTTCACGGGCAGTGTGCCGTAATTTCACGCATAGCGAAACGTAATGTCAAGAGGGGTGAGCTTACGTCTCAAAAAACGGCTGATTACATCATCGAAAAGGGTCCAGGAGCAGGAGAAAAGAGAGGTAAAGTTATCTTCACAGGTACTCCTCAACAAATGATTCAAAATAAGGATTCTATCATTGCAAAGTATTTGTGAAATTATAATTCAATAGTAATTGTATGTGTTTCTTTTGATTTTGAGCCTATATAATGATATATAGCATTTCCTTCAATTTGCTTTAGTGCTGTTTTTAATTTTATCATATTCGGATCATTATCCCAACCATTTTTTATACTTAATATAAGATTATCTTGTAAAAGACGTAATTGTTCAATGGTCATTAGGTTTTCATCTATTTCGTATGTGTACACAAAATTAGTGCCGTCAAATTTCACAGATAATGCTGTAGTCATTTCATCAAGTTTTTGTCCAGCCATTAATTTATTGGCTTTTTCCGCAGCTTCATTCACTATTTCTCTTATCTCTTCATTATTATATTGTGTATTAGTATGATTTACACATGATGTCATTATAATAACCATTAGTAATGACATAAGTAATTTAATATTCTTCATCTTCATTTATTTTGATTATTCTCGCTGCAAAGATAGTAATTATTTTGATATTTCACCATTGATTATTTACTATTTTTCTGTAAATCAATGTGTTATTCTGGTTAAAATACTTTGTTTTTGCTATTTATAACTGTCAATTAACCCAAAGGGAGGATAGAGGGCCTTATAGAGGAAGGCTAAGTGTTAATCAACGACCGTATCAATTACAATTACAGTTATTACAATTCAAAAATAGAGGGTCATAATCCCTTCTATATACTATATAACTAATTGATATATAGATAGTTATATATAAAAAGAGGGAAAGTGATACCTCTAAAAAATAAACTGTAATAACTGTAATTGTAATGGCTGATTAGTAATAATTCATCTAAATAGCTGTAAGACAATGATATACGATATCAGTAAATCTACTTTCTCTATGAGTCAAACGCTCGAAAAGTGGATAGAATGTATAAAAATCCTGCTCTTTTAGGCCTCAAAAGATATGCAACCCCCCTTGTTTTGATGTTTTACCCTATATTTTGCGCACATATCAGTTGTTCTGAATTTCAGTACTTAGAACTCATTTTGAAGGTATTATGTGGCATAATGGTTAATTTGGTTGCAGAAATAGGGGTAATAAGGGCCAAAATAACCCAGTCTTCTTTGATAATAACGAGGACTTATTCGAGGATAAGGATGGATTATTGAGTAAGATATTAATAATAATTTAATATAATTTGCCATTAACAATTAACACTTCATTATTGCTCCTAACAAGGGGGTATTAATGGAAAAAATTGTTACCCCTAAGGGAAAATTTTGTTACTATTAAGGGTAACAATTGTTAGCCCTAAGGATTGAAAAAAAGGAATATAAAGGAAGAGAATATGAAGCTTGAAGTTAGTTATCAAATTGATAAGGAGAGAGTAAAAGTTAAAAAAATGAGGGTACTTTATCAATTATTTGATAAAGCATAATTTGTATTTAATAATTATTTCGTACCTTTGCACGCTAATTGTAAATAGTCAATTGTCTAATAGTAAAAGAACGATGGAATACAACTTCAGAGAGATTGAACAGAAGTGGCAGCAGCGATGGGTGGAACAGAAGACCTATCAGGTTGCAGAAGACAGTAGTAAGAAGAAATTTTATGTGCTGAACATGTTTCCTTACCCCAGTGGTGCAGGACTGCATGTGGGGCACCCATTAGGATATATTGCAAGTGACATCTATGCACGCTACAAGCGTCTGCAGGGATTCAATGTGCTGAACCCTATGGGCTATGATGCCTATGGACTGCCTGCAGAGCAGTATGCCATACAGACTGGTCAGCACCCAGAAGTGACTACTTTCCAGAATATCAACCGTTATCGTGAGCAGCTGGATAAAATCGGCTTCTGCTTTGACTGGGAACGTGAGGTACGTACTTGTGACCCTGGCTACTACCACTGGACTCAATGGGCTTTCCAGAAGATGTTTAATAGCTTCTACTGCAACAAATGCCAGTCGGCTCAACCTATAGACTCACTCATCAAGCATTTTGAGGAGAAGGGCACAGAGGGTCTGGATGTGGCTCAGAGTGAGGAACTGACCTTCACTGCTGAGGAATGGAAGGCAATGGATGAGAAGCAGAAGAGTGACACACTGATGAACTATAGGATTGCATTCCTGGCAGAGACTAATGTGAACTGGTGTCCTGGTCTGGGAACTGTACTTGCCAATGATGAGGTGGTTGATGGTGTGAGTGTGAGAGGTGGATTCCCTGTGGAGCAGAAGAAGATGCGTCAGTGGTGTCTGCGTGTGTCAGCCTATGCTCAGCGTCTGCTGGATGGTCTTGACACCATAGACTGGAGTGAAAGTATCAAGGAAACCCAGAGAAACTGGATTGGCAGAAGTGAGGGTGCTGAAGTGAAGATAAAGGTGGCTGACAGTGATGTGGAGTTCACTATCTTCACCACCCGTGCTGATACCATGTTTGGTGTGACCTTCTTTGTACTGGCTCCTGAGAGTGAGCTGGTGGACATGGTGACTACTGCTGACCAGCGTAAGGCTGTGGATGACTATATCAAGTATGTGAAGGGCAGAACTGAACGTGAACGTATGATTGACCATACTGTGACTGGTGTGTTCTCAGGTGCATACGGCATCAACCCTATCACAGGCGACAAATGTCCTATCTATGTGGCTGAATATGTTTTGGCAGGCTATGGTACAGGTGCCATCATGGCAGTACCTGCTCATGACAGTCGTGACTATGCCTTTGCCAAGCATTTCAATCTGCCTATCATCCCTCTGATTGAAGGGGCAGACATCAGTGAGGAGAGCTATGATGCCAAGGAGGGTATTGTGATGAACTCACCAAAAGTAGAGCCCCTCTCTAACTCCCCCGAGGGGGAGGACTCTTTGGTGCTCAATGGGCTTACAGTAAAAGAGGCGATTGCAAAGACAAAGGAATATATTACCAGAACAGGTTTAGGTCGTGTGAAGGTGAACTATCGCTTGAGAGATGCCATCTTCAGCCGTCAGAGATACTGGGGTGAGCCATTCCCAGTGTACTACAAGAACGGCATCCCACAGATGATACCTGAGGAGTGTCTGCCTATCCAACTGCCTGAAGTAGATAAGTTCCTGCCTACAGAGACAGGTGAACCTCCATTGGGCAATGCCACCACATGGGCTTGGGACGAGAAGAACAAGCAGATTGTGGAGAATAGCAAGATTGACAATCAAAGCATATTCCCAATTGAACTCTATACCATGCCAGGATTTGCAGGCTCATCAGCCTACTACCTGCGCTATATGGACCCTCACAACAATGAGGCCCTGCTGTCAAAACAGGCTGCTGAATACTGGCAGAATGTGGACCTGTATGTAGGTGGTAGTGAACATGCTACTGGTCACCTCATCTACAGCCGATTCTGGAATAAGTTCCTGTATGACCTGGGCATCAGTGTGAAGGAAGAGCCATTCCAGAAGCTGATCAACCAAGGTATGATTCAAGGCAGAAGCAACTTTGTGTATCGTATCAAGGACACCAACACCTTCGTGAGCCTGGACAAGAAAGATGACTATGAGGTGACTCCAATCCATGTGGATGTGAACATCGTGTCAGCTGATGTGCTGGATGTAGAGGCATTCAAGGCATGGCGCCCAGAGTATCATGATGCAGAATTCATCCTGAATGATGAAGGTAAATACATCTGTGGATGGGCAGTGGAGAAGATGTCAAAGTCAATGTTCAATGTGGTGAACCCAGACATGATTGTAGAGAAGTTCGGTGCTGACACCCTGCGTCTGTATGAGATGTTCCTTGGTCCAGTGGAGCAGAGCAAGCCTTGGGACACCAATGGCATTGATGGCTGCCACCGTTTCCTGAAGAAATTCTGGAACTACATGACAGCCGACACCAAGGAGTGTGACCCTACAGCTCAGGAACTAAAAGCACTGCACACCCTCATCAAGAAGGTGACAGGCGACATTGAGCAGTTCTCATACAACACCAGCATTGCTGCCTTCATGATCTGTCTGAACGAACTTACCAAGATAAAGAGTGAGAGCAAGGCTGTGAAAGAGGCATTGGCCGTATTGATAGCACCATTCTGTCCGCACTTGGCAGAAGAGCTGTGGGAGATACTGGGACATGCCACAACTGTGTGTGATGCCCCATGGCCAGCCTTCAATGAAGAGTATCTGAAAGAGGACAACATGAAGATGATGGTAGCCTTCAATGGTAAGGCACGCTTCCCACTGGAGTTCCCTGTGGGCACAGAGCAGCAGACCATCATCGACACTACACTGCAGGAACCACAGTCGCAGAAGTGGCTGGAAGGATTCAATGTGGTGAAGGTGATTGTGGTGCCTGGCAAGATGATTAATATAGTACTGAAACCAGCATAATGAGGAGCAAAGCCAAAATAATCTGGGAAGAGATATCAGTATATTTGTATATCTCACTCGGACTGATTATCTATGGTACAGGTGTCACCCTTTTCATGATACCCTACCAGATTACATCAGGCGGTGTGACAGGTATATCATCACTGATATTCTATGCCACAGGTACGATTGAAGTACAGGTGTCATATCTGACCATCAATGCATTTCTGCTCATTGCAGCTGTGAAGATACTGGGGTGGAAGTTCTGCGTGAAAACCATCTATGGAGTATTGTTCCTCACCTTCTACATGTGGGCCATACAGCGAGTGGTGGAAGACCCTGTGACAGGTGACCTGCCCCGACTGGTGAAAGACCAGACCTTCATGGCAGTGGTGCTTGGAGCTGTGCTTGAAGGTATAGGACTGTCGATATGCTTCTCACACAATGGAAGTACAGGAGGTACAGATATCATAGCAGCCATTGTCAATAAGTACAAGGACATCTCCTTCGGGCAGGGTATCATGCTGTGTGACTGTATCATCATCTCGTCGAGTTACTTTGTCTATGAGCATAAATATGGTCCAGACGAAGCCTGGCAGATGATAGTCTTTGGATTCACCACCTTCATCATTGCAGGAGTGACCCTCGACTATGCCCTCAACCGCACAAGGCAGGCTGTGGAGTTCAAGATATTCTCACGCAACTATGCCAGAATAGCAGATGCCATCTCGAATGCAGGATTTGGTGTGACAGTGCTGGATGGAAATGGATGGTACACCCACTCAGAACGTAAGGTGCTGATATGTATTTGCAGCCGCAGATACTCACCCATCATCATGCGTGCCATCAAGACTGTCGACCCCTATGCCTTTGTGTCAGTGGCAAATGTAGAAAGTGTATATGGAGAAGGATTCAGCATTATGAAAGCAAAACTGAAGAACCAGAAGCCGATACTTGTCTTTGCAACCAACAATGCACATAAACTGGAGGAAGTGAGGACCATCATCGGCAACAAGTTTGAAATACGTAGCCTGGAGGACATCAACTGCAAGGTGGAACTGCCAGAGACATCAGACACATTGGAAGGCAATGCATTGCAGAAGGCACAGTATGTGAAGAAATTCTATGGCTTCGACTGCTTTGCTGATGATACAGGTCTGGAGTGTGAAGCCTTGAATGGAGAGCCAGGAGTGATGACTGCCCGCTATGCAGGTGGGGCAGGACATGATGACAAGGCAAACATTCAGAAACTGCTGACCAATCTGCAAGACAAAGAGAACAGGAAAGCACAGTTCCGCACTTCCATAGCACTGATTTACAAAGGTCAGACCTATTCATTCGAGGGAATTGTGAAAGGAACCATTGCAGAAGAGAGGCGTGGAGAAGCAGGATTTGGATATGACCCTGTATTCATCCCTGAAGGATATACCGACACCTTTGCCCAGCTGGGTGGTGACATCAAAAACACCATCAGCCACCGTGCCAGAGCTGTCAGCCAGCTGTGTGACTTCCTGGTACACAGTGAACAGGAAAAAAGAAGAAGATTAGTAAATCATAAAAGTAAATGATATGGTGAGAACTCTTAAACTATTTGCATTCGTAAGCCTGCTGAGCATCATTCAGTTTGCATACCCAACATCAGCCAAGGCTGCTTACGGCGACTGGACCATCTATGCTGCCTACCATCATGCAACCAAGGTGGCAGTCCTCAACAAAATAGTCTATGTGCTGAGCGATAATGGTTTGTATAGCTATGACCCAGAGGACACACATGTAGAAACCTACGACAAGACCAATGTGCTAAGCGACAACCATATCATCAATATGGTATATTGTGATGCTACCAAGCAGATTGTGTTGCTGTATGGAAATGGAAATATCGACATGATGGATGCCAAGGGTAATGTGTACAATATGCCTGAACTGAAGGGAAAGGCATTGCCTGACAAGACCCTGAACGACATGTATGTCAGAAATGAGAATGTCTATATCTCCACCAATTCAGGTATCGTGGTGCTGGACACCAAGCGTAAGGTATTTGCCAACTATTACGACTTTGGCCAAAAGGTAAACAGCATGATGATAGACAATGGAACTATCTATGCTGCTACACCAAGCGGGGTGTACAAAGGCCTGATGAAAGACAACCTGCTGGATGCCAAGAGCTGGGTGAAGGTGGCAAGCTATGTGTTCACTAAAATCATGACATTCAACAGTCAGTATTACGCATGTACCCAGGACAACAAACTGAAAATCGTCCAGAACAAAGAGACATTCTCCTATAAGGATACTACAAACGATGCCATCACAGACTATTGTGTGGCAAACGATGTGCTGCTGTTCTTTGGCAACAACAATATCATCATTGTCGATAAGGACAATAACTACACAACCATTAGCAATACAATGGGTGCCCAGCATGCAGAGTATGCAGGTGGTAGGTATTGGATGGCATGTAACACCAATGGATTGATGCAGACATCGCTCGAAGAAGGTGCATTCAAAGAGACTGTGGCATCAGTCATCCCTAACAGCCCCTTCTACAACTACTTCTACAACCTGACAATGGTAAATGGCAGACTGTTGGCAGTAGGCGGTTACTATGAATTTGAGACTTCTACCTCACGTCCTGGTTTTGCTACACAATATGAAAATGGAGTATGGACCAACTTTGATGAAGCCTCTGCCTTTGAAGGAATGGGTGGTTCGTACTACTTCAGGAATTTTAATGCAATTGTTCAAGACCCTAATGACCCAACTCATCATTTTGTGTCTGCACGTTCGGGTATTGTAGAGTACAAAGACTATAAGTTCCTGAAGCACTATGACCACACGAACTCACCTATCACCAGTATCCGACCAACCAGTTCACATGCCAGTTACTATACATGGACAGGAGGACTGACCTATGATAACCAAAACAATCTTTGGATGGTGTGCTGTCTGCAAGACACTACCATCAGAGTGATGAAGGCTGACGGCAATTGGCTTGCCTACTCTTATAGTGAATTCACAAACTGCCATAATGCCAATAGCCTGACAATTGACCAGCGTGGATGGATGTGGGCATGTAACCGCTTCTCCAGCTCTGACCAGAATGCAGGCCTGTTTATTGTAAATATGAATGGCACACTGAATCAACGCTCAGATGACAGGACACGACTGATTGACACCTTTAACAACCAAGACGGAACATCCTATCATGCTTATGAGATGAACTGTGCTGTAGAAGACCTAAAAGGAGCCATTTGGATAGGAACAGATGTGGGACCATTTGTTACATTTGACCCTTCGACTGTCTTTAATTCTGACTTCTACTTCACTCAGTGCAAGGTGCCACGTAATGACGGGACTAACTATGCTGACTATCTGCTCAGCGAGATAGATGTAAGATGTATCACTGTTGATGGTGGAAACAGAAAATGGATTGGTACCATCGGTAATGGTGTGTATCTGGTCAATGAAGACGGCTCTGCAATCCTGGAGCACTTTACGATTGAGAACAGCCCACTTATCTCAAACGATATCTACTCAATTGCAATTGATGGCAACTCAGGAGAAGTATTCTTTGCTACTGAGAATGGTCTGGTGTCATATATGAGTAATGCTGTTGACCCAGAGGAATCGTTCAACAAAGACCTTGTGAAAGCCTATCCTAATCCTGTAAGACCAGACTATACAGGTAACGTCATCATTACAGGTCTGATGAATAATTCTGTGGTGAAGATTGTCAATGCAGCAGGACGCTTGGTAAAAGAAGGCACATCAGTAGGTGGAGCATTCTCATGGGACAGACTCACCACTGAGGGCAAACAAGCAGCTGCTGGTATCTACTATGTACTGGCAACAGATGCTGACGGAGATAATGGAGTAGCTACTAAATTCCTGATTGTGAGATAGGTGATGACAGGGTACGTTTGACCAACAGATACAGTTTATCATTAGGACGTACCTTTTCATTTACTTTTATACTGATATGTTGCCCACGTGTGGCAGTCTGAACAGGGACGAGATCAAATCTGATTTCGTCCGTTGTTTGTATTAAGGCACCTGTTGTGACACCTGTAATCAGTATCTTATCACCCACATGCAAGTCCTCATTCTCAATCAAGAACTCTGCCACACCAATATTAGAGAAGTACTTCATGCATTTCCCTACATACACCTTCTGTTCTGTAGCTTTACTGCCATACACCTCACACCATTCACCAAGGCGCTGTCCCTGATAATAGCCATCCCAGAATCCACGATTGAATACAGTTGACAATGATTCGTCCCAACGGTCTTTCTTTTCCTCGGTAAAGGTTCCTTCAATGACACTGTTAATCGCTTCATTATAGGCACTTACCACCGTCTGTACATATTCTGGGCCACGTGCTCTACCTTCAATCTTGAACACTCTCACACCTGCATTCATCATGATATCCATAAAACGGATGGTCTTCAGGTCTTTGGGCGACATGATGTATTTATTGTCTATCTGCAGTTGAGTGCCTGTCTCAATATCTCTCACCTCATAGCCTCGACGACAAATCTGCACACACTCACCACGGTTGGCACTGCGTCCTGCATTCTGCAGACTCAGATAGCACTTGCCACTGATGGCCATACAGAGTGCCCCATGACAGAACATCTCTATACGAATCAATTGTCCTGAAGGACCTGTGATGTGTTGGCTTTGGATTTGGTCGTAGATGTCTTTCACTTGCCACATATTAAGTTCACGGGCAAGCACTACCACATCGGCAAACTGGGCATAGAAACGAAGGGCTTCAATGTTGGAGATGTTGAGCTGAGTACTCAGGTGCACTTCCATGCCTACCTGACGGCAATATAACATCACAGCCACATCACTTGCAATCACTGCTGATATCTTGGCTTGCACAGCAGCATCAACTATCTCATGCATGGTATCAATATCTTCTCCGTAGATGATGGTATTGACGGTCAGATAGCTTTTCAATCCATGTTGATGGCAGATTTCAGCTATTTCCTTCAGGTCGTCTATGGTAAAAGGATTGGCTGAATGAGAGCGCATATTGAGCTTCCCAATGCCAAAATAGACACTATCAGCACCTGCATGGATGGCAGCAGCAAGATTTTCCCGGCTACCAACAGGAGCCATGATTTCAAATTCGTTTCTTTTCACTTGCCTTTCAGTATTTTTTTGATGTCATTCAGTTTGTTTAGTGCCTCGAGGGGTGTCAGACTATTGACATCAATATTTAGCAATTCATCACGTACCTGACTGAGCACAGGGTCGTCCAACTGGAAGAATGACAACTGGTGTGTTCCTCCACCTGTTGAGATAGTTTCTGTACGTGGACGTGAAATACCATCACCAGAGTTGTTACGCTCCAGTTCTTTCAACACTTCCTCAGCACGACGTACCACACTTGGTACCATGCCAGCAATCTTGGCTACATGAATACCAAAAGAGTGTTCACTGCCACCTTTGACCAGCTTACGCAGGAAGATAACCCGTCCATCTGCCTCACGTACAGAGACATTATAGTTCTTGATACGTGAGAAGAGTTTTTCCATCTCATTCAGTTCATGGTAGTGGGTGGCAAACAAAGTACGGGCACGGTTGCGTGGATTCTCATGGATATACTCCACAATTGCCCAAGCTATAGATATACCATCATAGGTACTGGTTCCACGGCCCAATTCATCGAATAATACCAATGAACGAGGGGTAAGGTTGTTGAGGATATTGCTTGCCTCTGTCATCTCCACCATGAAGGTACTCTCGCCCATTGAGATATTATCACTTGCACCCACACGGGTAAAGATCTTGTCACACACACCGATTCTGGCACTCTCGGCAGGCACGAAACTTCCCATTTGAGCCATGATGGTAATCAGGGCCGTCTGACGCAACAGTGCTGATTTACCTGCCATATTCGGACCTGTGATAATAATGATTTGCTGATGTTCGGCATCCAGATAGAGGTCGTTGGCTATATACTGCTCTCCAATCGGCATATACTGCTCTATCACTGGGTGGCGTCCTTGTTTGATATCTATCACAAAACTATCATCAACGACAGGGCAAACATACTTGTGTTCCTTTGCACTGACTGCAAATGACAACAGACAGTCAATCCTTGCTATTTCTGCTGCATTCTGTTGCAAAGAAGCGATGAAATCAGCAGAGTCTGTGACAAGTTGGGTAAATAATCGGGTTTCAAGAGCCTGTATCTTCTCTTCTGCTCCCAATATTTTTTCCTCGTATTCCTTGAGTTCTTGAGTGATATATCGTTCAGCTGAAACCAGGGTCTGTTTACGAATCCATTCTGGAGGAACAAGATTCTTGAAGGTGTTGCGTACCTCAATATAATAGCCAAACACATTATTAAAGCCAATTTTCAGGCTCTGAATACCTGTCTGCTCTATTTCACGTTGCTGAATCTTCAACAGATAGTCTTTTCCAGAATAAGCTATCGAACGCAGTTCATCCAGCTCACTATTGACTCCTTCTGCTATAACACCACCCTTAGCAATGAGGAATGGAGCATCTAAACGTATCTCATGTTCAATACGTTCACGCAGGGATACACAAGCATCAAGGGTTTGCCCTATCTGACGTATGCTTTCATCATCAGCCGACATACACAGTTCTTTGATAGGGGCAATAGCCTGCAATGCAGTCTTTAACTGCAGCATATCACGAGGAGAGACACGTCCTACTGCTATCTTACCACTGATTCGTTCAATATCACCAATGTTGTGCAATTGTTCCTCAATAGTATCTCTAAATTCTGTATTTCGGAAGAAGTATTCTACTACTTGCTGACGTTGTCTGATTTCCCGTATTTCCTTCAATGGGAACACAATCCATCTTTTCAGCAATCGTCCTCCCATCGGACTGATAGTATGGTCAATCACATCCAACAGGGACACACCACCTTCATTGAGAGTTTCCAATAACTCAAGACTGCGAAGGGTAAACTTACCAATACGTGCATATTGACCTTCATCTATTTGTGAGATAGTACGTATATGACCAATATTGGTATGTTGAGTCTGCTCAAGATAATAGAGAATGGTGCCAGCTGCTACAATTCCGTTCTTCAAGTGATCTACACCAAATCCTTTCATGTTTTTCACACCAAAATGGTGCAGCACTTTCTTCGTAGCTGTATCTTCTGTATATACCCAGTCTGCTAATGGATATTTATTGAGTCGAGAGCCAAATGTTCCTTCAAACATATTTCGTTTGCTCTCTTCACACAACACCTCCTTGGGAGCAAAATTGGCAATGAGTTTGTCAATCGTTTCCGTATCGCCTTCTGCCACCAGAAACTCACCTGTGGAGATGTCCAACAATGCTAATCCGCAAGCAGCCTTACCAAAATGAACAGATGCCAGGAAGTTGTTCTCCTTATTGTTCAGTACATTATCATTCATTGACACACCAGGCGTTACTATCTCTGTAATGCCGCGTTTCACCAGTTTCTTGGTGAGTTTGGGGTCTTCAAGTTGGTCGCAGATAGCAACTCGTTTACCTGCACGAATCAACTTAGGAAGGTAGGCATCAAGGGCATGATATGGAAAACCTGCCATAGCTGTATTAACAGAGCGCTCAGAACCACCCGACCCTCTTTTTGTCAAGGTGATACCAAGAATATCTGCAGCAATAGAGGCATCTTCAGCATATGTTTCATAAAAGTCACCACAACGAAACAGCAGCAAGGCATCAGGGTACTTTGCCTTGAAGTCGTAAAATTGCTTCATCATAGGTGTAATCTCTTCTCTTGCCATTGCTTTCCTTGATTATTGATTCATATCGATATTACTATTCAATCTGTTCCTCATTTCCCACATCACGATACCTGCTGCGGTACTTACATTCAATGAATGCTTGGTGCCAAACTGGGGGATTTCCAGACATCCGTCACAGCTATCCACCACATTCTGACTCACTCCCATCACTTCGTTACCTAACACTATAGCATATTTCTTGCCTTGCTCGGCAATGAACTCTTGTAGCATCGTACTGCCTTCAACCTGCTCTATGGCCAGCACCCGATATCCTTGCTGCTGTAAAGACCTTACTGTCTCAAGGGCTTCTTTACAATAGTGCCAATCTACTGCGTCTTCAGCTCCCAAAGCTGTCTTATGTATCTCAGGATGAGGTGGACAGGAAGTAATGCCGCAAAGATAGATAGCTTCTATACGGAATGCATCAGCTGTACGAAACACACTGCCCACATTGTACATACTGCGTACATTGTCAAGAATGACAACTAGTGGACATTTCTTGCTTTTCTTGAACTCATCGACACTGATGCGGTTCATTTCTAGTACATTCAGCTTTCTCATCCTAATTCACTAACTTTTGCAATTCTTTTTCCAATTCACCCACAGAACTGCCACGAGCCACAATTTTGCAACTTTTATCAGCTATGACATAAGTAGGTACAGAAGTGATACCCAGTTTCTTTACAGGAGCCGAATCCCACACTTTTCCATCACACACATGCTCGCAATAGGTTGTATCTTCACTGATGGCATTTTCCCATTTGAAGATTTCTGAGTCGAGTGAGATTGCAATAATCTTTACGTTTGCATATTCAGCATAGTCTTCTGTCAGGACTACAAAGTCATCGATAAAATCATAGCGGTCAGGCATCCATGTTGACCAAAATACCAGCACAGTGTAATCCACATTCATTTTACTGATATTGATGGTACGTTTTGACTTCGTTGTCACCTCTATGTTTGGAAGGGTCTTACCCTCTTGTCCATTCTCTATTTGTTTCATCATGTTCTCCACCTTAAGTACCAACCGATTCTGCGGTTGCGCTTTCTTCAGGATCTTGATATTCTTTTTCAGGGTTGAAAGCGATGTAGACTGTTCTTGTACTATGAAGCGGTCGAACAGGTAGATGGCAACTGCTGATTCTGGATGTTCATTTATAAAAGTCTCTGCAACCTCACGTTGTTGTGTGATGCTCTTTCCACTGATTTGTTTGCGGAATTCATTCATCTGTTCATTCTCCTCATTGCCGTCAACAGTATAGTTCTTCAAGTCATTGGCTGAGGCATTATAGTGTATCACACTGCCGTTTTGCACAAAAATCACTTGCTCTAACGCGTTGGGAAACACCAGTGTGTATGGTGTCAGTTCTTCTGCATTTCCAACGTATGCAAATTCTCCATTATTGATATAAATAGTGTCGATTCTGGCATCTGTATTGTCTTGGTTGTAGATGTATAGCTCGCCTGCAGGCATATCCTTGAATTTGCCCTCAATCTTAAATTGATGGTCGTTTGTACTACATGAGGTAAGCATTCCACCTACAATCAACACCCCCAATACCGATGTGTACTTTTTACTCAACTGTCGCACAGGATACCACACGGATATAAGTCCAACTATCAATACAGTAACAAACACAATGATAATATCAGTCACATGTACGCTTACAGGGTAGGAATCGATAATGTAACTGCCAGCAGACTGCCCAAACTTAATGATTCCGAAATGCTGCTGAATGAGACAAAGTGACAGTCCTAACATAATACCTATGATAGCTCCTACCAGTGAAATCATTCGCCCTTCAATCATGAAGATGTTGGCTATTTGATGTTCCGTGGCTCCTAAATTGCGTAAGGTCATCGCATCATTTTTTTTGTCGATAATCAGCATCGATATAGAACCTATGATATTGAAGCATGCTATCATAAGGATGAATGTCAGGAATATATACGAAATGAGTTTTTCTATCTTCATAATTTTGAAAGTGTCTTCCTGCTGTTCATAGCGGTCCATCACTATGTATTTATTGCCCAGCTCCTTTGTCAACTTACGTTTCACCTTATCGATATCTGCCCCATGCTTTAGTTTCAGTTCCAATGATGAAATCATCCCTGGCCTGTCAAATAGGTTGCGTGCAAATCGTAGGGAGGTCAGCACATAGCGCGAATCATATTTCTGCTGATTGACGTTAAATGCTATCCCTGGAGAGTACAACTCGTCTTGGTTGAAACTCTCACTAGGGTCGTTCATATCAATGTGTTCATCTCCTACGGGGGCATATACTTGAATAGGGGTCTGGAATCCAACATCAATGCCCAAGTTACTCAACAAGTTGACACCCAGAATACCATACTCTATTACATCGGCATGGAGTTCGTACACCCCATCACCAAACTTGATTCGCTGGAAGTCTATCAATTGTTCAAAGTTGTCGTCCACACCTTTCACGGTGGCCATTGCCTGTCGGTTTTGTGTCATCAGCATCGCCTGATCTTCCAAAACTTCTGAAAAAATAGCGATTTCATCGTGTTTTCTCACATTCTCCAAAGCTTTGCTGTCAGCTTTCATAAACTTACCTTCAGCAGCAACTATCTTCAATTCTGGGTCAAAAGCCGTGAACAAATTGGCAACCATATCTTGAAAACCATTGAAGACAGACAATATACATACCAATGCAGCAGTAGCAAAAGCCACCCCACACACCGATATGCCACTGATGATATTGATGGCATGGTGCGACTTCTTCGTCAGCAGGTATCGCTTTGCTATGTAGAACGAAAACACAATCTAATACTTTTGATAATAACTGATATCCTCTAACGCTAACCTATTTCTTCAGCAAGTTATCAATGTTTTCAATATAATCGAGCGAGTCATCTATAAAGAACTTCAATTCAGGTATAATTCTCAACTGATGACGCTCCAGCATGCCCAATTCATAGCGTATCTGACTGGTCTGAGCATTGATATTGTCGAGTATCTCTTGAGCACGTGCCGAGGGGTAGATACTTAGATATGCTTTTGCCACACTAAGGTCTGGACTAACTCTTACGATACTCACCGAAACCAGCACTCCTCTTGTTTTGCGGGTTTGTGCCTGGAATATTGTGCTCAAATCCTTTTGGATGAGCCGTGCAATTTTATTCTGTCTTGTACTTTCCAATTTATTTCAATTATTAAGTCTTCAATATTACAATTCTTAATTCTTCATTTTTATGATACTGATACCATCTCTCACAGGAACTATCACCTTTTCCACCCTCTCATCCTTTGCAACGAAATCATTGAATGCCATGATACCCTTCGTCTGTTCATCATGCTCAGCAGGCTGTTCCAACACATGTCCATCCCACAGCGTATTGTCTGCCAAGATAAACCCACCGTTATTCATGTGCTGTATCACCATCTCATAGTAGTTCACATACTCCCGCTTGTTACCATCGATGAATGCCATATCGAATTTTAAGTTCATCTGCGGCACAATCTCCATAGCATCACCGATATAGAATTTCACACGGTCTGCCCAAGGTGAATTTTCTATCCAAGGACGTGTAAAATCCTCTAATTCATCGAAGATTTCAATCGTGTGAACCATACCTCCAGCATGTAAGCCTTCTGCCATACAGAGAGCCGAATAACCACTATAGGTACCTATTTCCAAAATATTCGTGGGGCGTATCATTTCAACAAACATTTTCAACAAACGCCCTTGCACATGCCCACTCGCCATCCTACCATACAGCAACTGTGTCTGAGTGGCTCTATATAGTCGATGGAGGTATTCTCCTTCCTCGTCGATGTGCTGTGCTATGTACTCCTCAATCTCCAATCTTCACGCAAAACTATTATGCTTTATATAATTCCAACAGCGCCTCTATCGCCAATCTATACGAATCCAGTCCGAATCCCATGATTGTTCCCTTGCAGGCAGGACCAATCATCGACACATGACGGAAATCCTCACGTTGCATCACATTCGAGATATGTACTTCCACCACAGGACTTTTCACTGCCCTGATTGCATCCTGCAGAGCAATGCTCGTGTGGGTATAGGCACCAGCATTAAACACAATGCCGTCGTATGTGAATCCCACCTCATGAATCTTATTGATCAACTCACCCTCGATGTTCGACTGATAATACGTCAGTTCCACTTGAGGAAAGCGCACCACCAATTCCTGAAAGCACTCATCCATACTTTTCGAACCATAAATGCCAGGCTCACGTTTACCAAGCAGGTTAATATTCGGTCCGTTTAACACCAATATCTTCATTGCTATATCTTCTATTTAACAAAATCCGTTTTTAATCTTAAGAGTGCAAAGGTACGAAGAATAAATCACCCCACCAAACATTTAAGCAAAAAAATACCCACAAGATAATCTATTCTTCGAATTAGATTATATCTCGCACTTTTACTGCAAACTCACTCTGATTCAAACTGTAAGTAAACAAATAAACGCTGCGGACAAAAATCCGCAGCGCTTTGATAATCAACAAAGAAGATTTTTAGTCAGCCATCTTTGCCTTGATGAACTCACGGTTCAGGCGAGCAATATTGGCGATGGTCTCACACTTCGGACATACAGCTTCGCAAGCGCGAGTATTGGTGCAGTTTCCGAAACCCAATTCATCCATCTTTGCCACCATAGCTTTCGCACGCTTCGCTGCCTCAGGACGTCCCTGTGGCAGGAGTGCGAGCTGGCTCACCTTTGAACTGACGAACAACATTGCAGAACCGTTCTTACATGCAGCGACGCAGGCACCACAACCGATACATGAGGCACAATCCATAGCCTCATCAGCATCCTGCTTAGGAATGAGGATAGCGTTGGCATCCTGTGGTGCACCTGTACGGACAGTGGTGTAGCCACCTGCCTGAATAATCTTGTCGAAGGCTGAGCGGTCAACCATACAGTCTTTGATGACAGGGAAACCCGCTGAGCGCCAAGGCTCAACAGTAATAGTCTCTCCATTCTTGAAACGGCGCATGTAAAGCTGACATGTTGTAGCTCCACGCTCGGTTTTGCCGTGTGGAGTTCCGTTGATATAGAGTGAGCACATACCGCAGATTCCTTCACGACAATCGTGATCGAATACGAATGGCTCCTTGCCAGCAGCGATAAGTTCCTCGTTCATGATGTCGAGAGCCTCGAGGAACGAAGTGTCGTCTGGTATGTTCTTCAAATCATGAGTTTCGAAGTGGCCCTTGTCCTTCGGACCGTTCTGCTTCCAGAACTTTATTGTGACATTCAAATTTTTAGCCATAATTAATTCTTGTAATTACGAGTTTGTACCTTAATTGCTTCGTATTCGAGTGGTTCCTTAATGAGCTCAGGATCCTTGTCGGCACCCTTGTACTCCCAGCAGCCTACATAGAAATAGTTAGCGTCATCGCGTTTAGCTTCACCTTCCTCCGTCTGGTATTCCTCACGGAAGTGACCACCGCATGATTCATTACGAGAGAGGGCATCGTGAGCAACGAGTTCTCCCATCGTGAAGAAGTCACGAAGGTGGATAGCCTTGTCAAGCTCTACATTGAGTCCTTCCTTTGAACCAGGAACAAACAGATTGGTGTCGAATTCCTTTTGCAGTTCCTTCATCTTCTGGATACCTGTCTTCAGACCTTCAGCCGTACGACCCATACCTACATACTCCCACATAATGTGGCCGAGCTCCTTGTGGATGGAATCAACAGAACGCTTACCCTTGATGTTGAGCAGACGAGTGAGCTCTGCATCCACAGCCTTCTCTGCCTCAGCAAACTCAGGCAGGTCGGTGCTGACACGTGGCCAAAGCGACTGATCAGCGAGGTAGTTCTGAATGGTATATGGTAATACGAAATAACCATCAGCCAAACCCTGCATCAATGCTGATGCACCAAGGCGGTTAGCACCGTGATCAGAGAAGTTACACTCACCAATAGCGAAAAGACCAGGAATAGAGGTCTGCAACTCATAATCTACCCAAACACCACCCATCGTGTAATGGATAGCTGGATAAATCATCATAGGCTTGTAGTACTTCACACCGTTGATTTCGTTGGCGAGATCGCCAGGATAAACGTCAGTTATTTCCTCATACATATCGAAGAGGTTGCCATAACGCTGCTTCATCGCATCGAGACCAAGGCGGTTGATACTCTCTGAGAAATCGAGGAATACAGCCAAACCTGTGTTGTTCACACCGAAGCCCTTATCGCAACGCTCCTTAGCAGCACGGCTTGCCACGTCACGAGGAACAAGGTTACCGAATGCAGGATAGCGGCGCTCCAAATAGTAGTCACGGTCTTCCTCTGGAATCTCCCAACCTTCCTTGGTTCCAGCCTGAAGAGCCTTGGCATCTTCAATCTTCTTTGGTACCCAGATACGTCCGTCGTTACGCAACGACTCAGACATCAGCGTCAGTTTTGACTGCTTGTCACCATGAACAGGGATACAAGTCGGGTGAATCTGCACATAAGACGGATTTGCCATGTAAGCGCCCTTGCGATAGCACTGAACAGCAGCTGTACAGTTACAGCCCATTGCGTTGGTAGAGAGGAAGTAAGTGTTACCATAACCACCAGTAGCAATAACAACAGCGTTGGCTGTGAAACGCTCCAGCTTACCTGTTACAAGGTTTTTGGCAATAATGCCACGAGCCTTACCGTCAACAATGACAACGTCCTCCATCTCATAGCGAGTGTAAAGCTTTACCTTACCAGCCTGTACCTGTGCAGAAAGTGCGCTGTAAGCACCCAGCAACAACTGCTGACCAGTCTGGCCCTTAGCGTAGAACGTACGGCTTACCTGAGCACCACCGAATGAACGGTTAGCCAAAGTTCCACCATATTCGCGAGCAAAAGGAACACCCTGAGCCACACATTGGTCAATGATGTTGTTACTAACCTCAGCCAAACGATAAACGTTGGCTTCACGAGCACGATAGTCACCACCTTTCACTGTATCATAGAATAGACGATACACAGAGTCGCCATCGTTCTGATAGTTCTTTGCTGCGTTGATACCACCCTGTGCAGCAATAGAGTGTGCACGACGTGGAGAATCCTGGATACAGAAATTTAGTACGTTGAATCCCATCTCACCAAGGCTGGCAGCAGCACTTGCACCGGCAAGACCTGTACCGACAACGATGACATCGAGTTTCAGTTTATTCTTTGGATTGACCAAACGCTGATGAGCCTTATAGTTACTCCATTTCTCAGCTACTGGTCCTTCAGGAATTTTTGAATCTATATTGATTGCCATAATATTTACTTGTTTACTTGTTAATTAACTGCAAATGGAAGTAACTTGAAATCGTACTGACCTACATAATCTGGGAACAACCAGAAGCCAAGGACAACGATAAGGAACATTGCCATGACAACAGTGCTCCAAATCTGACCAATACATTTCCAGCGCTTGAACCAGATGTGTCCGCTTAATCCTAGTGTCTGCATAGCTGACCACATACCATGTGTAAGGTGGAACCAAATGGCAACCAACCAAATGATGTACAGACAAGAGAATACAGGATTCGAGAAGGTCTCCTTAATCCAGTTGAAGCCATCGGCCGGGCCATATTTCAATCCTTCTGCTCCGATAATCTCTGCAAACATCATGTTATACCAGAAGTTGAACAAGTGAAGCAGAAGTCCCAAACAGATGATTATACCCAAAACAAGCATGTTCTGACTTGCCCATTCCACTTTATCAGGCTTTTCAGTTACTGCATACTTGTTGTTACCACGAGCCTTACGGTTTTGAATCGTAAGGATAAACGCATAGATGATGTGAATGACAACCAGTGCAGCCAAGCCAAGGGTAGCGGCAATCGCATACCAATTTGAACCAAGCAAAGCACAGATGGTGTTGTAAGCATCTTTACTGATTAATGCCACTACATTCATACATCCATGGAAAGTGATGAAGAGAACCAAAGCTATGCCCGTAACTGACATAATCAGTTTTCTTCCAATCGATGAATTAAATAACCACATAAATAATTTTTTTAGTTTGTTTTACGTATTGTTAGTTTTTTATTATTTTCGAAAAAAGGGAGTAATAACAACTTTTATAGGTTGCAAAGATAACACTTTTATCTGAAACAAAAAGTGTAGAGCCTAAAAAATAAGCCTATTGACGTGAAAAAATATACTTTTTCTATTCAGTTTAGCAACTCGAGGAGATATGTTGTCAAGTTTTAACTCCTTATTTATTTCGTAATCGACTCATAAACACTTCTTTCATTTCGCGTTTTGCCTCGTCTGTCATATCAGGCAGGAAATGCTCGATGGTTTCTTGAAATGCCTGCTCTGCTTTCGCACGCATCTGAGCTTTACCTGCACGTATGCCTGCTGTCAACTCGTTTTTGGGCAAGAGTGCCCTGTTGAAATTACCGTCACTCATTTTATACTGATTGTTATTTTTTATTCCTGTGTATAAACTCGTTGCACTCGTGTTGAGACGCTGGTCAGAATTTCGTAGGGAATGGTACCAATCGCATCGCTTAACACAGTAACTGGCAGTTCGTCACCAAAGATGGTGACATAATCACCTTCGCTACACTCGATACCTGTTACATCAATCATGCAGACATCCATGCAGATGTTACCCACGTATGGAGCTTTTTGTCCATGTACCATACAATAACAGTTGCCATTTCCAAGCTTTCGATTCAGTCCATCAGCATATCCAATTGGAATAGCAGCAATACGGCAATCATGGTCTATCTTGCCCTTACGACTATAACCTACGGTATCACCGGCAGGCACATTCCGTATCTGGAGAATAGTAGTTTTGAGGGTTGCCACATTGTTGATGACCTCATTGTTACGTGGATTGATACCATAGAGACCAAGTCCCAGACGTACCATATCCAGATGATATTTGGGGAAATGCTCGATGCCTGCTGAGTTGCAGATATGACGCAGAATCTTGTGGCTGTAGGCTGCTTGCAGTTTTCGGCTGGCTTCATCGTACATTTCGAACTGCTGGCGGGAAAAACTATCGAATTCATCGGCATCGCTACCCACGAAATGACTGAACACAGAACACGGAATCAATGCCGATTGTTTGCTAAGACGAGTAATCAGACGGTCGATGTCTGTCTTGGGGTCGAAACCCAGACGATGCATACCAGTATCAAGTTTTACATGGATAGGGAAATTGGTAATACCTTCTTTCTCTGCCGCATAGATTAAGGCCTCAAGAAGTTGGAAGTTATACACTTCAGGTTCAAGGCGGTAATCGAACAACATCTTGAACGATGTCATCTCTGGGTTCATCACCATGATGTTACTCGTGATGCCTGCCTTACGCAAATCAGCACCCTCATCGGCAACAGCTACAGCCAAGTAGTCCACTCCCTGGTCTTGGAGGGTCTTGCTGGTTTCGAGCGACCCAATGCCGTATGCCGATGCTTTCACCATACACACCATCTTGGTTTCTGGCTCCATAAACGAGCGGTAATAGTGGAGATTCTCTATCAGCGCATTGAGATTGACCTCCAATATGGTTTGATGCACCTTCAGGGTCAGCAAATCGCTGAGACGGTCGAAATGATAACGACGTGCTCCTTTAATAAGAATAAACTCATTGCTGAGCGAAGCAAACACCTCGCTGGCAATCAAGTCCTCAGTCGTCTTAAAAAAGTAGGCATCCATTTTGAAATATTGCGAGCACGAACTGATTGCTTCGCCCACACCTATCACTTTCTCTATACCACGTTGTTCTGCCATCTCTGCAACCTTAGCATATAGTGTGCGTGACGCCTCTCCGCTTTGCAGGATATCGCTCAATATCAGTGTACGCTTCTGACTCTGGGTATCAGGGCGACGACTCATAAAATCGAGCGCAATATCCAACGAATGGATATCTGAATTATAGGTATCGTTGATCAAAGTACAGCCGTTGATACCATCTTTCACCTCCAACCGCATGGCAACAGGTTCCAACGTGGCCATTCGCGCACAGATTGCTTCCAGGTTTACGCCCTCAAGGCTTGCACAAGTAGCCAGACAAGTGACAGAATTCTCGATAGCTGCATTATCAATGAACGGAATGGTGTACTGTCCTTGCTTCCCGTTTAGAGTGTAGGTAATAGTCGCAGATGTCCCTTTCTTCTCTACACTTCGAACCATCGGCCAGTTCTTCACCTTATTTAATATTTCCTGACGGGCTACTTTGGTAATAAAATCGTCCTGAAGATTGATGACTGCGGTCTCACAGTTACGCATCAACTTCAGCTTCTCATCACATTTTCCCTCTTTCGTAAAGAAATTCTCCTGATGTGCTTCTCCGATATTAGTGATGACACTGATGGTAGGACGAATCATCCTATTCAGATTGTCCATCTCATTAGGATTGGAAATACCTGCTTCAATAATGGCCACATCATTATGCTGATTCAGTAGCCACAGAGACAAAGGAACGCCCACTTGCGAATTATAGCTTCGAGGTGAACGACACACGTTGAAATCGGGCGAAAGCAACTGATAGAGCCACTCCTTCACCGTCGTTTTACCATTACTGCCCGTAATGGCAATCACAGGGATGTCGAACTGCTCACGATGATACGCAGCCAACTGCTGCATAGCTTGCAAAGTATCGTGAACCAAAAGGAAATTGCTTTGTGGATATTGGTCGATATCGGCTGGAAGCGAACTGACGATAAAGTTTCTGACTCCTCGCTTGTATAGTTCTCCAATATATTTATGACCATCATTCCGGTTCGTACGGATGGCAAAAAACAAGGTTTCCTTGGGAAAACACAGCGAGCGGCTGTCAATCAACAGCCAATTAATCAATGCATCTTCTGAGCCTGTACGCTCTGCATTGATGATATGCGCGATATCACTGATTCTGTATTGCATGTTTTAATTGATTTATCTGTTCTATTGTTTGAGCCACTAATTGTTGGTGTGCAGTATTCGATGCATCGAGTGGCTGGTGATGCAGGATACGATTCAAATGCTCGAATTGCTCGATGAATTCGATGGTTTTCGGGCTGAAATAGGTTTGCTGGAAACATTCCCAGATATACTGAACTGCTACTTGTGAAGGGTGCAGCATATCGTCGGCATAGAAGCGATAGTCACGCAGTTCATCCAACATAATTTCGTAAGAAGGGAAATAATAGCAATTATTCGGATAAGCTTTACACAGGCTATCTATCGCCAACAACAAAATGGATTTGCTCAATTGGTTCTCGTGTAAGCCATCTTTTTTATGTCGGATAGGACTCACTGTGAAAAGGATGGTTTTATGATTTGGAACTACTGCATTCTCGATGAATTGGGCATATTTCTCTACTATTTCATCAATGGTGATGCGACGTCTTGAGAAAAGAGTCTCAGGTTGTTTCTTGCAGTTAGCAACAACATGCCCCGTCTCTTTCAGCTCATAAACCCAAGCAGTTCCAAAAGTAAGGATGAACACATTTGTCGTGTGAATGACTTGATCAAAATTAAGGTCATCACAGGACTTCTGCGTCCAACGATAGAATTCATCGTCTCTCATCGAAAGCGCATTCATAATCGACAATGGATTATAAAGTGCGCCAAAGGGGTTCGCCACACAATCAAACCCTGCATTCATGAGCTTATCACCGATGCTGTCAGAGAAACACGAGCCTAACAGCAGGTATTTGTAACGATGTGATAAACTAATTCCCTTGTTATGAATATGAACCTTTGTTCTAAATTCCACTTTTCTCGCTTTTTGACAATAAAAAATGCTTAATGCACTAAAAAAATATGAATGATGATTGATGAATTATGAATTATTTCTTATCTTTGCACACACAAATCTTTTGCAAAAATACTAAAACTTATTAACATATATGGAACAAGACCGCATAATTCTGCAAATTCAAGACAAAAAAACGCAGGAAATTGATTTTGTGCAACTTCATAACATCAAAGACTTGAATCGCGCAATTCGCGAAGGCCTGATGAAAGACATCGTCAATATGTCCGAAATTCTCATGGATAAACGCATCGAAAGCATTGCCGATGATATCATCAAGCGCCAGAATGTGAAAGTAATATTAGTAGCAGGTCCTTCATCAAGCGGAAAAACCACTTTTTGTAAACGTTTGTCACTTCATTTGATGGCAAACGGCATGAAACCTTATCCTATCTCATTAGACGATTATTTCGTAGATCGCACTCGTACTCCTCGCGATGAATCGGGCGAATATGACTACGAATCTGTCTATGCCGTTGATCTTGAATTGCTACAAAAGCATATAGGTATGTTGCTACAGGGTGAGGAAATCGAACTGCCTCGCTACGATTTCCCTTCTGGAACAAGCCAGCCAAGTGGCCGTAAGTTGCGGTTGGACAACGACATGATATTACTATTCGAAGGCATTCATGGCCTCAACCCCGAACTGACAGCCCAGATACCTGAGGCTTATAAATATCGCATTTACGCATCTGTTCTGGCACCTATTCACATTGATAAGGATACAATGGTAAGCCGCACAGACAGTCGATTAATTCGGCGAATTTTGAGAGATCATCGCTATCGTGGAGCATCAGCTATCGCCACTATCGATCGCTGGCCAAGTGTTCGTCGTGGTGAGGATATATGGGTATTCCCATTTCAGAAATATGCTGATGTTGAATTCAATAGTGTACAGATTTACGAACTAGCTGTCTTGCGCAACAAAGTACTGCCAATCCTTGCCGAAATCAGTCCCGATATGCCGCAATACGAGGTGTCCGACCGCTTGCGACGTCTGCTCCTGATGTTTACTCCCATTGAAGATATGACACTTACTCCTCCCACCTCATTGCTTCGTGAGTTTATGGGCGGTAGTTCATTCAAATATTAATCTTCAACTCTTCTCTATAAATGGAATCAGCAATTGCACTGCAGCATTTGACAACAGGATATCGCCTCAAAGGGAAAGACCGTATCGTGAGCAAGGATATGAATGCCCCCCTGATAGCAGGACAACTCACATGTCTGATAGGCCCTAACGGAACAGGTAAATCCACTCTGCTTCGTACGCTTGCAGCTTTTCAACCTCCATTGAGTGGTGAAGTGATGCTTTTCAACAAGTCAGTCTGCAGCTACAGCAACGAAGAACTGTCGAAACTCATCAGCATTGTGCTTACCAACAATGCCCACATCAAAAACCTCACCACCTACGAAGTGATAGGTCTCGGACGTAGTCCCTATACGGGTTTCTGGGGTCGTCTCTCTCAACACGATCATGAGATTATCACTCAATGCATACAGCGTGTCGGTATCGAAAAGGTAGCTCAGCAGGCATTCCAGACACTCAGCGATGGAGAACGGCAGAAAGCTATGATTGCCAAAGCTATTGCACAAGAGACACCTGTCATTCTGCTCGACGAACCCACAGCATTCCTCTATTACCCAAATAAGGTAGACGTGATGCTTATGCTTCGGAATCTGGCGCACGAGATGGGAAAAACTATCCTAATGTCAATCCACGATATCGACCTTGCCCTTCAGGTTGCCGACCAGATCTGGCTGCTTGCCGATGATGGCAGCCTCATCAACGGAACCCCAGCCCAACTTTGTTCTGACGGCACCATCCGCCAGCATGTGGTCAGCGAGCATATTGAGTTCGATACTACGCATAGGACATTCACCATCATCACTCAATAAAGAATATGAACCTACCAAAGCGTTAGGTGCTCGGTAGGTGCTCGGTAGGTGCTCGGTAGGTGCTCGGTACTCAATCGCTATTTGTCAGGTTTCCGACCCTCAAAAGCGGTATTGCCATAGAAATAAGATGAATTGCATTTATCTTTACCTTACCATAGATTGAATGCCTGCCTGTTGCCTTAACACTTGCATTCGATATTAAAAATGCTGCAGAAATTAAAAAAAGAAGATTGAAGATTGAAAATTGAGGATTGAAGATTGAAAAACACGAATCACTAATTGCCAAACGCTTAATTATTTGTATCTTTGCAGAGAATTCTACATCATTAATTTTTAGGCTATGAATGCGTATAAGAAACTACTTTTGATAGGAATGGCTATGTTGCTGACAGGCGCTATGCATGTGACTGCTCAGAGCGAACTCTATCCACAGCATTTCGACCTGGAACAGGTGACACTAACCGACGGGCCTTTCCGTACTGCTTTGATTACTAACTCTAAGACCCTTTTGCAATATGACGCAGATCGACTGATGACTCCGTTTGTGCGTGAAGCAGGGTTGGCTAAGACCACTGATACGAAGAGCAAGTACTACAACTGGCTTTCGAAACATCCCACATTCCGCAACTGGGGCGACTCAGGATGGTCGCTCGAAGGACATGTGGGTGGACATTATATCAGTGCTTTGGCGCTGTCGTATGCTTCTCTACAGGGTGATGATTCACAAAAGACATTGGTGAACCAACTGAAGCAGCGTCTTGACTACTGCCTGAATATCATGAAAGACTGTCAGGATGCCTACAACGGCAATACGGCTGGTATGGAAGGTTTCATCGGCGGGCAGCCTATCACACAGATATGGACAGCAATGTATGCAAACAACATCAGTCCCTACAAGCAATATGGCGGCTGGGTACCTTTCTATTGCCAACATAAAGTGTTGGCAGGATTGAGAGATGCCTATATCTACGCCCACAGCGAGCAGGCGAAGGAAATGTTCCGCAAGCTGTGCGACTGGAGTGTGAATGTGGTATCGAAACTATCAGAAAGTGATATGCAGAACGTGCTGGGAAACGAGCACGGAGGTATGAACGAAACAATCGCCGATGCATACAAACTGTTTGGTGAAAAGAAATACCTCACTGCAGCCAAGAAATACAGTCATGCAGAGATGGTGAATGGCATGCAGTCGCTCAACACAACGTTCCTGAACAACCGTCACGCCAACACACAGGTTCCTAAGTATATAGGATTTGAGCGTATCGCCCAACTCGATGCTTCGGCCACCTCCTATAAGACGGCTGCAAGAAATTTCTGGCAGGATGTGGTCAGCAACCGAACGGTCTGCATTGGTGGCAACTCAGTGGACGAACACTTCCTGAATCAAGGAAACGGAGAGCGCTACGTGAGCAATCTGAACGGGCCTGAGACCTGTAACACAAACAACATGATGAAGTTGACTGAAGACCTCTTCGACGACACACACACGGCTCGCTATACCGACTTCTATGAAAATGCGATGTACAACCACATCCTTTCAACCCAGGATCCTCAGACGGGTGGATATGTCTATTTTACTACACTCCGTCCTCAAGGCTATAAGATTTACTCGCAAGTAAACAAAGGTATGTGGTGCTGTGTTGGTACAGGTATGGAAAACCACAGTAAATACGGACACTTCATATATACACACGATGACAGGCAGAAGACGCTGTATGTCAATCTCTTTACACCCAGCAAGCTGCAAGACGATGTGTATGCTTTGACGCAAACCACAAAATATCCTTATGAGGAAGGTACAAAACTGACGATCGACAAGGCTGGTGAATATACCCTCGCTATCCGACATCCAGCATGGGCAGGCAGCGACTATAGCATAAAGGTAAATGGTGAGACTGAAGACATTACTATCGCAAAGGGAACAGCCAGCTATGTAAGGATTACACGCGCCTGGAAGAAAGGCGATGTAATCGAAATTGCCCTCCCGATGGATCTCCGCATCGAGCAATGTCCGCTCCTAAAAGAGTATATCGCCTTGAAGTATGGTCCAATCCTTCTTGCAGCCAAGACATCAAGCTCAGACCTGAAGAACGAATATGCAGGCGAGGGGCGAATGGATCATGCACCAGGCAGTATGGCCAATTCAATGTCGATTGTATCATCACCATTGCTGATATGCGAACGCAACACCGTGTTGGATCGAGTGACAAAAACAGGTGACTTGAAGTTCTCGTTCGACGTTTCACGCAGCGATACCCAAACAGAATGGCGCACGCTGACCCTCGAACCTTTCTTCTCGACCCATCACTCGCGCTACATGATTTATTGGTACCAGCAAACAGCCAAGCAATTTGCTGAGAGTTCGTTGGCAGCCGAAGAAGCCAAGAACTTAGCATTTTTGGCACGTACCATCGACTATGTGGGAACAGGAGAACAGCAAAGCGAAGTAGGGCATCAGGCACAGTACTCATCCAACTCATCCTACGGTAGCTATAATGGAGAAATCTATCGTGATGTGCAGAAGGGTGGATATATACAGTATGTGCTGGCCAACAAAGACCAAATTGACAGGGATCTGAGCGTGATGTGCCGATTTACAACTGCCGATAAGGACAGAGTGGCAGCTATCTATATTGATGGCACAAAGATTGCTGACTATAAAGTACCGTCGTCGTTCGCTACAGCCACCAACGGGTTCTTTAACTATGAGTTCCCGATTCCTGACAAACTGCTGAAGAATGCCGACGGAACGGTGAAGTCCCAGCTTACCTTTAAGATTGTTGCAAGCGGAAGCACACCTTGTCCTGGTCTCTACTATCTGCGACTCTTGAAGGACTATAGCAAGCAATATGCCACAAACTACTCATTCGTGGCAGACGAGTGGGCAAAGACAGGTGATGGAAGCCGAGTGGCACAAAACAACATCTCTGTAAACAAGACAGCCAACACCATCACCGTGAAAGCCTCGGGCAACAATAACGTTTGCCTAAGTTTCGGCACAGACAAGTACACCATCAATACTAACGATAAGTACTTCATAATCCGTGCATCGAACATTAGTACATCGGATGGGTCGGCTTTCCTATGGTGGTTCAATGGTACCAATCACGGCTCAAGTGTGAAACCAACAAGAGTACAGACTCTCACAGGAGGCGATGTGATGCTATACTGGGACATTACTGCGAGCGGCCTCGACGACAAATGTCAAGGACAGTCGTATACATTCAGTCAGGGTAACACCATCTTCGGACTGACATCGACTACTGGCACATCAGTCATCAAATTCATTGGGTTCAACTCAGCAATGGAAATGCCTACTGGCATCCGCGGACTATCGATGAATCCCTTTGAGAAAAGTGGCGTATATAGCCTCAACGGCTATCGACTCGCTAGCGCACAAAAAGGAATCAATGTAGTAAATGGAGAAAAAATAATTGTAAAATAAGAAAGAGTATGGAAATTACATCACAGAATTTTAACGAAATTATCGCTCAAGACAAGCCTGTAGTGCTTGACTTTTGGGCAACATGGTGTGGACCTTGCAAAAAAATTGCTCCACTGATCGAAGAACTTGCAGCCGAATATGAAGGTAAAGCCATCATCGGCAAAGTAAATGTTGAGGATGAAGACGATCTGGCAACACAGTTCGGAATCCGCAACATCCCTACTGTTCTATTTATCAAGAACGGCAATGTGGTCGACAAACAAGTCGGTGCTTGCCCTAAAAGCGAACTCGAAAACAAACTGACTGCGTTGTTGTAGCTCAGCGGTTAACGATAAAGGTTAAGGCTATGAATAAAATTGATGACGAACTGATGAAAGCGGCTGAGGAGGATGCTCAGGAAGTGGCATACATCCTCAACGAATTGCCTCAAGATTTGAAAGACAAGTTCACTGAAGACGACATCTATTATCTCATCGACTTGATGCTCGAATACTTCTCAAATGCTGAAGCCGACGAAGAAGGGTATGTGGATATTGATGTGGAGGAAGTGGCAAAGCACCTCGTGGAACAGGCAAAGAAAGACAAGGTAGGTGACTACAAGGCCGAAGATGTCTTCTTTGTAGTTCAGGCAGAATTGGATTACAACGAATCATTGGATAACTGATATGGACCCAAATTATTTTGTAGGCAACACAGGTATTTCCGCAAATGCACTCTATTGGATTCTCTTCCTTGGAATTGCATTAGCAAGTTGGCTGGTACAATGGAACCTGAAGAGCAAATTCAAGAAATACTCACAAATCCGCTCATTCAAAGGTCTGACAGGCCGAGAGACTGCCGAATTGATGCTGCATGACTTCGGAATCACGGATGTAACAGTGCAAAGCGTGGCAGGTCAGTTGACCGACCATTATAACCCCGTCAACAAAACGCTGAACCTCAGCGAAGGGGTATATGAGAGCAATAGCATCATGGCAGCAGCTGTAGCAGCACATGAATGCGGACATGCTGTCCAACATGCGATGGCTTACGGGCCGCTTACCCTGCGTTCTAAGTTGGTGCCTGTCGTCAGCATCGCATCTAACTGGATGTCTTGGGTATTACTGGGTGGAATGCTGCTCCTTAGCTATACTGGCAATCCTTATGTGTTGGCGATTGGCGTAGCACTCTATGCCCTTACCACCATCTTCTCGCTGGTCACTCTGCCAGTTGAAATAGATGCAAGCCGACGTGCTGTCAAATGGTTAGACTCAAGAGGCCTGACTGATGCGGCGACCCACGACAATGCTGTCAGCGCTCTTCGCTCTGCTGCATATACTTATGTAGTAGCCGCATTGAGTTCGCTTGCCACCTTATTCTATTATATTCTGTTGTTGCTCAACCGTCGATAAAATTATGCCACAAGGACAGTTCACAATACAAGAGCAGGTGGAGAGACAGTTGCAAAAACTGACTCCTCAGCAGTTGTTGACTGCACGCTTAGTGGAACTGTCGATTGTGGAATTGGAAGACAGAGTAAAAACAGAGGGGTACGACAATGTGGCATTAGAAGAGGGACACGACGACGAAGGCGACAGAAACGAAGAAGGTGATGTTACCGATGAAGGCATCCAACAGATGGATTCAGATGACAACTCGGAAGACTTCTCCTATAGCGAGGATGATATTCCCGTCTACACCCCAACGTCAGGTCGCAACTACGAAGAAACAATGCCAATAGGCGACACCAAGTCGTTTATCGAAGACTTGAAGCGCCAAGTCTATGACTTCAATATCACTCCTAAGCAACAGGAACTGATTGAGTATTTGATTGGCACATTGGACGATCGCGGATTCATTGACCGACCTTTAAGCAGCATTGCTGACGACCTGCTCTTCCAATTTAATATTGATGCTGATTTGGCAGAAGTAGAAGAAGCAATGAAGATATTGCAGCAGTTCGAACCTGCCGGTATTGGTGCACGCAACCTTCAAGAGTGTCTGACCATTCAGTTGGATCGCAAATTGGAAAACTGTACTGATGCTGTTCGCAAGGCACGACTGCAGTTGGAACGTGACATCATCCAAAACCATTTTGACGTGTTGCAACACCAAAACACCGAACAACTCGTCCATCTCACGCAAGCATCACACGAACAAGTAGCCAGGGCAATGGAAGGTATCAGGAAACTGAATCCACGTCCTGGATTAGCACTTAGCGAATCAGCAGATGAACGGGCACAAACAATCGACCCCGATTTCATCATCGAAACAACACCCGATGGGACTATCAGCGTGGAACTCAACCATGGAGAAGTGCCAGAACTGCGAATATCACCCAACTATGAGAATCAGCTTCTGAATTACCAGAAGCATGCCGATAAGATGACGCATGCACAGCAGGAAGCATTCGAATACACGCGCCAGAAGGTAGAAGGGGCAAAGATGTTCATCGAAGCAATCAAGCAACGCCAAAAGACGCTCTACATTACCATGAAAGCGATTGTGAAACTGCAAAAGGATTTTATCCTGACACAGGACGAATCGCTCTTACGTCCTATGCGACTGGTAGATGTAGCACAGCTGACGGGGCAAGACATTTCGACTGTTTCGCGTGTCAAAAAGGGAAAATATGTACTGATTGACGGACAATTGTATGCACTCGACTTTTTCTTCTTGCGAACACGTACCAATGCTGATGGTGAAACATTAGAACACAAAACCATCAAGGAACGCATTCGGGAGATAATCGAACAAGAAGACAAGTCAAAACCTGTTCCTGACCAGAAGATTGTGGAAAAACTCCTTGCAGAGGGTCATAATATCAGTCGAAGAACAGTTGCCAAATACAGGAGTGAAATGGGTATTCTCTCCACATCGGAAAGGAGGAGGGTATGAATCAGAAATACTTAATTACAGCTGCCAAGATCTATTCTGCAGTATTTTCACCCTTTTATGCACCTTTCTGGGCATTCATGTGGCTGTTTATCTTCAGCTATCTCCGTATGTGGCCCCTTGGCTATAAGGTATTCGTCATCAGTATTGTCTTGCTCTTCACTGTCATTATTCCACGAGTCACGATTGATTTATTCCGGCGCGTCAACAAATGGACACATTGGCAACTCAGCCATCGTGAGCATCGTCACATGCCTTATTTCATCACCATCGCAAGCTATATAGCCTGTCTGGTGCTGTTTATGCAACTCAATACTGCCTTGTTCATGCGTGGCATGATATTGGCCACGTTGGTGACCAGCCTTATCTGTGCCATCGTTAATATATGGTGGAAAGTTAGTACCCACATGGCTGGTATGGGTGGATTATTCGGAACGGTCATCGCTTTTAGCTATCTGTTCTACTTCAATCCTCTCGTCCCTATGTGTTGTATGCTTCTACTTGCAGGATTGATGGGGTCCAGTCGTATGCTGCTACGCCAGCATTCCCTCTCACAGGTCATCATTGGATTCCTCATCGGTGCCTTTGTCACAATGGTGTTCATCCTGTTTGCATGGATATAAAGACCCATCCCCAGTACCCCTCCCTACATGGAGGGGAGTAGAATGTGAGAAGATGTAAATGGTTAAATAGTAAATGGTTAAATAGTAAATAAAAATATGGTATCAATCATCATGGGCAGTCAGTCTGACATGCCAGTCATGGAGAAAGCAACAGCTTATCTCGAAGAACATAGTATTCCTTTCGAGGTCAATGTGATGTCTGCACACCGCAATCCTGAGGGGGTTGCAGAATATGCAAAAACAGCAAAAGAGCGTGGAATAAAGGTCATCATTGCAGGAGCCGGAATGGCAGCAGCACTCCCTGGAGTTATTGCCGCATATACCACCTTGCCTGTTATTGGAGTGCCTATCAAATCAGGAGCACTTCAAGGCATCGATGCCTTATTGGCCATCGTACAGATGCCTCCAGGCGTGCCTGTAGCCACAATGGCTATCGACGGAGCCAAGAATGCAGCAGTGTTCGCTCATAAGATTTTACAGTTATGCGAAGAAAGACAGTAGAAGTACAGGTAGGTAACCTACCTATGGGCGGTGATAATCCTGTTCGTGTACAATCGATGACAACTGTCTCTACGATGGACACAGAAGGATGTATCGCTCAGATAAAGCGCATCGTCGATGCAGGAGGTGAATATGTCCGACTTACTACCCAAGGCATCCGTGAGGCAGAAAACCTGAAGAATATCAAGGAAGGGCTACGGCGTGACGGATATGATGTGCCAATCATAGCAGATGTACACTTCAATGCCAACGTAGCAGATGTGGCAGCATTATATGCTGATAAAGTACGTATCAATCCAGGCAACTATGTAGATCCTGCTCGTAAGTTCAAGCATCTCGACTATACAGACGAAGAATACGCCGATGAAATCAAGAAGATTGAAGAACGTTTCATTCCTTTCCTTAATATCTGCAAAGAACACCACACAGCAATTCGTATAGGTGTGAATCATGGTTCGCTCTCCGATCGTATCATGAGCCGCTATGGCGACACCCCTGAGGGAATGGTAGAGAGCTGTATGGAATTTCTGCGCATCTGTGTCAAGGAAAACTTCCTGAATGTCGTTATTTCCATCAAGGCCAGCAACACAGAAATCATGGTACGTACTGTCCGCCTTTTGGTAGCAACGATGGACAAGGAAGATATGCACTTCCCCATTCATTTAGGTGTCACAGAAGCAGGCGAAGGAGAGGACGGACGTTTGAAGAGTGCAGTAGGTATTGGAGCCTTGCTCATAGATGGTATTGGCGACACCATTCGTGTCAGCCTCAGCGAAGCTCCTGAAAAAGAGATACCTGTAGCCTACGGCATTCTGCAAGCAGCCAGAGTACGTATTACCAAGACAGAATATATCAGTTGCCCAGGATGTGGACGCACTTTATACAATTTGGAAGAAACCATCGCACGTATCAAAGCAGCTACCAGCCATCTTAGCGGACTGAAGATTGCCATCATGGGATGTATTGTCAATGGTCCTGGTGAGATGGCAGATGCCGACTATGGGTATGTAGGAGCAGCACGGGGAAAGGTCAGCCTGTACAAACAAAAACAATGTATCGAGATGAACATCCCTGAGGAAGAAGCCGTCGACCGTCTCTTACAATTTATAGAAGAAGACCAACAAAAAATGAAAAAAGAAATATTAGTAAATCAATGATGTACAATACGAAACAGATATTTCGACTTATGCTGCAGCTGACCATCGCCATAAGTATTTCACTCATGGGCATAGTTCCTGCGTCAGCCTTTGATTACAACAGCAATAGCGAACCTCTCACTATTACTGTGCCGAAGTTTGAGCCAAAAGCCGACTTTGCAATGGTGAACCGAATGCAAATGATGCAAGGCGACAGCACATCTCTGACCGACATCACACTTCAGGACTTACCTTCCATCAGTCACATTCCGTTTTCTATGCATCAAGCTTCACCAGACGGCTTGAACAACAAAATGTGGATGCGCACCAATCTGGATGTAAAGCCCTATAAGTTCATGGACGACCTCACTTTCGCAGGTGTGCCTATTTTCGTGGCTGGTATCATAGCCAAGAGCGAGAAGAAGTCGTTCCGTCAGAACACAAAGGACAACAAACACACCCTGCTTACCGATTTTAAGACAGGTATCGATGACTACACCCAGTTCTTTGGTCCTGCAATGACTACTGGTTTGAAACTCGCTGGAGTCGAAGGTCGTAGCGATTGGGGACGATACTTAGCTTCTGCAGCGATGTCGTATGCCTTCATGGCAGGTTTTGTCAATAGTATCAAGTACAGCGCCAAGGAAATGCGTCCCGATGGCTCTACACGTAATTCATGGCCATCTGGTCACACCGCAACCGCCTTTGTAGGTGCTACCATTCTCCACAAGGAATATGGTTTGACTCGCTCCCCTTGGTACTCTGTAGCAGGCTATGGAGTAGCTACGGCTACTGGCGTGATGCGAGTATTGAACAACCGCCATTGGGTTAGCGACGTTCTTTCAGGAGCTGGCATCGGTATCATGTCAGGTGAGCTGGCCTATGCCTTCAGCGACCTCATCTTCAAGCATCATGGTCTCTTGAGGGGCGATATCAGCAGCAATAAGAGCATTATTGACAATCCTTCGTTTTTCTCCATATCGATGGGTATCGGCTTCGGCTCGAAGAAATTGGATTTCGATATGCAGAATCTTGAATTGGATTTCGACGGCTATGAAGATGGCGACAAGAACCTGAACCTTCGATTCGGAGCCTCTACCGCAGTAGGAGCTGAAGGTGCCTACTTCTTTAATAAATATATAGGTGTAGGTGGCCGTCTGCGTGTCAACAGTTCGCCAATCAAGGGTTGGGACGGCATTGAAAACTATGCTTGGATTGACCTTATCGAAAGCCTTTATGGCAACGATTACCAGACAGATGCTGACTTCCGTAAGTTTATCGATGGTGATGAAAACAGTGATGTGCTTATCAATAATGCCAGCTTCACCATTAAGAGCGACCATCTGACAGAATTTGCTGCTGATCTCGGTGTTTACTTCAACCTGCCACTTTCTAAGCGTTTCGCCATCGGTTCAAAACTACTTGTGGGACGCAGCATTATGCAAGAAGTCGATCTCAATGCTACAGTCACTGGTGGTAAGCGATTACTCGACTTTGAAGATTTCATGGAAGGAGCAGACGACGATAATGTCTTACTCAAGGCAAAGCCTATGCCAGGTACCTACACCTCCGAATGGGATTACTTCACCCTTGGAGGCAACAACACCATGAAGTTCGGTACAGGTATCTCGCTTACCTATGCATACAAAGAGAACTACGCATGGCGTCTGTTCCTCGACTACGACTACACGCGCAAGACCTACACGATGACCTACAATCCCTCGTTGTTCGCCCTCGATGCCATCAGCCTCGGCATTGGTGATGAGTCAGCCAAATTCAGCGAGTTACTTACGCCTGAAGACCTAAGCGAACTTACCGAGCATCAGAGCATCAAGAAGAACCGCCACACCTTCATCCTCGGTGGCTCCTTCACCGTTTCATTCTAAACTTCAAATGCCCCGACCAACCCATCGGGGCATTTTTTTATCCATTTACATGCCATAAACACCCATCTATTCTGTTGCAATTGTACCCGTCAAACCTAAGTGAAAATGCTTTTTTCGAATAAATGGCAGTTTGCAACTTTTAGCCTTTATTTACTAACATTTTGAATACAAAATGGCATTTTTCTGCGTCTGAAACTACGAAAAACGCATTTTGTTAAGTATTTTTTGTGTTTTTTTAAAAATATTTCCTACCTTTGCGCCCCAAAGGCGCATTGAGTCCTCTCTCATACGAGAGAATCTTCCCTTAATATATTAATAAGGTGTAGATGAATGAAATTTTTTAACAAACAAAAATAGTATTAACCCAAAACAAAAAAAGAATGAGTAAAAGATTATGGATCTTCCTTACTTGTCTGTTTGTTTCAGCAAGTATGGCGTTCGCCCAAAGAACCGTGTCAGGTGTTGTTACCGACATAGGCACGGGCGAACCTCTGGTAGGAGTTCACGTTTTAGTGAACGGTCAGGCTCTTGGTATTTCTGATATCAATGGTAAGTTTACAGTTACTGTGCCATCTGATGCCAAGACTGTTGAATTCTCTTATATGGGATATGAGGATGCAATGAGTCCTGTTCGAGATGTTATCCGCATCGGCATGGCAACAGCAGCACGTAGTATCGATGAAGTCATCGTTGTGGCTTACGGTACTCAACGTCGTGAGGCCAAGACCGGTTCTATCGTTACGGTCAGTGGTGACGAGATTGCTGATATTCCTGCTCTCTCTGTTGATAAGATGTTGGCAGGAAAGATGGCTGGTGTGATGATTACTCAGAATACAGGTCAGCCTGGCTCTAATTCAAGCATCCGTATACGTGGTACCAGTTCAATCAATGCAGGTAACAATCCTTTATATGTAATCGATGGTCTTCCTGTTTCTACTGGCGATGACTCTTATTTAGGTAATGACGGTACAGGAAACCCTTTGACTACCTTGAACCCAAATGATATTGAGAGTATCACAGTTTTGAAGGATGCAGCAGCTGCTTCTGTATATGGTTCTCGTGCTGCCAATGGTGTCATCCTGATTACTACCAAGAGCGGTCGTGAGGGAAAGAACCAATTCACCGCTCGTGCTCGTTTTGGCCTCTCTTACTTAGCTAACGACAACGATTTCAAAGTGATGAACGGCCAGCAACTGTTAGAGTACCAACGTCAGGCTGTCAGAAATGCTGGTAAGGATCCAGATGATCCTCAAGCTGGTGCTGACTACTATCGTCCATACGAGTTGTTGACCCGTCCACAGACTAACTGGATGGACCATTTCACTCGCACAGGTAAGTTGCAGGAATATGAAGTTACAATGTCAGGTGGAACATCTAAGACCAAGTATTACAACTCTGTTTCTTTCAACAAAACTGAAGGTATTTACTATGGTTTTGATTTCAAGCGTTTGATTGCTCGCGTAAATGTTGATCACGAAATCAACGATCACTTGAAGACAGGTGTACGTATCAATGGTGGTTATCGTGAAAGTAACGACGTTCCTACTCAGAGTTTGTACTACACAAACCCAGCATGGGCAGGTCTGACTATCCTTCCTTGGTCAAAGGCATACAATGAAGATGGAACACATTATGTTGCCATTTCTGAGAACTCAAATCAGAACCCAAGAGCAACAGCTCTTTATGACGAACAGTGGGATCAGAAGTATGATATCAAGGGTAACTTCTATTTGGAATACAGTCCAATCAAGCAGTTGACGTTCAAGACAACCAACGGTGTAGACCTGACTTTTGGCGAAAGCCGTCGTTACTGGTCATCGGAGGCACACAACAATGCAACAGGTTATCCTCGCCTCCAGCAAGGTGAGACTACATACCGTACGTTGACAACGTCGAACACAGCTACTTATCAAGATGTATTTGCTGACAAGCATTCTGTACGTCTGTTGGCAGGTCAGGAAGCAACCGCTTACTATTATATTGACAATTATCAGAGAATTGGTAACATCAATCCGGATATCCCTTATCTGACTTCTGGTAACTTTGATGCTGACGATTGGTTTGGTGCAGACTATGGCCGTTCAAAGGAAACTCTGATGTCTTGGTTCGGTATTCTTGACTACAACTACGATTCACGTTATTATTTGCAGGCAAGTCTCCGTCGAGATGGTAGCTCTCTGTTCGGTGCAAACAACCGTTGGGGTACATTCTGGTCATTGGGTCTCTCATGGAACGCTCATAACGAGCAGTTCTTGAAAGATGTTGAATGGCTGAATGTGTTGAAACTGCGTGCCAGCTATGGTGTTAACGGTAATAACAACATTACTGTATATCAAGCATACGGTACATATACCACCACAATCTACAATGGTCTGACAGGTATGCGTCCTTCAACTCCTGCCAACGATGACCTTTCATGGGAGAAGAACAAGTCTTGGAACTTCGGTATTGACTTCCGCTTCTTGAAGCGCTTCTCTGGAAGTATTGATGTATATAGCCGTAAGACTACTGACATGTTGCTTGATAAGGCACAGTCTTCAACTTCAGGTTTCAACACAGCTCTTACCAATGTTGGCTCTATGCGTAATACTGGTATTGAGTTCCAGTTTGATGCTGAGATTATCAATACCAAAGACTGGAAATGGAATTTCGGATTCAACATTGCACACAACAAGTCAAAGATTCTTGAACTTGCTGGTGATGAGATGATGGGAACAGGTGCTGCTCGATACATTGTTGGTGAAAAGCTCTTAACCTATTATCTGAAAGACTATTACGGTGTTAATCCTGTTAATGGTGAAGCTTTATGGCGCACAGAAGACGGTTCGTTGTCAAACGACAACAGTAAGGCTCGTTACGTAAAGTGCGGCAGCCCAGAACCAACATTTATTGGAGGTCTCAACACTACTTTGAGCTGGAAGAACCTTTCACTGAGTATCGTTGGTGAATTCAAGGGCGGTAACAAAGTATATATTGTTAACGAACACTCCTACTTGATTAGCGATGGTACAGAAATGAGTATGAACCAAGATGTAAAAGCTTTGAACTATTGGAAGAAACCAGGTGACACAGGTGTGAATCCAAAGCCTATTGCTAATAATCCTTCAAACTCAAGTGGTTCAAGTACTCGTTATTTGGAGAATGGTGACTATTTCCGTATCAAGGATATCACATTAGCATACCAGTTGCCACGTCAAATGATCAATAAAGTTGGTCTTACTGCTGCAAAGGTTTACATTAGTGGTCAGAATGTTTACACCATCCACAATGTTAACTTCTGGGATCCAGAACGTGGAGTGAATGGTATGGGAGCAGGTATCTATCCAGTTTCCAAGACTTGGGCATTGGGTGTAGAACTAGCATTCTAAGAGTTTTATTAAATGATGACAAAACAAAAAATGACAAGCAATATGAAGAAAATATTAATGGGAATAGCGCTTCTCTCAGTTGTCGGCACCTTCACGTCATGTAAAGACTTTCTTGATGAAGGGCCTGAGTTGAAGCAGAGTAATGAACTCACCCTTTCAAAATATGCTGGTTTGGACAAATCTGGTTCTGGTCTTTATACCATGTTCCAAAGCTGCAATTGGTATGGTGCTCAGTTCATCCTTCAGTCAGAATTGCGTGGTGGTAATGCCAAGAATCCATTGTCTTTAGCTGGTTCTGGTCGTTATCGTCAGGATGCCCAGTGGAATTACACAGAGAATAGCACTTCTTCTGTATGGGCATACGCTTATTATACAATTTCATGGGCTAACAACATTATCAACAATTTGGAAGGCAAGGAAACAAGCGAAGTCTCAACTCAAGACCTGAACAACCTGAAAGCAGAGGCTCTGTTTATACGTGCTCTTTGCCACTTCGACTTGGTAATTACATACGCACAGCCTTATACATACGCTCCTGAAAGTTTAGGTGTACCTGTAGTTTTGGTTACAGAAAACGGTCACCCTGCTCGTAATACAGTGAAAGAAGTGTATACTCAAATTGTTAAAGATTTGACAGATGCAGAAGGTCTGATTGCAGACAACTTCACACGTTCAGGAATCAGCGACCCAGCAGCAATGGTTTCAAAGTCAGCTATTCAGGCATTGCTTTCTCGCGTTTACCTCTATATGGGTGAATGGCAAAAGTGCGCAGACTATGCTACGAAGGTCATCAACAGCGGCAAGTATCAGTTGTTGAATGCTGATGATTATTTGGCAATGTGGAGCTCTGCAGTAACACCAGCTAAGGGCGAAGTCATTTTCGAGATGTTTGGCTCAAACAAGAATGAGTATTGGGATGAGTCAGGTTGGACCCATTTACCTTACTTGACAGGTATCGGCAATGAAGGCTCACAGGATATCTGCGCAACTCAAGACTTGGTTGACCTTTACACAGATGCAACAGACTGCCGTCTGCAGTTCTTCTTCAAGAACGAGAACGATAATATGATTAACAAATATTATGGTAAGGAGGGTGGTGTTCCCCGTCAGGTGAATGTACCAATCCTTCGTTTGGCAGAAATGTACTTGAACCGTGCAGAAGCTATCGCTAATGGTGCCTCTATCAGTGGAGCAACAGCATTGGGTGATTTGAAGGCTATTGCAGATAAGCGTGGTGCAACAGTTGCGATGCCATTCGATATCTTCAAAGAACGTCGTAAAGAGTTAATGTTCGAGGGACACATTGTTTATGACTATGCTCGCAGTCAGAAAGACTTAGTTCGTACTGATTTCGATGGAAGCATCAACAAAGACATTAATTTTCCTGACAATAAATGGGCTATGCCTATTCCAAAGCGTGAGTTAGATGCCAATCCAAACATGGTACAGAACCCTGGTTTCTAAAATTATAAATCTTAAAAAGGAAAAATAAGTTATGAAGCTATATAAATTAATCACATTCGGGTTAGCTTTGTCCGCTATGGTTTTGACCTCATGCCGTGATAATGACTATCCTACATTTAACGATGCTGATGCGTTCGTAGCCATGCAAAGTGCTGCTTATGTTGTCGGCGAGAAGGATAATAGCATTGAAATCCCCGTCATGCTTACCTCTTTGTCAGGTTTAGAAAAGACAGTGGAGTTCACAATCACTCCAGATTCAGTTGCTGGAGCAGTGGAAGGTACTCATTTTACTTTGGAAAATGAATCAAAGTCACTGACTTTCACAAAAGATCAGCCTACTCAGACAATTAAGTTAAAGATTATTGATAACAACAGCTATGATGGCAATGTCAAGTTCAATATTTCACTTGCTAAGACAGAAGGGCTGAATCTTGGTGCAAATAGTAATTGTGTCGTTACAATTCGTGACGATGAGCATCCTTTGGCTGCATTCTTAGGAACCTATAGTGCATCTGCAGACTCTTACTTTGCAAGCCGTGGTCACTTCGACTGGGAGATTACCATCTCAACAGATGAAAGTGATGACAATAAGGTTTGGATTGCTAACATTGATCCTTACTTTGGCAAGTATGGTTATGTTGCTCCTAATTATAACTTCTTCTATGGCTTTGCTAATGAAGAGAAGACAGAGATTCACATCCCTGTCGGTCAGGAGCATGGATATAAAGACAGCGACGGCAACATGGCCACATTGGAAGGCTTCACATTTGGCTTACCAGTGGACGATGACGAGTGCGGCGTACTTGACACAGGCGACTACATCACCCTTACCCTCTTGGATGGTGGCAAACAGCTGAGGTTCGAGAATGGCTATGGTATTTACTGTGCTGGCTGGTATAACATCATGGATGTAGGTCTCGTAATTAACAAGAAATAATATCATTAACAAAAATAATAATAGTACATACAATTATGAAGCGATTATTATATTATATAATAACGGCAGCCGTTACTCTGACAGGCTGTACGACATGGGACGATCCTGTTACGGAGAACTATGGCGCAGGGCCTTCTATTGAGGTCAGCGTAAAAGCAGCTGCTCCAACAGACTCTGCATTTGTCATTTCCATTGTTCCTGGAGAAGGTACGACCTATTATGCTTACGTACTGGATGCCAACGACGAAGCAGAGGAATTAGATGCTGCTACTTTGTTGAAAGGAGGATATGGTAATGACGTATTCAATACATCAAAGGATAAGACTTTGACTGTTCCTGTTAACGGAATGGCTCCAAACACAACTTATCAAGTCTACGCTGTTGCCAGCAATGACAAAGGTATAGTTGGTAAGGTTGCTGTTGCAAGCATCAAGACCACAGACTCTGGTAAACCTCAGATAGTTGGTGCTCAAGTTGATGCAGCTTCAAAGACAGCTGCTGTTGCCTTTAATCAGTTGATTCAGGCAGGTCAGGGCAAGGTTACTGCAAAATACTACAAAGAGTTTGATTTTAGCAACCCTGTAGATATACAAAACGTTAAGGTAGACGTATCAAAGAACGTTGCTCAGTTCACTGCTCCTGAAGCTCCGGCAGGTGCTTATGTCATTTTCTCATGGGAAGAGGGCGCTTTCGTTGATGCTGTTGGTAACAAGTGTGCATCATTCACCAGCACCATTAATCTTGAAGGTTCTACCATTGATGAAATCTTTGGAGATGCTTTGTGGCTGCAAGTTCCTAATGAAACTTGGGCTATCGCTGACAGTTGCTTCACAGCTCCTAAGGCTGGTGGCACATTCCCTAAGTGGAGTGAGTTCGAAGGTGTAATTGAATTTATTGAGAAAGTATATGTAGTTGAGGAAGAGGTGAAAGATGGTGACTTTATTGTTACCTATACCAATAATAGCCGCACCGTTAACTATAAGCTTCCTAAGGCAAACATCACTTTCGGTACTGCCGACGACTTCTCTACTCAAAAAGTTACTTTCAAATTGCCTGCAGCTACACAAGCTGGTGATAAAGTAACTGTTTCTATTGCAGAAGGTGTATTCAAGGATGTTCTTGGAAACAGCAATGCAGCTTACTCTTCTGATAAGGTATTCTGGACAAGCTATTCCATCACCAAAGCCGATGTATTGGGTTCATATACATTCTATTGGGTGGGTTCCAAGACTTATAATTTGGGTAAATTCACCATTGAGGAAGATACCGGTGAAGATGCAGAAGAAGGCGATGTAGTCATCAAAGACTTCTATGTTGAAGGTGGTGAAATTTATGGCTACTATATTCTTGAAGACTGCAAACTTTGTATCTATGCTTACCAAGCCATGGGTCTCCTGCACGACGACGAAAATGGAGATTATGGTAACTATCTTATGAGTGTTTCCGGAAAAGATGTTATCGAATTTGACTTTACCCCTGATGGTGTGATTTCTTCAGACCTCAAGGTAATGGCAACCGATCCAGAATATGCTGAAGGATGGTGGTGGGAGATTCCTGAAGGCGGAACCTCTGTACTTGTAAAGAATGAAGCTTCAAGCACTGCTCGTAGAGCTGCTGCTAAAGGTGGAATCAAAGCAAAGAGTCGTAAGAATCTTCCTAAAAGCTTTAAGCTCTTCCACAAGTAATATTCTGTAACCCTTAATCCTCTTTTTCTTCATGTCCTCCCTAACAGGAAAACATGGGGAGGAAGAGGATTATTTGTCTAAAAACAATAAGATAGATAAATTAGTAGTGATGATAAAAAAGATTGTTTTACTGTTAACCATGATGGCTTTGGCTATAGGTGCAGAAGCTAAGGGGGTGACCTCTCAGACTGCTGCTGATATGGCAAAAGAACTGGTAGCTGAACGCGTAGAAAGATTTGCTGCCAAGGTGCAAAGTGTGACACCTATGGAATATAAGGGCAAGATTGCCTATTATGTGGTGCAGTTTGCTCCTGAGGGTTGGGCACTTATCAGTGCTGACGATACCTCAACCCCTCTGCTGGGCTATAACACTTTTGGTAAATTCCAGACCGAGGATCTACCATACAATTTGAAGTGTCAAATGGATATTTATTGTGAGCAGATTATCGACAATGCAAAGAAATATACCAAACAACATGTCGATTGGAAATCTTATAGTACTCCTGCACATCGTGCTCCTAATAGAGCTGCAAAAATAGCACCATTAATTAAGGTAAACTGGAATCAAACAGGCAGCTATATGAAATATTGTCCAAAGACATCCAAGGGGCAGGCAGTTGTGGGTTGTGTAGCCGTTGGTATGGCTCAAGCTATGAGTGTTGCCGAATGGCCACCACGTCCAAATGGCGATTATGGCTATGATCATGAAGAGTTTGGCTGGATACATATCAATTACGATGAAGAGCCAGCCTACAACTGGGCAGACATCCTGAGCGGAGAAAATTCCAAAGATGGCGCAGCTCGTCTGTTATGGCATTGCGGTGTCTCAGTAAGAATGGATTACGGCTACAATGGCTCTGGTACTCAGACATCATATATACCTGCTGCTTTAAAGAAATATTTCAGTTACCCAAATTCTGTCGCATATTATTCCCGTGACAAATTCTCTAATGAAGATTGGCATGAGTTAATCTTGAATGAGATTCAAAACGGTCGTGCAGTAGCCTATAGTGGCCACGATCCAAAGAAGGGATACGGACACTGCTTCAATCTCGATGGTTACGATGGACAGTGGTTTAATGTAAACTGGGGATGGGGTGGAACGAATAACGGTTATTTCTCACTCGACGGATTGCACGATGCAACAATGGATATGGACTACACTAGTGGTCAGGGAGTAGTAATCGGAATACGTCCTCCATCAGAATATCCTATGAATATCTTGTTATCATCAACATCGGTAACGACAGGCGCTCCTGCCGGAACAATTGTTGCTGATATTATAGTGGAGAGCGAAGCAAATAATCCGACCTACACATTTACGCTGAAAGGTCCGGTGAACCCAATCACTCATAAGGCTTCTACACCACCATTTGAGGTAAAGAACATGAAGCTAGTAACCACTCAGCAGATGGACGACAAAGAAGGTAAGAAAACATTTACGATGACGGTAAAAAACAACGAGAATGGTCATGAGCTCTCTCGTAATTTTACCATTAATGTTGTCGGCACAGCTGGTATTATTACCACAACAGCGACCAACGTAGGAGAAACATCTATCTATGCACTTGATGGACATCAACTTCAAACTTACCAAAAAGGTCTGAATGTTATCCGCCAGCAGACAGCAAATGGAAAGGTTATTGTTCATAAGGTTATTATAAAATAAAAAATGAATATGAAAAATGCGATTAAGAGAGTGCAGCCTTCGACGCGAGCTCAGGCCGAACGTAGTCAAGCTCGCTTGAACTATGCCGAACGGAGCATTTTGCACGAAGTGAAAAAGGTTCTTCTATTTCTGATAGTGCTTAGCACTGCTATGGCTATGAGTGCCCAAAAATATAAGCCAAATACGAAATGGCCTTATATTTATTCAAACTTCACAGCTGGTACTATCTATTTTGATAGTAACCAAAAGACACAAGCACAGTTGAACATCCATTTAATGGGCAATAAGTTGCACTATGTTTCTTCTGACCAGAAAATACTGGAAGCCGAAACACGTGGTATCATCCGAGTGGAAATAGGTAATGATGCCTATATCTACAGCGATGACCAATTAGTTAAAATACTGGCTGTAGACCAGAACAATCTTGTTGTTGAGGTAACGAAGGCTGACTTTGATGCACTCTTTTCTGGTACAGGAGCATATGGCGCAAGCTTAAATTCTTCTGCCTCACGCGATCTATCATCACTTGATTTAGGAGGATTGGATTCACCTGAATTGGGACGTTTGTTACAAGAACGTGAAGACGGGCGTACAATTTCACTCAAACAGCAGTATTTCTTCATTGTCAATGATAAGCAAATTGAGGCGAATAACAAAGAAGTGGAAAAACTGCTGAAGGATGAGGATAAGGACGCATGGAAAACCTTTAGTAAACAGAACAAGATAAAATGGAAGAGCGTCGACTCTTTGAAAGAAGTACTTCATTTTATCTGCCAGCATTTATAATGAATCATTAATCGCACAGGGGAGGACAAATAATCCTTCTCTGTGCTTTTTATTAGCTCTAAGCCTTAGCTCTTGGTTCCCAGTAAGGGACTGTTTGCGTCCCAATAAGGGAACGTTATAGTCCCATAATGGGACCTTCTTCAACCTCTCACACTAACTCTTCCTGATTTCACTAGACAGATACGAAAAAGCGGGCTATTAATACTGTCAGAAATTTGAATCGATTCAACTCATCCATTGAATCGATTCAAGTTTTGAACACCTATATTTAAAAGTTTAGAGTTAAGAATAAAAAGAAGTTAACCCAAATCAGTAGAAAGCATTTTGCGCGTAACTGCCTAATGGCTGATGTGGGTTTAAAAACTTGGGGTGCCCTCGCCTCGCTGATAATTAGTCCAGCCATTGCTGTCCTGCCACCAACTGGCAAAACGGAGGGTGGTAGCATCGGCTTTATCAAAAAGGGCAATGATGCTATAGGGCAGGTAAGTAACAATCTCACCCTCATCGTCGTACTGGGCATATAGGGATAGGTGATTCTCACCAACTCCCTTCTCGTTGCGCTCCCATCGCAGTGACCACTTACCAGAGAAAGCTCCATTTGTCGGTGAAAGGTTTTCCCAGTCGGTGTACCGTTCTTCGCCATCGATGGTGACGAGCTGCCGCTTCTGCCACTTACGCAGTCCGCGGAGTGTTCCATCGGCTTTGAACGTCAGCTGTTCGAACACCCGCTGCTTTTCTTGTATGCCCTCATAATGCCAGGTGCCGATGATGAATGGCACGTATTGCTTCTGCAACTGCTCTGTCTTTTCGTGCGCCTCAGGGTCTTCCCACTCTGGTTCGCTGCTGCCGCATGACAAAAAAGTGATGGCGGCAAGAGTGAATAAGGTTATGATGATGTGTTTCTTGTTCATTTGCTTATCTGTTGTTTCTTTACCGCAAAGTTACGAATATTTTTGCATAGTTCATGCAATTTTGCGTGAAATATAAGAAAAGGAGCACGAAAAACCATTGGTAATTGTATGGGATTCGTTTTTTTTGTGTAATTTTGCAGGCTGAATATGAAAAGTGTGCTATTTTCGTCAGTTTCTTACAAATATTTGTAGTTTTCTCACGAAGAATGCGTCATATAACAGAATTGATTTTAATGATAAATAAACAGATGAAAAGAATCATGATGTTGTTAGTATTGGCAGTAGCCATGCTGACAGGTGCAAATGCACAGCAATTGCAAGTCCCCGAACTGCCGCTCGACCCTGCAGTGAAAATGGGTAAACTGGATAATGGGTTGACTTATTACATTCGTCATAATGAGTGGCCAGAGCAGCGTGCCAATTTCTACATTGCCCAGAAAGTGGGTTCGATGCAGGAGGAAGACGACCAGCGTGGTTTGGCTCATTTCCTGGAGCATATGTGTTTCAATGGTACCACTCACTTCCCAGGCAACTCCCTGAAGACTTACTTGGAAACTATTGGTGTGAAGTTTGGTGAGAATCTGAACGCATACACCAGCTTTGACGAGACAGTCTATAACATCGACAATGTGCCTGTTATCTCCAACCCTCAGTCGATCGACTCATGTCTGATGATTCTGCACGATTGGAGCCACGACCTGTTGCTCGAAGGCAAGGAAATCGACAAGGAGCGTGGTGTGATTGAAGAAGAGTGGCGTATGCGTAGCAGCGCTCAGCAGCGTATTCTCGAAAAGGCGCTACCTGTATTGTTCGAAGGTAGCAAATATGCTCATCGTATGCCAATCGGTACGATGGAAATCGTAAAGAACTTCCCTTATGAGACCATCCGTAAGTACTACAGAAAATGGTATCGCCCTGATCTCCAGGCTATCGTAGTGGTTGGTGATGTGGATGTCGCTGCTATCGAAGCAAAGATAAAGAGCATCTTCTCTGACATCAAGCCAGCTCCAGCCGACGCAGCAAAGCGTGAGTATTTCACAGTAGCAGAAAACAAGGAACCTATTTTCTCTGTTCACAGCGACAAGGAACAGCAGCGTTCACAGATGAACATCCTGTGGAAACACGAAGCTTTCCCTCGTGAGATGAAAAATACAGCATTGAACTATGCTCAAAACTATCTCATAGGTGCTATGGGAGGTATGCTTCGCACTCGTATTGCAGAGTTGCTGCAAAAGGAGAACCCTCCATTCCTTGGTGGCGGTATTTCGTTCAATGATGACTATCTGGTAACCAACGCAATGGCCTGTGCAGGTTTCTCTATCACATTTGCTGACAATCAGCACAAGCGCGCCATCGAAGCGATGTATCGTGAAATGCTTAGAGCAGAACGATTCGGTTTCACCATCAGCGAGTATGAGCGCTATCGTGAAGAGTACAAGGCAAGTATTGAAAATATGTACGAGCGTCGTGACAAAATCAGCAATAACTCTTATGTAAACGAATACATACGTCACTTCCTCGACAATGAGGCAGCTCCAGGAATCGATTGGGAACACACCAACCTCATTCAGATTGCTGATCAAGTGAGCGTTGAAGCTATCAACCAGACACTTGAACAGCTGGTTAACGACCGCAAAGGGGCAGCTCCTGTCATCTTCGGTATGTTCCCAGAAAAAGAAGGACTTACCCTGCCTACTAAAGACGAAGTGCTGGCCATCCTCAAGGCTGTCGAAGCAGAAGAAATCGAAGCCTACAAGGAAGAAGTATCAGACGAACCAATCCTTGACGAGAGCAAGCTGAAAGGCAGCAAAATCAAGAAGACAGAAAAAGCTGCATTCGACTTCACCAAACTGACACTCGCAAACGGTATAGAAATCTTCGTACGCAAGACCGACTTCACGCCAAACAACATCTCAATGTCGGCTCAGAGCTGGGGAGGAACATCCCTGTATGGTGAAAAAGACTATCTTGACATCAGCAACGCATCAAGCATCAGCATGGGCGGTTGGGGCAACTTCTCTGCAATCGATATGAGCAAGAAACTCGCAGGCATCAAAGCCAGCGTAGGTCCTTCAATCGGCACCCGCTCAGAAGGAATGAGTGGTAGCTGTGTGACTAAAGACTTTGAAACGATGCTCAAACTGACTTACCTTGCCTTCACATCTCCCCGCAAGGACGAAGAAGTGTTCAAATCCACAATGGCTCGCTCAAAGGCTGCTCTTGAGAATGCAGAACTCAATCCGCAGACAGCTCTCTCAGATACCGTACAGTATGTTATCTATAATAATCACTATATGGTACGCCGCACGAAGCCAGCTGACATCGACAAGCTCAATTATGACCACATGATTCAGCTTTACAAAGAGCGCTTTGCTGATGCCAATGACTTCCAGTTCTACTTCATTGGCGATATTGACATCGAAAAAGCAAAACCTCTGTTCGAGAAGTATCTGGGTAGCCTGCCTACACTCAAATCAAAGGAGACTTACAAGACCGTCGACCTGAAGATGGCAACTGGTAAGAAGGAAAACATCTTCACCAAAGAGCAGGAAACACCAAATGCTATTGTAATCGAACTCTACCACGCTCCAATGCAGGAGAATCTGCATAATATCCTGGCAGTCGACATGCTAGAACAGGCTCTGCAGATGCTCTTCACAGAAACTGTCCGTGAAGACGAAGGTGGGGCTTACGGAGTAGGTGTCAATTCAGGCATCACAGATTATCCAGAGAAACGTGCCCAGCTCATCATTCAGCTCCCAACAGCTCCAGAGAAGCGTGTCCGCATGATGGAAATCATCGACAAAGGCCTTGCCGATATGGCAGCAAATGGTCCAAAGGAAGAGGACATGAAGAAGATAAAGGAATACATGCTCCGCAGTCATGACGAAAGCCTCAAGACCAACGGCTATTGGATGGGAGCTATTCAGAACTTGGTTCGTGAAAAGAAGAACTACGTGGACGGCTATGTTGACGCAGTCAACAGCATCACGATCAAAGATGTACAGGAGGTAGCAAAAACTATCATTAATAGTGGCAACCGCATCGTCGTTGGTATGACAAGCCCAGTAGAATAAGCATAAGTTGAACTGACCAAAGTTCATGTTGGAAAGTGACCCTTAGAAGAATGACTTCTTGGGGTCACTTCTGTTAAACCCAAACCGGTCATTCGCGTTATGACGATAATAGTTTGAATTTTTGAACAGATGTTTTGGCGCTTTGAACGCGCAATGGGGTTCCATTGTAACCGAAAAGTGGTGAAACAGATGCCAATAAGAAAGCAATTTATCGCGTAACAACCTAATGACTGATTTGAGTTTAATAGTGTAACCCAGCATCACGAATTGCATGGTATTTGTCATATTTATTCATAAAAAAGACGAAAAAGTGTGTTTTCTGCTTTGTGCACTCAAGAAAAAGCATTATTTTTGCAAATTAAGAATAATGTGCCCATACGTTGGAAACTTCGGAGGGGCTTAAAACAATATGATGTCAGAAGAGAAGAACGAATTTACGCTTCTATCACAAATAGAATATCCAGAAGACCTGAGAAAGCTTGCACTCTCCCAGCTTCCGCAGCTATGTCAGGAACTACGAACAGATATTATTGAGGAGTTGGCCATCAATCCTGGTCATCTTGCCTCTAGCTTGGGTGTCATCGAAATCACGGTGGCTTTGCACTATGTATTCAATACCCCTAACGACCGTATTGTGTGGGATGTAGGCCATCAGGCATACGCTCACAAGATACTGACAGGACGAAAAGAGAAGTTCCGTACAAACCGTAAGTTTCACGGACTGAAACCTTTCCCATTCCCATCAGAAAGCGAATACGACACTTTCTGTTGTGGACATGCCTCTAACTCTATCTCTGCCGCATTGGGTATGGCTGTAGCTGCCAAGCAACAGGGGATAGACCGCAAGGTGATTGCCGTCATTGGTGATGGCGCCATGAGTGGTGGATTGGCATTTGAGGGCTTGAACAATGCATCAAGCACACCGAATGACATGCTCATCATCTTGAACGACAACAACATGTCGATTGACAAGAGTGTGGGTGGCTTGCGTGAATATCTGCTTGAGCTTACCACCAACGGAACTTATAACTCGCTGCGCTACAAAGCCTCCCTGAAACTCTATGAATGGGGTATCTTAAACGACAAGCGCAAGAAAGGGCTGATAAGATTCAACAACAGTATGAAATCGTTGCTGACCAATCAGCAGAACATTTTCGAGGGACTGGACATCCGCTATTTCGGACCAGCCGATGGACATAAGGTAATCGAATTGGTAAGGATTCTACGTGCCATCAAAGATATGAAAGGTCCAAAGCTGCTGCACTTGCATACCATCAAAGGTAAAGGCTATGCGCCAGCAGAGCAGAATGCCACCGTTTGGCATGCTCCTGGCAAGTTTGACTATGAATCGGGTGAACGTATCGAACCAAATACAAATGTACCACAACCACCAAAGTTCCAGGATGTGTTTGGCAACACACTGTTGGAACTGGCACAACAGAACGATAAGATTGTAGGTGTGACACCAGCGATGCCAACAGGTTGTTCGATGAACATTATGATGAAAGCAATGCCTCAGCGTACATTCGATGTAGGTATTGCCGAAGGACATGCCGTTACCTTCTCAGGAGGTATGGCAAAAGACGGTCTGATGCCATTCTGCAATATCTACTCGTCATTTATGCAGCGTGCCTACGACAACATCATCCACGATGTAGCCATCATGAACCTGAATATGGTGCTTTGCTTGGATCGTGCAGGTATTGTCGGTGAAGACGGACCTACCCATCATGGAGCCTACGATATGGCTTTCCTTCGTCCGATTCCAAATCTTATCATTGCCTCACCCTACGATGAGCATGAACTGAGGAAGCTGATGTACACAGCTCAGTTACCCAATAAAGGTCCGTTCGTCATTCGATACCCCCGAGGAAAAGGGTCGCAGATCGATTGGAAATGTCCTTTCGAGGAACTTCCTATAGGTAAAGGGCGCAAACTGAAAGATGGTACTGACTTGGCCATCCTCACCATTGGTCCTATTGGTGTAGAAGCCAGCAAAGCCATCATCATGGCAGAGATGAATGCAGCCAACGCAGGGAAAAAACTGAATGTGGCACACTATGATATGCGATTCCTCAAACCTATCGACACAGACCTGCTCAAAGAGGTCTGCGAGAAGTTCGAGCGAATCATCACGGTGGAAGACGGTATCTTGAACGGTGGATTTGGTAGTGAGGTACTGGAATATATCAATGACCATGGCTATACCACCAAGGTGCATAGAATGGGTATTCCTGATAAGTTTGTTGAACATGGTACGGTGAAGGAACTTAGAAAACTCATTCAAATAGACGCAGAAGCAATATGTAAAGCTATAGAGCAATGAAGATAGTGATTGCAGGAGCTGGTGCTGTAGGTACCCACCTGGCACAGATGCTCTCAAAAGAAAACTTTGACATCGTCTTGATTGACGAACAAGAAGAACGGCTTGCCAAGCTCAATAACGACCTTGACATCATGACCCTTGTCTGCTCACCAACTTCCATCAAAGGAATGAAGCAGGCAGGAATCGAAAATGCCAACTTGTTTATTGCTGTCACTCCGAATGAGAGCGAAAACCTGTTGTGCTGTATGCTGGCCAAGCAATTAGGTGCCAAACGTACTGTAGCACGTATTGATAACTATGAATACCTGTCGGAAGAAAACAAGAAACTGTTTGAGAACGCAGGCATCAGTTCGCTTATCTATCCTGAATACTTGGCAGGCAAAGAACTGGCAGCCTCGATTGGCTACAGCTGGGTTCGTCAGCTATGGGAATTTGATGGCGACTTAATACTGCTCAGCGTGAAGATGCATGCCATCAACCCACTCGACAAACAACAGAAAACCAATGCCAAGAACCTGCTGATTGGCCGCACATTGAGGGAAATCGGTATGGATGGGCATCAGTTCCACGTGGTAGCCATCAAACGTAAGGATGAAACAATCATTCCAAGTGGTGAAGAGAAAATCCTCTCACGCGACCTTGTTTTCTTTATGACAACCAGAGACCAAATCAACAACATAAGGCATCTGACCGGCAAAGACAACTATCCACAGGTGAAACATGTAATGATTATTGGTGGTGGTAAATTGGCTGTGAGAACAGATGGAGAGATACCAGACAACTACTCTGTAAAGATTATCGAGAAAGATATTGCCCGTTGTGAGGAGTTAGGACGCATTACCAAGCATCGCACCATGATTCTCAATGGAGATGGATATGATTTGGACCTTTTGCAGGATGAGGGATATAACCATATCGAAGCCTTTGCTGCCCTCACCAATAACGATGAGAAAAACATCTTGGCATGTATGGCAGCCCGTCGAAACGGCATTTGCAACACATATGCCCAAGTGGAGAATCTTGCCTTCATAGATATGGTAGAATCACTTGATGTAGGTACTGTCATCAACAAAAAGATGCTGGCAGCCAGCCATATCTATCAGATGTTGCTGAAAGCCGATGTCAACAATGTGAAGATGCTGACTGTTGCCGATGCAGATGTAGCTGAATTCATTGTCAAAGAAGGCTCAAAAGCTACCAAGAAACCAATTATGAATATCGGCATTCCAAACGATGTGAATATCGGTGGTATGATTCGCAATGGAAGAGGCGAGCTTGTATCAGGTAAGACCCAGTTACTGGCAGGCGACAGGGTCGTCGTATTCTGTGGCAGTCAGACCTTAAAGAAAATAGAACGGTTTTTCTCTTAAACAGTAGTCAACGATGGTAAACTGGCGACAAATATTCAAGGTATTAGGCATGCTTCTCTTTATTGAAGCAGGTCTGTTGCTGATTACGATGGGAGTCGCCTTAATTTACAAAGAGGATGTTATGCCCTACGTATGGACATTGATCATTACATTGGTACTAGGCATCATAGGTAGGGGCATCGGATGGAATTCTGGCAAAAACATGGGCAGAAGAGACGGCTACCTGATAGTATCATTAGTATGGCTTGTGTTCTCCCTCATCGGTATGATACCATTCATCCTGACCGACTGCGTTCCAGATGTTGCAAGTGCATTCTTCGAAACCATGTCGGGTTTCACTTCGACCGGAGCAACCATTTTCGACAACATAGATATACTTCCCAAAGGGATTCTGTTCTGGCGCAGTGTGACTCAGTGGATAGGTGGTATCGGCATCATCTTCTTCACACTTGCCATCCTGCCTGCATTTGGTGTGGGAGAAGTTAAATTGTTTGCAGCCGAAACAACAGGTCCGCTCCATGAGAAGATACATCCACGAATCAGTGTGGCAGTAAAATGGATTGGTTCTGTTTATCTGCTGCTGACCATCTTATGCATCGCTTCGTTATTGATATGCGGCATGAGCGCATTCGATGCAGTCAACATTGCGATGACAACAACAGGAACAGGTGGATTCTCGCCACACTCTGCTTTCTTTCATGACCAATGGAACTCAAAGTCCATTGAATATGTGACAACCGTCTTCATGTTCCTCTCTGGTGTGAACTACACCTTATTATATTATACCGTCTTGAAAGGCAGAATCCGAAAGTTTTTCCAAAATCCAGAGTTGAGAATGTATCTGGCCATTGTAGCTCTCACCACAGCAGTATGTACAGTGTCACTGATGATTCAAGACAACCAAGGCGACCTTGAACTATCATTCCGCCAGGCTATCTTCACAACAGTATCTATACAAACCACTACAGGTTTTGCTTCATACGATTACACCCTTTGGCCGCAAGTATTGATGCCAGTATTGATGTTCCTCATGTTTGCAGGAGCATGCTCAGGCTCTACCTCAGGAGGTTTTAAATGTATCAGATGGGCTATTCTGTGGGAAGGACTTCATAATGAGTTCAAGCGCATCTTGCATCCAAGAGTTGTCGCACCAGTAAAGCTTGGAGGAGAAGTGATTCCTACATCCATCCAGAAAACCCTGCTGGCATTCGTTTCCTTGTTTGTCGGGTCATTATTCCTTGGTGCATTTATCCTAGTATTATGTGGAGTTGACGAGGACTACTTGACTATCTACGATTTCTCTCTCATCTTGCGTCAGGATTTCACAGAAGCATTCAGTCTGTCGCTCTCATCATTAAGCAACGTAGGACCGGCATTAGGCTATTATGGACCTGCTCACTCATGGGCTGTGATCAGTCCTATGGCAAAAGTAGTCTGCTCTATCTTGATGCTGATAGGTCGTCTTGAGATATTCCCTATCCTGATTATATTCACAAAAGGCTTTTGGAGGAAAGAATAATGATTGCAAAAGTATCTTCAGCCACACTCAAGGGATTAGAAGCACTTCCTGTAACGATTGAAGTCAATGTTACATCATGTCCACAGCCTCGTTTTATCATTGTGGGTATTCCTGATGTGGCAGTACGTGAAAGCCAGGAACGTGTTTTATCAGCATTGGAAACGAATGGCTACAAGATCTATATGAAGCAGATCGTTGTCAATATGGCTCCAGCTGATGTAAAGAAAGAAGGGTCGGGTTTCGATTTGCCTATTGCCATAGGGATTTTACTTTCTATAGAAACCTTTCAGGTTGAAAATATCGAAAGATATATGTTTGTGGGAGAGCTGAGTCTCGACGGAAGCATTCAACCTGTCAAGGGAATGCTGCCCATTGCTATCAAGGCTCGGGAAATGGGGTACGAAGGATTGTTCGTACCAGAAGACAATGTTCGTGAAGCAGCTGTTGTCAATAAACTGAAAGTCTATGGCATCAAGCATATACAGGACGTGATAGGGTTTCTGTCGGGTACCACTTTGCTTGAACCAACTATCATCAACACACGAGAAGAGTTCTATGCCAATCAGTCATCGTTTGACTTTGATTTCGATGAGGTGAAAGGTCAGGAAAATGTGAAACGTGCTTTCGAAGTAGCTGCAGCTGGTGGACACAACATCATCCTTGTAGGTAGTCCTGGTTGTGGTAAATCCATGATGGCAAAACGTCTGCCCTCTATTTTGCCCCCATTGTCCTTGGCAGAAAGTCTGGAAACTACTCAGATACATAGTGTGGCAGGAAAACTCAATAAACAGACATCACTCATCACCCAGCGTCCATTCCGCTCACCTCATCACACCATCTCTGATGTGGCTCTGGTTGGTGGAGGCACCAATTTCATGCCTGGCGAAATCTGTTTGGCACATAATGGGGTTCTGTTTCTTGATGAATTCACAGAGTTCTCAAAATCAGTCCTTGAGACCCTGCGCCAACCACTTGAAGACAGGGTTATCTCCATCTCAAGAGCCAAGTATAATATCACAATGCCTTGCTCGTTTATGTTGGTAGCATCGATGAACCCTTGTCCTTGCGGCTATCATAATCATCCAACACACCCTTGTATGTGTACGCCTGCACAGATTCAGAAATACATGAATAAGATCAGTGGGCCTTTGATGGACCGTATAGATATACAAGTGGAAGTGCAAAGTGTGCCGTTCGAAGATATAGCTACATCCCCTAAGGGAGAGTCTTCAGCAGTTATCAGAGAGCGGGTCATCCACGCACGAAAGATTCAGGAAGAGCGCTATAAGCATGTGAAGGGAATCCACTGTAATGCCCAAATGACAAATGCACTGTTGCAAAAGTATGCTCAGTTAGACGAACAAAGTACAGACCGCCTGCGTGATGCCATGCGCCGTCTAAACCTCTCTGCTCGTGCCTACAACCGCATTCTTAAAGTTGCTCGTACCATTGCCGACCTTGAAGGTTCAGAACAAATTCTCTCCAACCATATTGGCGAAGCCATTGGTTACAGAAATCTGGACCGTGACAGTTGGATAGAATAAAACTGTTCTATATGATGATGAATTCTTTGAGCAAAAGTTTCAGATGCCTGAATTTGTATTCTGGATTACGATTCTTGATAACGGGAACCGTACTTATGTGTTGCATCTGTACGCATGCTCAGTTCCTCATCAATGGTATAGAGCCGAAATATGATCAGCGAACCCATTCTTTCTTGATTTCTATTCCACAGAGTTATTGGGGAAAAGACTATCAGGCTACTGTATCGTTGACTACCAATTCTTCTTGGCAGAATGCTTCTGTTGAAGGACAACCCATTCATCAAACCATTATTTTTCATAATATTCAACAGAACAGTGTCTATAGCATTCGTGCTTTCATTGACGGTGATTCTACAGACTACAAGTTGGCATTTACTTATCTTCCTATTCTGCACCTTACAGGAGAGTTTGGCGCTGAGAGTTCATTGGGCGGGGTTCATTTACAGATGCCAGGAAAAGCTCAGCAAACCATGAAGGCAAATATCAAATGGCGAGGTGGAACTTCCAAAGCATTGGAAAGACACAAAAAGAACTATAAGATACAATTTGTGGATGATAGGGGAGTAGAAAAAGACTATTCATTCTTTTCCCTACGAAATGATGATGACTGGATTCTCGATGCAGGTCAGGTTGATATGTTCCGACTGCGCAATCTTGTCGCATCAAAACTATGGAATGACTTTGCTGTAAAACCATACTATGCGTCACTCACATCAGATGTACATACCGCCTCAAGAGGAGAGGTCGTAGAGTTATTTCTGAATGATGAATATCAGGGTATCTACAATTTCTGTGAACCCATCGACAGGAAACAGTTGAAACTGAAAAAATATAATGAGAGTACCTCTCAAATACATGGTGGACTATGGAAGGCGGCAGGATGGGGATATGCTACATTTTGGGATTATCCTGAAACGATGTACGACAACACACAACCTACATGGGACGTGTTTGAGTTGAAGTATCCCAAGATAGAAGATGTTTGTCCATCCGACTATAGCACCTTATACAATGCCATCTGCTTTGTGGGTGATTCAACCAATCAAAATTTTGCAGCAGAGATTGATAAATATATTGATATACCTGCCTATATCGATTATTATCTGTTTGCCAACCTGCTCAATGCATACGACCTGTGTGGAAAAAACCTCTATTGGGCTGTGTATGACAAGCAAAAGTCTCAGAAAATCACTCCTGCTTTATGGGATATGGACAGCACAGTAGGACAGAATATAACAGACGATCCATTACGTCCCGACTATGTAGCATACGATTTTGCTATTCTCAACACAACCAATATTGGAATAAGACTGATAGAAACCAATGCAGATAACTATTGGCAGAAATTGGGAAATCGATATAAAGAACTGCGAAACAGCTATTTTTCATTAGATTATCTGACATCTCTTTATGGTCATTACTATGACTTAATGACTCATAGTGGAGCAGCTGCACGCGAGGAACAGCGTTGGAGTGGAGATAGTGACATTGCGGAATTAGACTTGAATTTTAAGGAAGAATATGCTTATATCATTGATTGGCTGAATCATAGGTTGCAGTTCTTGGATCTGTATTTTTATGGTGAAAGACCTACTTCTGACATCTGTGTACCTACCAATGATGTTGCTATCTACCACAGATACACCATCTCAGGTATTCAGGCGAACTCATCGCATAAAGGAATCGTAATCATCAACGGTAAAAAGTATTTTGTGAAATGAAACCTTTTATATTGACGATAGCCCTCTGTACCCTTTCCTTGATATGTAAGGCACAAAACAAATGGACATACGACTTCATTGTGCCTGATAATGGAAACTTTGTGCAAGCCATTCAGGCAGCAAACAATAGGGCAGATAAGCAGCGTAGATTCAGGATATTCGTACGTGCCAACTATCATAGAATAAAAGGTGAGGGCAACATCATCTCTACTGTTGAGAATGGAGTAAGAGTGGAATTTCCAAGTCCTATGACTACCCTCACGGCTCCCAACACTTCTATCATAGGTGACAGTTGGCAAACCACTCAGATAGAGAACTGTCCACAACACGAAGGCATCAGCATCACAAGTACACTTTTTTGCAAAGGAGCCGACAATACCTATATTCAAGATATTGAGTTCTGGTCAAATTACAAGAACGACCCCAATGCCTTTGCCAATCGAGCAGTAGCTCTCAATGAGAAGAACTGTCAAGGCAACATCCTTAAAAACGTAAGTCTGTTGAGCACACAGGATACATACTATACGAATGATGGAGGCACCACTTATCTGGAAGATTGCCGCATCAGTGGAACAGTGGATTTCATCTGCGGAGGAGGAACTGTCTATTTCAACCATTGTGACATCCGTTTGCTTGCTCGTGGGAAGACAGGCAGCAGAGATGTGATTACTGCTCCCGCAACTGCAGCAGGCAGCAAGTATGGATATGTATTTGCTGACTGCTACATCGATGGAGATACCGACCAGAATGGCAAGTTCCATTTAGGCCGTCCTTGGAAGAATGCGCCACGATGTGTATTCCTCAATTGTTCGATGAATGTCACTCCTTCGCCTGAAGGTTGGTGTGAGATGCATGGAACGGTTCCTGCCTTGTTTGCTGAATACAACAGTACAGATGGCTATTTCAGCTTGCTTGATATGAGCAAACGAAAAACTATCTTCAATAACATGAATGGGCAACCTGTTCAGGTAGGCTATAAGCCCTACCTGACAGATGAAGAGGCAGAAGCCTATACTGTAGATAAAGTATTCCCAGGATGGTATCCTGAAGACAAAGCATCCCAAGTACGCCCTCCTGTGCTGAAAGCCAAAGGTAAGGTCATTACTTGGGAAGATATTCCAGAAGCTGGATGCTATGCTATATGCAGAGACCGCAAAATCATTGCTTTCACCACTCAACCAACCTACAACGTAGGTCAAACATACGAAGGAGCATGTTATAGTGTACGCTGTGCCAACTGGTATGGAGGCTTAGGTCCTCGTAGTGATGAAGTGGTCTATCCTTTCCGTTGATTTAGAAAGGCAAATCGTCAGTTGAATCTTCTGACTCAAAAGTAGGCATAGGCTCTATAGGAGCAGCTGTTGGCGTCGGTACCTCTGTTGCAGGAGCAGCCTGCTGGTCTGCAGTGACTCTGTCTACTTTCCATGCACGAATATCATTATACCAGCGTCCCTGATATTCACGGGCATTGATGTCAAACGAAACTGTTATCTCTTCGCCAACCTGAATGTTAAACTGATTGATTTTGTCTTCTCCAAACACATTGAAACACATACGACGTGGATATTGCTCGTTGGTTTCAATCACATAATCCTGCATTTTCCAAGGATTGCCTGTTGACTTTGATATGCCGCCTCTTGCATCGAGCACAGCAATTACTTTTCCTGTTAATTCCATATTTATTACTTAAAAAACATGCGAATTTACGAAAAATTCGTGCAACTACAATAATTTTCATAAGATTTCTTTCAATAATTCAAAACTATTAGTTAAATTTGTAGTCCAAAGTGCCGATGAGGTGAAAATATGTGCTTAAAAGAAGAGTAATTAAATCAAATAACATTATATGAATTTCAAAGTTTCCAGTACTACAATCTGTAATCGTTTACAGACCTTAAACAGAGTTCTCAATTCAAAGAATTCCTTGTCAATTCTCGATAGCATTCTCTTTGAACTTCAAGATAATATCTTGAAGATGACAGCATCGGATGGTGATATCACATTGGTTTCCTCACTTGAAGTCTATTCGGCTGAGGGAAATGGTCGTTTTGCCCTTAATGCTACACAAATTATCAATGGACTGAAAGAAATAGCTGATCAGCCTGTGAAAATTACCATCAACGATGATGATTTCAAGGTTATCATCAAGTATCAGAATGGTAAGTGTGAATTTACTGGCCAAAGTGGTGAAGACTTCCCTGAGATGAGAGGTGTCAGTGCAGATGCTCAAGTAGTTACAATTGACAATAATTCATTGTTCAACGGTATCAACAAAGCCTTGTTTGCTACAGCTGACGATGAACTGCGTCCTGTGATGAATGGTATCTATTTCGATATCATGCCCGATAGCATTACCTTTGTTGCAAGTGATGGACATAAGTTAGTACGCAATCGTAACTTTACTACTCATAGCGAGCAGAGTACATCATTCATCATGCCAAAGAAACCTGCTAAGACATTGAAGGACATCTTGGTAAAGAACGAAAGCGAAGCTACCATTAAGCTTGATACTAATTTTGCAGAGATTAGCATTGAGAACTATGTGTTAAGCTGTCGCTTGATTGAGGGACGCTATCCCAATTACAACTCTGTGATTCCTAAGGACAATCCATTCAAGGTTCGTATTGACCGTCAGTCACTCATTAGCGCACTGCGTCGTGTTTTAGTATTTGCTAATCAGAGTACTAACCTCATTAAGGTAAGATTGTCAAACAATACATTGATTGTTTCATCCCAAGATAATGAATTTGCTACCAATGCTGAAGAAAGCATCACTTGCGAATACGAAGGTAATCCAATGAACATTGGTTTCAAAGGTCCTTTCCTTGTAGATATCCTCAACAGCATTAGTTCACAGGAAGTAATCTTTGAATTGGCTGACCCAAGTCGTGCTGGTGTTATCCTTCCTGCTCAGCAAGAAGAGAACGAAGACCTGTTAATGTTGCTCATGCCAATGATGTTGAACGACTAAGTAATATCAATGAAACTAAACTTAAATAAACCCATTGTATTCTTCGATTTGGAGACTACAGGAACTGATGTAGCAAGGGACCATATAGTGGAACTTTGCTACATTAAGCTTTACCCATGTGGCAATGAGAAATCGCAGTCTATGCGAATCAAGCCTGTTGATGCATTAGGCCGTACCATTCACATTCCAGAACAGGCATCTGCCATTCATGGCATCTATGATGATGATGTGAAGGACTGTCCTACGTTCAAGGACATAGCTAGCGAACTTATCGAAGTATTGAGCGACAGTGACTTGGCAGGCTATAATTCCAATTACTTCGATATTCCTTTGTTGGTAGAAGAGTTTCTGCGTGTAGGCATCAATTTAGATCTTTCAAACAGTAAGTTTGTCGATGTATGCGTCATCTTCAAGAAAATGGAACAGCGTACCCTCTCAGCTGCATATAAGTTCTATTGCAAGAAAGATTTAGAGAATGCACATTCTGCATTGGCTGATACGCGTGCTACTGTCGATGTATTGGAAGCTCAACTCGACTTCTATAAAGACCTTCCCAATGATATTGAAAAACTGTCTGAATTCTCATCCAATACTAATTATGTTGATTTTGCAGGACGAATCATTAAGAACGATAAAGGACAGAAAGTATTCAATTTCGGTAAATATAAGGGTCAGGTAGTAAAAGAAGTATTAGATAGAGAACCTGGCTATTATAATTGGATCATGCAAGGTGACTTCTCACTCAACACCAAGCAGGAAATAAAGAAAATAAAACTCACGGATTGATATTTCAAATTTTCAATATTATGCTGAAGGGAAAACATATCGTACTTGGAATCACAGGCAGTATAGCAGCTTATAAGGCCTGTCTCATCATTCGTGGACTCATCAAACAAGGAGCAGAAGTGCAGGTTGTGATTACTCCAGCAGGAAAGGAATTCATCACTCCAATCACACTTTCTGCCTTGACAAGCAAACCTGTCATCAGTGATTTCTTTGCCCAGCGTGATGGTACTTGGCACTCTCATGTAGATCTTGGATTATGGGCTGATGCTATGCTTATCGCTCCAGCTACAGCCAGTACAATAGGAAAGATGGCTAATGGTATAGCCGACAATATGCTCATCACCACCTATCTTTCCATGAAGGCTCCTGTGTTCATCGCTCCGGCTATGGACCTCGATATGTATGCCCATCCTTCAACCCAACGCAATCTTGAAACTTTGAAGTCATATGGCAATCATATCATTGAACCAGGTACAGGATTCCTTGCCAGCCATCTTGAAGGAAAAGGACGAATGGAAGAACCCGAAAATATCATCAGTATCTTAAATGACTACTTCAAATAATAATGTAACACAACTCTCCCCTTCAAGGAAGTTAGAGAAGAACTGTTCCATCCTTATCACAGCAGGACCTACTTACGAAAAAATTGATCCTGTACGTTTTATTGGTAACTATTCCTCAGGCAAAATGGGAATAGCTCTTGCTGAAGAATGTCTGAATAGAGGATTTGAAGTATATCTTGTGTTAGGACCTGTTACCATTCAGTCGGAAATATTCAATCATCCACATCTGCATATCACTAATATAGAATCAGCACAGCAGATGTATGAAGCCTGTATGGATATTTATCCCAAAATGAATGCTGCTATTCTTTGCGCTGCTGTAGCTGACTTCACACCTGAAACTGTAGCACCTCATAAAATAAAACGTAAAGGTGATGAACTCATCATACGCCTAAAACCTACAAAAGATATAGCAGCCGCTTTAGGTAGAATAAAAACTGATAATCAGCTTCTGATAGGTTTTGCACTCGAAACTAATGACGAAGAAACCAATGCACAGGATAAAATGAAGCGTAAAAACTTCGATTTCATCGTGCTTAATTCACTTAATGACAAAGGTGCAGGCTTCCGGCATGATACCAATAAAATTACCATCATCAGCTCTAATTCAAAGACTGAATACCCTTTAAAGGACAAAAAAGAGTGTGCAATAGATATTATTGATGAGATGCAGAAATTGTTGAAAACATGTTGAAAAGTAGTTGAAAACTTTTTTAAAAATAATGATTAAAAAATTTGCATATTTCAAACTTTTGTATACCAAACATTCTTTTGAAACCACCAAATTTTTAAGCACTTTTTTTTCATTTTTTTATCTACTGTTTTTCTACAATTCAAGTATCATGTAACTTACTGAAAAACATATATATTAAAAAAGTTATCAACATTTTCTTTACTATAATATCATCAACAAATCATTCCTTATAAAGATAAAAAAAAAGATTATTATTTATAATAAAGTTCTGAAAGATGGTCAATCACTTCATCAAGATAAATGGAGCATACGAAAACAATCTTAATCATGTTTCACTTTGCATACCTAAACATCAGATAACAGTCTTTACTGGTGTATCTGGTTCTGGTAAGAGTTCATTAGTTCTTGATACTATCGCTGCTAAGTCTAGAAGGGAATTGAATGATACATTTCCTACTTTCGTACAGCAATATCTTCCTAAATATGGTCGTCCTCATGTTGATTCGATAGAAAATCTTCCTATAGCTATTGTTATAGATCAGAAGAAGCCTGCAAATAATTCTCGTTCTACTGTCGGAACTTATACAGATATCTATGCTTTACTTCGACTGTTGTTTTCAAGGGTAGGTAAACCATTTGTAGGTTATGCTGAATCTTTCAGTTTTAATCATCCAGAGGGCAGTTGTCCTCGTTGTTCAGGATTAGGTGAAATACGAGAATTGGATATTCATAAGTTAGTAGATTTCAATAAAAGTCTTAATGATGAAGATACCATTCATTATATAGCATTCGGTAAGGGTGGCTGGCGATGGATACGTTATGCTCATAGTGGTTTGTTCGATCTTGATAAGAAAATATGTGATTATTCACCTGAGGAACTTGATTTGTTTTTGAACAGTCCACAAATACGCTTAAAGAATCCACCATCTAATTGGCCAAAGACAGCTAAATACGAAGGATTGATTCCTCGTATGTATCGTAGCATCATCAATTCAGAAGAAGGACTGCTACATAGTGCTGTACTCAATCCTATGTTACGTATGGGTATTTGTCCAGATTGTGGTGGAACACGTCTTTCTCCTCGAGTGCTTTCATGCAAGATAGAAGGAAAAAATATAGCAGAGGTTTGCAATATGTCAATCTCCAGATTGAAAGAATGGATACATTCGTTGACATCACCTTTAGCTGTAGATTTAAAGCAAGCTATCGAAGCACGTCTTACTGCGCTTGATGATATTGGGCTTGGATACTTGAGTCTTAATCGTGCTGTCGGTACCCTTTCAGGAGGTGAAGCACAACGCTGTAAAATAGCTAAATATATCAATTCATCGTTGTCAGATGTGTTGTATATCCTTGATGAACCAAGCATTGGGCTTCATCATCATGATATTCAACTGATACGTCAGTCTGTTCAGCGGTTACGTGATGCAGGTAATACAGTACTCTTGGTAGAGCACCACAAAGAAATGATAAGTATTGCAGACCATATAGTGGATATGGGTCCTGGACCAGGAATAGACGGAGGAAACATAGTGTTCGAAGGCACGTATGATGAACTGTTGAAAAGTGGTACCGCTACAGGTAGCATGTTAAGTTTTTCATGCGACATAAATCCTTATCCCCGCAAACCTGCTGGAATGTTTGCCTTGAAAAATGTTACATTGCATAATCTCGATGATGTAAGTGTAGATTTACCTTTGAATACATTTTGTGTCATAGCTGGTGTTGCAGGTTCAGGTAAGAGTTCGCTGATGGAATGTTTTAGAAAAAAATGGCAGCAGAACGAAGATATTATCTATATCAGTCAGAAGAATATAGGTATAAGTCTTCGTTCCACTCCTGCCACTTATATGGATGTAGCACCCGATATTCGTAAACTCTTTGCTAAGAAACATAAAATAAAAGAACAATACTTCACCTTTAATGGCAAAGGTGCCTGTCCTGTTTGTGGAGGTAAAGGTGTGATTATCTCCGAAATGGCATTTATGGACAACATCGAAACCATCTGTGAAGCATGTGGAGGATTGCGCTATTCTAATGAAGCACTTCAATACACAGTCACAAGTACAGACGGTAGCAAAACACTCAATATAGCTCAGGTGATGGATCTCTCTGTTCGTTTGGCAAGTAATTTCTTCCGTGGTACTGTTATTGAAGAAAAACTCAAACCGATGATGGATATGGGATTAGGTTATATTCATCTCAATCAAGCACTTTCCACTCTCTCAGGGGGAGAACTCCAACGACTGAAGATGGCATCTTATTTGGGCGAAAATGGCAAGATATTCATTATAGATGAACCAACAGACGGACTTCATCCCAAAGACATTCATCGGCTCATCAGTCTTTTCAACCAGATGGTACAGAATGGAAATACCCTATATATCATCGAACACAATCTTGATATCATCAAATCAGCCGATTATATTATAGAGATGGGACCAGGTCCGGGAGAAAAAGGAGGTAAGGTCATATTTACAGGAACTCCTCAGCAAATGACCCAATCTAAACAATCTATTACAGCCCATTATTTGTAAAAAAATCATCCATCTAAAGCAAAGTATTTTTTGTGCGAGAACAACGCTTCAATTCCTGCTTTCCAAAAAAACTTTACGAATTATTTGGAAACGGAGAATTCTTTTTGTATCTTTGTGGTGAAATTCCGCATACTATTCCCATTCCACTATAATAAATTTGAAAGTAATTTGGCTAAAGGCAAACGATGGTGCGCCTTTAGGCAAATGATAAAATGCCTTTAGGCAAACGATAGTGCGCCTATAGGCAATCTCCCTTCTCTGCCGACTCATCTTCCCGATTGAGTCGGCTGTTTTTCCCTTTTGAATTAGCTGAATGTCCCTAAACTATTACCCCATAACCATTACCCCCTATTAAGCTACACACTCAACTCTAAACTTTTAAATATAGGTGTTCAAAACTTGAATCGATTCAAGTTTCTGACAGTATCAATTGCACGTTTTTTCGTATCTGTTTTTTCGTTTGTGTCTACAGATTCAGTACGACTTCAACAAATGTGTCTACAGATTCAGCTAATGAAGGAAAAAAGTGTCTAGAAAACCAAAAAAAATGTACTTCCCCCAAAACCGTGAGTTAACTCAAATCATTTACCAGACCCCCTCTGTCTTTCAGACATCTCCCCCTCTATGGGGAGAGGCTGTCCATTTACCATTTTACATTCTACATTGTCCATTTCCTTCGACCTTACTAAGCAATTAACCTACTAAGCAATTAAGCAACACCGCAGGAATATGCAGGTAAGCCTGTTTTTCTTCTACTTTTTTCAGAAAAGTTTTGTATATTAAAGGAATTGTTGTATCTTTGCACTTTAAAGAGTTCATCTATGAAGCAACTGGCAGTTATCATCGGGTTATTATTGCTTCTTGTCTCCTCCTGTACGGGTGACAAGGAAGTGAGGGCTGTGCTGGATAGGGCAGAGGCTCTGATGGAGGCCCATCCCGATAGTGCTTACGAGGAATTACAGAGTCTTTTGGGAAATGATTCTGTATCCCCCTCTTTGGGAGGGGTTAGGGGAGGTCCTCGTACTATACTGCTATTGGCAGAGGCAGAGAATAAGTTGTACATGCAGATGCCATCCGATACGGCGTTTCAGGAGGTGGTGGACTACTATGACCGTCATGGGAATGCGAACCAGCGGTTGAAGGCATACTACCTGATGGGTTGCATCTATCGAGACATGCATGAAGCACCGATGGCGCTCCAGTGGTATCTCGATGCCACAGAGCAGGCTGATACTCTTGCTGCCGATTGTGATTACCTCACGCTGATGAAGGTCTATGGGCAGATGGCAGGGATATATCATAGCCAATTGATGCCAATGGAGGAAATAGACTGTCATAGACATTTTAGTAAATATGCCGAAATGATGGATAGTACCTATTATGCAATCCGAGGAATTGAGAAACAACTTGGTGCGTATCAGTTGATGAGTGATACAGCCATAATTCTTGCCTTGACCGATAGTGTCCACGATTTGTATCTGCAAGCAGGGATGCCTCAAGCAGCGGCGAGTGTCTATCCTCCTGCTATCCATATCTACCTTGCTCGTCATGATTTCAGGAAAGCCAAGCAACTGATGGACATATTTGAACAAGAATCGGGCTTGTTTGATGAAGAAGGGAATATCTGTAAAGGCCGGGAACATTACTATGAGTCGAAAGGCATATATTATGAAGGGATTGGAAAGTTAGATTCTGCAAAATATTACTATCATCTTTTGGCTGATAATGGCTTTAATCTCGACGCATATCGAGGACTAATACAAGTATTTCGCAAACAACAACTCGCAGATTCTGTATTAGCTACCGTTCAACGCTATGAACAGGCATATCAGAACTATGTAAATTACAAAGACATTGATGCCATGCGTCAAGTAAAATCGATGTACGATTACAACCGGAACCAGAAGATTGCCCATCAAAAGGAGATAGAGGCGACCAACACGCGTAATCAACTCTACCTACTTATCATTACATTTGTTGCTGCATTAGCTATTCTTATCATCCTATTTGTCATTGGCCGCAAGCGTAGAAATCAAAGGATTTTGTCATTGAACAATACTGTGAATATGGCAGAAAAGAAAATACGGGAATTAACAGAAGACACTAAGATTCTTGAATTCAGTCATGGAACTTTGACAAAAAGACTTAATGATAAAATCCAGAATTACAGGAAAATAGCTACAATTGCATTAGACACATTGAATAGCTTAGAAAAAATAAATCGTGTGATTGATGCAGGAATCGTTCAAAAGTTATACGACTGTTCTTATAATCCAACTGCAACAATAACAGAAGAACAATGGCTGCGTTTTGTAGATTATGCACATCATGAGTACCCGGAGTTGTTCATGCTATTGATTGAGAAGAAATTAACGGAAAATGAGAGATATGTCACACTACTAACTAAGTATGGATTCGGCAATTCGCAGATAGCCAATCTCCTTGGGAAAAAAGCACAACACATAAACAACCTGAAAGAAAGAGCAAATAAAAAAGTATTTAAGATAAATGATGCATCTTCTCTTGCATTAAATCTGCAGATTTTCAGCAAATAATACATTTATTGCATTTCTTATTAAAAATTAATCCGCCTCACACATAGTTGTGGGGCGTTTTGCTTTATATTGCTTTATTTCGTGTTACATGTATGACAGTTTGTGGAAAAGGATTGCTGTACCTTTGCAGCGACAAATTGGAATATAAATCGCCACATGATATACAATTTTAGTGTTATAGCCCAATAAAAAGTAAATATTTATTGTAGATCCATATATTTATATATTTCCCTTACCTTTGCTGTCGATATTAAAAATCAAATATTAAGAATTATGAAGAAACTATTATTAGCAACATTAGCAGCGAGTCTCTTGCTTTGCGCCTGTAATAAGGACGAAAATGAGCAGCCCCAAGAACTGATATTAAACTCTAAACAATAAAGTATATGAGAAAAGCATTGTATTTCCTAATGCTGTTAGTCCCAGTTTGCACATCAGCACAATCCAACGAAGAACAGTTGGTTACGTTTACCAAGGGACAGCGAGCTACTATCATCCTGCCTGTTACGCCTGATGCCGACAAAGGGAGGTATTACAGGCTGGACAGAGTTGAAGATTACCAGATAGTTTTTGAAGAAGAACCTCATCCACAGGCTCGTGTTCCCTATATCATTATTCCTGACGAGGATTTCAGCATTGATGTGAGTACATCGGATTTGCCTGGGATTCGACGAGACTCAACAAACATATATGGGGTATCTTTCATTGGAACTTATGTTAAAGATGTTATCGGATATAAAGATTCTTTTTATTATTATACAATTGATTCCACATCAGATTGTTATAATGATCAGAAGGGGTACGATGTTTATATGGGGCCTTTGCGTGCTTTTTTGCAGGTAGATTGGAGAAAACACAATAATCAATGGGTAAAGATGCAGTTCGTGCTTCATGACAATCACACTTCAATATCAACACCTTCAGTTCAGAAAACGAAGAATTCAAAAAATCATTATAACTTCCATGGTCAGCGCATCAATGGGTTGCAGAAAGGACTGAATATCGTGGAAGGGAAGAATGTATTCGTGAAGTAACAGACCACAAAAGCCCATGATTCCCGTAAAAATACGTGAGGAATGAAGTGTTATAATAGAGAAACGTTGAGAGCGCTAATCAATAATATTTAATGACTAAAAACAGAAACCATATGCAACGATATTTCGTGCAGAAGAAGGGATTTATGAGGATGCTAATATTGTTGTTCCTAATGATGGGAGTACACATGCAGGCTCAGCAAAAGGGAGGAGGTGACAATTCATTTCTTATTACGGAGGTATGTGTCGCCAATATTGACCAGACCATTGACTACTCATATAACTATGGTGGTTGGGTAGAGTTGTACAATCCAACTGCCACGGCCGTTTCATTGAATGGATGGCATATAAGCGATGATATCATGAATCTGACGAAACATCAGCTGACGGGCTATGGTGCCTTGAATCCTGGATGTTACGAATGTATCTTCTTTGACCATAACGCTGCTAATGGCGAATATGGTCCCGATGCAGCAAAGCAAGTGAGGTTCAAGTTGAATAGGAAAGGTGGCACAATCTATCTGTCAAAGAATGGTCATGAGGTGGATGTGTCTATCACCTATCCTGCGTCTGTTCCTCGTTGCAGCTATGCAAGAGAGAGATTGGAGAATAATGAATGGCAGTATTGTGGTATGCCAACTCCTGGAGAGCCTAATGCGGGTCATTACGCAGAGGATTGTTTGCCAGCTCCAGAAGTTGACTATGATTCAAGACTCTTCACGTCAGGATTCGATGTGCATGTGCAGATACCTTCAGGAACGACTCTCCGCTACACAACAGATGGCAGCACTCCCACACTCACGAACGGAAAAACAAGTACTGACGGTCTTTTCCCTGTCTCACAGACCACTGTGTTGCGTCTGCGGTTGTTTGCTGACGACAAACTGCCAAGCGGTGTGGTCACACGTACCTATATCTACAAGGACAGGAACTATTATCTTCCCATCGTTGCGGTTACCACAGACCAACGAAATCTCTATGACAATATGATAGGTTGTTATGTGGATGGCAAGAACGGCATAACAGGACGAGGTTCAACGGGAAAATCCAACCTCAATATGGACTGGGAACGACCTGTTAACTTCGAGTATCTGACAGCAGATGGTAAGATGGTCATCAATCAGGAGACAAGTTTTGAGATAGCCGGTGGATATAGCCGTCATTTTAAGCCAGCTTCGTTTAAAGTACAGGCCAAGAAACTGTATGACGGGAATGGTCTTTTCGACTATCGTTTGTTTAAAAACAAGCCCTATCAGGAGTATAAGCAGTTGCTGATACGCAATGGAGGGAATAATAACAGGACGGATGGAGGTCCCCGAATCAAGGATGCAATTACCCAGCAGGTATTGACGACAAGCGGATTTTATGTGGATGCACAGGAGTATCAGCCTGTACATGTATTCATCAACGGGAAATACTTAGCCATGATGAATGTGCGGGAGCCAAACAATCGCTTTCATGGTGCAGCCAACTACGGATACGATAATGACGAGATTGATGGATTTGAATATAGCAGCGGCATCTATCATCAGAAAGGAGGTACTCGTGAGGCGTTTGACAGACTGATAGACCTGTCGAAACACGCTGACAGTGATGAAGGCTATGCACATGTAGCAGAACTATTGGATATCGGAGAGTTTGTGCGCTATATGGCAACTATTTGCTATACAGGTAGTTATGACTGGTTTCTGAATGGCAACAACGTGAAGGGGTATCGTACATGGGAGGATGGCAAATTCCATTTCATCTTCTTTGACCAAGATCTGACATGGGGGCGAACCGACAATGTGGAAACCATCGACGGTGTCATAACGAATGAGGTATTGGAACTCTATAACAACCTGAAGCGCAACAAACAATTCCGCAAACAATTTGTGACGGCATACTGTATTCTACATGGAAGTATATATACTCCAGAGCGATGTCAGCATATAGCCGACAGCATTTGTGACTTGGTGAAGATAGCCTTGTCGTTTGACAATCGTTCTACTGCTGCGACATACAGCAAAATGCAAAATGAGATGTGGGGACAGTCCTATCGCGAGGCACGCATCAAATCACTGATGAATGCATACAAACTTTCAAATGGCATCAATGTGAACATTAATACCAACAATTCATTCGCAAAGATTCTGATTGAGGGTATGGATGTGCCTTTCAACAAGTTCTCTGGTGTGCTGTTCGGATCTGTAGTTGTGACGACAAACGCAGCTGAAGGTTTCCGTTTCATGGGATGGAAAGACCAACAAGGCAGATGGCTGACCAATGAGAAGGAATGTCATATTACGAAGGACGGTACCTATACGGCGGTTTACGACAGCGCGACAGATTGCGACCTTTCGCCCCTCTGCATCAATGAGGTCAGTGCGGCAAACGACATCTATGTGAACGAATTTGGTAAACGAGCAGATTGGATAGAATTATATAACCGAGGACAGGAACCTCTTGATGTATCTCAGTGGTTCTTTAGCAATGAAGAGCAGAATCCAACAAAATATCAAATCGATGTCGCAAAGGGAGTTAGTACTGTAATACGACCCAATGGGCACCTGGTGATATGGTGTGACGGCAAATCATCAGTGTCTGAGTTGCACCTGCCTTTTAAACTGAAAAATGCAGATAACAATACCCTGATTCTGCTATCAGCAAATGGAAGATGGAAGGATTCTATGCGCTACAACACACATTCGTCGAAGGAAACAGTAGGAAGATACCCCGATGGAGGAAGCAGTTGTCGGACATTCTACCATCCCACCATAGGAACCCAGAACATGGCAACCACCTACGACAGTACAGTGATACCGACTGGCATTGATGAGGTAAGCGTGAAAAGTGAAGAGAGGAGTGTGAAGAGCGGGTTCTATAATCTCCAAGGTCAGCGAATCAATGGGTTGCAGAAGGGACTGAATATCGTGGACGGGAAGAAGATTCTAATAAAATAAACAAATCAAACCACGACAAGCGTGGAGATTGATAATAAACCAACTGTTGATTTTACAGATTTGTGGTATACAGAATATGATGAAGAACCACGTGATCCGAATTGGAGGCAACACTATACTTTTGTTGATGCAATTCACCATTTTGCTATTGGTTTTGGCTTCGGAAGCTAAAACTATAGTATCATCTTCTCCTGTCATGTGCACATTGCATGTCAGGTGCGTTTTGGCAATTCTAAACAAAGCAAATGCATTTATTAGGTATTGAGAAGTATGAATTGATATATTTATCATATCTTTGTACCCCAAACCTATCAAACCGTGAATGACAA